>Ga0081535_100707_pt1 | contig 17652 bp, 19 predicted proteins | sample HotLakmasection3_FD_71020 | JGI IMG/M metagenome (GOLD analysis project Ga0081535, IMG submission 71020) | Hypersaline microbial mat communities from Hot Lake, Washington, USA - Section #3 (SPADES assembly) (version 2) | ecosystem: Environmental > Aquatic > Non-marine Saline and Alkaline >... | reverse complement strand
GAGCTGACCGCCCTCGAGCTGGCCGACGAGGAGGAGACGGGATCGCCGGGGGGCGGCCCCGCCCCCTCCCCCCCGCCCACGGCCGCCCCGCCCACGGCCGCCCCGCCTGCGGCCGCCCCGCCCGCGGCCCTCATGTCCGCGGCCGACGCCCGCGATACCGGAGCCTGCCCATGACGCTGCCCCGCATCCTCGAGGTCCGCACGCGGATCCTCAAGAAGAACGACGAGCTCGCCCGCGACCTTCGGGAGCGCTTCTTCGATCACGGCGTGTACGTCGTGAACGTGGTGTCGAGTCCCGGCGCGGGCAAGACCGAGCTGCTCACCGCGGTGATGCGGGAGCTGTCCACGGACCTCTCGGTGGCGGCGGTGGTCGGCGACCTCGCGACGGAGAACGACGCCGAGCGGCTGGCCACGAGCGGATGCCCGGCCCACCAGATCCTCACCGGCACGATGTGCCACCTCGAGGCGGACATGGTCGAGTCGGCGCTCGCCGCGGCCGCCTTCGACCTCGACGGCATCGACCTGCTGCTCATCGAGAACGTGGGGAACCTGGTCTGCCCGCAGGGCTTCGACCTCGGCGAGGACCTCCGCATGCTGCTGTTCCCGAGCACCGAGGGCGAGGACAAGCCGCTGAAGTACCCCACGCTCATCAACACCTGCGACCTCGTGGTGCTGTCGAAGATGGACCTCGCCGAGCCGGTCGGCTTCGACGAGGCGCTCGCCCGCACCAACTGCGACGCGGCGCGGCCCGGCGTGCCGGTGATCGCGACCTCCGCCCGCCGCGGCGACGGCGTGCGGGCCCTCGCGGACGCGCTGCGGGAGCGGGTGGCGGCGAAGCGGCGGGCCGAGCGGATCGTCGACGTGCGCGACCCGCTGCCGGCCTGAGCCGCGGCGGCCGGCGCGACGCCGGCGCCGGGGACCGGGGGACGGCGGGGGCCGGGGAGGATCGGCGGAGACGGACTCCGCCGCCGAGGGAAGGCGTCGTCACCCCCGCGCATCCGCGGAGACGACGGAGACGACGGCATGGACGGCTTCGGGGCTGCAGGCCCGCTGCCCGGCACGACGACGGCCATGGCGATGCTCGCCCACGGCGGGCACGAGCACGTGGAGACGTTCATCGGCACCGCCCCGCTGATGGCGGGCCTGGGGGTCGGCGCGGCCCCCGGCATCACCGGCCCCGACCCCCCCGCCGCGGCGGGGACCGTCGAGCCCGCGCCCCGCCTGGGCGCCCCCCAGGCCGCCCCCGCGAGCCCCCGCTACGCGCCCGCCACCGCCGCCCGCTGGTACGGCAAAGCCGCCGCCGCCGGCGACGAATGGGCGATGCTCGAGCTCGCCAAGCTGCAGATCGAAGGCCCCGCCGAGGTCTCCGACTTCGCCGGCGCCGCCCGCACGCTGCAACCCCTCGCCACCGCCGGCGTCCCGCAAGCGCAAAAGCTCCTCGGCGACCTCTACGACCGCGGCCAAGGGGTCCGGGCCGACCCCGCCCGCGCCCTCGAACTGCACCGCGAAGCCGCGCTCGCCGGCGATCCCTGGGCCGCCCTGGTCATGGCCGAGCGCTACGAATCCGGCCGCGCCCTGCCGCGCGACCTCGACCGGGCTCGGGAATTCTATACCATCGCCGCCCATGGCGGCCGCCCGAGCGCCCAGCGCTGGCTCGCCGAAGCCGAACTCGCCCACGCCACCGCCGGCCGCGAAGCCGAAGCCGAAGCCCATCTGGAAAACGCCATCACGTGGTACCGCACCGCCGCCGAAGCGGGCGACGGCCGATCCCTCTACCGCCTCGCCACCCTCCACCTCGACGGCCGTGGGATGCCGGAGAACCCCGAACTCGCGGTCGAACTCCTCGAGCGCGCCGCCGCCGCCGGCGAACCCGAAGCCGCCGCCACCCTCGGCGACCTCTACACCCTGGGCGGTCCCGTCGACCGCGACCCCGAACGCGCCGACTTCTGGTACCGAGCCGCCGCCGAAGCCCGAGCCCGCAACCGCGAAACCGAACGAACCACCCCCGCTAGCTGAGGTGGGGCACAAAGAGAAAAAAAGAGCGGGGAGGATGATCCTCCCCGCGCCCCACCGTTACTCAGGGTCACGGAAGAGGGGCGAGCGGCATGGCAGGCAGGCCCCGATGAACTGCCGCCGCGGCAACCGCTCCAGCGACGCCGCCGGTTTCAGCCGCGCCAAGTCCAACTCGTTGCATCTTCTGCAAGTTCGGCCAAAGCGCCGCCGCCGTCGCGAAATATCGCCCGAGCCTGAGCACTCTCACCGCCCGCTTGCGAACAATCATTCGGCTCAGCCGATTGGCCGGCACCTCGGTCAACCGCGCCAAAAGCGCAAACTACTGCGACGACAAGGGTGCCATCTCGACCAGCGAGGGACATCCGCCTGTTGCGCCGACACCGGTCGCGAAAGCGCGGCCCGTGCTGCGAAGCCCGCCGGCTCAGACCTTCTGGATCGGCCCCGGATAGCGGGCGAGGCGGGCGTCGGAGGTCAGCAGCATGATGCCCTCGACCATGGCTTGGGCGACCAGCAGGCGGTCGAACGGGTCCTTGTGGATGAAGGTGAGGCCGTCGACCGCGACGCCGTGATCGCTCGTAATCGGCAGCTCTCGGTAGTCTTGCGCCAGAAGCTCACTGCGTACCAGCTGCGGATCGGTCGCGAAGCCCGGCCGACCGAGACTCCGCTCGATCGCGATCTCCCAGATGCTCGCTGCGCTGAAGAAGAGGCTGTTCCCAGGGTCGGCCATGAGATCCCTGGCCGACCCGGGCAGCCGCGCCACCCGGCCGACGGCCCAGAGCAGCAGATGGGTGTCGGGAAGAAGCTTCATTCTTCGCCGTAGAACATTTTCTCGATCTTTTCTTCGAACATCGTATCGAAGTCGTCGGGCACGTCGATCTTGCCCTCGAGCCCGCCGAAGCGCCGCTTGGCCACGACTTCCGGATCATCGAGCGGCACGACCTTCACCATGGGCTTGCCGGCCTTGGCGATGATGAAGGGCTTGGCCTTCGCTGCCTGCTCGACCAGGCGCGAGAGGTGGGTCTTCGCCTCGTGGATGTTGATCGTCGCCATCCGCCTCGCCTCGCATGCGCAAACTTGGTCCGCAAACCTGGTTTGCACATACGGACCGCACAAGCCGCAGCCCGGAAAAACCCCTCCCTAACGTCCCGGCCGTCCGCCGGCATTCTGACCGCACCCCGAAGCCCCACTCCCAGGAGGGGAGCGTCAGATGCAGAGGAAGTCTCGATCCCGGTCCGTGACACTCGCCAATCCCGCCATCGGCATGGCCGAGCGCGTGGCACTCTACGTCTTCGGTGTCGCCTGCCTGATCAGTTTCATTCTCGACAGCCCCGTGCCGATGGCGATCGCGCCATGACCGCCCGCCAGCCCGTCTTCCGCCTGCTGCATTGCACGGGCGACATTCTGATCGACGACCGCAGCGAGGCGATCGCCCGCCTATTGGCCCTCCCCGGCGCCAAGCTCTTCGTCGTGACCCGCTGACAGCCGAGCCTGCACCAGCGCCGAGGGATCGGTGGGGTCCGCGGGGAGGATCATCCTCCCCGCGATTCTTCCCATAACGACTCCTTATCGAGAATCGTAGCCTGGAGCCCAAATCTGGCCACCATGCGTCATATACCGACTCCTTTCCCTCCGCTTGTGCCGATATACGCGCCATAACCCGAGAAACGAGTCGGTATACGACGCATAACCCGAGAAACAGGTCGCTTCATGCGCCATCACGATCGCTTATGGCGCACGAGGCGTCACATTTTGCTGTTTTTGCCGACGAACGAACCCGCGGCGACCCACGAGCGAACCCGGCAAGTCGACGTTCGAACCCGGCTGGGATGCGAACGAACCCGACGTTTGCGAAGGAACCCGAGCGGACAGGATGACGCAGGCAGCATGGTTTCTACGCCTTTTACCAATGCCTTGGCGCCCGATCTTGTCGCCGCGTGCAAGCCCGGCCCGGATCGCGTCGCAGCCGAGGGCCGGATCCGCCGAGCGAACCCGCGCCGTGCTTGACGACAAGCGATAGATCAGATAAAATTCCTATTCTCGAATGCCGCGCAGTTTGACGTTGCGCCGCCTGAGCAGTTCCATGGTGGTCAAGAGGACAACCGAGAAGAGGATCAGCAGGGTGGCCACGGCGAGGATGGTCGGGCTGAGATTTTCGCGGATGCCGTCGAACATCTGCCGGGGCAGGGTGCGCTGGCCGGGGCCGGTCAGGAACATGGCGACGACGAGTTCGTCGAAGGAGGTGATGAAGGCGAAGAGTGCGCCTGCGATCATGCCCGGGGCGATCAGCGGCATGGTGATCTTGAAGAAGACCAGCAGCGGCGCCGCACCCAGGCTGGCCCCGGCGCGGGTGAGGTTGCGATCGAAGCCGACCAGCGTCGCACTCACCGTGATGAGCACGAAGGGAGCACCCAGGGCGGCATGGACCAGGGTGAGGCCCAACAGGCTGTTCGCCAGGCCCAACGGCACGAAGTAGAAATAGGTGCCCGCGGCGACGATGATCAGCGGCACGATCAGGGGCGAGATCAGCAGCGCCATCAGTAGGTTCTTGCCGCGGAAGCTGGCCATGGAGAGGCCGACGGCAGCGGTCGTGCCGAGGGCGGTGGCGATGGCGGTGGCGCCCACGCCGACGATCAGGCTGTGCTTGAAGGACTCCCACCAGATCGGGGTGTGCCAGAGCTCCTGATACCAGCGCCAGGACCAGCCGGGCATCGGGAAGGAGAGAAAGGAGCCGGCGTTGAAGGAGAGCGGTATGATGACGAAGAGTGGCGCCACGAGGAAAAAAAGGGCGGCGATGGTCCAGACCCAGAGCAGTCCGTCGCCCAGCCTTTGCCCCGGTGTTCGCGTAACCTTGGCGCGCCCGCGCGCCCGCGCCTTTTCGTGGTCGACCGGGCGCTCGGCGATCGCCGCCACCGGGCGCCTCAGCCGAGCCTGAGCCGGTCGAGGCCGACCAGCCGGGCGTAGACGAGGTACAGAACCAGGGTGGCGGCGAGCAGGATGCTGCCGAGGGCTGCGGCCATGCCCCAGTTGACGGTCTGCAGCGTGAAGAAGGCGACGAAGTAGCTGATCATCTGATCGCCGGCCCCACCGACCAGGGCGGGCGTGATGTAGTAGCCGATCGAGATGATGAAGACGAGCAGACAGCCGGCGCCGATGCCGGGTTTGGTCTGCGGCAGGACAACCTTGAGGAAGGCGAGGAACGGCGGGGCGCCGAGGCCGATCGCGGCCTGCATGTGCGACTTGGGGATGGTCCGCATGACGCTGACGAGTGGCAGGACCATGAACGGCAGCATGACGTGGGTCATCGCGATCAGCACGCCGGCCCGGTTGAAGACGAGCTGCAGTGGCTCGGCGATCAGCCCGAGCCACACCAGGCCCTGGTTGATGGGACCTTCTCGCTGCAGGACCACGATCCAGGCGGCCGAGCGCACCAAGAGCGAGGTCCAGAACGGCAACAGAACGAGGATCATCAACGGGTTGGCGATCTTGGGTGGCAGCGTCGCGAGCTTGTAGGCCAAGGGATAGCCGATGACGAAGCAGAAGAGTGTGACGCTGAAACTGATCCAGAATGTCCGGGCCAATACGTTGCGGTAGACAGCACGCTCGGGCGGGCCTGCGGTGATCTGGTCGTCGATGTCGCGTTGCAGGTCCAGGGACTGCAGGAGATAGAGATCGGTCCAGGGCTCGGCGGCGCGCTTCAGGCTCGCCCAGATGCGCGGCTCCTCCCAGGCAGGATCGATCGCGGCCAGCGTCGCACGCCAGCTGCCGTCCGGGTTCTCCGGCAGACGCCGGGCCGTACCCTGGACGAGGGTACGGTCACCGGCATGCGCGTTGTTCAGCCGCTGCGCCACGGGCGAGAGGGTGCGCGCTGCTGCCGCGGCCTGAAGATCGCGGGCGAAGGCGGCGACGACCGGCTCGGGCGGGACGCCGCCTCCCTCCCATTGCCTCAGCGCTTCTGCCGCCTCCGGCATCACCTGGACGAGCTCCCCGTTCTCGACCGAGAGCTTCAGCATGCCGGCGATCGGCAGGACGAAGACGACGATCAGAAAGGCGAGCAGCGGCAGCGTCAGGCCGAAGGCCCAGAGCTGCCGCCGCCGCTCGGTTCGCGCCAGCGCCCGGCGCAGCGCCGTGCTGTCGGTCGCGCAGAGCTCCCGATCGCGCGACGCTGCCGTCGCCTGCACGGGGCCCGCTGCCCTTGGCCCGCTGCCCTGGGCCTACTGGCCGGCCCAGGCGTTGAACCGTTCGTTCAGCGCCTCGACATTGTCGACCCAGAAGGCGTCGTCGAAGAAGAGCCCGTGCGGCAGGTTCTGCGGAGCCGAGGGGATGTCGGGCAGCACCTCGGGATCGACCTGAGCCGCCGCATCGACATGGGTCGGGCCGTAGGGGATGTGGGGCGGCAGCAGGGCCTGGCGCGCCGGATCGGCCCAGAACTCGATGAACTGCATGGCCTCGTCCTGTTTGTCGGAGTTGGCGAGGATCACCCAGCTGTCGAGCTGATAGACGAAGCCTGCGGGCCAGGCGATCTGGAAATTGCGGCTTTCGCTCTCGTTGGCGGCGGTTACCCGGCCGTTATAGGCCGAGGTCATGATCACCTCGCCCGAAGCCAGGAGCTGCGGCGGCTGGGCACCGGCCTCCCAGAAGATCAGGTCGTCCTTGATGCTGTCGAGCTTGGCGAAGGCGCGATCCACACCTTCCGGCGAGCGCAGCACGTCGTAGACCTCGCCCGGCGGCACGCCGTCGCCCAGCAGCGCGAACTCCAGCGCCTGACGCGGGCCGGCGCGCAACGCCCTGGTGCCGGGGAAGGCCTCGGTGTCGAAGAAGTCGGCCCAGGTGGTGGGCGGGTCGTCGGGGAAGCGATCGGCGTCGTAGGCCAGGACCGTGGCCCAGACGATGTTGCCGACGCCGCAGTCGTGCACGGCAGGCGGCAGGAAATTGTCCTTGCCGAGCGTTTCCCAGTCCAGGGGGACCAGGACGCCCTCCTCGCAGCCCAGCACCAGCTCGTCCGTCTCGACCTGGACGAGGTCCCACGACGGCGGCCCCTCGGCCCGGGCGCGCAGGGCCCCGATGCCGCCGTTCCAGCTGTCCTCGGTGACGGCGATGTCGGTCTCGGCCACGAACGGCTCGAAGAAGACCTCCCGCTGGGCATCCTGATAGGCACCGCCCCAGGAAACGATGGTGAGATCACGGGCCTGCGCCGAGGTGGCGATCAGCGCCACACCGGCCAAAGCTGCGATGCGGATGAGGGAGACCGACATTGAGTCCTCCGTTGCTTTATCGGGTTCCGCCCGATCTTGCCGCAAGAGCGGCCGCCGGCCAATCCTCGTCGTACTCAGCTCTCCTGGATACCGCGCAGCCGCTCGTTGCGACGCCTGAGCAGCTCCAGCGACAAGAGGAGGAGCCCGGAGATGATGATCAGAATGGTGGCGACCGCGAGGATGGTCGGGCTGATCGCCTCGCGGATGCCGGACCACATCTCGCGCGGGATGGTGCGCTGCTCGACGCTGGCGAGAAAGAGCACGACCACGACCTCGTCGAACGAGGTGATGAAGGCGAACAGCGCGCCCGAGATCACCCCCGGCAGGATGAGCGGCATGGTCACCTTGAAGAAGGTCGTGGTGGGATCGGCCCCCAGGCTGGCCGCGGCCCGGGTCAGGCTGTGATCGAAGCCCGAGAGCGTAGCGGTGACCGTGATCACGACGAAGGGCGTGCCCAGGGCCGCGTGCGCCAGGATGATGCCGAGATAGGTCTGGGCGAGATTGATCTTCGAATAGAAGAAGAACATGCCGGCCGCCGAGATGATCAAGGGCACGATCATCGGTGAGATCAAGATGCCCATGATCAGATTGCGGAACGGCATGTGCGAGCGGGAGAGGCCGAGAGCGGCGAGCGTGCCGAGCGTCGTGCTGACGAGGGTGGCACCGGTCGCGATGATGAAGCTGTTCCTGATCGAGTTCTGCCAGGAGTCGCTGTTCCAGAAATCCTGATACCAGCGCAGGCTGTAGCCTTCCGGGTCGAAGGTCAGCATCGCCCGGGTGAAGGTGAAGTAGGGCTCGGCGTTGAACGACAGTGGGATGATGATCAGGATCGGCGTGACCAGGAAGACGAAGATCAGCGCACAGATGACGCGGAACCCATAGTACCAGGTGCGCTCGAGCGGGCCGGCATAAACGGGAAGAGCCATGGGGTCTGTCTCCCGCTCAGCCGAGCTTCAGCCGATCGACGCCGATCAGCCGGTTGTAGAGATAATAGAGGAGGATGACGGTGAAGAGCAGGATGGTGCCGAGCGCGGCAGCGAGGCCCCAGTTCAGCGAGCGCTGCATGTGGAAGGCGATGAAGTTCGAGATCATCTGACCCGATTGACCGCCGACCAGGGCCGGGGTGATGTAGTAGCCGATCGCGATGATGAAGACGAGCACACCACCGGCGCCGATCCCGGCCGTGGTCTGCGGCACGTAGACCCGCCAGAAGGCCGTCCACTGGTTGGCCCCGAGCGAGCGCGCGGCTCGCATGTAGGAGGGTGGGATGGTCTTCATGACACTGTAGAGCGGCAGCACCATGAACGGCAGCAGGATATGCGTCATGGCGACGATCGTGCCGGTCTGGTTGTAGACCATGGTCAACCGCCCGCCCTCACCGATGATGCCGAGCAAGATCAGGATGTCGTTCAGCACCCCCTGCTGCTGAAGCATCACGATCCAGGACGAGGTGCGGACCAGGAGCGACGTCCAGAACGGCAGCAGCACCAGGATCATCAGGAGGTTGGCGATTCGTGCCGGCTGGTGCGCCATCAGGTAGGCGATCGGAAAGCCGAGCAGGAGGGTCAGCGCGGTGATGACGATCGACAGGACGAAAGTGCGGACGAAGAGGTCGACGTAGATGCGCTGCTCGGGGGCCACCTGGACGATATTGCCGTTCTCGTCCCAGGTGCGATCGAGTGCCGCCACGAAATAGCTCAGGGTGTAGGGCTTGCTCTCCCGCTCGATGACCCGCCAGGTGGCGACGTCACCCCAAGCCGCATCGCGCTCGATGATCGCCTCCTTGAAGGGCGGCTCCATGTTGCGGACAGCACGGGCGGCGCGCTGCAACGTGCTGCGCATGCCGCTGATCTCGTAGTTGAGGCGAGCCCCGACACGGCCGACCGCCGGCGAGCCGAAGCCTGCGCGCAGGTCCTCGGCGAGTGCCTCGAAGACCGCCTCGTCGGGCAACTGGCTCTTGTCTTCCCAGGTTTCGAGCGCCTCGGCGGTGCGCGGCAGATAGGTCACGACTTCCGGATTGCGCACCGAGTTCAGCGCCATGTCGCCGATCGGCACGATGAAGGTGACGACAATGAAGAGGAGCAGGGGCACGACCAGGGCGAAGGCGGTCAGGCGCTTTCGCCGCTCGGCCCGGGCGAGGCTGACCTTCAACGGCTCGCCCGTGGCGGTCATCATCGGCCCGGTGGGCGCAACCTGGTCGGACCGGCTTATCGTCGCCTGCGCCATTCGCCTCTCCCTTCGAGCCGCGGGCCGTGATGCTCGAGGCCGCCGGGTCCGGTACCGGGGACCCGGCGGCTGCGCGCAGGCCTAGTTCAGCATCCAGCTGGCGAACCGCTCGCGCAGCTCGTCGCCGTAGTCCGTCCAGAACTCGTTATCGAGGACGATCGGCGTCTGGTAGTTGTCGGGGTGGGTCGGCATGTGCGGGTTCATGTCGATCCCGAGATCGGCGTGGGTCGACACCAACTCGGCCGAGCTCGCCCGGGCCGGGCCGTAGGAGATGTACTTCGCCTGGTCGGCCAGCCGCTGGCTGTCCGTAGCGAAGTAGAGATACTCCATCACCGCATCGACATTGTCGCCGTCGGCCGGCACGACCCAGCCGTCCCACTCGACGATCTGACCGTCCCAGATGATCTCGAAGGGCTGGCCCTCGACCTCGGCCGCCGCGAACATCCGGCCGTTGTAGCCGGTGGCGAACGACACCTCCTTGTCGGCGAGGAGCTGCGGCGCCTGGCTGCCCTCGGTCCAGAAGATCAGGTCGTCCTTGATGGTGTCGAGCTTGGCGAAGGCCCGCTCGACGCCTTCCGGCGTGCGCAGCACGTCGTAGATCTCGTCGATCGCGACACCATCGGCATAGAGCGCCCATTCGAGATTGGCGGCAGGGCGATCCTGGATGGCGCGCCTGCCCGGGAAGTTCTCGGTGTCGAAGAAGTCCGCGATCGACCCCGGCTGGTTGTCCTCGGGGAACATCTCGGTGTTGAAGGTCATCACCGTCGAGTAGACGATCTGCGGTATGAAGCAGTCACCCAACGAGCCCGGCAGGAAATCCTCGGAAGCCGGGGTGCCGTCCGGGGCCGGGGCGAGCATGGCGTCGTGGTCGATCGGCAGGATCAACCCTTCCTCGCAGGCGAGCTGCGCATCCGACGGCAGCATGTCGACGAGGTCCCAGGTGACGTTGCCGGCTTGGGCCTGGGCGCGCAGCCCGGCCAGCGCGTTGGCGGAACCGTCGTCGTTGACGATGGTAATGTCGGGATTCTCCTCCATATACGGCTCGTGATAGGCCCGCACCTGGCTCTCGGTGTAGGCGCCGCCCCACGACACGACCGTGAGGGTCGTGTCGGCAGCGACCGGCCCGGTACCGGCGACGAGCGCGCCGACTGCGGCAGCGGCGAACAGACCAGCTTTGTTGAGGGTCATGCAAGTCTCCTTTACGTGCTTCCCTGACCGACAGGCGCCGGTCACGATTCGTTAACTATGAGCGCGGTGTTGCGATTCGGCAACCCGACCCCCTGCAGATTGGCACCACGGCTCAGGCATCGAGGGCTCGGCAATCCTCGACCTGCCAGCCGACCTTCACCTCGTGGCCGCGCTCCAGCGTCGGGTGATCGCTGGCGTTGGGCACCTTGACGATGAACTGGTCGGTGCCGCAAACGGCCATCCGGGCGCGGATGTGATCACCCAGATAGATCAGCTCCAGCACCTTGGCGTCGAACACGTTGGGCATCGTGCCCGCGCGCGGATCGACGACCACCCGTTCCGGCCGGAGCGACAGAGTGCTTCGCGACCCGACGCCGTCGATATTGACCGCCAAGGCATGGATCGGCCGGCCGTCGACCTCGACGGTACAATGGCCGTTCTGGGTGTTGGTCACCTTGCCGACGAAACGGTTGTTCTCGCCGATGAACTGGGCGACGAAGGCGTTCTCCGGCTTCTCGTAGAGGATCGGCGGCGCTGCCAATTGCTGGACCACTCCGTCGTTGAAGACGGCGACCCGGTCCGACATGGTCAGGGCTTCGCTCTGGTCGTGGGTGACGTAGACCACGGTGACCTGCAGGTTCTCGTGGATGTGCTTGATCTCGTACTGCATGGTCTCGCGCAGCTGCTTGTCGAGGGCACCCAGGGGCTCGTCCATCAGCACGAGGCGCGGCTCGAACACGAGGGCGCGGGCCAGCGCCACGCGCTGCTGCTGACCGCCGGAGAGCTGCGCCGGCCGCCGGTTGCCCATCGCGCCGAGCTGCACCATGTCGAGGGCTTTGCTGACCCGCTCCTCGATCTCCGCCTTGCCCATCCGCCGCACCTGCAGCGGAAACGCGAGGTTCTCGGCCACCGTCATGTGCGGGAACAGGGCATAGTTCTGAAAGACCATGCCGATGTCGCGTTTGTGCGGTGCCACGTTGTTGATCTCGCGGCCGTCGAGATGGATCTCGCCGTTGGTCGCGGTCTCGAACCCGGCGAGCATCATCAGACATGTGGTCTTGCCGGAGCCGGACGGTCCCAGCATCGTGACGAATTCGCCACGGGCGATGTCGAGGTTGAGATCTTTGACGACGAGCGTTTCGCCGTCGTAGCTCTTTTGCACATCCGCAAAGCGGACGAAAGCGTGCTCGCTGTTCGGCATCGGCTCTTTCTGCTGGAGATCTCGCCGAACGGCCGACCGCTGCAGCCGCGGCAGGCCGTTCGATTGCGGCTCCCTCACCGCCTCTGCATTGGTGCTAGACAAGAACTTGTCTTGTGTAAAGGCGCCTGCCGGCAAGCGACCAGACCGAGAGACGAGACGTCATGACCGAAGCGGCTTTTCGAACCGACCCCTACCGCAGCGCTATCGAAAGCGTGGTGACGCGCAGCGGCGACGGTTGGGTCGAACTGGCGGCCACCGTGTTCTATCCGACGGGCGGCGGCCAACCGGGCGACACCGGCCGGCTCGTCGCGGCCGAGCAAGAGCTCGACGTCGTCGACACGATCAAGGGCGAGGCCCCCGGCAGTATCCGTCATGTGCTGGCAGACGGTGCATCGCTCGCCCCGGGCACCACGGTCAGGGCAGTGCTCGACTGGCCGCGCCGGCATCGCTTGATGCGCATGCACACCTGCCTGCACCTTCTCTGCCGGGCGGTGGACGGTGTGGTGACGGGTGGGCAGATCGGCGACGGCAAGGGCCGGCTCGACTTCGACATCCCGGAATCGATCCTCGACAAAGCGGCTCTGACCACACAACTCAACGCCTGGATCGAGGCCGATCACGCCGTGCGCGAGCGCTGGATCGAGGCGGCCGAGCTCGATGCCCGGCCGGATCTCGTCAAGACGATGTCGGTGCAGCCGCCGCGCACCGGCGGGCGGATTCGCCTCGTCGAGATCGATGGTCTCGATCTGCAGGCCTGCGGCGGAACACACGTTCGCTCGACCGCCGAGATCGGCCCGGTCAAGATCGCCAAGATCGAAAAGAAAGGCCGGCAGAACCGTCGTGTGCAGGTGGTGTTCGACGCGCCCGAGCCGATGCGCTAAACCCCGTCACAGCGTTTTTTCCGCATGGACCGCTGCCGTGCCGGCGCTGCTCGACCGAGCGACGCGGCTGCCGCGGCCGCGCTTTTCGAGGAGCAATCAATGGCCGAACGGCGTCATGTCGACCTGTTCATCGACGGTACATGGCAGCCCGCCATGGCCGGCGGTACGATCGATATTCTCGATCCGGCGACCGAGGAGGTGGTGGCCACGGCTGCCCAGGCCGAGCGGGCCGATGTCGAGGCGGCGATCGGGGCGGCCGAAAGGGCCTATCGGCGCTGGCGGCAGGTCGCCGCCTGGGACCGCTCGAAGCTGATCAGAAAGGCGGCCCAGCTCTTGGAAGAGCGGGCCGACAAGATCGCCAGGCTCCTGACCATCGAGACCGGCAAGCCGCTCGGCCAGGCCAAGGCCGAGCTCACCGCCGCGGTCGAGCTGATCGACTGGTACGCCGACGAGGCGCGCCGCATCTTCGGTCAGACGCTGCCCGGCCGGACCGCCGACAACCGCTTCATGACCAGCTACGAGCCGGTCGGCGTGGTGGGTGCCTTCACCGCCTGGAACTTCCCGGTGGTGCTCCAGGCGAGGAAGATCACCCCGGCCCTGGCGACCGGCTGCACCATCGTCACCCGTCCGGCGGAGGAGGGGACGTCGAGCGTGGCCGAGCTGGTCAAATGCTTCATCGACGCCGGCGCACCTGCCGGAACGATCAATCTGGTGACCGGCAAGCCGGAGGTGATCGCCGAGACCATCATGGACAGCGATACCGTCCGCAAGATCAGCTTCACGGGCTCGATCCCGGTCGGCCGGCACCTGATGCGGCGGGCCGCGGATACGGTGAAGCGGATGTCGATGGAGCTCGGCGGCCACGCACCGGTGATCATCCACGAGGATGTCGACCCGGTGCAGGCGGCACTCGCCTCGGCTGCCGGCAAGTCCCGCAACAACGGCCAAGTCTGCGTCTCGCCCACCCGCTTCTACGTGCACAAGAAGCACGAGGCGGCGTTCCTCGAGACCTTCGCCGGGGCGCTGGCCGAGATGAAGATCGGCCACGGGCTGGAACCCGGCACCGAGATCGGTCCCCTGGTCAATCGCAAGCGCCTCGATTTCGTCGAGGAAATGGTCGAGCAGACCAAGGCCGAGGGTGCGCGTCTGGTCACCGGCGGCAGGCGGCCGGCCGGCATGAACCGCGGCTATTTCTACGAGCCCACCGTCTTCACCGAGATGCGCGACGATATGCGGGTGATGAACGACGAGCCCTTCGGCCCGATCGCCCCGGTCGCCACCTTCGAGACGTTCGACGAGGTGATCGGCCGGGCCAACAGCCTCAGCTACGGCCTCGCCGGCTACGTCTTCACCAAGGATCACAAGCTGGCGCAGAAGACCGCGGACGCCTTGAAGACCGGCATCGTCGGCGTCAACACCTTTGCCGCCGCCACCGCCGAAATGCCGTTCGGCGGCGTCAACCACTCCGGCTTCGGCCGCGAGAACGGGCCGCAGGGACTCTACGACTATCTGGACGTGAAGTTCATCAATATCGCCTATACATGAAGAAGATCGCGGGGAGGATGATCCTCCCCGCACCCCACCGAAACTTTCGAGGGGGCGCGGGGGAAATCATTTCCCCCGCATTTCTTTTCGTCTGAATTGACCATGCCGACACCATTTGCATCGATCATCACTGCTCTGCCGGCCACGACACCCTTCGTCGGTCCCGAGGCGATCGAGCGGCGCACCGGGCGGCCCTTCACGCTGAGGCTCGGCGCCAACGAGAGCCTGTTCGGTGTGTCGCCGCAGGTCGAGGCCGCGATCGCCGGCGAGATCGGACGGGCCGGCTGGTACGGCGATCCCGAGGCGTTCGAGCTGCGCAGCAAGGTCGCCGAGGCGCTGGGCGGGATCGGCGTCGAGCGGCTGGTGATGGGAGCCGGGATCGACGAGCTCTTGGGCGTTCTGGTGCGGCTCGTTACCGAGCCCGGCGATCCGGTGGTGACCTCGGCAGGGGCCTATCCGACCTTCAACTATCACGTCGCCGGGGTCGGCGGCCGCCTGGTGGCGGTGCCCTACCATGACGACAAGGAGGATTTGCCGGCGCTGGCCGATGCCGTTCGGCGGGAGGGTGCGAAGCTCGTCTATCTCGCCAACCCCGACAACCCGATGGGCTCCTGGCACGATGCCCGGGCGATCGAGGCCTTCGTGGCAGCGTTGCCCGAGCGCACGCTCGTCATCCTCGACGAGGCCTATGCCGAATTCGCGCCGGCTTCGGTCGTGCCGTCACCCTCGTTCAGCGACCCGCGCGTGGTGCGGCTGCGCACCTTCTCCAAGGCGCAGGGGCTCGCCGGGCTGCGGGTCGGCTATGCCTTCGCCGATCCCGAGGTGATCCGAGCGATCGGCAAGATCAGGAACCACTTCGGCGTCAACCGCTTGGCGCAAGCGGCGGCGATGGCGTCGCTCGGCGATCCGGATTTTACAGCGGGCGTGGTTGCCGAGGTGGCCAGTGGGCGCGCCGATTATGCCGCGCTGGCCACCGCCTGCGGCTGCCGGGCGCTGCCGTCGGCGACCAATTTCGTGGCCATCGACGTCGGCGGTGCCGCGCGGGCCAAGGCGATGCTCGAGGCGCTCGAGGGCGAGGGGATCTTCATCCGCATGCCGGCCGTCGCACCCTTGAACCGCTGCATCCGCGTCACCGTCGGCCCGGCTGCCGACCGGGCCCGCTTCGCCGCGATCTTCGCCGCGGTCAGCCGTCGCGTCTGAGCCGGTCGAGCCAGGGGCCGAGCCGGTCGATCGCCTGGTCGATCATCGTGGCCGAGCCCGCGAAGGAGAGGCGGACGAAGTGCTCGCCGCGCAGCGGGTCGAAATCGTTGCCCGGGGTGATCGCCACGCCGGTGTCCTCGAGCAGCCGGGCGCAGAAGCTGATCGCGTCGAGGCCGAAGCGGCTGATGTCGGCATAGAGGTAGAAGGCGCCGTCGGGCGGCACGAGCTGGTCGAGGCCGATCGACGGCAGGGCGTCGAGCAGCACCCGGCGGTTGCGCGCATAGCCATCGACCCGGCGATCGAGCTCGTCGTGCGCCCGCAAGGCCCCCATGGCGGCATGCTGGCCGATCGCCGAAGGGGCGATGAAGAGGTTCTGTGCCAGCCGTTCGACCGGCTCGACCAGGTCCTCGGGCAGCACCAGCCAGCCGGTCCGCCAGCCGGTGAGGCACCAGTACTTCGAGAAGCTGTTGACCACCACGGCGTCGGTCGATGTGGCGAGGACGGTAGCCGGCCGGGTGCCGTAGCTGATGCCGTGATAGATCTCGTCCGAGATCAGCCGAACCCCGCGGCGGCGGCACCAGTCGGCGATGGCGCCCAGCTGCTCGGCCGCCAGAATCGAGCCCGTCGGGTTGGCCGGGCTCGCGACGATCAGCCCGTCGATCCTGCCCGGTAGCGCATCGAGCTCGGCCGGGGTCGGCTGGAAACGGTTGTCCGCCGTGGCCGCGATCGGCACGACCTCGATATCGAGGGCCTGGAGGATGTTGCGATAGGCGGGATAGCCGGGATCGGCCAGGGCGACGCGCGAGCCGGCGTCGAACGCGGCGAGAAAGGCGAGGATGAAGCCGCCGGAGGCCCCCATCGTCACCGCGATCCGCCGCGTCGGGACGGTGATGCCGTATTGGCGCTCGATATGGCCGGCGATCGCCTCGCGCAACGGTCGGAGTCCGAGTGCCTCGCTGTAGCCCAGCGCTTCGCCGTCGAGCGCCGCGTGAGCCGCCTCGAGCGCCCGCGCCGGCGGCCCGCCCGACGGCTCGCCGAGTTCGAGATGCAGGACATCGCCGCTGGCGGCGCCGCGGGCATTGGCCGCCGCCAGCACCTGCATGACGAGAAACGGCTGAATGGCGCTCCGCCGCGAAACCCGACAGCTCGGCTCGCTCACCGCTGCTCGCATCGTCGACCTCACAACTGTTCTTCCGTTGCACGTGTCATGCTGGAAATCCGACCCTATCACCAGGCGGCAGCGGTCGCGAGCCGGCGGCCATCGCGGCGGCTGACATTTGCGTGACGTCGTTGCAATGGTCGCGGCTTTATCAACTAATAAGCGAAAACTTTGGGTGAAATTTATCGCGCAATGCGTTAGTCTGCAGCTCGTGCGGTCGAGGCCGATGGAGCCTCGTGATGCGGCAGAAATGTGAGGAGTACAGTCATGTCCGTTTCTCTCCGGCGACCTCTCGTCGTCGCGCTCGCTCTCGGCACCGTCGCCTTAGCGGCATCGGCGGCGGTGGCTCAAGAAACGCTGACACTACGGGTGACGGTAGCAGAATCATGCTCCATGGAGAGCAGCACGATCCTGTTCGATACCTACTACAGCGGCCAGGAGAGGGATCTGACTGCCACGGGTAGCATCGAGTATACGGGCTGTCCCGAGGGCACGACGGTCATCCTCGGAACAGGAGAAGGCGCTTATGAACAACGCATTCTCCTTAACGGTTCTAACGTGTTAGAGTATTCTCTTTACAAAGAAGAAGGCTTCTCCGACGAATGGATGCCGGATGGTCTCACGCTTGCCGATGGCGCTGATGGTTCAGGCACGATCCCGGTCTACGCTCGCATCCCGGGCGGCCAATCTGTGGCTACCGGTGATTATGTGGATAATGTCCAGATCACCTGGAGCTTCTGAGCTAGACGGCCGAGGGGCTGGCGGCGGTGCCGGAGAGGCGCGCAGTCGCCGGGCTCTCGGGTGGAGCAGCGCTGGTGCTTTCACCACGCTGTTCGCCATTCTGGCACATGTTGTCGCCCCGAGATTGCGCACCGAACCGGGCGTGATATAAGCCCGTCATCGATCGACGAATGCCGCCCTCGCCCGTCGGCGTGGGTAGCGCCTCTCGGAAACCCTCGATGTCCCCCGCTGTTCTGGTGATCAACGG
>Ga0081535_100702_pt1 | contig 17761 bp, 15 predicted proteins | sample HotLakmasection3_FD_71020 | JGI IMG/M metagenome (GOLD analysis project Ga0081535, IMG submission 71020) | Hypersaline microbial mat communities from Hot Lake, Washington, USA - Section #3 (SPADES assembly) (version 2) | ecosystem: Environmental > Aquatic > Non-marine Saline and Alkaline >... | reverse complement strand
ATTAAATCAATTCAACTTTAAGCAACTTCGTCGATTCGTTACTAATCGTTACTAAAACGACCGCTAAGGCTAATCGTTAATTTCCTGAGGAAGCGCTCAAACTACTGCGGGCAAAGACTTTCGGGGACTTGGAAATTGTTGAGAAAGATGCGACTAAAGCATAGGGGGGGACAATTAGATGTCGCGGTTGCCCGGCTTGCTGTCTCAGATGGAGAACCCACAAAAGACGTTGTGGGAATCCTCCGGCAGGGGGCAGCCGCCCAAGTCCTTCGTCGTGACCAGGGGCACTATGCTGCGCTGGAGTACTGCCAAGCCATCGCTCATCAACTGACCCACCGCCAGAGTGTCCCCGGTCTTCAGATAACACGAAAAGCCCGAGACATTGAGCTTTAGCTAAAGCTTTAATGGCTGACAGAACGCTGCCGAGCTTTCCCAATCCGAGGCTTTGGCCATGAGCACTTATGCTCTGTGCCAGTTGCGCTCAAAAGTGGACTAGCCTTGGCCAAGGCTACCTTGTGCCAGTTGTCTCAATGCCTGGTTTTCCCGTTCTTCCTAAAAGTTGCTGCTAAAGCTCTCGATTGGCCTGGATGCCTTGCGTAGAGAGAGCTTTCGCATAAGATGCAGCTGCGGAGGGGTTGCGGCGCGGGCAACTAACCTAGGCCACTATGCGGTTCGATGGGCTACTCCCAGGTGCTGGAGCCTTAGCTTTCCTGGGAGAACGAACACTCCACTGTAATCTTGAGATTCACACTTTAAACCGGAGAGGGACTTTGAATCTGGCCCCCTTTCTCATACCACTGGAGATTGCTATAAGGATCTACTTGGCATCTCAACCTAAGTAATCTTGACAGTTATGTTCAGCTTCGCTAGAGTCTAACCATTCGAACAAGTCAGCCTAGTCTATTGGTACTGAGTACCTATAGAGCGGGGGAACCAGTAAAGGGGCTAATCTCCGAGTTCTAAATACCCAAATGAGGGTAATCGGAGAAGGACATCTCTCAGTCCTAGCCCGTCAGCTAACCTCGTCGGCATTGAGGGGAGACTGAGTCGTCAGCATTTTTATAATGGTTGGCTGCTTCAGTGCCCTAAGTCGTGTTATCACGGCTTGTTCGCTGTCCATGACAAACCTCTAGGAGGCTCTCATGCAGCCCAAGTCCCGCACTCGTGTGGCGGCCCGTTTGGGGCGGCCAAATCCGGCTACAAAGACATTTCGTTTTCCTTGGGAAAGGATTGTATTGCCAGCGATCGCATTCGCTGCTGTTTTGCTGCTCTGGTGGGTAATTGCCACCTTCTTTACTACGCTGATGCCGACCCCGTGGGAAGCATTGGTAGCGAATCTCGACTACATTCTCAACCCCTTTTTCCGGCGTGGGCCGGGCAATTTGGGCATTGGCTGGCTGCTTTTGGCCAGTCTACGCCGGGTCATGCTGGGGTTTTTGTTAGGCACTGTAGTGGCTATTCCGGTGGGATTTTGGATTGGTCTCTCGCCTAAGGCGATGATGGCGATTAATCCCTCGGTGCAGCTGTTTCGTCCGGTGTCTCCGGTAGCTTGGTTACCCATTGCTCTAGCAATCTTTAACCTGGCTAATCCATCTGCTATTTTTGTGATTTTCATTACCTCATTGTGGCCGACGGTAATTAATACCGCTCTTGGGGTTGCCAGCGTGCCCAAAGACTATTTAGACGTGGCACGAGTGTTAGAAATGCCCCGCTGGCGGCAAATGGTCAAAATTATCTGGCCTGCCAGTTTGCCCTACATCTTTACCGGACTGCGGCTGAGCTTGGGCATTGCCTGGCTGGTGATTGTCGCTGTCGAAATGCTCACGGGCGGCATCGGCATCGGCTTCTTTATTTGGGACGAATGGAATCGGCTTAGCCTTAGCTCGGTATTTTTGGCGGTCATTGTAATCGGCCTGACTGGACTGGTGCTCGACTACGGTATTACCCTACTTCAGCGATGGGTCACTCACCGCCCTGTCAAAGCGACATAGCAACCAAAGCAGCCGACCAGATCCCGTAGGGTGGGCACTGCCCCCCAACCCCACTCCCTCACCACCTCAAGCCACAAGGATTAGAGCCATGAATACGATCAATCGGCGATCGCTCCTCCAGGGGGCGGTCGGGTTTACGGCAGGGCTAGCGGCTACGGCTTGCGGTCAAGCCCTGCGCCAAGGCAGTTCATCGCCCAGCGGCGGCGCGGCGGCCCAGGCCGCCAATATCGAGCAGGTGATTGACCCCGCCACCCTAGAGCGCTCCAGCATTCGGGTGGGCTACGTGCCCGTCAACGACTGCGCCCCCTTTGCCGTGGCCCAGGCCAAGGGCTTCTTCTACAAGTACGGGCTAACTGTCACCCTCAATCGCGAGGCCAGTTGGGGCACCTCCCGCGATGGCGTGATTTTTGGCCGACTCGATGCCTCGCCGGTGGTGTCGGGGGCGGTGACTAATGCCCGCATTGGTGCAGAGGGTGCCCGCCGCGCTCCCATGAGTGCTGCCATGACCATTCACCGCCATGGCAACGCCATGACCATGAACCCCGCCATGTGGGAAGCAGGTCTGCGCCCCTGGCGCGAGTATGGCGGTGACCTAGAAGCCTTTGGCCGCGACTTTCGTGGCTACTTCGCCGGGCTGGCTCCTGATCGCCGGGTGTGGGCCACGGTACTGAGTTCAGCTATCTATGAATACTTCATTCGCTACCTGTCGGCGGCGGCAGGGGTTAACCCCCTAGAGGAGTTCCGCGTCATCATTATTCCGCCGCCGCAGATGGTGACAAATGTGCGCATTGGGGCGATGCAGGCCTACATGGTGGCCGAACCCTGGAATACCCGCGCCATCACAGGCAACGAGGGGGTAGGCTTTACCTTTGCCCACGGCAAAGAAGTATGGCGAGGCCACCCCGATCGGGTGCTGGCGGTGATGGAAGACTTCATCGAAGAAAACCCCAACACTTACCGCTCCCTGGTCAAGGCCATGATCGAAGCCTGTCAATACTGCGATGACCCAGCCAACCGGCCCGAAGTGGCAGAAATCATCTCCGATCGCTCCTTCACCGGGGCACCGCCAAAGTTCACGGAGCCAGCCCTGGTAGGCAACTACAACTACGGCGGCTTTGACGGCCAAGATCGCACCGTGCAAATGCCCGACAGCACCATCTTCTTTAACCTGCCCGACGATCTGCCTCAACCCGCTGGCGACCACTCCACCTTTTTGTGGCAGTCGCAGTCGCTCTGGCTAATGACCCAAGCCACTCGCTGGGGGCAAATTCCCGAGTTCCCAGCCGACGCCGAGGCCAAAGCCCGCCGGGCCTGGCGCACCGATCTCTACCGCGAGATCGCCGCTGAAATGGGCATTGCCTGCCCGGCGGAAGACTACAAAGTAGAGCCGGGGGAGGTGTTTATTGACGGCATGGCCTACGACCCCAGCGATCCGGTGGGCTATTTGAATGGGTTTGAGATTCGAGCGAAGAGTCCACAGAAGATTTTTATGGGGTGAGGTTGCACGTCGAAACGTCGAAACGTTCAAACCTTCCAACGTTCTAACGCTCAAACCCTTTTCCCTCACCTAACTGCACTATCTAGGAGAAAACCATGGTTAAGTCAAATCAATATCCTCAATCCACCAGCCAACGACAGGTTGAGTTTGAAACCGATTTTCTAGTCATTCAAGATCTGGTGAAGGCCTACCCCAGCGCCAGCGGCGACCCCACTGTGGTGCTCGATGAGATCAATCTCTCCGTCGGGGCCAACGAGTTTATTGCCATCATCGGACACTCGGGATGCGGTAAATCGACGCTGCTCAAAATTGTGGGTGGCCTAGAGCAGGCCACCTCGGGGGCGGTGTTTTTAGAGGGCAACCCAATCAAAAAGCCGGGATCTGAGCGCATGATGGTGTTTCAGCAGTATTCGCTGCTGCCCTGGCTGACGGTGCGCGAAAATGTGCGCCTGGCGGTGGATGAGGTGTGTGATCGCCTCTCCCCCCGCGATCGCAGCGACCTGGTGGCAGAACACCTGGCCATGGTTAACCTGACTGCCGCCGCCGCCAAATACCCCGACGAGCTGTCGGGCGGCATGAAGCAGCGGGTGGGCATTGCCCGTGCCCTGGCCATTCGGCCCAAAATGCTGCTGATGGATGAACCCTTTGGTGCCCTCGATGCCCTCACCCGCAGCCGCCTACAGCGCCAAGTGCTCGACATCTGGGAACGCAACCCCCAGGCGGTGATGATGATTACCCACGATGTAGACGAGGCAATCTATATGGCCGATCGCATTGTGATGATGACCAACGGCCCTAATGCCCATATTGGCGAAATTCTAAAGGTGCCCTTTGAGCATCCGCGCGATCGCTCAGCCTTGCGCGAATCCCAAGAGTACTACGACCTCCGCAACCATGCCCTGGGGTTCCTCGACAGCTACTTCGAGCAAATGGCTGGTTAGCACGTCGAATAGAGTGCGTTAGACAGGATGCTTCCCATTGAATTAAGTGGAGCTATTTACACTCTGGGCTCTGCATTAACTTGCCAAATCTATCAGTTCTAAAGAACTAGAAGGTTCTAGGTTCTTTAGGGTTGGGAGATGCGTCAAGACCGTTAGCTTTGAACCAAATAACATCCTCAAGCCCAACCGTTCTCATTATCAGAGTGGTTGGGCTTTGCAGTAGCATGACGAGTTTTAAGCTCTGTGTAGTCATTGGCGGTAGATTATGGCTCAAAGGGCTACAACAGCTCATCTAGCCTAGGGCTCACCTCCGTGAAAATCCCTAGGGATCGTAGACTTCTCTATTAATAGCAAGGGTAAAGCACTGATCTACGACTTCGGAGCGATCGCATGCCACCAAAATTAAAACCACCCAAGATCCTTATTAGGACAGATGACTTACATCCAGAGAAGATGTTTTTTGATCAGAAAAACGATCCTCTTACGACAATAACTCAACCAAAACACTGCTTGCATGAAATGAATTCTAATTTGCTGGTAAAGCTCAAATTAATTGCATTGTTATTTAAGTAGCCAGTCATACAATTTAATAATTGACTTGTCGCTCTTTGTATTCTTGGGCTAGACTAAGAAAATATCGAACAAGTCAGCCTAATCTGCCAGCACAGCCTTTAGACACTCGTCTCCTAAGTATTTGTGCTGCTAGAGCGGGGGAACCAGTAAAGGGGCGTATTTCCGAGTTCTATGTACCCAACTATGGGTATTCGGAGAAGGACATCTCTCAGTCCTAGCCCGTCAGCTAACCTCGTCGGCATTGAGGGGAGACTGAATCGTCAGCATTTTCACAGTGTTTGGCTGCTTCAGTGTCCTGAGTCGTGTAACCACGGCTTGTTCGCTGTCCATGACTAGCCTCTAGGAGGGTCTCATGCAGCTCAAGTCACGTTCTAGCGCCCCGGCTCATCGTAAGCGGGGGGTGCGTCACAATCAAGCGCCATCCTGCGATGGTAGTTCCATGCTCAAGCCTATGCTGACTCGCCTAGAAACGGCGTTGGGCAGCGAGAGTTTAATGGAAAAAATGGTGTTGCTTTCCAGGTCTAATCCCCCTCGGGGATTAGATGAAACGGCAGAGCAAACCATCAATTTTGTCGTTGGCTACAACGGCTCTGCTAACAGCCAGGGGGCTTTGGATATTGCCCTTTGGATGGCTCACCAGACCCGCATGGTTAAACACAATCCAGTAGTTGTGCATGTAGTGTACGTGGTTGACCAAACCAAGCCCAAAACTATCGCCAATGCCGATCGCATTCTCTGGCAGGCGCGCTGTTTAGCTAGCGAGTGGCGCGGGTCGCTTAATGCTTACCTGCGCGTTGGTCAAGTAGCAACCGAACTCAGCAAAGTGGCAGAAGAACTGCAAGCCGAGGTACTAATGATTGGTTGCCAATCGGCCAATCATAGTCTAGTGCAACAGTTGGCTAATCAAACGCCTTGCTCAGTTTTAGGATTGCCCAAATAGCCAGCCAAAACTCTTTCAGGCTGACGACTTAGACTCGACCTAAATCTATCGCTGCTCAAGGTGGTAGTCGCTGGATAGATTGGGTGGTGGACTAGCAAACCCTAACGTTGGTTACGCTTTGTTCTACCCAGTCTACTCCCAAAAAATGTCGCCAGCCAGAGGTCTATGGTTTTTATTGTAAAGGTCTACCTTTACTCCGAAACCCACTAATGTTACTTAGCTAGGGAGATTTCCCATGAGTTATCAAAAGATTCTCGTCGCTCTCGATCAAACATTTTCGTCCAGCCTTGTTTTTGATTATGCATTGAAGTTAGCTCAGACTCACCAGAGCCAGATGCGGTTGGTTCATTGCCTAAGTATCAAACCCTACGAAAACCTAGGGACACTGATTGATGCTGGTGTCGGTTTGCGCAGTTCTACCCAGGTGCAGCAGAAGGAAGAGGCTACTCAACTACAGCACACTCAAGAAGCCCAGGCGTGGCTAGAACAATTGCGTATTGAGGCTCTAGAGCAAGATGTTGAGGTTGATTTTGTCTGTGAGACCGCTGCCCCTGGCCTGTTTATTTGCCAGTTGGCTAAAGACTGGAATGCCGATTTAGTCGTAGTTGGCAACAGCGGCAAAGAGGGGCTGAAAAAACTGATTTTGGGCAGTGTTAGCCAGTACGTGGCTAATCACGCCCCCTGCCGCACTATAGTGGTACCCAACGATAACAGCTCGGCAGCTGAATTTCCTGCGAATTAACCTGAATCTGGAGCGCTAATTAATTGTTGATTCTCTAGAAATGGATTCGTCAGCTACCTAGTTTAACCGTAACGTCCTTATTCTTTAGAGTGGCGAGTTACGGTTTTTTGTAGTCTAGGCTTCATAAGTATTAGTTTGCTAAATTTCTTCTATTCCTATCTCTAAGGATAGAAAATCACCCCGGTGAATGATGGTATATTGGGAAAGACATTTGTTTGTCAGCCTAATTTAGCCTTCCCTTATTCGTGTTTTAAGGGCTGTTGAGCTAAAGCGGGGGAACCAGTTAATTGGGGCGAATTCTGAAGAACGGATAGCTTTTTCGCTGTCTTAGTACTAGGAAGGACATCTCTCAGTCCTAGCCCGTCAGCTAACCCCGTCGGCGTTGAGAGGAGACTGCAATTCAGCCTTCTTTTGAATGCGCAGAATTTGTCAGTGTCCTTGGTTGGTGCCGTAACGCTACGGCTTTGTATCGACCTTGAACTCTGGAGAGAACTCAATGGAAACATCCTTGAGCCGAATTTTAGTAGCTCTCGATGGCACCCGTCGAGACAGTGAAGTATTGGGGTTTGCGATCGCCCAAGCCCAGCACCACAACGGCCATTTACTGCTGGTTCACTGCCTCAGCCCATTGACGCTAGCCCAACTCAATACTTGCATTGACGCGGGCTTTGGGCTGGTGCCTGCGGCTAAGCGTCAGCAGATTCAAAATCAGCACCTAGACGATGTCAACGCGGCCTGGCGGAAGTTGTGTGACTACGCGCTTCAGGCCCAGAGCCAGGGTGTATCGGCTGAGGTAACCTGTAAAGTTGGCGAAGCCAGTAGCCAACTTTGTACCCTCGCACAGCAGTGGCAGGCCGATTTGATCGTTATGGGCCACGGGGGCAAACCCAGCCTTAAATCGAGGCTGTTTGGCCGCGTGACTACCTATGTGATATAGCACAGCCCCTGCACTCTCATGGTAGTGCAGCCCAAACAACCGCCTGCGGCGGGGTCGCCCACCTGGGATATCCCTGAGCGCTGGATCGTTTCCATGTCCCCAATACCTCGTTGAGGGTTATCCCCCCGCAACCTGCCTGTGACGGCTCAATATTTTCTATAGCTAAGGAGTCTCTTCAATGGAATCGATTCTAGGAATGCCCCTGCCAGTGGAAGATCCGATTTTGATCTTCGGCATTTGTATGGTGGTAATTTTGGTCGCCCCGCTTCTGTTTGAGCGGTTTAAGTTGCCAGGTCTAATCGGCCCAATTGTGGCTGGGGTAGTGCTGGGTACCAGTGTGCTAAACGTCCTAGAGCGGGGCCAGGCGATTGAGCTATTGGGCAATGTGGGGCTGCTCTACATCATGTTTTTGTCGGGCCTTGAGATCAACATGGCTCAATTTCGCAAAAACCGCGATCGCAGCTTAGTCTTCGGCATCATTACCTTTACGATTCCGCAGGTTGCAGGCACCATCATCTTCCACTACTTGCTGGGATTTGACTGGATTGCGGCGATTTTGATTGCTAGCATGTTTGCCTCCCACACCCTCGTGCCCTACCCGATCATCAGCCGCCTGGGCATTATGAAAAATGATGCGGTGGTGACCACTGTGGGCGGCACCATTCTTACCGACACCGTGGCTCTTCTGGTGCTGGTGGTGGTAGTCCGTGCCTTTGAGGGTGAGTTGACCACTATATTCTGGGTGTCTCTGGCCCTAGCTATGGCGATCTACGTGACTGCGGTCGTCTACCTGCTGCCGCCCCTGGCCCGCTGGTTCTTTCGCAATGTGGAAGACGGCGGCAAGAGTGAGTTTGTGTTTGTGCTAGCGGTAGTGTTTATTGGCGCGTATCTGGCCAGCACTGTGGGCACCGAGGCCATTTTGGGAGCGTTCCTAGTCGGGCTGACCCTCAATCGGCTGATTCCTGAGCGCAGTCGCCTGATGACACGCATTCAGTTCTTTGGCGACGCCTTTATCATTCCTTTCTTTCTGATTTTCATTGGCCTGCTGGTGGATGTGTCGGTGCTGTTTAGTAGCCTCACTGCCTGGGTAGTGATGATCTCGATGCTGGCCACCAACGTGATTACCAAGTTCATTGCCGCTGGGGTGACCCGGCGCATTTACAATTACACCCCCGCCGAGGGCTGGGTGATGTTTGGTCTTTCTACTTGCGAGGCTGCCGCTACCCTGGCTGCCACCTTGGTGGGCTACGAGCTGGGCATCATCGGCGATGACGTGCTCAACGGTGTGGTGCTGATGATTTTTGCCACCTGCATTCTTGGCCCCTCGGTGGTTGATCGCTTTGGTCGCCAGGTGGCCCGCGAGCAAGAAGAACAGCAGTTTGAACCCCGCCAGGCCCCCCAGCGTATTTTGGTGCCGTTAGCCAATCCCTCAACCAGCGAATCCCTGGTGAATGTCGCGGCGCTGCTGCGCGATAACAAGTCTGAAGAGGCTATTTATCCCCTGGCGGTGGTGGCTGAGGAAGCTGAAGCCGAAAACACCGAAAGCAGCGTGGCCGCTGCCGAGCGCCTGCTGGCCCATGCGGTAATGCACGCCGTCGAACTCGACTTGGCGGTCAATCCGGTGACGCGGGTAGCCCGCAACCCAGCCTCGGGTATGGTGGAAGCTGCCATGGAGCGCCGCATTAGCGACATCGTAATTGGCTGGAACGGCACTCGCTCGGCCCGCCAGCGAATTTTTGGCTCAGTAATCGACCAAATGCTAGAGCAGGCTCCTCAGCAGGTGTGGGTATGCAAGCTTAACCACCCGGTCAGTACCTTTCAACGGTTGTTAGTGGTGCTACCCACCGTCATTGACCACAACCCAGGGTTTTATGAGGCGGTGCGATCGCTCAAGCACCTGGCCTACCAACTAGGGGCCTCCATTCAGGTCTTGTTGGTCAACGATGGGGCCGAACCCTACCGGCAGCACTTTGAAGACGTACCCATCGAGGTTACGACTGGGTTTGTGGAAACGGCCACCTGGGATGAAGTCCGTTCTACGTTGAAAGATGCCTCTACGGACAAGGATCTGATTGTGCTGATGAGTGCCCGCGAAGGCACTGTCGCCTATGATCGCGCCCTAGAGCGCCTGCCCCAAGCCCTAGCCGACTTGCAGCTGAGCTTTTTGGTGCTCTATCCCTCCGAAAAAGATGCCCAATCTTTTGGGGCTGCCCAGCCATTGTCGTTGGGCGATCTGCTCTCCCAGGAGCGGGTGCTGCTAAACCTTACGACTTCCTCCTACGAAGAAACCGTAGATGACCTACTGAGCACCGTGATTGATCGCGACGACCCCCGCCACGACAGCGTGCTCAAAGCCCTGGCTTTTGACGATGTGGGCTACGCTAGCGAGGTGCTGCCGGGGGTCATTATTTCCCACGCGCGGGTGCCCAAGCTCAAGGGCACCCGCCTCTGCCTAGGAGTGCATCGCCGAGGTATGCAGCGGGGCGAGCAGCCCATTCACGTGGTAGTGCTGTTGCTCACCCCTGCCCTGGGCACTACCCAAGATCACCTGGCCCAGCTGGCCGCTGTAGCCCAGTACTTTAGCCAGAATGAGATGCGCGACAAGTTGATGAACTGCTCTAGTGTGAATGAGATTCAGGGGGTTCTAGAACCTGTAAATTAAGAGCCTCTAGGTTAACTTTCGCCGATTCTAGAATGAAGTTCAGTCACCTTGAAGAAAATAGCTGTCGCCGTCTTGGCTAGGACATTATCGCCAGGGCTATAGCTTGGCTAAGATTGCGCAGCTACTGGGTCATAGCTCAGCTTCGATGACGGCGCGGTATGTCGAGTAATGTCACGAATGATCGAGCTTGGGTTTCCTGCGATCGCACCATTGGACCGCAGTGGGCTTGGGTTAAACCCACATTCCGCCCTTTGAAGTGTCACACTCAGGTATTAACCTTACAAGCCTTTGAATTCAAGGGCTTCAATGCTTGGCAGTGCAATTGAACTAGATCAAGTGAATTCTCAATTAGAGCTGGTCAATGAAAATCTGGCCGAAGAAAATTGCCGTGATCCTCATGCTTTCGTTCTAAATATCTAATGTGCCAGTTGGAAGGGCGGAATGTCGGGTTAAAGGAAGGTTGAAGATAACTGGTGCGATCACACCAGCCCTCAACCGGGCAACCTAATCCCAAGATAGATACATCTTGATAGTTGCCCCACCGAGTCTTGGTAGCCACGGTGGGGCTTTTTTTGCGGCAATAGAAAGCCCGCCGGGGAACCGGAGGGTGTGTGGGTGTAGTTTGCTTCGAGCAAACACTTGGGCTGACCGGCAGGGCGATCGCCAGCGAATAATGAGGGCACTCCCCCTAATAGATTAACCCACTGTCCAAATTGCAACTTCGCTATCAGCAATTCCAAATTCGAAACGAGTTTACTCCGTTTCAGCAGATTAAGGCCCTTTAATACACTGGATTTGAACGAACAATCAGGGGTTTCAGCCCCTAGAAACTTTGAATTTGGAATTGCTGCTTCGCTATGCGATTCGTTTAGCTGGAAAGTTGCCCATTAAAAGCAATGTGCAGCTTCAGTTTTGAAGAAAATCACAGCAATAAAGAGACGTGACCAGCACAGAATTTCTGAATTTTTGAGTCTTATAACCACTGCTCTATAAGGGTTCCAGGAGATGTGGCCCATTCTTACACGAATCGGTGCGTGCGATGCGTTCTTCCGAAACCAGCGCTGACTGGGGGAAGGAAGGCAAGGGAATAGAACCTTGACAACTGATATCGCGATGAGGGTGAAAGTCCCTCCCTCCAAGTGATGGAGTGACAGCATAACCCCCAGGTTCGCGACTAGCCATCAACGCCTGAAGCGGGGTTAAACGGCGGTAACTGGGAGCCCTCCCTGGAATCCCGTCTAGCAAGCTGTATATGGGTACGCAAGGAATCTACGTCAGAAGGATCGTCATCGTGAAGTGGTGAAAGACGGCTGATACACCACGGCCAAAAGGCTAAGGATCAGAGCCTGGCATTGCACCGGTGACCAGGAATCACTCTCTAGAAACCCGGTCCAGAGTAGAACCCTAAGTACAGCGACTATCGGATATCGGAACGTAGGAACCCCATACCTCTCTGCTGGGAAGGTCGAACCCAACAGCAGGTGCTAACCGGATGAGATGTGGGATTGGGATTGTGTAAGAAGCCAACGCTTGGGGTAATGCCCAAGATATGCCGACGTACACACTGTAACTGGGACGTAAACCCGTTTAGTCGAGTTAACAAGTCATGAGCCCATCTTTCGAGGTGAGGTATGAATGGAGCACCCTGCCCTGGAAACGAATTCAGGTCAAGGTGTTCAAGCTCCAACGCCGGATTTACCGAGCCAGTCGTCGGGGTCAGGTTAAGTTGGTTCACAAACTCCAACGTCTGTTGGTCAAATCCTGGTATGCCCGGCTATTAGCCGTGCGCCGCGTTACGCAAGACAACCGAGGGAAGCGAACCGCTGGCATTGACGGGGTAAAAGCCCTGACACCGCCCCAGCGACTCCAACTAGCTCAATCGTTGAGTCAGTTCACCCATCCGCGCCCCCTACGTCGCATCTGGATTCCTAAACCGGGAAAGTCAGAAAAGCGTCCGCTCTCGATTCCCATCATGCGGGATAGAGCCACTCAAGCGCTCATCAAACTAGCTTTGGAACCCCAGTGGGAAGCCAAACTAGACCCCAATATGTATGGGTTTCGGCCAGGACGGTCCTGCCAAGATGCCATTGCCGCCATCTACCGAACCATCTGCTGTCAGCCCAAATATGTGCTGAACGTGGATATTCGAGGCTGCTTTGATAACATCTCGCACGCTGCCATCTTGAACAAGTGCCGAGCGCCACGATGGATGAAAGTCCTTATCCAAGGCTGGCTAGAATGCGGTGTCCTCGACCACGGGTTTCAAAGAACTGAGCGCGGTAGCCCACAAGGCGGAGTGGTTTCACCGCTCCTCGCGCTCATTGCCCTACAGGGTTTGGAGCGTCATCTCAAACGGTTAGGGACTTACACATATCCCCTATATGTGGTGTCCTATGCCGACGATATGGTGATCCTTGCCCGTCGAGAAAGCGACATCCACCGAGCCCAGGCCGCTCTCGAGAAATGGCTCCATCGCATTGGGCTGGAACTTAACCCTCAGAAAACCACGATTGGCCACACTCTCAACGGTGAGGGTGCGGGCTTTGAATTTCTGGGGTTCCACGTGCAGCAGTACCCCGTTGGCCAGTACAAAGCCAAACGGGGATACAAGACCCTGATTACCCCCAGCGCCAAAAGCGTTAAACGACACCTGGAGAGGCTGAAGCAGATCATCCAGGTGCATCGGGGGGCTACCCAGGCGGTATTAATTGGTCGCCTCAATCCCATCATTCAGGGCTGGTGCCAATACTACCGCAGCGTCGCAAGCTCCAAAACCTTCGCGAAGCTTTCCTACCGTCTGTTTCGACAGCTATGGAACTGGGCCAAGCACAGACATCACAACCTCAACGGTCACCAAACCGTTTCGCGCTACTGGTTAGTCAATACCGGCGGTGGCTGGGTGTTCCAATCACCCGATGGCGCTCGACTGCGAGACCATCGGTACACCCGCTTTCGTCGCCACACTAAGGTACAGAGTGACCGCTCTCCCTACGATGGAGATTGGACGTATTGGGGACAAAGGCTCAGAACCTATCCAGGTTTGAGTCCCCTAGAATCGTTTCTCCTCCGTTCCCAGGAAGGCAAATGTAGCCATTGTGGACTGCACTTTCTGCCAGATGCACTTATCGAGCTTCACCACCTCGATGGCAATCACGACAATCACCGTCGTCATAATCTGGCACTGCTGCATCGGCACTGCCACGACCAGGTACACGCAGCAAAGAACCTAACTCCCGCTGGCACTCAATCTCAAAGCCAAGTTAGAGAGGAGCCGTATGAGGTCGAAAGTCTCACGTACGGTTTTGAAGCCGAGTCTGGGGGGTGACTCCCAGGCTTAGGTTAACCATGCCCCAAATTGAATTTGTCACCGGGGCCACCGACGCCCCCAAGCTGCGCGACCTTAGCGAATCTCAGCCTCGCTTGGCGGGTGCTGGCGGAAAATTGACGATGATGATGTTGGTATCCCAGTTGGCGCGGGTAATGGCCTCAGGCTCGTGGCCCACGGCGGGCTGGCCCACGATATGGCTGCCAGCGATCAAAATCAGCAGGGTATTAGTCTGAACGGCGGCTGACACGCGCTTCACGGTGTTGCCCTGCATAGGTTCTACCGAGAGTTCTTTTTCTTGTAGTAGGGCGGTGAGCTTACGATCGCGCGCTGAGCCAATCGTCATCTGCACCACATGCAGGGGGGCTTTTAGCTCCTCCGCCAGGCATTGGGCAATGTTTAGCGAGTTAACTACCTGCCCCATATTGGTCTGTCGACCGGTAATTGCCAGCACAATGCGTTCGGTGTTCTCAATCGGCTGCGGAAAGCGGCTGATCAACACCGGAATGGTGGATGATCGCACGATGGTGTCAATCACGCTGCCAAAGAAGTTTTCTTGGTAGGTCGAAAACCCCTTCCAGCCGCAGACCAGCAGGTCGGCGTGGCGCTCTTGCAGGGTGCGCAAAATGCCCCAGGCGATCGAGTCATCGATGCGGCCAATCGGCTCCACCGGAATAGCGGCGGCGTGGGCAATAGTTTCAGCGGTGTCGAGCAGGCGGTTTTGGCGAGTGCGGTCGGCTTCGGCAATGGGCTGGTTGCGGTCGGGCAGCACGTGCAGCGGCAACAGCGTACCCCCCACTCGCTTGGTCAGAATGATCGCCAGCTGAAGCAGGTTGTCTTCGGTGCTGGGATTGGCCACTGGCACCAACACCCGCTGTCCCAGGGTGGGAGTGGGTGCGGCGTCATCGTCTACTGCTGGCGAGGCCTGGCTCGACTCTACCGGCTGGTTCTGCATTTGAGCACCCCAGCGAGCCACCACCCAAGGCGACAGCACACAGCTCACCAAGATCATCAAGATGATGGCGTTGACCACCACCTCATCCACCAGGCCAATGTCAAAGGCAATGGTAATCGCCGCCAGGGTAGAGGCAGCCTGGGCCATTGACAGGCCAAACATCACCATGCCGCTGGGGAACTGCCACTTAAACCAGCGGGCCGACCCCCAGGCGGCCACAAACTTGCTGACCAGCTCAGCCAGCACAATGACAGCCACTAAAAACAGCGACTGAGGCTCACGAAAAAGAATCAGCGGATCAACCAGCATCCCCACCGAAATCAAGAAAATCGGCACAAACAGAGTGTTGCCAATAAACTGAATCCGATTCATTAGCGGGCTGAGGCGGGGAATGATCTGGGTAATCGCCACCCCGGCCAGAAATGCCCCCACAATCGGCTCAATTTCAATCAGGCTAGCCAGGTAAGACGCCACAAACAGCGCCGCCAGCACAAAGGTAAACTCGGCCCCTTCGTCGGAGCCAAATTTCTTAAAAAACCAGCGCCCCAGCCTAGGCACTCCCCACAGCACCGCAAAGGTGTAGATTGCCAGGGCCGGAATCAAAAACAGCCAGAAACTTAGGGTGAGATCGCCCTGGTCGGCCTTGACCACAACGGCCAGCACCAGCAGCGCCAGTACGTTAGTGATCAGCGTGCCGCCTAGGGTCGCGATCGAGGCCGGGTGCCGCATAATGCCTAGCTTACTGAGCACCGGCAGCGCCACCAGCGTGTGGGAGGCAAAGCAGGAGGCCACCAGCACCGAAGCCCAGAAGCCGTAGCCCAAGGCCAGCATCACCACCGTACCCAGCACCATGGGCACCACAAAGGTCGCCAGGCCAAAGATAATTGGTTTGTCGGCGTCTTTCTTGAGGTCGTCGAGGCTGGTCTCAAGTCCGCCCAAAAACATCAGAAACAACAGACCCACGGTGCCCAGCAGCACGATGGTGGGGTCGCGATCTAAAATGCCAAGGCCGTGGGGGCCGACCACCACCCCCGCCAAAATCAGGCCAATAATGCCCGGCAGCCGCAGCCGCTCGACCAGCAGCGGGGCCACCAGCATGATGGCCAAAATGGTGAGAAAAATGGCCACCGGATCGGTGATGGGTTCTTGGAAAAGCTGACCTAGCGGCAGGGCCAGCGGTTTGCCTAGGATGGAAGCTGCAAGCCCGGTAAGAGTCATGGCCAGTGGGGTTGGTTAATTTTCTTAACTCTACCAGCATCAGCCCTAAGACTTAGGCATGCCTCCATCTCCAGCTGGAGATGGAGGCCAGATTTACCCCCCAGGTTGATGGTCACAAAATCCTTATGGCTGGCCGTTAGAGTTAGCTTCATCGAAGGGCGATCAGGTGAATACCCTGAGATGTAATGTCAGTTGGCGGGCTGCTGCGAAACCGAACTCACCGTAACCTATCCCAATGACTAATCCTATTCCCACAATTGGCATCTTGATCTTTGTGGTCGCGACCCTGGAAGCCGATGGCCTGATGATGATTTTCGGCTACGTGGCCACGGGGTTGATTACCGGTATCTTTGGCCTGGCAGGCTACCTGCTGTGGCGATCACCCGATCTATTTCTGCGCTGGTTCAGCGGCACTTAATTTAACAGATTTAATCAGCCTCATCGTCAGCGGCTAAGTCTGTTGTGACAAGTGGTATAACTAAGACTTTATCGACCCTGGTACCATCCATGTCCATGACTTCAAAGCGCAGACCATCCCACTCAAAATGCTCGCCCGATAGAGGGATATGGCCAAAGAAATGCATTACAAATCCCCCAAAGGTGTGGAAGTTTCCGGTAGTTTCATCTGGCAATAATCTTTTCTCAAACAAGTCCTTGAAATCATTGATATCGAGCGAACCATCTAAGAGCCAGGAGCCATCTTCCCGCTGAATCATAAGCGGCTCTTCCTGATCTTCTAAAGAAGGTAGATCGCCAACCATGGCTTCCATGAGATCCGTCAGGGTTACGATGCCCTCAATACCTCCATATTCATCCGTCACCAGGGCCGTATGAATGCCAGTTTCCTTAAACAGTTCAATGACATTGAGGGCGCGGGCGCTTTCAGCCACATACAGAGGTGCTTGCAGTAGCGACTCCAGGCTAACCGCTGGGCCAGACAAGTGAGCCTTCAATAGATGACTGCTACAGATGATGCCAAGACAGTTATCTAAACTGTTCTTGCCGACCGGAAACCGCGAGTAGTTGCTCTCCACTATCAGCTGTAGGTTGTCTTCTAACGAGGCCTCAATGTCTAACCAGGTAATGTCAGTGCGAGGGGTCATGATTGCTCTGATAGGGCGATCACCCAGGCGAAACACCCGCTGCATGATCTCGTGCTCGGCTTCCTCAAACATGCCAGCTTCGGCCCCCTGGCGAATCAGCACTTTGATTTCTTCTTCGGTAATATCGGGCTCGTCTGACGCTTTAATGCCCAGTAGATTGAGCAAGGCATCGGTTGAAACCCCCAGCAGATGCACGAGCGGAGCTGTCAGGCGGGACAGAATCCGCATCGGCGGGGCGACGGTGCAGGCAATTTGTTCTGGATTGTTGAGGGCAATGCGTTTGGGTACCAGTTCGCCAATCACCAAGGACAGATAGGTGATGAGGGAGACGACAATAGCAACGCTAATGCCCTCACTGTAGGGCTGTAACGCAGGTATACCCTCAAACACAGGCCTCAATCGTTGAGCCAGGGTAGCACCGCCCACGGCCCCACTGAGAATGCCAATCAGCGTGATACCAATTTGTACTGTGGCCAGAAAATTGTTGGGAGCGTTAGCTAGCTTCAACGCCACCCGTGCCTTGCGGTTACCCCGATCAACCAACTGCTCTAGGCGAACTTTGCGGACCGACACGACCGCAATCTCGGAACCCGAGAAAATGCCGTTGGCCACAATCAGCACCACAATCAGCGCAATCTCAAGGGCGATCGAAGACATAGTGAGCCATCAAAAACGAGAATACACGGTCAATTGAGCGTTTCTTGAAAATCTAACCTAGAGTATCAATCCGATCAATTGATTGGATCGATGCGTGGCGTTGTTGCACAAATATCATGAGTTAGATGCGATACAGCCTTTCCCCGCTGGATGAGGTACAAATGCAGATCTGAAACTTAGGCGTGGCAATGACTTCAGGACTTTGGCTGTACCTCATGG
>Ga0081535_100699_pt1 | contig 17851 bp, 16 predicted proteins | sample HotLakmasection3_FD_71020 | JGI IMG/M metagenome (GOLD analysis project Ga0081535, IMG submission 71020) | Hypersaline microbial mat communities from Hot Lake, Washington, USA - Section #3 (SPADES assembly) (version 2) | ecosystem: Environmental > Aquatic > Non-marine Saline and Alkaline >... | reverse complement strand
GGGGAACCGCAGGTGCCGCAGTTCATGGCGCAGGCGGGGTATGGGGCGATGCAGCGCGAGCAGCTCCAGAGCATCCTCGCGCGAGCCGACGAGCTGACGGTCAAGGTCGATCAGGCGGTCGAGGACGTGCGCGAGGTCATCGCGAGCGCCCGCGAGCGCTCGGACAACTGGTTCGATCGCGTCGACGCGCTGTTCGGCTCGGCGAGTCAGGCGACGGAGGAGATCCGGGCGGGCGCCGAGGACGGCCGAGCGCTCGTCCTGAGCCTTCAGGAGGGCGTGGACGCCAATCGCCCGCGCGTCGACGAGATGGCGAGGAACCTCGAGGCGGCCTCGTCGAGCGCTCGCGAGGCCGTCGACCGGTTCAACGAGCAGACGCTCGCGCTCGCCGAGGACCTGCTGATCCAGGGGCGCTCGGCCGCCGAGGAGGCGCAGGCGACCATCGCCCGCGTCGATCGGGAGATCGCCGAGCAGGCGCCCGAGATCCGCCGGGCGATCGCCAACGCCCGGCTCGCGTCGGACCAGCTCCGCCTCACGGCGGGCGAGGTGCGGCGGACGCCGTGGCGGCTGCTCTACCGCCCGAGCGAGCGGGAGCTCGAGTTCGAGCTGCTCTATGACTCGGCGCGGACGTACGCCTCGGCCGTGAGCGATCTGCGGGCGGCGAGCGAGTCGCTCGAGGAGCTGCGCGAGACGGGCGCGGCGGACCCGGACCGCGCGGCGCGGCTGGCGACGCACATCGAGGGCGCGTTCCAGCGGTACGAGGCGGCCGAGCGCCGGTTCCTCGATCTGCTCGGCGAGCGCTCGCCCTGAGGCTCAACCGGGGTGCGGCGGATCCTTCGTGAATCGTCGCATGTCGTTCGACCAGAGCGCGAACTCGCGCATCGCGCGGCGTCGCTCACGGGCGGAGAGTCTTCGCGGGCCGCCGAAGGCCGTGTCGCGTCGCCAGCGCCAGTAGCGGGAGTTGGGCCGGTAGCGGTCGCGCAGGCCGAGACGTGCGAGGGCGAGGGCGCCGCGGATGGAGCGCCACACGCTCACCGCGCGCTCGCGAAGGCGGCGGCGAGGATCTGGTCGGGCGACGGCTCTTCGCCGAGGCTCGCCAGGGCGCGTTCGACCGCGCGCTCGGCTTCGGCGCGCGTCTGGCCGAGTCGGACGAGCGCCTCAACGGCCTGACTCGCGGACTCGTCGGCGGGCGCGGCGAGCTTCGGCTCCGCGACCGAGGCGCCCCCGGCGTCCGCGTGGACGAACTCGCTCACCTTGCCCGAGAGCTCGGCGATGACGGTCTCGGCGAGACGCTTGCCGATCTCGGGGAGGGCGCGGAGGGCGGCCGCGTCGTCTTCCTCGATGGCGCGAGCGATCGCGGCGGCGGGGATGGCCATGGCCTTGAGCGCTCGCTTGCCGCCGACGCCCTTGACGGTGGTGAAGAGCTCGTAGAACCGGCGCTCGGCGTCGGTCTCAAAGCCGATGAGACGCGGGCGGAAGGAGGCGCCGCCGCCGACCGGCTCAAGGGTCTGCACGGTCGTCAGCGCGACCTCCTGCCCGAGGCGAGGGGCGAGATCGCGCAGGAGATAGGCGGGCAGGAGGACCTCGTACGTCAGCCCGCCCGGCGGCGCGACGAGGACGGAGGAGCCGGTGAGCTCGACGAGGGTTCCGGTGAGGCGGGCGATCATGCCGCGGTGTCCGTCTCCGTGGGCCCGAGCGGGCGCTTCCGCGAGGACTCTCGGGGAGGATACGGCGTTTGCGGCTCCCTCGGCGCGGGCCCGGTGGGCCAGCCCGTCCAGCGGGCGTAGCGGGCGTGGAGGCTCTCGGCGATCTCGGCGGCCGAGAGGGAACGGTCGAACTCGATGGGCGGCATGACGCGCAGGCGCGATCGGCTCGGGAGGAAGAGGCTCGTCCAGGCGGTCCTGGCGCTGGTGGGCGTGCCCTCGATGATCACCGGGAGCACGCGGGCGCCCGTCTGCTTGACGAACGCCCCGATCCCCGCGTGGAAGGGCAGGAGCGTCCGGGGAGGGCGCTCGATGTGCGCCTCGGGAAAGAGCCCGAGCACGCCGCCCGAGCGGAGGTGGGCGATCGCCCGCCGGACGGGCGAGGTGGAGCGGTTGGTGCGGTCGACGAAGATCACGCCCCCCCACTCCCAGAAGCCCTGGAGCGCCGGGAGCCGCATGTCCTCGGCCATGACCCAGCGGATCTCGAAGCGGCACGCCGCCTGGATCAGCAGGGGGTCGACGCCGGCGGTGTGGTTGGACACGACCACCAGGGGCCCCGCGACGTTCCGCTTCGGGATGTTCTCGCGCCCCGCCACCCGGAGGCCGTGGACGAGGCGGGCGTAGAGACGGATCACAAGAAGAGCAATGCCGCTTCGTATATCATCGCGCGTTGACAGCGCCCGGATCCGCAGCGAGAGGGCGACCAGGAGCACCCACCCCACGAGAATGACCATCCAGAAGCTGTTCACGCTCGGATGTTAGCGTTGGCTTGCCTTCTGCGCATGCCCCGTCGGCGTTGCTCGCGGCGGGCGGGCCGCGTAGTGTGCAGGAGCGCGACGAGCGAGCGGGGTGATGATGCCAAAGCGGGACGATCTGTCGTCGATTCTGGTGATCGGGTCGGGCCCGATCGTGATCGGGCAGGGTTGTGAGTTTGATTATTCTGGGACGCAGGCGTGTAAGGCCCTGAAGGACGAGGGGTTCCGTGTCGTCCTTCTCAACTCCAATCCCGCGACCATCATGACGGACCCGGACCTGGCGGACCAGACGTACGTCGAGCCGATCACGACCCAGGCGATCCGGAAGATCCTCGAGGCCGAGGCGGCGGCCGGGCGGCCCGTCGAGGCGCTGCTCCCGACGCTCGGCGGTCAGACCGCGCTGAACGCGGCGTGCGCGGTCTTCGACGACGGGACGCTCGACGAGTTCGGCGTCGAGATGATCGGCGCGTCGCGGGAGGTCATCCGGCGGGCCGAGGACCGCCAGGCGTTCAAGCAGGTGTGCGAGAACGTGGGGCTCGAGATGCCCGCCTCCGAGGTCGCGCACTCGCTCGAGGAGGCCAACGCGTTCGCGGACTCGATCGGGCTGCCCGCGATCATCCGGCCCGCCTTCACGCTCGGGGGCTCGGGCGGCGGCGTCGCGTACAACCGCGAGGAGTTCCAGGACATCGTCTCCCGCGGGCTTCGCGAGTCGATGATCGGGCAGGTGCAGATCGACGCGTCGGTGCTCGGATGGAAGGAGTTCGAGCTCGAGGTGGTCCGCGACAAGGCGGACAACTGCGTCATCGTCTGCTCGATCGAGAACATCGACCCGATGGGCGTGCACACCGGGGACTCGGTGACGGTGGCGCCCGCGCTCACCCTGACCGACCGCCAGTACCAGGAGCTTCGCGACGCGGCGATCGCGATCGTCCGCGAGGTCGGCGTCGACACGGGCGGATCGAACGTGCAGTTCGCCGTCGATCCGGAGACCGGCAAGGTGCTCGTCGTCGAGATGAACCCGCGGGTCTCGCGGTCCTCGGCGCTGGCCTCCAAGGCGACGGGCTTTCCGATCGCCAAGGTCGCGGCGCGGCTCGCGGTCGGGTACACGCTCGACGAGCTGCGCAACGACATCACGGGCACGACGAGCGCGTGCTTTGAGCCGGCGATCGACTACATCGTCACCAAGATGCCGCGCTGGACGTTCGAGAAGTTCCCCGAGGCCGACGAGACGCTCACGACGCAGATGAAGTCCGTCGGCGAGGCGATGGCGATCGGGCGCACGTTCAAGGAGAGCTTCCAGAAGGCCATCCGCTCGATGGAGGTCAAGCGATTCGGCTACGGCCTCGATCGCAACGACAAGTGGCTGGCGCACAAGCGCAAGCTCGACGCGGGCCTGTCCATCGACGACGAGCCGTGGCCCGTCTCCGAGGAGAAGCTGACGCGCAAGCTCGCCGTGCCGTCCCAGGGCCGGCCGTACTACATCCGCTACGCGTTCAAGCAGGGGTGGTCGCTCGACCGCGTGCACGACCTCACGAAGATCGACCCGTTCTTCCTCGACGAGTTCAAGCAGCTCGTGGAGTTCGAGGACGTGCTGTGCGGCTACGGCTCGCTCGAGGACGTGCCGCGAGAGACGCTCGCCGAGGCCAAGCGACTGGGCTACTCCGACGCGCAGCTCGCGAACCTCTACCTGGGCGAGATCAGCTCCGAGACGATCCTCGCCGTGCGCACGCGGCGGCAGGGAATGGGCATCCGCCCGGTCTACAAGCTCGTCGACACGTGCGCAGCGGAGTTCGAGGCCCTCACGCCCTACTTCTACTCCACCTACGAGCACGCGCACCGCGCGGCGGGGACCGATCGCTTCGACGACGAGATCCGCGTGTCGGACTCGAAGAAGGTGGTGATTCTCGGAGGCGGGCCGAACCGCATCGGTCAGGGCATCGAGTTCGACTACTGCTGCGTGCACGCCGCCTTCGCGGCTCGGGACGCGGGGTTTGAGTCGGTGATGATCAACTCGAACCCCGAGACGGTCTCGACGGACTACGACACGAGCGACCTGCTGTTCTTCGAGCCGCTGACGCTCGAGGACGTGCTCAACGTCGTCGAGGCGCTCGACGGGCGCCCGGAGGGACCGGAGAGCGGGCTCGTCCACGGGCTGATCGTTCAGTTCGGCGGCCAGACGCCGCTCAACCTCGCGCACGGGCTCGTGCGCGCCGGCGCGCCGATCATCGGGACGTCGCTCGACTCGATCGATCGCGCGGAGGACCGCGAACACTTCCGCGAGCTCCTCGAGAAGCTCGACCTCAAACAGCCCGAGAGCGGGATCGCCACGAGCGTGCCCGAGGCGGTGGAGATCGCGGAGACGCTCGGGTACCCCGTCCTCGTGCGCCCGAGCTACGTGCTCGGCGGGCGCGGGATGGAGATCTGCTCGAACGAGCGCTCGATGAAGCGGTACATGAACGCCGCGGTCGGGGCGTCGGACCTGACGAACGCGCCGGTGCTCATCGACAAGTTCCTCGACGGCGCGATCGAGATCGACGTCGACCTCGTCGCCGACTTCAACGAGCGCGGCGAGGGTCAGGCGATCGTCTGCGGCGTGATGGAGCACATCGAACAGGCGGGCGTGCACTCGGGCGACTCATCGTGCGTCGTGCCGCCGTGGAGCCTTCCCGACCGGATCGTCGCCCGCCTCAAGGAGATCGCGCGGGCGCTCGCGAAGGAGCTTCGCGTGAGCGGCCTGATGAACGTGCAGCTCGCGTACCGCGAGGGAGAGATCTACATCATCGAGGTGAACCCGCGCGCCTCGCGGACGGCGCCGTTCGTGGGCAAGGCCAACGGCGTGGCGTGGCCGCGCGTCGCGGCCCTGGCGATGATGGGCCGCTCGCTCGAGAGCCAGGGCGTTCGCGAGATCGGCGACGCGGGGACGTTCGCGGTCAAGGCGCCGGTGTTCCCCTTCAAGAAGTTCTTCCGCACGGACTTCGTGCTCGGGCCCGAGATGCGGTCGACGGGCGAGGTGATGGGGCGGGACCGGTCGCTCCCCATCGCGCTCGCCAAGGCGATGATGGGCGCGGGGACCGAGGTTCCGACGAAGGGCGCCGTCTTCCTGAGCGTGCGCGACGCGGACAAGAAGGAAGCCGTCGACGTCGCGCGTCGCCTGGGCGCGATGGGGTTCAGGCTCTTCTCGACGGGGGGAACCGCCGACGCGCTCGCGCGGCAGTCCGTCGCCGCGACACGCCTCAAGAAGATCGCCGAGGGCGCGAGGCCCAACGTGCTCGACCTGCTCACGTCGGGCGACCTCGACCTCGTCATCAACACGCCGACGCACACGGGGTTCGCCTCCGACGAGGGGAAGATCCGGGCGTCGGCCGTGCGGTTCGGCGTGCCCATGATCACGACGATCACGGGCGCCAAGGCGATGGTCAGCGCGATCGAGGCGCTGCGTGCGGGGGACTGGGGCGTGGCGCCCCTCCAGAGCGATCCGGGCGAGGACGCGCGGCGCGCCAGGAGCGCCGAGTCGGCGGCGGCCTCGGCGCTCTAGGCCGGTTCCCGGCCGCGACCCGCGGAAGAAGCCGCCTTGAAGGTCATCGTGGCTCGCGGGAGCTCTCCGCGATCAATCGCCGAAGCTGGTTCCGACGCTGCGCGCGGCGCGGATGAGTTCGTTCGTCTCCGCCTCGATGAACCGCTGCTTGTTCGCCGCGGAGATCAGCTCGCGGTCCCCCACCTCGCCCTTGTTCATGACGACGAGCCGACCCTCGGCGCCGTCCATGAGCAGGTGAACCGCGTGGGAGCCGAGCATCGTGGCCAGGACGCGGTCGGCGCCGTTGGGCGTCCCGCCTCGGAGCACGTGACCGAGCACGACGGCGCGGGTGTCGATGCCGGTGCGTTCCTGGATGTCGTCGGCGAGCACCTCTCCGACGCCGCCGAGCTTGATCGGGTCGGGAGAGTCGTGGTCCATGTCGCGGATGGTGCGCTCGCCTCCCCTGGGCCTGGCGCCCTCGGAGACGCAGATGAGGCTGAAGCGCTTGCCGTGGCGGGAACGGTCGCGGACGTAGTCGCACACCTTCTCGAGGTCGTACTCGATCTCGGGGATCACGATGACGTCCGAGCCCGAGGCGGCGCCCGCGTGAAGCGCGATCCACCCGGCGTTGCGGCCCATGACCTCGCAGACGATGACGCGGTGGTGGCTCATCGCGGTGGTGTGCAGGCGGTCGAGCGCCTCGGTCGCGACCTCGACGGCGGTGGAGAAGCCGATGGTGACGTCGGTGCCGACGAGGTCGTTGTCGATCGTCTTGGGCACGCCGACGCAGTTGACGCCGAGCCTCACGAAGCCCGACGCGACGCTCATGGTGCCGTCGCCCCCGATGACGACCAGGGCGTCGATCCCACGCTGGGCGAGGTGGGAGGCGCACTCCTCGCGCCGGTCCTCGTAGACCGTCTCGCCGCGGGAGTTGGTCCCGACGGCGAGGCGCCCGGGATCGCAGGACGCGGAGGAGCCGAGGAAGGTCCCGCCGTGGGTGAGGACGCCCGAGACGTCGCGGGCGGTCAGGGGGCGCATGCGGTGCTCGACGACGCCGAGGAAGGCGTCCTCGATCCCGATCACCTCGAGACCGTGCTCGTAGATGGCGGTCTTGACCACGGCTCGGATGGCCGCGTTGAGCCCCGGGCAGTCGCCGCCGCCGGTCAGCACGCCGATGCGTTTCACCTGGGCCATGGATCGCCTTTGCAAGAGAGGGGAGGGACCGTTATTCCGGACAGGGCTATCATCTGCGGCGCCTGTCCACAAAGGTGGAGTATCGGCTTTCGCCCGCGGGGATGCTGAGCGAGGGTCAAGGAGGTTCGCGGTGTTCTCACAGACCGTCGAGTACGCGCTCCGCGCCATGGCCTGCCTGGCGCTCGAGCCCGAGGAGCGAACGTCCTCCTCCGCGCTCGCCGAGCGGACGCAGGTGCCCTCGGACTACCTCGCGAAGGTGCTCCAGCAGCTCGCCGGAGCCGGCCTGATCGAGGGGCGGCGGGGCGTCGGCGGCGGCTACAAGCTCTCCCGCTCGCCCGAGGAGATCAACCTGCTCGACGTGATCAACGCCGTCGAGCCCCTGCAGCGCATCACCTCCTGCCCGCTCAACCTCGAGAGCCACGGCCCGAACCTCTGCCCCCTGCACCGGCGGGTCGACCGGGCGATCAAGCAGGTCATCGAGGTCTTCGAGGGCAGCACGCTCCGCGACCTGCTCTCGGGCGACGCGGGCGACGAGTGGGTGTCCGTGCCCCTCTGCGACAAGCGCCAGGCGGTGGCGCTCACCGTGAACGTCGCCAAGAAAGGCTGAAGCCGCGTCCGGGAATTGTCGATGACTCCCGCGCGGGAGCCTCCCCGCGGGAGCGACCCCATGCGCCGGTGGCGAACCATCGCCCTCATCACGACCGCCTCTCTGCTCCTCGTCGGCTGCGGCCGCGACCCCAACGCGGGGCTCACCCCGCGCGAGGTCAAGGAGCGCTACGCCCGGATGCTCCTGGACGGCGTCGCCCACGGCATGAGCGTCGTCACGGCCGAATCGGTCGATCCCGCGACGCTTGAGCTCCGCAACGTCCGCCTCGAGAACGGGCAGCAGTTCCTCCACGCCGATCACGCCGAGATCCTCGTCTCGACCGAGCTCGGGGCGGTGTCGCTCCGGCTCTACGGCGTGGTCACCGCGGATCCCGAGACCGGACGGCTCGTGGCGATCGAGGGATTCACCACCGAGCCCATGCAGATCGCCTCGCTCGAGCCCTGAAGAGCCGCCGCCGGCTTCCTACCATCCGTCGTTCCCCCTTCCCGGAGCGATCACGCGATGGCCCTGACCAAAGACGATGTTCTCGCCGCCCTCAAGACCGTCAAGGATCCGGAGATCCAGCGCGATCTGGTGAGCCTGGGCGCCATCAAGAAATGCGCGGTGTGCGACAACGCGGTGGGCGTCACGATCAACCTCCCCACGAAGGGCGCCGAGGCCCGCGAGCGTGTCCGCGACGAGGCGATGCGCGCCATCCGGCGCCTCGCCGACGATCGGGGCGAGATCCTCGCCGCCCTGGACGTTGACTTCTCCGTGAGCCTCTCCGGAGGAAAGCCCGACCCGAAGGCCGAGACGCCCCAGGGACAGGCCCCGAAGAAGGCGGACGTGGCCCACATCATCGCGGTCGGCGCGGGCAAGGGGGGCGTGGGCAAGAGCACCGTGTCGGTGAATCTCGCGGTCGGGCTCGCGCGAGCCGGGCACTCGGTCGGGCTTCTCGACGGCGACATCTACGGCCCCTCCTGCCCGACGCTCCTGGGCCTCAAGGACCAGGAGCCGCGGACGATGGGCAACCAGATCCTGCCCTTCACCGCGCACGGCCTGAGGGCGATGACGATCGGCAAGCTCGTCGACCCCGAGAAGCCGCTCATCTGGCGCGGGCCGATGGCCCACGGCGCCTTCAAGCAGCTCGCGGATCAGACCCGCTGGGGAGAACTCGACTACCTCGTGATCGATCTCCCGCCGGGCACGGGCGACGTGCCGCTCACGATGGCGCAGTCGATGCAGCTCGACGGCGCGGTGATCGTGTGCACGCCGCAGAAGGTGGCCCAGGACGACGCGGTCCGCGCGGTGCGCATGTTCCAGTCGCTCGGGATCGACATCATCGGCGTCGTCGAGAACATGTCCTTCTTCATCGGGGACGACGGCAAGGAGTACGACCTCTTCGGCCGCGGCGGCGCCGAGATGATGGCTCAGCGGCTCGGCCTGCCCTTCCTCGGCGCGCTGCCCATCCACATGGAGCTCCGCGAGAACTCGGATTCCGGAGACGCCACGGCGAACTTCACCGGGAATCCCTCGCTCAAGCGCGAGCTCGAACGCCTGGTCGACCAGCTCGAGAAGCAGGTGGCGATCGCGAGCCAGCGCCGCGGCGCGAGCGCGCCGTCGCTCACGATCAGCTAGAGCGACGACCGGGGGGTTCCACTCTTTCTCAAAATGAGTCTTCGATTATCTCGCGTGTCTGAGATGTTTTTCCTGCGCTCGCGGCGCGCCGCGGCGCGTTGATTGATGGAGGCCGCGGGCCCGAGTGTTTCGGCGCGCGGAAGCTCCGATGCAGGGAGGACCCCATCATGGTTCTCAAGACCACGTTCGCGGGCGCGGCGTCGCTCGCGCTGCTCGCCGGGAGCGTGCCCATCGCCGTGGCGGCCATGATCCAGCCGGAGACCGCCGCCCAGGCGAGCCCGATGGAAGAGACGGTCGTTCGCGGCGAGATCGTTTCGGTCTCGACGATCAACAACCAGTTCGTCATCCGCACCGCCGGAACGCCCGAGGCCCCCGGCGAGCAGGTGGCCGTCCGCGTGACGGACGACACCAGCTACACCCTCGACGGCGACGACTCCACGATGGAGGAAGCGCTCGAGGAGGGTCGCCGGGCGACGGCGACCATGAGCGAGGGCGTCGCGATCCGCGTGGCGGTCGAGACCGAAGAGGACTGACGCGGTCGGCCCGCGCGGCGGATCATCGATTTCGTCTCTCTCACTCTCTCTCCAGCCGCCCGGTCTAACCGGCCCGGCGGCTGCTTCACGGCGCCCGGCGGACGCCGAAACTCCACGTCCGTCGCCGGCAAGAGGCCTCTCATCGCGAAGGCTACACTCCGGCGATGACGACCCTCACTCCCGAAGCCGCCGCCGAGCGGGCCGACGCCTTCCGCCGAGACTACGCCGCGGTCCGCGATCAGATCGCCCGCGTCGTCGTCGGGCAGCAGGACATCGTGGGAGGCGTCCTGACGTGCCTCTTCTGCGACGGACACGCCCTGCTCGAGGGCGTGCCGGGCCTCGGCAAGACGCTCCTCGTGCGCACGCTCGCCCAGGCGCTGAGCCTTGACTTCGGGCGCGTGCAGTTCACGCCCGACCTGATGCCCGCGGACGTCACCGGCACGACGGTCGTCGTCGACACCGAACGCGGGAAGGAGTTCCGCTTCCAGCAGGGGCCGGTGTTCAACCAGATCCTGCTCGCGGACGAGATCAACCGCGCGACGCCCAAGACCCAGTCGGCGCTGCTCGAGGCGATGCAGGAGCGATCCGTCACGGCCGACGGCGTGACGCACGCCCTGCCGGCCCCCTTCCTCGTCATGGCGACCCAGAACCCGATCGAGCAGGAGGGCACCTACCCGCTGCCCGAGGCGCAGCTCGACCGGTTCATGTTCAGGCTCAACGTCGGCTACGCCACGCGCGCCGAGCTCGGCGAGATCCTCTCCCGCACCACCGGCGCCCGCCCCGAGGACGTCGAGCCCGTGCTCGACGCCGAGACCATCCTCGCGCACCAGCGGCTCATCCGCCTGGTCGCGATCGCCGACCACGTGCGCGACTACGCCGTGCGCCTCACCCTCGCCACGCACCCGGGCGGCGAGTTCGCGACGCCCAACGTGAGCCGCTTCGTGCGCCTCGGCGCCTCCCCGCGCGGCGCGCAGGCGCTCGTGCTCGCCGCCAAGTGCCGGGCTCTCCTTGAGAACCGCAACGCCGTCAGCACCGACGACCTCAAGGCCGTCGCCCCCCACGCCCTGCGTCACCGGATGATCATCAACTTCGAGGGCCAGGCCGAGGGCGTCACGACCGACGATCTCATCGAACAGATCACCGCGACGCTGCCGACGCGCCTCGAGGCGTCGGCCTAGTCGCCGGTCGCCTTCAGCGCCGCCTCGCTCGCCCTGATCCTCACGCCGAGCGTCGACTGCATCGGCGCCAGGCACGCCCGGTCGTCGCACGCCTGGTACGTCGCCACCAGCCTCGGCGAGCCCGTGATCGGCTCGCCCGTAAGCTCGATCCGGCAGTCCACGCGAACGCTTCCCTCGTGGACGTACAGCGTGACGCCCGCCGGCGCCGCCGGGCCCTCGTACGCCTGCCCCGGCGGGTAGTCCGCGACGAGCTCGAACCCCATCGCCCCCTCGAGATCGACGTCCAGCCCCACCAGCCCCTCCGCTCCCGGGTGGCGCGCGTTCACGTGATGGCCCTCCGCGATGCGGAACTCCAGGCTCACCTCCGCGCCGTCGGCCCCGACCTCGACCTCGTTCGCGCTCGCGAAGATCTCGACGGGCGATTCCTCGAGCGACTCGCGCCGCTCGGCGGCGCCCTCGCCCATCCCGTGCGCCTCGAGGAAGCCCTGATCCAGGTGCAGCAGAAGACGCGTCGAGTTGATCGCCGAGAGCGGGTTGTCCGCCACGGCCGAGGACATCGCGGCGAGCGCCCGCCCGAGCGATTCGTGGCGCCCGAGCTCCCGCAGGTTCTGGAGCATCACCGAACTCGCGCACGGCACGGCCCCGTCGGAGGATGACGCGGCGCGCACGATCAGGTCCGTCCGGTCCGCCGTCGTGTCGAAGGCCCCTCCCTCGGGCGAGCCGAAGAGCCGGTCGGCCACGTCCGCGAGCGATTCGCTCTCCTCGCGCCATCGCGCCTCGCCCGTCGCCCGGTGCAGCGCGAGCAGGCCGCGAATCACGAACGCGTAGTCCTCGAGCAGCGCCCCGGCGCCGAGCCGCCCGTCCCGCCACGTGCGAACGAGCTGCCCGCCCTCGGCGCGCATCTCGCGCAGCACGAAGTCCGCCGCCCGGGCTGCCGCCCGGGCGAGCGCCGGCTCGTCCAGCGCGCTCGCCGATTCCGCGAGCCCCGCGATCATCAGCCCGTTCCACGACGCGATGACCTTGTCGTCCGTCGCGGGCTGCTGGCGCTTCGACCGCTCGTCCATCAGCGCCGCGTTGATCGCGTCGAGCCGGTCCCACAGCTCGCCCGCGCTCATCCCGAGCTGCGTCGCGAGTCGATCCGGGTGCGCCGCGAGCCTGAGCACGTTCCGCGGCGGCTCGCTCTCGTGGTGCGGGTCCTGAAAGTTCGGCCCCGCGTCCACCGAGTACGCCCTGAGCGCCAGTTCCGCATCAGGCCCGGCGAGCACGCGCTCGATCTCCTCCCGCGTCCACAGGTAGTTGAGCCCCTCCCGCGCCTCGACCTCCGCGTCCTGCGCGCTGAAGAAGCCGCCGGCCTCGTGCCGCATCTCCTTGATGACGTACGTCCCGATGCGCCGGGCGACGCGGGCGTAGTACGGGTCGTCGAAAGCGCCCGCCGCGCGAGCGTACACGCTCGCCAGCTGCCCCTGGTCGTAGAGCATCTTCTCGAAGTGCGGCACGGTCCACGTCGCGTCGACCGCGTAGCGGTGGAAGCCGCCGCCGATCTGGTCGTGGATGCCGCCGGTGGCCATGCGATCGAGCGTCAGGCGCAGCATCCGGTCCGCTCGCTCGCGGTCCTCACCCCCCCACCGCTCCCGCGCGTCGAGCAGGAACTCGAGGAACACCGCCTGCGGGAACTTGGGCGCGCCGTGGAAGCCGCCGTTGGTCGAGTCGAAGCCCGACGCCAGCGCCTCGAAGGCCCGCCGAGCCGCCGACGCATCAAGCCGGACGGGCGCCCGCTCGGCGTTCAGGTAGCCGCGGATCGTCCCGGTCAGCGACGCCGCCTGCTCGAGCACGTCGTCCTTCTGGTTCGCGTAGGCGTTGCTCATCGCGGTGAGCACCTGGGGAAAGCTCGGCATCCCGGGCCGCGGCGTGGGCGGGAAGTACGTCCCGCCCCAGTAGGGCTCGAGCCCCCGGTCGCCCCCGCCCCGCGCCCCGGGAGGCGTCAGGAAGACGCTCATCGGCCAGCCGCCGCGGCCGGTCAGGAGCTGGATCGCCGTCATGTACACGTCGTCGACGTCCGGCCGCTCCTCGCGGTCGACCTTCACGCAGACGAACCCCTGGTTCATGAGGCGGGCGATCTCCGGGCTCTCGAAGCACTCCCGCTCCATCACGTGGCACCAGTAGCACGTGGCGTAGCCGATCGACAGGAACAGCGGGACGTCCCGCTCCCGAGCCGCGGCGAAGGCCTCCTCCCCCCAGGGGAACCAGTCCACGGGGTTGTGGGCGTGCTGAAGGAGGTACGGGCTCGACTCGCCGGCGAGGCGGTTGGCGGGGCGCGGTGCGGGCATGAGGATCCCCAAGGCTTGAGAAACCTCCCGAACGGAGGCTCAGGGGACGATAGCGGCGGCGTCCACCCCGGGCGGCTTGCTCCGAGCCTCGCATCCGGTACACTGCTTGGCTCTCGCCGGTGGGGACCAGCGGGACCTCCCGTCACGACGCCTCGGAGCCACGGTCATGCCTCGCGAATGCTTCTTCACCGGAAAGCGCACCTCCTTCGGCAAGCAGCGCACCTACCGCGGCCAGAAGATCGTCAAGGGCGGCTTCGGCCTCAAGCCCACCGGGATCACCCGCAGGACCTTCAAGCCCAACCTGCAGTCCGTGAACGCGGTGGTCGACGGGCAGCCCCGGCGCATCCGCGTCTCGACCAAGGCCATCCGCTCCGGCCTCGTCGTCAAGCCGCTCAAGCGCAAGTACGGCTACACCCGCCAGCAGAATGAACAGGGCTGAAAGAGCCCTTTCGTCCCGTTCCCGCTTGCGAACCTCAGCTCTTGACCGGCGCCCGCTCCTCGGCGGGCGTTGTCCGTGCGCCCCCAGACGCATCCGGAACCAGGAAGCCGAGGTGCATCGCCGCGTGGCCCAGGTGCATCCGCTTCCACCGCTCGTGCCCGAGGGCGCCGAAGAGGGGCGACTTCGCCTGCATCCGTTCGCCCGCGGTGAGGCGAGCCATCTGCTCGCGAAGCTCGGCGAGGCCGTGCGCGAACGGCACGTCGTCGTCCGGCAGCAGATCGCTGGCGCCCCGGGGCAGCTTGAAGCCCGGACGCATCTTGATCGTGTTGATGAAGGGCTTCATCGCCCGCCCGATGGCCGCGACGAACCACGGCGCCCTGAACGGGAACCCGTCGAAGCTGTAGCGCATGAACCTGGCGACGTGCTGGAAGATCTGGCCCGGACTCCACGACCCGAGGTGGGCGAGCCGGCCCTCCCGATGAGCCCGCTCGAGCCCGTCGAGCTCCGCGGCCAGATCTTGACAGGACGAGAAGGAAAGCTCGCGATACCCGGCTGGCCGCTTGCTCATGGCGTCTTCCGTCAGCCCCGCTCCTGAAGCGTCCGCTCGATGCGGAGGAGGGCGTCCCGGATGTCGACCAGGACCGGGGACGAAGGATTCGCGTTTTCGGCGGGCTGAGCCGGCTCCGCCGGGCGCGAGCCGCCAACGTCCGTCACCTTGTCGCGTCGCGCGAGCACCGCGTCGCGGAAGCCTCGCGCGTCCTTGACCCCCACGAGGCTCACGAGCGAGCCGCCCGCCGTCGAGCTCTGCCCCGCGGTCTCGACGCGCAGCCCCTCGATCCCCATCGCCCGCATGATCGGGCCCTGGTAGAGCGCGAGGTCGGTGATCTTGTCGAGCGGGATCGTCTTCTCGATCGTGTTGATCACGCCCTTCTTGACGCGCAGCGAGCGCGTGGTCATCTCGCACTCCATCGCGCCGAGGTACTTGCCCGTCGCCAGCAGCCCGATGACGAGCACGAACGGGATGATCGGGATCAGAACGATCGTGCACGCGCAGATCACGATCGACGAAGTGATCCAGTAGGTCTTGACCTTCGGATCGAACTCCGCCCTCAGCAGCACCGGCGCGTCGGCCTCGTCCATCGGGGCTCCCCTTGTCAGGACACCGCGGCGACGATCTTCTTCGCCGCGTCGGCGAGGTCCGTCGCGGCCTGCATCGTCGGGATGTCGCTCTTGGCTTCTTCGAGAAGCGCGCGACCCTCTTCCACGTTCGTGCCCTCGAGACGCACGACGAGCGGCACCTTGAAGCCGACCTCCTTGGCCGCGGCGATGATCGCGCCCGCGATCACGTCGCAGCGCATGATCCCGCCGAAGATGTTGACCATCACGCCCCTGACCGCGTCGTCCGAGAGGATGATCTTGAACGCCTCGGTGACGGCTTCCTTGGACGCCGAGCCGCCGACGTCCAGGAAGTTCGCGGGCTCCCCGCCGTGGTGCTTGACGATGTCCATCGTCGCCATCGCGAGACCGGCGCCGTTGACCAGGCACCCGATGTTGCCGTCGAGCGCGATGTAGGAAAGATCGTGCTCCTTGGCCCTGAGCTCCGCGGGGTTCTCCTCGGTCGGGTCGAACATGTCCGCGATCGACTTCTGCCGGAACAGCGCGTTGTCGTCGAAGTTGAACTTCGCGTCGATCGCGAGGACCTGGCCGTCGGGGTGCTCGCTCGTGGGCGGCGTGACGACGAGCGGGTTGATCTCCGCGAGCGTGCAGTCGCGCTGCTCGTAGACCTTCGCGAGCGTGAGCATCATCTTCGCCGCCTGCCCGACCTGCCTGCCCGTGAAGCCCAGCCTGAACGCCAGACGGCGCGCCTGGTGCGGCTGCAGCCCCATGAGCGGATGGATCGGCTCCTTGAGGATCGCGTCCGGGTTCTCCTCGGCGACCTGCTCGATCTCGACGCCGCCCTCGCTCGAGGCGATGAGCACGTTGCGACGCGTCGCGCGGTCGGTGGTGATCGCGAGGTAGTACTCCTTCTCGATGTCCACGCCCGCCGCGATCAGGAGCTTGGAGACGTCGAGCCCCTCGGGGCCGGTCTGGGCGCTCACCATCTTGTTGGACAGCATGAACTCGGCGGCCTCGGTCGCCTCCTTCGCCGACTTCACGAGCTTCACGAAGCCGGCCTTGCCGCGGCCGCCCGCGTGCACCTGGGCCTTGACGACCGCGAGGCCTCCCTCGCCGAGCCCCGCTTCCTTCACCGCGCGCTCGTAGGCCGCGGCCGCCTCGGAGGCGGACTCGATCACCTCGCCCGGCGGCACCGGCGCCCCGGCGTCAGCGAGAATCTGACGCCCCTGATACTCGTGAACCTTCATGCGTCGCTCCCTGGCGCGTCGGCGCCGGGCGGAGCATACCGCGATCGGCGCCCGCCGTCGGCCGGCGTTGATCGCGACACGCGCGCAAGAAAGAACGCGACGGCTCGGCGGGCGCCGAGCGGTCGCGCTCGCGATCGGACGCGGCGAAGCGGCCGCGGCTTACTGGTCAGCGACGTTGAGCGTGCGGCCCGCGCGACGCTTGCGGCTCAGAAGCTTGCGACCGTTGCGCGTCCGCATGCGGGCGCGGAAACCGATCGACCGCTTGCGCTTGATGCGGCTGACCCGCTTGGGATAGTGCATCATCGCCTCCAGAAGGCTGGGGACCAGAGCGGCCCGAAGGTGCGTTCCGCCCGCCCGGATCCTCACGATCCGCCTCGGGCGCGAGCCGGGCAGGATAGCCGAAGGCGCCGCGGCTGTCACGCGCCAGGCCCCCGTCCGCGACGACCGATCGCCCGATTTCCGCGCCGGCGCTGATCTCCCGCGCTCCGGGGGACGATACAGTGCCCGATCTTCCGACGCCGCGGCCCGGCGATCGGCCCATTCGTTCGGGACGCCGATCGTCGAGCCCTTGCGTCGGTCCACGACCGCCGGCGTGCCCTTCCCGGGCCCTCCGGCGGCGGAGGGACCGCCCGCGATGGATCAGGCACACCTTGACCGTGCGCAGGAGCTGCTGGGTCACGAGTTCTCGGACCTTGACCTCCTCCGCGAATCGCTCACCCACGCCTCGAGCGCCGCCGAGCGCGTCAGCTCCAACGAGCGTCTCGAGTTCCTGGGCGACGCCGTCCTCGGTCTGGTCGCCTGCCAGCGACTCTTTGAGCGCTACCCGCAGCTGCTCGAGGGCGACATGACCAAGATCAAGTCCGTCGCCGTCTCGCGACGCACCTGCGCCCGCCTCGCCAAGAAGATCGGGCTTGACGAGTTCCTGAAGCTCGGGTCGGGCATGCCCTCGAACTCCGAGATGCCCGGCTCCCTCTCCGCGGCCGTCTTCGAGTCCGTCATCGGCGCGCTCTACCTCGACGGCGGCCTCCCGGCGGCCGAGGCCTTCATCACCCCCCTGCTCGATCCCGTCATCGAGCGGGCCGCCGTCAGCGGCCACCAGCAGAACTTCAAGTCCGTCCTCCAGCAGTACGCCCAGGAGACCCTCGGCGTCACGCCGGCCTACGCCCTGCTCGATGAGAAGGGCCCCGATCACGCGAAGGCCTTCGAGGTCGGCGTGCAGCTCGGGGCCCAGAGTTACGAGCCGAGCTGGGGCGCCTCAAAGAAGCAGGCCGAGCAGCAGGCCGCGCTCAACGCCCTCCTGGCCCTCGGCGTCGCGACGCAGACCGAGGACGGCGAGATCGTGATCGAGCCCGAACGATCCGCGGGCTAGCGGTCCGCCGTCTCGCTCGCCTCCCCGCCCATGACGAACTCGCCCCGCTCGATGAGCCGCGCCGTCCCGCGCTGGATGTCGGCGTCGAACAGCGCCTCGGCGAGCACGCCCGGCGGCACGAACTGGACCGTTCCCGAGAGGGTGTACGACACCCGCTCGCCAGGGGCGGGCAGCGCGCCCGCGGAAAGCGGCGCGGGCAGATCGAACGTGATCGAGCTCCCGGCGGGCGCCGTCGCCTGCGCGAGCCACAGGCCC
>Ga0081535_100695_pt1 | contig 18013 bp, 19 predicted proteins | sample HotLakmasection3_FD_71020 | JGI IMG/M metagenome (GOLD analysis project Ga0081535, IMG submission 71020) | Hypersaline microbial mat communities from Hot Lake, Washington, USA - Section #3 (SPADES assembly) (version 2) | ecosystem: Environmental > Aquatic > Non-marine Saline and Alkaline >... | reverse complement strand
CTTGCTCTTCTGGGTCGATCTTCGGCAGGTTCAGGTCGAGGGGCGGCTGAATCGTCATACCTCTTACTCTACCGATTTTTCCCTCATTCGCAATAGCACCCTCTTCTTGCGGTGACTAATTACTATTTATCAACAAAGTATATCTCTCCATAAGCAACCATAATTGCCGCCTTGTTTCTAATTTGGCGGAAAGTAGGCACCTAACTACGAAGTATTCACTTGCTTCCATTTCGCGACCTCCAAAACGTTATTGAACGACATTAATGCCCTCGTTGAAGTGTTCTTAGATTCTGACCTCGACAATTCCATCGATGATTTTTGTTATATCAACTCTTACTTTAAACATTTATCAAATGAAAAGTCTTGCAGATTTATGAGGGCAGAAAAAGATTAGGATGAACAGCTATCAGCAGCAGCCAGATCATCGGGAAGCTGACTCTGACTAGACAGTGTCACAGTGCAAGCACCTATTGCACTGTGACACTGTCTAAATTTGTCGCTATAAGCTAAGGCAAAATATATACTTGTATGTATTTGGGTTCATTGATATCTTCACTACTTGTGAACGACACCCAACGCCGAATCAATTCATTATCTTCGGGTATTGTACGACAGAAAAATGATCGCGGCATTCTGCTTAATAAATAAATTATTTGTTGATTAAATCGAATAATAATCATGGCCCATTGTTCATTGTTCAGTGTGCTGAATGGTGAATTTTTAATACCAAATAGCTATTCTGAAAATGGCAGATGCACCCCTATATCTCATAGTCTAGAGTGAAAAACATAACAAGCACTACACTATTTCCAGGGGAGGAATCTTACTTTTCACAAAACCGTCATATTACCCAGCAGCGGTTCGGGGCAATACCACTCAGGTTCCCAGATGATGTTTCCCTGCGGGTCATAGTGATGGAGACCTAGCTTCTGGCAGAATAGCCGCATTTTTCGCAGTCGGCGCCTGCGCTGTTCAGCGTCGTCATTGCCGACATTAGGCAAGGGGCTTAAAAAAACAAAGCTGTTTTTGGCAAATAGTCCTAGAAAAGCTGCTATTGCCTTTAATGTGAATCCTCGCCCGCGCCACGCGGGCTCTATCCACACGTCACTCAAATACATGCAACCTGCGGCGAGGGCCGTCTCTGCTAAGTCACCTTCCTGACAACGCAACCACTCAACTGCGAAGCGCAGATCCTGGCTAGCGTTATCCGCCCAGTGAAATAACTCGTCCGCTTCGCCAAAGAGGCGGTAAGCCGAGAGATGACCTACTTCGGTGCGCTGTGATTCAAAACCGCACTCGTCGAACTCGACTTGAAAGATCTTGCTACTCAGCAAATATCCCTTCTCGCGGGCGTCGCTGTCATCAATATCGATCTCGATCCTGGTTTCCAAGTCAAACTGCATCTCAGCTCACCATTCTCATTTGAGTTACATCGGATTCAGTCGGTCTGAGGAGGCTGGAGCGCTGCGCCTACAGCCAGAGAAGAGGCGTTCGCCAGGCAAGGCAATCCACAGCCTTAAAGCCACCTCTCAGTCAAGACCACATGGAGTGCTACGAACGAGAAGGCCAATCGATATCCATATCAGTCAGCGCTTGCTTGAGTACTTCAAAATCGGGTCGACTACCATCTGTGGGCAGTTCGAAGCCTCGTTGCTTAAGTGCATCCATATCGACACTGCTAAGCCCCAAGTCCTCAGCCCTGAAACCATCCGACTCCTCTATCTCCTCGGCAGGCGCTTCGCCACCGAACTCGATTCCGCACAGCGGCCCCAACTCCACCGGGTCTCCGATCACTGACCCAAACATGATGATGACTCTGAGCTTCTCTCCATAATCAAGCGACAAAAAATTTTCTAGAAATTTCTCGACCATTGATTCTGGGACTGCGCTTCTCTCACAAGCCTCTTGCTGAGTCAGTCCGATCACTTTCAGCCGCTCTTCTACATAGGCTTTAACACGCACTTGCCCCAAGGCAAGTGCCATCAGCTTTTCCGGGCCTAGCGAATTCAAACTCATAACTCATTACCCATAAGAACATACGCTCAATTTACTGTAGTCAATAAACTACGTAATTCGGCTATTCGTCAATGGCGTTTTGTTGGATTTTTTCTGCTGACCAAACCACATCGACCAGAGTTAGGTATCGCTCTACGAGTTCTGGTGTGCGTTCTCTGTAGCTCAGCCAGATGTTGGTGGAAGTGGTCTCGTATCCTGTAAGCTCTGCTAGAAGGGACTTTGAGGCTTCTCGATAACCTCGTTGATCGGGAGCTATGCCTTTCTTCTCGGCAGTCCACTTTTCGCAGAAATCGGCGGCTGAAGTCTTCTTGAACATGCTGCTCAAATCACTCATCGCCGCAAGAATAAAGGGCAGCGGAATGTTTAAGTTGATTTCAGGCTCATTCATCAGAGTCATCAGCTCTCAGGGGATGCCCTTAACATAGCTTATTGACTACGGTAGGAATACCGCTAACTTCCTGGTTCGCTCCCCTTATGGAAACTTGAGCGCAGAACTGCTCCAAGCATTGGATTGAGGGCAGTAGTCATCCAGCAGGCATCAAAATCCGCTTTGGCAAAGCCATCCGTCGTCGCCGAAGGGAAATCGATATTTCGCAGGAAGCGCTGGCAGAGCGGGCTGACCTGCATCGCACGTACGTGTCTGATATCGAGCAAGGCACTCGCAACCCGTCGCTGATCAACATCGTCCAACTCGCTAAGGCCCTTGATTTGACCGTATCCGTCTTGTTTAAGGAGTACGGCGTAGAAGACGAAGCCTGAGACTGAAAATAGTTCATACGCACTTAAGGCTTGAGATCAAACGATAGTACAAACGCATTAAAGATTTGGGCAGACAGAATCACCAGGAGACTCATCCTCTAAGCAAACTTGCTATGCTTGGGCTAATGCTGCGTGACCCAAGTCATTAGTGGCATTTTGCGAACCTTGAAAATTTAATCCTAGAAGTAGTCATTCCTGAGGTAAGTATGGCGGACAAGCTTTCGAAGGAGCCTCGCGACATTGATCTGGTAGATGCGCTAATGGCGCTTAAGTACCACCTCCAGAGTCGCGGTTTGAAAGAATTAGCAATGACGCTCGATGACAACAAGCGGCTGCGCGTGACGATTGACTATGATATGGCGGCTGATCTTAGAGATCAGTTTGGCCGCAACCGATGGCGAGAATGATGCGAGGAGATGGCTGGAGTCGCTGCCCTCGCCATCGACGAGCTTACTCAGTCCTGCGTCAGTCCCATACGTTCGTGCCATGCCGCTAAGGACTCATCAGGACAACGCACAAAGTAGCGGTCTTCTTCGTTCTGCGGCACTTCGACCCAACTCGCCGCGAACTCTAGCATGATGTGATCCTGCGCAGGGGGCGCGGGCAGATCGCTGTCAATGGCAGATGCGAAAGGGTGCATCAGGTCGGGGTATGCCGGATCATAGACCCACAGGCAGGAACCGCAGTGGCGGCAGAACCGGCGCTCCCCTTGACTGGTATGGGATTGCTCATCTTCTGGGTTCTGAATCTTGGCGTGGTAGACCGTAATGTGCTCCTCACCCTCGACCGCCAAGGTGCGGTTGTCTCCAGCTAAGTTAATGGCGTAGCCACCGCCCCCAGCGGTTTTGCGGCAGATGCTGCAGTAACAGCGCATGAAGGGATAGGGCTGGTGACTGTTGACCTGAAAGCGGACAGCACCACAGTGGCAGGAACCTTTTAACAGCATGGCTTGAGGTGTTGGGTTTTGATGGGTCTCTTCTATCTAAACAAGCAGCGGGGCGAGAAATAACTATCGCGGGAGAGGTCGCTACACTGACATCATGAGGCGTCGTCAGGTGGACATGAAGCTAAACAAGGGACTGGTACTGCTTGGAGTTGGGGCAATTTTGGCTGGCGCGCTTCTATTGGGAGCGTACAATGCCGCTTCCGCGCCCCTGCCGGAGGGGTTTCCAGAGCCCACACCGGATGGCGAAATCCAAGTCAAGCAGTACCCGGTGTATCGGGCTGCGACGGTGCAGGTGACGGGCGGCTTGGCTGACGCCCCCTCTCAGGGATTTTCGCCACTGTTTGACCATATCAGTAGCAACGACATCTCCATGACCGCTCCAGTAGAGACGCGCTATCCCAACGCCACGCTGCAAGCGAACGCTTCGACTGAGGGGCAAGCCGCTGTGTCATTCCTCTACCGCAGCCTGGACATCGTGCCGCAAGCAGTGGCTCAAGACGTGCAGGTGGAAGACATTCCGCCAATGATGGTGGTGAGCTTGGGGATGCGTGGCGGCTACAGTTACGACAACTACACAGCTGGCATCGCCCGGCTGCAGGCTTGGCTAGCCGAGCACCCCGAATACGTAGTCGCTGGCCCCCCCCGGCGCTTTTTCTACGATGGGCCGTTTGTCCCCGATTTCCTCAAGCGTAACGATATTCAGATTCCGATTGAGGCGCACTCTGATCGCGCAGAACCTTAGGTCAGATAATAGAGGCGCTGAGTTCATTCATTTCTATGTTCTGGAACCGCGTGCGCCAGGTCATCTATGCCGCTTTGACCGTTGTCGGCTTCATCTGGACGAACTACTACCTGGTGCAGTTCACTGTCGACACCAAAGGCGAATTCACAGCTGCCAATTTGCTCAACTTCGATTTGCCAGCCTTCGTGGAGCAGGTGTGGGCGAACCCGGCCTCCAGTTTCGTCGCGGTGGACCTCACCATCGGCTTGCTGCTGGTCATCACCTTCATGTTGACCGAGGGCAGACGGCTAAAGCTGCGAGTTTGGGGTCTCTACATCGCCTTGATGTTTTTGATTTCGTTCGCTTTCGGCTTTTCCTTGTTCATGTTCGTGCGCGAGCGGAAACTGGCAAAATCCATCGTTTTTGAAGAGGCTCAATCTTCATAGAGAAGTCTGAGTGTCCCCTTCTCCTGAGTGTTTTCCAGAAGCTATTCACTGCTGAGCTTTTCCAGTAGGCTTATCATCAAATTCTTTAGTTGATATGGCACGGTTTTTAGTCGCTACGATCCCTGTCGTTGGGCACGTAACCCCCATGCTCTCAGTTGTTGAGGCACTGGTGGCGCATGGACATGAAGTTTGGTGGTATACAGGTCAGTTATTCGCGACTCGCATCCAGGCCACAGGGGCGCGGTTTATCGCCATGCAGCAGGGGCTCGATTATTCGATTCGCGACAACGTGCCTGCAGAACTGTCAGCCGAACGAGAGTCGCTAAAAGGCATAGCTCAGCTAAAGTTTGACTTAAAGTACTTTTTTATCAAAGCGGCTATTGGCAATACCCGAGACCTTCTCCAGGTTTTGGAAGCGTTCGCTGCCGACGTGATTCTGGCCGATTCATTCTTCATAGCGGCAGCCTGGGTCAGCGAAATCACCAACCTGCCCTGGGCTCAGCTCGGGATTTCAGTCCTGACCTTGCCTAGCGAAGACACAGCCCCGTTTGGTCTGGGGCTGCAGCCCAGCGCCTCAAGCCTGGGGAAGCTCAGAAATCGCGGCCTTTACAGCTTGCTGCAGAATGTCGTGTTCCGAGACATACGCCAGCACATCAATCAGGCGCGCTCTGAGTTTTCGCTTGCCCCCACCCAGACCGGAGTGTTTGACCTGCTATCCCCAGATCTGTATTTGGCGGGCACGGTAACGGCTTTTGAATATCCGCGTAGCGATTTGCCGCCCCAAGTCCACTTCATTGGCCCACTCTTATCACAGACGGTGACGGAGTTTACGCCGCCCTCCTGGTGGGGAGAGTTGTTCCAGGGCAAACCAGTGATTCATGTCACCCAAGGGACAGTGGCGACTAATCCCCAAGACCTGATTTTGCCGACCCTGCAGGCATTGGCTCACGAAGATGTGCTGGTGGTGGCAGTAACCGGCAATCAGCCTTTGGAAAACTTGCCAACTGAGGATATTCCGGCAAATGCCAGGGTCGAGGCATTCATCCCTTATCAGCACCTACTGCCTCACGTTGATGTCATGGTGACGAATGGCGGATACAACGGGGTGCAGATGGCTCTCGCCAACGGCATTCCCCTGGTTGCAGCTGGCAAGTCTGAGGATAAGCCGGAAGTTTGTGCGCGAATTGAGTGGTGTGGGGCTGGGATTAATCTGAACACGCAGACGCCTAAACCGGAACAAATTAAGCAGGCGGTGACACAGGTGTTAGCGGAACAGTCGTATCGCCACAACGCTAGACGGTTGCAAGCAGAGATTCAAAACTGTCAGCCTGCTGAGACGGCAGTCAACCTCTTGGAAGCGTTGCTTACTGAGAAACAAACAGTTCAGTCATAGAGACCGAAGAACAATGGATGGTAGTCTCCCCAGTCCTTTCAAGATGAGTGCGGTCAGTCCGGCAGACTTCGAGGACTGGTTTGAGCTAGCGGCGGAGCTATGGCCCCCAGACGATGAAGCCGATCGCGCCGACTTGCGCCAGACGATGACAGACATCCTTCATTCAGAGAATCAGACGGGCTGGTTGGTGCGCGATGAATCTGGAGCCGCCATTGCGTTCATGAATCTGTCGCTACGGCAAGACTACGTACCGGGAGCAACGCAACGGCCAACCGCGTTCGTGGAAGGCATTTATGTGCGTGCCCCATACCGCCACCAGGGAGTCGGGACGGCGCTGATCCGCTGGGCGGAGCAGTGGGCGCAGCAACAAGGCTGTGCGGAATTGGTGTCGGATGCGCTGATCGAGAATCAGGACAGCTACCAGTTTCATACCCAGGTGGGGTTCGAGGAGGTGGAACGAGTAGTGTGTTTTATAAAGCCCCTGAGTGGGAATTAGGCCGCAGAGGGTGCGGCTTTGCTCAAAGTGAACTTAAGCAGCTGATATCGCAAAAGCCCCAACTGACTGAATCGCTCGATAACGAGAGTGGCCTTTGCCGTTTCAGGATGGCCGAGATGAGAGAAAATTTGTCGCACAACAGGATAAGTTGGCAAAGTCTGACGGGTAATGTCTTGTTGTTCAGCTAAATGAAAGCCAGATGCCTGTGATAGCTGCAGATAATCTGCCAGTGTAAAGTTGTTGTCTAACTGACCATAGGCTTTTCCTGCTTTTGAAGATCCCCATCGCACGAGCTGCCTGCGCAGAACTCCCCAGACGTTTACAGGTACAAAATCACTCAGGACGAGACATCCCCCAGGCCGTAAAACTCGACAGGCTTCTTGAAAAAAGTCAGCTCGGCTCGGAAAGTGAAAAATACATTCGACAGCCAGCACTACATCCACGGAATCATCTGCAAAAGGCATTCGACAAGCATCCCCTTGGACAAATGAAATCTGGTTGCTGTTTCGTGGCTGGACAACCTGTCGGGCTCTTTCGAGTTGTCGGACGTCGATATTGAGCCCGGTGAGGTGCACGTTGGGAAAATGCTCGTTCAGACTTAAGAGAGTGCCACCAAAGCCACACCCAACATCCAAAACACGGTCACCTTCTTGGATATTTGCCATCGAATACAACTGTCGGCAGAGCTGCTCAGCGGCCCTGGCAAAGTCAATTACTGACCCATCCGCTTGCTCTGGGTGAGGCCAATATCCCCAATGTACATGCCGACCAAAGGCGGTTTGAACGACCGCTTCTTCCCGCTGCAGGTGTTCTATCAGAATGTCAAAATAGGGGAGGTCAACTGCTGCAGTCATAGCAATAAGATGAACCAAGAAATGTAGGTGAGTCGATTGCACGTCGGTGCCATATCACTCTACGCCGCTTTTACTCCATAAGTGTGTAGACTCGACCTCTTCCCTGTTTAGTTGGATCCTCTTTAATCGAGGGGATAGTGTTAACTGGCAAGCTCGCTACCCTTGTTCAAGTTTCACTCTAAATAGTGCAATGAGTATCCCTGAGACCACGACTACGAGCGCCATTGTTATCGGCGGCAGCATTGCCGGGCTGCTGACAGCGCGTGTCCTCGCTGAGTATTTCGAGCAGGTCATCATTGTGGAGCGCGACCAACTTCCCAAAACAGCCATACCCTGCCGAGGCGTGCCACAGTCCGCCCAACCCCACGTTCTCTTCACGCTGGGCTATCGCATCTTGGAAGAGCTGTTTCCGGGCATTGGTAAAGACCTGGAGGCCGCAGGAGCCGTCCCGATTGACTGGGGCAGAGAATTTCACTACTTTCACCAGGGCAGCTGGAATGCGACCTGTGAAGACGATTCTGGGTTGGTCTCCGTCACCTGCACCCGTCCGCTATTGGAGGCCACGATTCGGAGGCATGTCGCCAAGCTCTCAAACGTAGAGTGGCTGGAGAATACCAAGGTGATGGGGCTGCTCAACCAGAGCGATCAGATCATCGGAGCGCGCTATAGGTCGAGTGGCGAGGCGCAGGAGGTGCAGGCGGACTTCACCGTGGATGCCAGCGGGCGCAGTACTGAGACCCCAAGGTGGCTGCAGGAAATGGGGTCTCCGGTGCCAACTGTGACGATCATCAATCCTCACCTGGGCTATGCCACGCAGCTTCTGAAGCTTCCAGCAGGCCGCCAGACTGACTGGAAGGTGATGCTGGTCAGTCAGGCGGCACCTCACCTGCCGCGTCTAGGCTATCTGGCAGCGGTGGAAGGCGGCGAGTGGATTGCGACGCTCGGCGGCTATGGTAAAAATTACCCGCCGCTGGAGCCGGAAGGCTTTCTGAAGTTTGCCAGCAGCCTGGCGCACCCCGCCTTTTACGAGGCGATCAAGGATGCGGAACCCGTTACCGAGATCAAGGCGCACCGGGCAACCGCAAATCGGCTGTACCACTACGAGCAGGTGAAGCTACCGGACGGATTTGCCGTGATTGGCGATGCGGTCTGTGCGCTCTGTCCTGTCTACGGACAGGGAATGACCGTCAGTGCCATGTCGGCACTGGTGCTACGAGACTGGCTCAAGAAGCATTACCAAAAGGGCAGACCGTTGAATGCCTCCAGTTTTCAGAAGCAGCTATTGAAGTCATTGCAGTTTCCGTGGGGCGTGGTGACCGGGTCTGACTCGCAGTTCCCCAGCACAGAAGGGGCAGTTCCGGCTAACCTTGTCGCGGGTTTGTTCCAAAAGTACATCGAGCGGCTGATCGAGCAGTCAAAAGAGGACACTTGGATCCATATTCGCTTCACGGAAGTGGCCCACATGTTGAAGTCACCAGCCGCGTTTTTTGACCCCAGGCTGGTGCTGAAGGCGTTCAGTTTTTGAATGACTTGCCCTTCAGGAACTGCGCCATCAAATTCACGCTGCTGTTTCTTTTTCTCCCAATAAAACCTTTAGAAAATTGCAGACAAATTCAATGAAGACGGACAAATACTCAGGACTGATATTTACTTTTTTGGATAAGTATTTAGATGGGTTTACTCTGCTTGGTATTCAGTAGCTAAATTTGGTATATAAGGATTAAAGACTCAATATTGAGAAGGTTTCCGTTAAGTCGTTTAATTGGAAGCCTAAGTTGTACAACACCCTCTTTTGGTGAGAACTTTCTCTCGTTTGAGGATGAGGTGATATGCGACAAAAACTTCAAGAGAGCACCCTGCTATTTTCCACCTTAGTCTTGCTAACAGCTTGCAATGGTCAAAGCGTGGTTGTCCAAGATTCTGCCCAAACAGATAGCAATTCGGTTGAATCTATTGCCAAAAGTAACCCTTATCTGAACTACAGGGTCTCTGCGATTACAGGGGTTTCTTCAGACAGCTACGACAAATATTTTGTACTTGAGGATCAAGGAGCGCTAACGATATATGACATGGGTGCCTGGTCAAATCGTGATGAGGCAAGAAAAGAAAATGTGCAATGGATTCCCTCCCCTGATGGGCTCAAAGCAATAACAATCAACGCTACAACAACTGAGCCCGATCAAAGCATTGACGTATTCAATCGATTGAACAACCAGCATGTGGAACGTTTTGGTTTTTGTGGAACGCCCTGTGGGGACATCAGCATGTACTGGTTAGATAATGATAGTTTTGCTTCCCTTTTTGTTTTGATCGATTATTCCTCTGAAAGTGCTGAAAGGAATCAACAGAAGTTGGTGCTGACTCAGTACAACCTTTCAGATGAGACTTTCGTTCAGTACATTTCTGATGAATCGCTTAATTTAGGCTATCTGGATTGATGTCATTCGCATGGAAATGGTTTCGAATTCATTTAGCCAAGCAAGAGCATTCAAGCCCTCTAGAGGCGTTGATGCTTGCAGATGTGTCTTCGACCCCTCAATTTTACGCAGCGCACATGCACCGAAGATCGGGGGAGATTATCAGCCTCTCGCAATAATAAAGATTTTCATCAGCACTTCGCTGATAAGCCGTTTTGAAACATATTCTCAATTGACAAGAAGGTGACAAAAGGCGACTTTCTGGGAAAATGCAGCCATATTCTAGCAATACCTGAGAAAGTACGTGCCCTAGATTTGCTTGGATGTGGAGTTGGTTCTGTAGCCCACCTTCTATCCATTTGAATCAGTCATGTTGTTTGTTGCTCATATTAAGGAATGAGGTGGGACTATGAACCCCCAAGGCCCCCCTGTTCAGTTATGTTTCAGCCAACTGACATCTGTCCCACTGAAGCGCCGTGGGGCGAAAGCTGCTGGGATTGGCGCGCCCTCACGTCCTGCAATCAATTCAGCCAGTACTTTGCCAGCTAGAAAGCCAAGCGACATGCCATTGCCAGTGAATCCTGCCGCAATGTATTCCCCTGGACGATGGGGCAGTTCTCCGATCAGCGGTTGCTCGTCTGGGGTGAAGCCCATGATCCCGGTCCACTCATACTCGATCTTGATATCCCGCAACGGCTCAAATTTATCGCTGAGGAAAGCCTGCAACCCCTGACTCACGCGGTGATCGATAGACACATCGTCTTCTATATATTCCTCTTTGCTGGGAGAGCGCCAACGCATGCCACCAAAGATGATGCGACCATCGACACGTTGAATGGCATATTCATAGCCGTCGTTGGCGAGCCAGTCAAAGTCCCATAGGCGAGGCGCCGGTGCTGTCGCCAACGCCTGTCCCCGGACTGGCTTGATGATGTCTTTTAACTCTGGCAGCAGATGGTACGCAAGAGCATTGGTCGCATAGACAACCGCCTTGGTTTGGACATCACCGCGATCTGTTCGGACAGTAATGTGCACTGCGTGACGTTCTACATGCTTTACCAGAGTGTGAGTTGCCAGCTTCGCTCCCTGCTGAATAGCCTGTTGGGCCAACGCGATGACCAGTTTGGCTGGCCAGAGTTGGCCATGTCCGGACATCCGCAGTCCGGCACAGAAGGCATCACTCTGAGTTCGTACGGTGACTTCTTGGGTGTCCCAAAAGTCCGATATCAGGCCGTGAGCCGCCATCAGTTCGCAAGATTGCTTCAGGTAGGCCGCTTGCTCAGCATTCAGCGCCAGGGATACCAGGTCGTTGGTGCGGAAATCGCATTCAACCTGATGGGCTTCAACAAACTCGTGCAGTTGCCGGAAATTCTCTCGGCTAAAGGACAGGATGGCCTTCGCCTCAGCCAAACCCTGCTGCTGGATAGCGACGGCAAAGTCTGTGTCAGAGTCGGCGACGATATGCCCGCCGTTGCGTCCGGTTGCCCCACTAGACAGTTTGCCTTTCTCCAGCAACAGCGCCTCAATGCCCAAGCTACTGAGCCAGTAGGCAGTGCTCACGCCTGTGAGACCACCGCCAATCACGACCACATCTACTGACTCGGGCAAATCTTCGGCACTTGGCAGTTGAGTGCGTTCTAGGTTAGCTAGCCAGAAGGACGGGTGCGGAGAGTGAGTGGCCATATTGTGAATGCGACATGCAAATTGACTTGCCAACCAAGGCTAAAGCAACTAGTCCAGAGGGTTTCTAAAAACTGGTTACTTTTCTGAATATCGAGCTTGTCAAGATCTGAATATCGAGCTTGTCAAGAGTATATGGCTGTAGAAGAATGCACTGTCTCTGAACCCCTTCCCTGGAACTACGCAGCCGATCTCCCAGGGCAATCGCATGTCCGTACAGAAAAAGTTTTTCTTGGTGTAGAGTTACACCTAAACAGGCTGTTTTAAGGAGCTTATTGAATCTATTCTCAGTAATATTAAGAATAATGCTGCACTATTGACATGATGCGATTGCCCTGGCCGATCTCCTCTCTCCAAAAAGTCGGCGGCGGCTATATCTTCATTCACCGCATGTTGCTTGAGCACTTTGCTGCGATGGATTTAGAACACCCTGAACGCTGATCTTCGAACAGTTGCCATTGCTTCAAAACAGCCCTCAATCCAGATCAGGAAGTTGGTCACGCGGCAGCAACACACGGATGCTGCGAGGCGGCCCTAGTTGCCGTGAAATCAGCCGCCACTTTTCGAGGGTCACCACCATTTGATGGACGGTGGGCAGAGTGGTTTTGAAGTAAAGCTGCGTGTCGCGCTCAGCAGGGGGGCGACCGTTGAGCTTGGTGTAGTAGTAGATGAAGGCAAGATACTACCCTTGTTTGGCCGTGTAAGGCGACGGCATGGGCGATGGGGGTTTAGAATGCTTCGCTTTTGAAGCATTCTGAGGGCAATGAACAAAGTCATCAAAACCAGTCTGTCACTGCTGATTTTACAAATTTACCCAAGCAGAACGAACGGAAAATTATTGAGCCTTGATCCGCCAGGCTCAGTTCAAATCAACATCACATAAGAAGTTCTGTGTATCAGCTATGGCATCAAAGAGCTATGCATTGAAGTCGCTGAATAGGCCAAGTGCTCGCTATCTGTGCTCTGGCCAGTGCATATCAATAAATTTTCATAGGCCAATTTAGGACAACTTTCTATAGGTTGTTGGTGATAACAATGTTCTGAGGGGTTGTCTATCAAACGCTTTGATGACCTGAAACGAATCAAGCGAATTAAACCTGAACGATTAAGACAATAAGTTGCTTACCTCTTCATACAAACTCTCCAAGTTTTTTTTCGAAACAGTAAATTACATGTAATTTGCTCATTTTGATTGTACACTTGTACCATTCCATTTTTGGAGGTTATTGCTCGTATGTCAAATGCTGAAATAAATGAAATTTTGGAAAATGGCCGCAGTAACCAAGCCTGGCAAATAGACCACACTCTTGTGGATATTGCGTTAGTTGATGAATGTGGTCAGCAAGTGGGGCGTCCTTGGCTAACAACCAGAGCCATCGTTATTTCTGGCGTGTGGAGAGCAATTAAACGTATTCTGCTGAATTAAGCAAAAACCAGAAAAGCTGATTGACTGACAAAAGTTCCTCACGTAGATTGGGTTAAAACGAAGTGAAACCTAACACTAGAGGCGGTTTCGTTGGGTTCCGCTAAGTAGGCAGACGTAGGTAAACCAAGCTATGTGACAGAATGTAAATTTCGTCAAGACCTTTTCGGTGCAACAGTTTTGAGGCTGTTTACAAGTTGAAGCATACGTGGTTATTTCAAGCCCGGTCTACTTAGCGCTAGCCCAACCTACGGCAAAATAAGGTTTTTGAGAGTTTTGTCAGTCAACCAACCAGAAAAGTGTAAGTAAGTGGGCTTAAGTAAACGTAATCCGGCATCGCCGGAACCTTTGCTGGGCAGGTGATCGACGTACCTATTGATTGGGTATACCTACATACCCTTCGGCATACCTCTTCACAACCGATTTCCAGTCTTTCTACATAACATACACTAGATGCTCTATTTGTGAAGTTTTATCATCAAAAAGTGTGCTTATCCTGCATATAGAGTGTTGTAAAATCGCGAGACACCATATATAAGGAGAGGCAAAACTCTTGCTCTTAACTCAATGACTGAATCCTGACTTCCGCTGTAATAATTTCGTTGGACTGATACAAACGACCTATTTAGAGGCTCTTCTAGAACAGAATGAGTTTCCTGGAGAGGCGCGAACAAAACAAAAGCCGTAGAAAAACTTAAGCGACAACAATGCCAGTCAAGTCTTCAGTCAGGAACAAACCAGCTTGGGTTTTCGATCCATCCCCTCCGTCAGGCCAATTTACAGGAGGGATCCCTTCCGCTTACATCTTTAAGCCTGAACTGGACACCTTTGTAAGGGAGGTTTTACAAAATAGCCTGGATGCCAGAATTGCCGGGGATGGTTCTCCAGTGGAGATGAAGTTTACCTTCAGAAACCTGGATGGCGAGGATAGGGACCGTTTTCTGGAGGCATTGAGTTGGAATGACATTCAATCTCATCTGCAGGCAGTGGCCTGCGGCACCACAGAGATGTCTGCCCCTCTGGCCCATGTACTTAAAGATCTGAAAAATCAGCCTCTAACCCTTTTGAGAATCGATGATTCAGGAACAGAGGGTTTAACTGGAGATGAGGATAGCCCGGGGACCAATTTCAGCAGTCTCTGCCGAAACGTCCTCGATACGACCAAAGATACCCCCGGGAAGGGGGGCAGCTACGGGTTGGGTAAGGCATTGCTCTGGCGATTCTCGGCTTTTTCAACTGTCCTGTTTTCTTCACGCCTCTCGGGTCAGCCTGAGCAGCAGTTCAGGTTCTTTGCCCGTACGGAGTTGCCTTCCCATGAAGTTAACAACGCTAGGTGGAATGGTTCGGGGTGGTTTGGGATTCCTGAATCGGTTCACAATGGGAAGAGGGCTGTTTCGGTCTGGGATGAAACTGCTGAGAAACTAACCCGTGCCATACATCTCTACAGGCCTGTGCAGCTTGGCACGGGAACTTCAATCATGGTTCTGGGTTTTAATGAGCCTGCCCAGGAAGAAGTTCGCCCACTGGCAGATGTAGCCCAGGATATACTCAATTCCGCAGCCAAATGGTTCTGGCCGTGTATGATTTCGGACTCCGCTTCTGCAGATCCCCTCCCTTCGCTGAGGGTATCTGCAGAAGTTTATGAAAACCATGAATTGATTTTTCGAGGCGAGTCAGGTCCTTCTGAAGAGCTGAAACTTTTTATAGAGGCTTTTCGCGCTGAGCGGCCAGCCACACAAACCTGCCATCCCGGTGAGGTGGCAGAAAAGCAGATTGCCTTTAACATTCCACCCAGGAAGTCAGGAGATACGCCCGAAGTTAAAGCCGCAATGAATTTTCGATTGATACGAGGGGAGGAGGAGTCGGACGACAAATTCTGGCTCAACCGCATAGCCCTGCTTCGGGGGTCAGGGATGGTGGTTGACTATCGAACTCCCTCTAGAAAAGCAACGGTCGCCCCGTTCTGTGGGGTACTCAAGGCAGGCAATGCCCGGGGCTCATCCAGCGAAGATAAAGCCCTTGAAGAATTCCTGAGGGATGCTGAACCGCCTTCCCACGACCAGTGGAAAGCAACGGAGCGAATTAAAGAAGAATATAAAAGAGGGGCCAGAAGCCGCCTGGATCAGCTCTGGAAGGACCTCGATGAGGCCGTGATTGAACTCTGCGGCCACGATATTCAAACAGACGCTGCCGCTCCAGAATCCCTGCTTCGTTTGTTCAGTAAAGAGCAGAACCACAATGGGACGGGGGCAAAGCAAAAGAAGAAAGATGAAACCTTTCAGCTCTCAGAGCTGGATGCCTTCCTGGACGATGGTATCTGGCGTTTTTCAGGAAGGGTAGTCCGGTCTGGTACTCAGAAAACCCCATGGAGCTTTACTTTGCGGCTTCGGCTGGATGGTGAAACGGGAGACGGAGAAAACCTTTTAATTGATAGCCTCAAGGCGAAGGGCACAACTTCGGTTGAAGTCGGGGCCGGGACGGCGGAATGCCTGGTTCAGCCCAGAAAAAAGGAAGTCTTTTTTGAAGGACAGACCAGACCTCTGGATGAGTCAACCCCAATGCCCGATTTAAGGCTTACCCGGGTTCGATTTGAAGTTATGCCCGGTAAAGGAGGTCCTGATGCCGGTTGAGGTTCTTTATCCCTACCGAACAGCGGCTGAAATGATTTTGCTGTACCTGGATATTCCTGAACAGGAAGAATCTCTGGACAGGGAACAGGTTTTGCCAATCTACCTGTGTGAAGACTCCACGATCACCATCAGAGCGTCTGCTATTGTGCCAGACCAGGTCTGGCAGAAAGTATTTCATCCCTCTGAGCAATCCAGCCCCCCTGCGAAACTCTGGCTGGTGGTTCAGAGCCTGGAATCACGGTTAAGGAAGGCTTATGAATTTGAAGGTGATCAGCATGTCTTTGAGCTAACCATGGCTCTGGACAGGGATAAGTGGGCCGGTAAGGCTGAATTTCAGGCGGTTCTTGTCAGAAGCAAACTGAATGAAGACCTGCCAGCAGGTTATGCGGGGGATCTGGGGACCAGACTGGCCTGGTCGAGAGCGTTGTGGGGAGCGTTTGAAGAACCTGTCCCCCCCAGAAAGACGTCATCAAAATTAAATGGAAGAAATTTGAGGAACCTCAAAAGTCTCAACTCTTTATGCTGGAGCATTCAGCGCCCCTGCCAGAACTCTGGCTCAATGCCGACGCTGAAGGTTTGTACGACATTCTCAACAGCCGAGCAGTACGGGGATGGAATCCTGCGATCGCAGAACATACGGGCTATCTGATTGCTCATCAGGTCTGGACATCGCTGCTGGCGAGTACAATTAGTCACCTGGCGGAAACGGGCCAACCTGACGGCCTGCCGGATATGACTGAGTTACTTGAGTGGGAGCGTATGGTTCTGGATGACTGGATAGAAGCCCTGTTCCCCGACCAGCGCCGGGAAGAGGCATTCAATCTGTTGCTGGACTCTGTCCGTCATCACCATTTCCGGGAAGAGCTGCTGGTCAGTCGAATCCCGCAGGCAATTCAGGCCAGGTTAAGCACCGCCAGTGGATTTCAGCATCTGGTGAGGGAGGCAGGTAGATAATATGGCTCAGGAGCTGCAGAGATTTACTGTGCCAGTTACCCGTCCCTGGCTCTACAGATTAATGGAGAATCCAGATGTACTGCCAGCCGAAACAGTGGATGGACTGGCTAACATTGAAGCTGTCCAGAGTAAAATCTCTCAATTGATCGACGAGAGCGGAGATAAGGCTCTGCCTGCTGGACAGAGGTCTGTCTGGGATGGGGAGCTGGTCCGGCCTCTGTATGAAGCCCTGAAGGGACTTCCTCGCAAAACCCTGGTTGACATGCGATTCTGGCACTGGTTGTGTATTCTTCCTTTGCGAGATTTTGTCTGGTACCGCTGGCATGGGCATATTCCTGAGCATCCCCGGCAGGCTCTGAGTCAACATCATGCTCTGGTCGGGAGGTTTACAGGGACTCCAACCCTGAATGGTTTCAGCCGCAATGCGCTGAGCCGTCTCTACTGGTGTGCTTCAACCCTTTACTCTGAGGATGAGGGTTTCTACTGGGTAGAACTGGCTCTTCAAAATCAGGATCTGTATCAGGCTATTTTTGAACGTAAATTCAGCCTCTACCCACCGGCAGTAAAGGCCTGCTTGAAAGAACTGAAAGATAGAACTGAGGCCGAGCGTCGGGCTGCTACTAAACGATTAAATCATCACCTTACGACAATTACCCTTGAGACTCTGACTGAAGGGGAAATTTCTCGTTACCTGTTTGTATGAATTTTGAACGTTTAGTTTCTGGATTAAGTAGATCTAGCTTTTTGAAAGAGCTTCAAAAACTGATTCAGGAACACTTTCAGATAATTGAAAAGATACTGTCATAGGAGCATTCCCCTCTACTGACGTAACAGCTACAACACCCATATAGTAAGCTTCTTGATGCGAACTGGGTTGTATAAACAGGTGGAGTACATTCTTTCGTTTCTGATGCTCTGTTATTTCCTTTCCTGATTCATTATTTTGACGTTGTTTATTTTGGCTTTGCCAAGAAAAATGGCGGTTATCTAGGCAGGGTAATCGCATCTAATTTGGTATAAATTGTACTTGACAGAATGACAGCGATAGGAAGCTGAAGATTTGTTGCCCTTAAGACAGCGGGAAAGTGGTGAAGCCGCGTTAATGGGAAACCGTTCCCCTCATCAGCGTGGAGAGACATGATGGCTCAAGGCTTAGGTCAACGGGTGCTACGTCCTCAGGAAGTTCGAGAAGCTAAGATTTTAAGACGAAGCGTCCTCCAGCATTTTCAGAACCTCCCGGATCCACGCGTGGAACGAACTCAACATCATAGCCTGGTG
>Ga0081535_100694_pt1 | contig 18017 bp, 10 predicted proteins | sample HotLakmasection3_FD_71020 | JGI IMG/M metagenome (GOLD analysis project Ga0081535, IMG submission 71020) | Hypersaline microbial mat communities from Hot Lake, Washington, USA - Section #3 (SPADES assembly) (version 2) | ecosystem: Environmental > Aquatic > Non-marine Saline and Alkaline >... | reverse complement strand
CCCGCCGCGGCGTGCAGTTCTGTGGGGTGTGGGTGGGGGGTTGTTGGGTGGGGGGGGTGCGCGGGGGGGGGGGTTGAGGGGGGGGGGGGGGGGGGGGGGGGGGGGGGGGGGGGGGGGGGGGGAGCTAACGGTGGGGTCAGGGTAATGGCGATGGGCACGGCATCCGAGGCGGAAACGCCATCCCTGGCTTGCACCGAGAAGGCGGTGATTTGCCCGGTTGCGTCCGTTGGGGGAACGTACTGGAGGTTGTCGGTAGGGGCGATCGCCTCTCCGACCGACAGGACGACGCCATTCCGCAGCAACCTTCCCGCTGGTATTGAGGTCACGATGAGCGTGGTGTTGTCGGCGTTGCGATCGGCGATCGCCAGATTCAGCTCCGCCACAGTGAAACTCAGTGGGGCATTTTCGGGCGTTGAAAGCTGAGGAGTGGCCGTTAGCGTCGGCGGCGTATTGATCGACGTGATCGTGATGTTGTTGCTAAGAGCCGGATTCGTTGGCCTGGTGCTGCCGCCATTCTCCAAAACCTCAAAGGATTCGTCGGTGACGATCATGTCAGCGGCGATCGCCCCTGCGGTGCCGTTCACTGCCGCATTGCCAACTACAAAGGGCGCATTATTCGGTCCACCATCATGCTGAATGCTGACCGCTCCATCCGCTCCCGTGCCCTCGGTCCGAATCGTGGTGTTGGGGGCAGCAGCGACGGCACCCGTTCCCCTGACCGTACCGTTGGCCAAAATGGTGACATTGCCGGCATTGACGGCTGCAGTGCCGATCACGGTAATCGAAGTGTCAATCGACTCAAATTCAATATTGCCGGCTGATTCCAAAGTGACTTGCCCACTCCCACCATTGCTGAAGGTCTCAATGTTCCCGAGTTGTAGGGTCGCGCCCGAAATCTCCACCTCGCCGCCCTGAGTTGCAATCAAGGTGTTGGGAGTTGCCGAGACTGAACCGATGCCGTCGCGATTGCGGTCAGCCGTTAAGGTCAGATTGCCGCCCTCTAGAGAAATATTGCTGTTGAGGATGATATGGTTATCCGCGATCGCCTGCAAACTGGCCCCAAAGTCATTATTGATATCGGCGCTAAAGGTAATGTTTGCGGTCGCTTGCAGGATAATTTCGGCGACCGTCGCATTGTTGAGGGCGCTCACGTCAACTGTGACATCCCCCTCTAAGGAATCCAGCGAGTCGAGGTTGGTGATGCCGCTGAAACCCACCTCAATATTTTGCGGATCGAGGAGCAGGGTACCAAAGTTGCCGGAGGGCGCGAAGGCATTTACCAAGCCGGAAAATAGCAGCGATCGTGCCCCCGATATCTCAACTAAGCCGCCGTTGCCTATCGTTCCCGCGCCCTGAACGCTCGCATTGCCTAGGAAACTAGTCGCGTCGTCGGCCCAGATCCCGATGGAGCCCCCGTCGCCCTCAATTACGCTATCGGCCTGCAGTTGAGAGTCGCGATCGACGAGGGTAGTGCTGGCGGTTGGGAGTTCGCCTTGGCCTTGTAAATCGCCCCCAATGCGGATCGTGCCGCCGCCAGCGTTGCCCGTCGCGGTGATGTCAGCCCCAAGGGTGGCAATGCGTTCACCGAGCAGATAAATTTGGCCCCCGCGATCGCCTGCTGTCGCGATCGTCCCCGCCGCAATCACGCTGCCCAGCTCAACCGGGGCAGCAGCCGAAGCCGACTCCAGGCGCACGGTGCCATCCGGCAGTTGCACCACCGTGAGGTCAGCCCCGGTTGTACTGCCCGTTAATAATTCCGGCAGGGATAGGGGATTCAGCCGCAGTTGCCCGCCCTCAGTCACCGTGGGCGTAATTTCCAGGCTCAGGAGCATGTTGTCCTGGCTGATGCGAAGCAGGTTTTCGCCGGGTACTGCCATGAGCGTGACGGTGCCTGCAGGCGCGACCAAGGTGCCCAGGTTGAGCACGGTGCCGCCCAGCAGCGATAGAGATTGTCCGGCCTCCACCGCTAAGTTGCCCAGGTTGAGAATGGCCCCAGGTTCTGCGCTGGTAAACGCAAACTGGTCAGGGGTACCCGTCAACGCTTCATATTCATGGGGATTGAGGATATCCCACCAGGCGTCACCAAAGCCCACCTGATCAGCGGTGGCGGCGGTGAAGGAGCCCTGCAGATTGAGCGCCGCATTGGGGCCAAAGAGAATGCCCGCAGGATTGATCAGATACAGGTTGGCGTTACTGCCGCTAACCTGCAACAGACCGTTGATGATGGAGGGATTGCCCCCATTCACGCCGCTGAGAATGTTTTGGACTGCTGGGGAGGTGATAAAGTTGGCGACCTGTTCGGGCGTTAGGCCAAATTCTTGAAAGCTGTGGAACAGGTTGGTGCCATCGCCGGAAAGCTGGCCCCCGGTGATATCAAGACGGTTGCCGTCAGGGGTGACGAGGGTGCTGGTGCCGTCGGGGTTGGGAAGGATGGTTTGGGCGAGGATGGGGGATGGGGTGGGGCGACTTCCCGAAAACTGGGGCTGGGCGTGTCCTGCTGGGCGTAAGGTGGGCTGGCTGGCCGTGGTCAGCGCGATCGTCTTGCTGAGTTCACCTTGAGGACTGACGATGGGAGGGAATTCGGGCGGTGGGGCGGGGACAGGTAGGAGGGCAATGACCATGACCGTTCGCTCCGTTTTTAACTAAACAGTAGGGAGTGGAGGAGGTAGGGGGAGGCAGGGAGTGGAAGAGCAGGGAAATCAGGTTGCGTTGCGCAAAACTCGGGCATGAATCCTCAATTCATGGGGTGGTTTTTTCGAGGGGGCAGCAGGCGGTCAGGGGTTGATCGACGAGGTCGGGGAGCTGGACGAATTCGTGGGTGAGCAGGCTGTCCCAGGTGGCTTGCAGGTCAGCGTCGTCGGGCTGGGCGAGGCGCAGGTGGCCGAGTTCGGTGAGGGCGTCGTACCAGAGGCCGTGGTTGGCGAGGAGGGCGACACGCTCTGCGGGGGGGGCATCGGTGAGGGCTTGGGCCAGGTCGGGGTCGGGCGATCGCCGCATGACCACTCCCGTCGTGGCTGGATTGGTGCCGCTTTCGTCGGGGCAGTCAATTGACAAGGTCCAGCGGTAGGGCTGGTCGGGTGCCAAGGGGGGGGCATCGGCGGGGGCGGGCAGATGGCTAATGCCTGCTGCGGGCATAGCCGAGTAGGTGGCCGTGTAGAGAACTGCATCGGTGGTTTCGTGGGTGAGGGTCAGGTCCACGGTGCGGTCCGCCTCAGAGACGAAGACCCAGAAGGTGGGCTGGGGTTCGAGGGTTTCGCCCCAGTGCGTGAGGGTGGGCTCCAGCGCAATCAGGCCGCAGCCCCGACTCCCCGCATCGCGAACCGTGCTACTGCGACCGGGGGCTCCCCGGTTGGGCGGATTGTAACTGACGGCTCCCGCCAGCGCGATCAGGGTGAGCAGGCTCCAGGCGATCGCGGTCAGCCCTGTCACTGTTTGCCACCAGGTGTTGATGCCCCACTTCATGACCGTAACCTCTGATGTAATGGATGTTGAGCCCACAGACGGACTCCGATCTGGGTACCGCCATTGGCGAGAATGAGGGCGATCGCCGCTGGCACTAAGGGCACCCAGAGACCGCTGTGCAGCAGGCCCCATGCGATGCCATACAGTCCTAGCGCGGCGATTCCGGACGATAAGGCTCCCCGACTGAGTCGTTGACAGCGCCAACCAATCGCCCCTCCGAGGCTGCCCCAGCTCACAATCCACAGCATTTCGCCCCACTCGGGCCAGGTGGTGAGAGGGGCGCGTCCCTCCAGGGCAGAAGCGAGTAGGTGATTCACCATCTGGGCCTGCAAGATCACACCGGGAATGCGCTGACGGGGCCACTGCTGCGCGCCAGCGGGCGTCAAAAAATAGTCCGTCGGATTCGAAACGGGGGCCGACATGCCAATCAGGACAATGTGATCTGCTAAACTTTCGACAAAAAAGCCCTCGTCGATCACCTCGGATAAGGTGATGCGCTGGATGAAGGATTCCGATTGGGCATAGTTGAGCCACACCTGAAAGCCCCAGTGATCAAGATGGCGGTAGGGGCCAGCATGGGCTGCCAGAGGAGAAAATTCTGCTCGACCGAGTCGCAATGCCTCGTTAGGCAGGCTTTCGGGCGTCATCCCATCCGCATACAGGTACTGAATTGCGAGCTGGGCGCTCAGGGAAAACCGCGTGGCGCAGGGATCATCCAAATCTGGATCCATGAATAAGAGATGGCGGCGCATCACCCCGTCGGGATCTTCCAACACATTGCTGAAGCCGAGGCGGGCTTCGGGGACGCGGGGCGGCGGCGCGATGCCGCTTTGGTTCTCACCGGGTCCGATGCGGACGCTACACAGGCCCACGAGATTCTCCTGCTCGGTGAGTTGGGTTTGCAGGCGACTGTTGGGCTCGATGCGATCGCGAAAAATATCCAGGCCAATCAGTCGCGGCTTGTAGGGGCGCAGACGGTCGATCGCTTCGGCCAGCACCTGATCCGGCAGAGGATAGCCATAGCGGTTGATGTCTTTTTCGGTCGCTTCAATCACCAGAATCCGTTCTGGGGTGGTTTGGGGAAGACGCTGTTGGAGGAGGCGATCGTACGCTTGCAACTCCCACCCTTGCAGTCCCCCCAAAGCTCGAATAACCAACATCAGCCCGGCGGCGGCGACGCTGGCCACCAGGGCCGATCGCCCCCGCGCTTGAGGCGACACGTTCAGAACGGTGGGCGGGGAAGCCGTTTGCGGTTGCTGCAACTGTTGCCAACTGGGGGGCGCATCGGGGGTGGTTTGATAGAGCACCGGCAACCAACTGGCGCAGGGAAAGTCGCTTTCGACCCCCTGCAACCGTTCGCGGGCCTGACGCAGGGCCAGGGGCAGGGGCTGGCCGGCGGCGTAGGCGGGCAACAGGTAGGTGAGAAACAGTTGGGCGATGCGATCGGGCACCGGCTGCCGCATGACAATCATTTGGGGCAGGTTGAGGTGCGCTAACGCATGGGCCAACCCCAGCCCGTCGCAGGAGTTGAAAATGGCGAGTTGCAACCCTTGGGCGATCGCCTGCCGCAACCCATACTTCAGTTCCTCCAGCGTCAGACTTTCCTGGGGATTGATGAAAATGTGTCCGGTATTTTCGATGCTCTCGCTGTGTCCGGCAAAAAACAGCACATCCCAAGCTCGCTCCCAGAGCTGGTCGGTGAGGTCCTGGCGCTGCGGTTCGACGAGGAAGGTGACCTGAGTCTGGGGTAGCGCCGCCAGGAGGTCGCGATCGCGCTGCACGTCAATGCCCTCACTGTGGCCCAAGAGCGCCAGCACGTTGACTTGCTGGCTGGGTGGCGGCATCGTATTCTGCCGCTTGAAGTGAGGCGCACTGAGCACCACTTCCGCCTGGGGGTAGCGTTCCAAAAAATCCCACAGGTGCCACGGCAGTTGGTACAGGTCCGGGTTGCTAGTGCGGATCAATAGCCGAATCGTATCTGTGGGGTGGAGTTCTTCGCGCAGCAGGCGATCGATGGGGCGAAAGGGGGCGGCACTGAGCCAGCGATTGAACTGCTGTCGCAGCGTTTGGGCCGTGCGTTTGCAGGCGTTGACCTGCTGCAGTGAGCCGACATAAACGATCTCTTTGGGGCGGATGCGGGTCGGGGTGTCGAGCTGGCGGTATTGCTGCTGCCAGGTGTGGAGGCGATCGCGCAAATCCGGATCAGCAGGCAAGGCTCCCGTTACCACTGCATCCGGACGCTGACCCTCTTCGCCAATCTCCACCGTGACCCGGAACCCTGGGCTAGCAAGGTCGCCATCGAGGGTGAGGGTAACAAGCTGGTAACGCATGGGGGGCTCGGCAAGGGACATCAAGAGACGGGGTGAATGTACGATTAGACTTCGAACTGTTCGGTAAGGGTGAGGTCGCCTAGTGCCACCTGAACGCTGAACTGCTCCCCCATCGCGGCTTCGAACTTGAGCTGAATGGCCTCGGTGCTGCGGGCTTCGGCCTGCATGACGGGTTCATCATCGGCATCCAAAATGCGGAGTTGCAGGCTGGGGGGAAGCTGGGGGCGATCGCTAGCCGGGCTAATCTGCACCCAAATCTCAAGCTCATCCGCAGTCTGGGGAATGAGCCCCACCAACAGGTTAACCGTCACCGCTTCGGCCCCCTGACCCAGCGTCAGCGGTTTCGTTTGCCCGACTTCCGGCAGGGGCTGACCGGCGGCGGCTGGCGAGGGCGCTGAACCGCGAAAGGCAAAGCTGGGGGACGGAACTGCTAGGGCGGCCAGGGTGTCTGACAGGCTTTGCCAACCCGCTTCGGTAGTTTGCTGCAGCCAGCGACTCAGCCGTACGGAGACAGACTCGGTGGTGCACTGCTCTAAATAACTGCCCAGTTCTGCCAAAGGGTGCAGGTCGGCGAGGAGGATAGTCAGCATATTACTGTCGGGTACGGGGAGATCGGCGGTGAAGCCCAACAGGGTGGCTTGACGCAAGGATTCGTCGAGCTGGACCCCAATGTACGCGAGGCGATCGCCCACCCCTTCTGCCGGAATTGACATGGCCTCTGCCCCCGGCAACACGGGTCGACATTCCAACCGCCCCATCCCCACGACGACCACATCGGCCACATCCCTCAGTGCTTGCTGGGCCGGATTATGGCTGTGGCTGCTCTCCAGATCACCGTCATAGCCCAGGGTTTCCAAATAGGTGGCGACGGCATAAACGGCCAGCGTATTCAGATAGACGCGCTTTTGCCGGGCGGGTGCCCCGTGGCGCTGCTGGAATCCCTTGGCCCGATGATGGGCCGTAAGGGCCAGCGGCACGGTAAATGCCGATAAGTCGCGCAGGTCGGTCATGGTCGGGTCTCACATGTACTACATGAATGCTGGCACGTTAGCGCCAGCGCTGAAAGTGGGGGGCAAACTTATCGCAACAGCGTTGAAAAAAGCTACTGAGAGTCGGAATCTTGATGCCGAAGTCAGTGGCGATGTCGTCCCAACTTTGCTGGGCAAATCGGGCCAGGGCGATCGCCTGAAAGCTGGCATCGGGGCGACCGCGAATATGGGCCGCTTGAAACACCCCTTCGGGGTCAGCGGCAATGTGCGCCTGCACTTCATCGGCGAGCGAAGGGGGGGCGGGCGGGGGCGCGGCGATCGCCTCCAAATCATTCAAGGAAGGCAACTCCTGAGCATCTTGCTCGTTAAAGTCGCGGCGACACTCGATAATCTGGCGATCGAGGCGAAAGTTAACCCAGTTCATAAACTTCTGGGCCGTGCCCCGCTCCGGATCGTAGGTGTCGATTTTGCGACAGACGTAAATCAGGGTTTGGTTCAGCGCCTCCTCATACAGCAGGTCGTAAAACGGGGGTGAGAACTTGCCGCGATGGGGATGGGCCAGCCGCCCCGATCGCCGAATCGCTTCTACCAATTGCGTCAGGGCCTGTTGCCGCTGGGGGCTCCGCGCTGGCTGCCGCTGCGCCTCTAACGCCAACTGCTTGAGTTGGTCGTCCGTCAGCGCATGGCGGTCGGCCTCCGTCAGCACCGCTGCTCGCCACTCGGCCAAGCCATCGCGATCGCGCTGATAGCGGCCCATCGCCGCTTGGACGGCGAGCCGTACCTGGTCTTGCAAGCGATCGCGCAGTTCTTGATAGACCGCATTGTCCGGCTCATCCTGGGGAGGACGACCGAGCTTTTGCGATCGCATCAGCACTGCCACCAATGCCGCGACGGCTTGAGACAGCCCTGCTGCGTCGGTGGCCTGCTGCGCTTGGCTAAGCCATTGCTCCAGTTCAGATTCCATAAGCACAAACCTGAGAGGGCATCCACCCACCCCAGGGCAGCGGACGACGTTTTCAGTGTCTCCGGCGATCGCGGTTCCCAATCCGCGCTGGTCACATTAAGTAACACGGCAAGTCTTAAAAGGTGACATCTTCCCATTCTTAGGCGATGCCTCAACCGCAGCACAACCCTAATTCAACAAACACTCAGTTTGGTTTTCCGGATTTTATGCAAATTCTTCAAAATTAATCACCCCTAAATTTTGGGCTCTTGGTAAATTTTGCGCCTTCCCAATTCCCATATCTGCCGACTGTCTGAAACAAGCCGATTATTTGCATAATTTCGCTCTTGATTTAGCGAGTGAGTAACAAAGCGCCCACTTGGGTTGTTGGTCTGGGGAATGAGATGAATTTCCACCAACGCAACTTTGTAGATATTTGGAGACGGCTCATGAAAGCTATCCAATCCACTCACGTTCTCGCTGATAGTGACCTTCTTAACGCTCAATTAATCGAAGATCCCACCAGATTGGATTTTCAGAGTTTGATACCCGACTTTCAAGCGAGTCAAGTCGAACCTATTGACACGGCGATTTCCTCTAACCTATCTGCCGCCGATGTGTCCCTTCCTCCCTTATCGAAAGGCGCAGCTTTCCAATTTTCCTCGCCATCCCCGCATCTGCCATTAGCAGGCGAGACGGCTAAAACAACAAAAACTTCTGAGTTGACTTTTCCAGTCTTCGAAGCTATTCAAACGGCCAATCTTGACAATCTGGTAATAAGACCGAATGCTGCACCACTGCCTTACTACATTGAGAGTTTAGTTAACAACAACCAGGCGACTTGGCCCCAGCCCAGCAACGGTAGCGAACCCACTAGAATCAGCTACAGCTTTATGACCACAAAGCCCGATGCTGATCGATTTGACAGTTGGACAGCCTTTCGACCCTTTGGCGATCAGGCTCAAGCAATGGTGGAACAGGCATTTCAACTTTATGAAAATTTTGCCAATATTCAATTCACTGAAGACCCCAATGGCACCGGAGACATCCAAATCGGCTATATCGATATTCCCAGCTTTGGGGGATATTCCACTGGGATTGGGGCACCTAGCTACCTATGGATGAACTGGCAACAGGATGAAACCGCCCCACCTGAACTTGCAGTGGGTTCATCTGCCTTCACCACCCTCTTACATGAAATCGGCCATGCCATTGGCTTGAAACATCCTCATTCTGGTGACGTTGGTTTACCTGCTTACCAAGACAATGATCAGTTCACGTTGATGTCTTACAACGGTCATCCCACGATGGGCGGCGTCACCCCAAGAACCCCTCAGCTCTTTGATATTGCCGCTATTCAGCATCTATATGGGGCCAACCAAGATGCTCGGTTAGGCAACGACATCTATTTTTGGGACACGAATGAGACTTTCATCGAAACGATTTGGGATGCGGGCGGCACCGATTTGATTACCGCTCTCAACCAAACCCGTGACGTGTTCATTGACCTCAATCCAGGCGGGTTTAGCTCCATTGGTGCCAATGGCTCACGCAACGCCAGCAACAACCTGGCGATCGCCTTCGGCACCCTCATCGAAAATGCCTTTGGCGGCTCCGGCGATGACACTCTCTACGGCAATGCCCAAGCGAATATCTTGAGCGGCATGGATGGCAGCGATCAGCTCCTGGGCAAAAGTGGGGATGATGAGCTGTACGGGGGCGATGGCAATGACGACCTCAGAGGGGGTGATGGCAACGACACCCTATATGGGGGTGACGGTCAGGATGAGCTGCGAGGCGAAGGCGGCGACGATATCCTCTTTGGTAATGCGGGAGACGATGAGTTGTATGGCGGCAACGGCAACGATGCCCTTAATGGCGGCAACGGCAACGACATCTTAAAGGGGGGCAGTGGTGATGATCGCCTCGAAGGTCGGCATGGTAATGACACCCTTGAAGGGGGGGCAGGCAACGACACGCTAGAGGGTTGGACTGGTCGCGATCGCCTCTTTGGTAACGACGGCAACGATCGCCTTTATGGTCAGTGGGCTGACGATACCCTGTATGGCGGCGCTGGCAACGACTATCTAGATGGCGGCGCTGCGAATGACGAACTCCACGGTGGCGTGGGCGATGACACCTTGTATGGCGGTGATGGCAATGATGCCATGCGCGGCAACCAGGGGCACGATCGCCTCTTTGGTGAGGACGGCAACGACAACCTGAGTGGCGATCTGGGTAACGACCTGGTGGTAGGTGGCGCGGGCGATGACCTGCTGCGGGGCAACAGGGGGCACGATCGCGTCCACGGTGGCCTCGGCAACGATGTGCTGTATGGCGGCGACGGCAATGACTATTTAGACGGCGTCAGCAACAACCAGGTCTCTTTCGGCAGCTCTGCCGATCAGTTTGATCAACTCACCGGGGGGCGCGGTGCCGATGACTTTGGGCTGTACGCCTCCTACCAGCTAGACCCTTACTACCTGGGAGCCGGGTACGCCATTATTACGGACCTTAATCGCGACGAAGGCGACAAAATCATCATTTCTGATGGGGCGGGGTATACCCTTGGCATGGGCAACTGGAGCGGCAATGCCCAGTTAGACACGGGCATTTACTATAACGATGATTTGATTGGCGTTGTGCAGGACAATACTGGCGTCGATCTGGCAGTAGACTTCGAGCGATTTGCCTATACCGTCACCTAAATCTCAAGGGCTTTGAGAAAACTCTGAAGCCTTCATATAACCAGTAGCGATCGCCTCTCCACTTGAGCGCGATCGCTTTTTGTCCTCCCCCACTCCCCCCAAAACTTTCTTGCCAATTTGCATAATCCCGCTTGTTTCTATCTGAGTCATCGACAGAAGCTCAAGTTGGAGACAACGAAATGTTCAAACCACAGCTTTTACCGACTGTCATGGCGGCGGCATTGGCCTTCCCGACGGTTGCCATCGCGGCATCAGCGCCCCCTCTAGAGGCCACCCGAGGAAACCTTTTGCCAGCAAAGACCACCGGAGTGACTGATCCAGTTTTCCAAGTCTCAGAAGGAACAGCGATCTCGACTCATACCGGTCGTCGTCGCCATTCAGACCTGCAACGATTTTTTACTTACTCTGATCTGGTCGATCGCGCCGAGACGATGGCCGAGCACGGCAATCATCTCCGTGATGTCGAGGTGATTGAAGATGACAACACCGCGCTCTCCGGTGGCGATACCCGCCGATATTTTATTGGAGTTTGGGACATTGACGCGGGAGGCAGCAGCTTTATTTATCGCTATGGGTCCTGGTCAGCATTTACGCAAAAATGGGAAGACATGGCCGCTGATGGCTATCGCCTGCACGATGTCGAAGTCTCCCGTGAGAACGGCAACACGCACTTTACAGGCATCTGGCGACCGGGGAATGGGGGCTATGCTTTGTATCGCCATCAGTCCTGGTCAACTTTTGTCGATATGTGGCGCGATCTTTCAGAGCAAAATCTTCGTCTGGTTGACATTGAAGTGACTCGCGAAGGTGGCAATACTTACTACACCGGGGTATGGCTGCCCGGCAGCGACCCCTATGCGCTCTACCGATACGATGATTGGTCAGCCTTTGTCGACCGCTGGCGAACGCTCAGCAATGACAATGTGCACTTGGTCGACGTTGAAGTGACCCGAGTCGGCGATCGCACCTGGTACACAGGCGTTTGGCGAGCAGGCACAGGACGCAACCCTCTCTATCGTTACAACTCCTGGCAGCGCTTTATGGAGAAGTGGGAAGAACTTGACAATCAAGGATTTCAGCTCGTCGATATGACCGCTTCTCAAGAGGGCAACCAGACTTACTACACCGGGGTATGGCAAGAGCTTTAGCCAAAGCATGATTTTCTGGAGGCCGAGGCGATCGCGCCCCAGCCCGATGTGCCAACCCTCCCGCCCCCCTGACGCAGACCAGGGGATCAGCCCCACCATTGATGATCGACGGAGTCCCCACCATGAATAGCTGTTTACGATTAACCCCCACCAGCTTGTTGCTGGTGGCCTCAACCGCCCTGACGGCGTTAGCCGATGATGTACCCGCGCCACGGCCAACGCCCCCCGCCCAGCGCTCAACCCCGATTCAGATTCAGCCAGATCTGGACTTACAAGTGCCTACCCGCGCGGCAGGCTATGACATCTACCATATTTATGTCGCGGGTCCCCAAGGCGGCCAGATTGTGATCAATGGCCCCACTGAGCTGCCCGAAGATACTCAAGTCTGCGGCATCCGCTGGACGAATCCGGCGGGGTGGCACTGGGCCGCAGGTGACGGACAAGGGCTAGGACCGCTGGATATCTTTAACAACAGCATTCAGGTTGACGAATTGTGGTTTACCAGACCCTATGAGGGTTGCGGTGATGAGCCCTACCTGTTTGTGACTCCCGCCACGCCCAACGGCTGGCCGCCGAATGGAGCGACTCAGCTAGTGGTGCAAGGGTCTCCTGACGATGTGGAATGGCTCGATGCCCACGGCAATGTCATTCCGGAACCGCCGGATAAGAAACCCGATCCCGAGCCTCCTAGTCCGTGTGATTTAGCGCCGGAATTTTGCGAAATTCCCGATGATTTGCAAACCCCTCGGCCACCTGTAGCCCCGATTTAGAGGGGACGGCAGACCTCATCGAATGCTGACGCAGCCGGTTGGTCGCGCTCGGAAATGCCCCTGGGCGATCGCCTTCCTTAACATAAAGTGGGCGATCGCTTTTTTGGCCTTTATCATAAGAGCCGTTCCTCCGTGAGGATTGAGTGATGGGACTGCAACGCTGGCCAAGCTTGCTCTCGCTGGTCTTACTGACAACCTCCCTCAGTTTTGCCGTCGGAACGCTTCAGGATGTGATGGCTGATCCGGTGCATCACCTGCCCCCGACCGACCTGAGCGCGAGTATTCCCTTCAACCCACCCAACCGAGGCGCTCCCGGACGGACGCGGGATGCGGGCAGTCGGCCTTTATGTGAGACACCAGAGCGACCGTTTACGGCGATCTCGCCTCACGTTAACTGGGGTGAAACCACGGCGCAGCGCCCCACCTTTTGGCTTTATCTGCCCTACGAAGCGGGCCATGTCGAGCTTTTCCTGCGCGATGAGCAAACTCAGGAAGAGGTGTTTCGCCATACCTTTGAAGTGAGAGACGCGGAGGGCATCCATCCCTTTACCCTACCGCCCGGTACGCCCCCGTTAGAGCCCGACCAGCTGTATAACTGGCAATTGGATTTTGTCTGCAATCCTGAAACAGGGACGAAGTTTCGAGCGACGGGTATGATTGTGCGGCGGCGACCTTCAGAGGAACTGGTGGCGGCGATCGCCGCCGCCCCACCCCGCGAACGCGCCATTCTGTATGCCGAAGCGGGACTCTGGTACGACGCCTTGAAAGTGGTCGCCACCCTGCACCGCGAGTTCCCAGATGATCCCCAATTTGCGGCAGATTGGGCCAGTTTGCTCCAACATCCCATTGTCGATCTGCTTGATCTGGTTGATGTCCCCATTTTGGAATAGGTTCCAACCCAAAATCATCCTGCTACCGACCACCTAGTTTTTAGGGGCATTGGTTGGTCAAAGGATGATAACTAAAGTGTTCATAAGGGATGTGGCGCGCCGTTAAACTCATCGCCTATCCTTTAGTCGGATCTTTCTTAACAATTCCCAAGTCTCTAAAAGCCTTTAATAGACATCTCCAAGTCTTAAAACCCTTTCTGGAAAAGAGTTTCAGCGATCTGCATTATAAGCAGACTTAGCCACTTTTCACGAGGATTAGGGGTTTGAGCCGCTCATCAACTAAAACTCAAAGGAAAAAGACCGTCTAAAAAGGGCACTGCCAGAGCTGTTTCATTTTCATTTGAAGGGAGCACTAAAGACCCGATTCTCAACCTGACTAGCCCGCAAATTACCTTCATCACGAGTGGATACCGCTTCCCTCTTAACCGAAATCGTTGTGGGGCAATTCTAAATATCTTGACCCCACGAATAGTGTGTTCGACGTAAACTCATTTTTGAGCAAATTCCTTATTCTTGGCTTTCTCTTCTGACGTTAATTTCCGTTGCTTTGGGCGCTTATGAGGCGTTGCGATATGCGCCTCTCCCTGATATCCCGTGTCTCCTCTAAATGGTTGCCTTGGGCTAACCTTACGCCGATTCTAGAATGAAGTGCATCACCTAGAAGCTTCCCGTAGAGAGGCTCATAGGATAGTCTGACGTTTACCACAACCAAAAGACACCCTATGAGTTATGCGCAGCTTAGCGCTTTTGAACGAAATCAAATTTACGACTTGAGCACTACGACAGCGTTGTCCATACGTGCCATTGCCCGACGAATTGGCCGCGATCAGAGCCCCGCATCGCGTGAGCTGGCCCGCAATAGAAACGAAGAAGGACATTGCGTCCTTTTTACGCCCTCCCCCGGCTTGGCGTTTGCGGTCCGCTCGATGGGCTCGTTCTTGCCGGGCGGCTTGCTCCAACGCGGCAAGGCGCTGCCACAGTTCCCATAAGGCCAGGGGTCCCAGTCCAATCATCCGTTTCCCTTGCGCAGGGCGTTCCTCTAGGAGATGCAGGATACGGTTAAAAAGGGCTGATTCATATACTGTACTCGTGAGCCAGACTTTTTCATTCTCACATCTCAGCTTATTTTTGAAGAGGTCTATTGGTCTCTAAGGGTTATTTGACGCCGGATTCTCTATCCATGGAGATTTGCCGAGTGCCTCACTAAACCTCATCCAGATTCAGAAGTGGAGTTTTGGCATGTGGGAAACCTCACCGCCTGCGGCACCTCTCCTTCTCAAGGAGAGGTTTGACAAGACTCTGGTTCCTCTCCTTTGAAAGGAGAGGTTAGGTGAGGTTCTGCCCGATCATACAAAACTCCAGGTCTCAACTTAGACGGGGTTTATTAGCCAATCAATCCCTTAGTCAGAGTGCTTAGGGTGCTGAATCCGCTCAATGATACAAAGTTCATCCTGGCTGGCGAACTGATTGAGAAATATCAATGAAGGTGTTGATCGATACCAATATTGCTTGAGATGTGATTCTGGAGCGAGAACCCTTTACAGAACCAGCAACCGAAATCTTTGGCTTCATTGAAGCCGGTAAACTGCAGGGCTTTACCGACGGCAGCCTGCGGTACTTCCCGCCGATTGGGCTAAGTTTGGGGCTCTGGTAACTTCAGCGTCCCAAACTTGGGGGACCAGAACTCCCCTCGACTTTGGAAAAAAGCCACTTCCTTACACTTGCCGCGCCGATGCTCCAGAATCGAACAGCGCAGCATCACCTTGTCTTGCCCGTCTTTGGTGTAGGTATAGCGCTCCAGCATCGCGCCGCAGACCGGGCAAGGGTGATCGACAAACAGCTCAGGATGGTGAGCCTGTCGTTGAGCATAAGGCAATTCATAACGCTTGGCTTTGGCATTCCAAAACATGACGGTGCTGCAGCTTGCCCTTGAGCACTTGAGGAAGTGCTTGGCTTTCATCTTTTTAGAACGGGAAGGGACTTTGGTCATCGCCTTGCCGCAGGTGGGGCACTGGGTTTTGGTCAGTTTTCCGTTGGCGGATTTGGGTTTAGATGCTGGCGATCGCCCAGCAGTATTTGCTGCGGGGGTTGGCAAATGCTCAGCGAATGCGGGCAGAGAGAGCAGTTGCGATTTAGCCTGGGCGATCGCGGGGGCAAAGTATTCTCGGTTCCAGCCAATCAGATACGTCTGCCATTCCTGTTCGCCAGTGGCGATCGCATCCAGCGCCGTCTCCATCTGCGCCGTAAACTCCGGCTGAATCAGGTCCGGCAGCAGTTTCTCCAATGCGCCGTCCAGTTCTAGCCCCAACGCTGTCGGCTGCAACTTTCCTTGCAGCAGGCTCACGTACTCTCGCTGGCGCAGGGTTTTGATGGTGGGGGCATAGGTGCTGGGGCGACCAATGCCTTTTTGTTCCATCAGCTTCACCAGTTTGGGTTCGCTGTAGCGGGACGGGGGCTGGGTTTGCTTCTGATCTGCCTGGGCCTGGTTCAGATTCAGGGCTTGTCCCTGAGTTACCGCAGGCAGTACCGAATCCGCGCTGATGTTGTTCCAGTAGCGGGTGTATCCGGCAAATTCGAGCACCTGGCCTCGGGCTTCCCAATAGGCATCGCCGGACTGAGTGACGATGCGAGTTTTGCGGAGTCGCGCCGGCGCACATTGAGAGGCCACGGCTCGATTCCAGATCAGCTCATACAACAGTCGAGCGGCATCAGAGGAAAGCTCTCGCTGAAGCTGTTGAGGCACCTGGTTCACATCGGTAGGGCGAATCGCTTCGTGGGCTTCCTGCGATCCCTTTACCGCTTTATGTCGAGTCGTTTTGCTGGGAATATTTGTCGGATCATGCTGCTGCAAATACTGGCGCACCGACGCACAGAAGGGGGCGGAGAGAATCACCGAATCCGTGCGCATGTAGGTAATGTGGCCTTTCTCATAAAGGGACTGGGCCACTTTCATGGTCTGCTCAGGGCTGAAGCGGAGTTTAGCGCCAGCGGCCTGCTGCAAGGTCGAGGTGACAAACGGCGGCGGCGGTGATTGCGAAGTCTGTTTGCCTTCGATTTGGATCACCTGATGAGGATGGTTTTGAGCGATCGCCACCAGCTTATCTGCCCGTTCCTGAGAGGTCACTTTTTCGGATTCTTTATCAGCGCTTTTGTCTTCTGAGTCTTTGGACTTGCGTTGGGGCTTGGGGCTACTGCGATAAAAGGCTTTGAATCCTTCCCGATAGGTCACCCAAACGCTCCAGTAGTCCTGGGGCACAAATGCCTGAATTTCTCGCTCCCGCACGCAGAGCAGATGCAGCGTGGCACTCTGGACTCGGCCCATGGATTTTGCGCCATTCTTGAGGGGCCAGACGACGTGACGACTCCCCGTGTAGCCCACCAGCTTATCGAGGCAGTCCCGCGCCCGCCCGGCAGCCACAAGGTCTGGGTTGAGGGTGCGGGGATGGGCGATCGCAGCCTGCACGGCCTGGGGCGTAATCTCGCTGTAGACGACCCGCTGCGGATTTTTGAGGCGCAGGGCTTCTTGCAAATGCCAGCCAATGGTTTCCCCTTCGCGATCCGGGTCGGTGGCAATATAGATGCGATCAGCCTTTTTGACCGCTTGTCGCAGTTCCGAGAGCACTTTCTGGGAGCGCGCATCGCGGGGTTGGTAGCGACAGGCGATCGCTGTTGCCCCCAGGTCAAACCCCAGGGCATCGTCGCCATCGTTCGCCAACTCTCGCACATGCCCCATACTGGCTTTGACAATCCAGCCCGACCCCAGAATCTGCCCCAGTTTCTTCAATTTTCCGGGACTCTCAATCAATAGTAAATTCGGCATGGTCACCCCAGCATCGACCGCTTAAGGTAATAGTACACAAGAACCAGGGGGCGGAGCGGAGCTGAAGAAAATTGTTACCTGTCGAAGGGTTAAATGTTGCACTTGGCTAGCGATCGCGCCTAACCAGTGGCGTTCCTGACATCAAACTCAGCCGAGCATGGTGAGGGCATACCTGCAAGCCCAAAGACCAGCGCCGCCAATGCCAGTAACCCTGAGGCCAAGGGCGATCGCCGTCCATCGTTCCGAGAGATATCCTCATGCGTCGCCTCGATGGGTGACTGATGGGAAGAACTCACCGGAGTCACTGTAGGGTTACACTATGATTTCGCAGCTTTAAGTCTGAGATGCTTGGGCCAAACATGCAGCAACCTTCGGTGATTAATCAGCGATACCGAGTCATTGACTTTCTCGGTTCGGGTGGCTTCGGCGAAACCTACCGAGTCGAAGACCTGGAAATGCCCTCCAAGCGGTGGTGTGTGCTCAAGTGCCTCAAGCCCATCGTGGACGATGCGGCGACCTACGAGTTGATTCAACAGCGATTTCTGCGGGAAGCGACTATCTTAGAAACCCTGGGCAGCCAGCATCCGCAAATTCCGACGCTCTACGCCTACTTTCAAAAAGCGGGGCGATTTTACCTGGTACAGGAGTGGATTGACGGCAGAACCCTGCTGGAATTGGTGCAGACGGCAGGACCGATGCCCCCAGAGCAAGTGCGGGCTATGCTCGATCGCTTGCTGGCCATTCTGGAGTACGTTCATGGTCAGCGCATCATTCATCGCGACATCAAACCCGACAACATCATTCTGCGGACCCGAGATTTTGAGCCCGTATTGCTAGACTTTGGTGCGGTAAAAGAAGCCATGAGTACCGTCATTCGTCATCCCCAGGCGTCTCAAAGCACCCTGGTGGTGGGCACCCCCGGCTTTATGCCTAGCGAACAATCGGTGGGTCGCCCCG
>Ga0081535_100692_pt1 | contig 18028 bp, 15 predicted proteins | sample HotLakmasection3_FD_71020 | JGI IMG/M metagenome (GOLD analysis project Ga0081535, IMG submission 71020) | Hypersaline microbial mat communities from Hot Lake, Washington, USA - Section #3 (SPADES assembly) (version 2) | ecosystem: Environmental > Aquatic > Non-marine Saline and Alkaline >... | reverse complement strand
ATCCCCACCGCCCGCGATCGCCGGGTCGTCGCCGTGGGCGCAGACCACTCGTTGCGTGCCGATGTTGCCGGCGTGGTCGCAGCGGTCAGCCGGTTCCTGACGCCCTGAGCGCCCTCAGACCGCTCAGCGCCCTCAGACCGCTCCGCCGGCCGCGTGCGGTGCCGTCGGATCGGCCGCCTCAGCCTGGGTCCCCTCGCGGGCGAGGTAGTCCTCCATGAGCAGCGGGTTGTCCACGCAGTGCCTGGCGACCTGAAGCATCGTCGACATCGACGCCACCTCCTCGACCTGCTCCTTGAGGAACCAGTGGGTGAACTGCTCGCCGAGGTAGTCGGCGTCGTCCCGAGCCGTGGCGATCAGCTTCTCGAACTGGCCGGTCACGTTGCGCTCCTGGGCAAGGGCCAGCTCGATCGGTTCGACGATCGAGGAGAAGTCGTTGCGGACCTCGGAGACGCCGGGGATCGTCACGGCCACCTCCCGGTCCATGAGGTACTGCACGATCATCATGGCGTGGTTGCGCTCCTCGAGCGCCTGGGCGTAGAAGCGGGCGGCGAGCTGTGACAGGGCCTGCTGGTCGAACCAGACGGCGATCGCGACGTACTGCTGGGACGCGCCGAACTCGTGGCCCACCTGCTCGAGGAGCAGGGCGTGGAAGGGCGAGGGCGCGGTGGGACCGGTGGCCGAGGTCATGCCCCCAGCCTAGAAGCCCAGCGGGAATCGCAGCCAGGTCGACAACGTTGCAGGCGGTGACGAACACAGGTGCCGATCGTCACCACTTTCCGGAGGGACACTGTCGTGCTGCTGGCCACCCGGTCCGACGGGCTGCTCGCCGAGCCCGAGACGGAGTCGGCGGGCGCGCGGGGCTCGTCCCCGTCGTTACGCTGGTCGGCTGTGAGCCCTATCCCGACCGATGTCGAGACGCCTGAGCAGCGGGCGGCCCGCTTCGAGCGGGACGCCCTCGACCACATCGACTCCCTGTACGGCGCGGCGCTGCGGATGACGCGCAACCCCACGGATGCCGAGGACCTCGTCCAAGAGACGTTCGCCAAGGCGTTCGCCGCCTTCCACCAGTACCAGGACGGCACGAACCTGAAGGCATGGCTGCACCGCATCCTCACCAACACGTTCATCAACAACTACCGCAAGAAGCAGCGCCAGCCGCAGCAGGCGAACACCGACGACGTCGGGGACGGGCGGTGGGCCCGGGGGGGGGGTCGCGCCGGCGGCGGGCGGTCGCGTCGGCGTCGAACTCGCGCCCGCGAGCCAGCCCGCGTTCGATCATCGCCCGGTAGCGGCCCGGCTCGTCCTGAAGGCGGCGGACGGCGGCGATCGCCTCCCGGGGCGACGCGACCTCGATGTAGTCGAGATCCGACTCGCGGAGCTGCTCGTAGGCGCTCTCCCGGCTCAGGAGCGCGGGGGTTCCCGCGAGCCAGGCGTTGATGAGCTTGGTGGGCGGCTTGGTATCGAGCTTGGCGGGGGACATCTCGCGCACCGCGAGGACGAGATCGGCCTCGCGGTAGTCGGTCCAGTCGATCGCGCCCGAGGCGTTCTCGCGCGAGAGCTTGTCCTCCCGGTCGCTCGTGACGAGCCGGACGCCCAGCGCCCGAAGCTCCGAAAGGAACGCGTCCGAGCGATAGGCGGGGGCGAGATTGTCGAAGGCGCCCTTGAAGGTGAGCGTCCGGACGGCGTCGCCGCGGGCGGGGTCGCGCGGGGTCAGGCCCGGCTGGGGCCAGTGGGGGATGTAGTGGTCCTCGGGGCCGCGCACGTTCGCCCGGTTCTGGACCACCCTGGCGTCGCACAGCGCCGGGCGAGCGCGGTCGTGCTGGCAGGCGAGGATGAACGACCGCCAGAGCGGGAGCTTCGGCTTGAGCCCGACGTAGCTGGCGACGTTGATCGTCCGCGGGTCAAAGGTCTCGGCGAGCTCGACCGCGAGCCCGCGCCGGCGGAGCTGCACGAAGGTCTGAACGACCCAGACGTCCTCGGCGTTGATGAAGCGCGTGGCCAGGGCGTCGGGATCGGGCGGGTCGTCGGCGCCCATGAGATCGCGCCAGCGCGCGCCGCCCGGGACGACGAAGCGGACGCGGTGGGGGAGGGGGTCGAGGGGCGCGGGCATCGGCGGCGGTCCTTGGCGGAGGATCGATGGCGGCTCGTAAGGTAGCGGCCGGCGCCCGCGATGACGCCGGTGGTGCCGGGCGGGCGCGGGCCGTAGACTCGCCGCCTGTCTGTCATGCCCACGGATCCCGGCCAGCACGACCCGTACTTCTCCGTCGTCATCGCGGCGTACAACTGCGAGGCGCACGTCGGCGAGACGATCGAATCGATCCTCAGGCAGGACTTCGCCAGCTACGAGATCCTGGTCGTCGACGACGGCTCGACCGACGGCACGGCCACCGTTCTCGCGGGCTTCGGGGATCGCGTGCGGGTGCTCCGCCACGAGGGCGGGGCGAACCGCCACCTCGGGGCGACGCGGAACCGCGGAGCGGCCGAGGCGCGGGGGCGGTACCTGGCGTTCCTTGACGCCGACGACATCTGGCTGCCGTGGACGCTCCGGATCTACCGCGAGGCGATCGAGCGGCACGGGCAGCCGTCGTTCATCGCGGGCGCGCGGACGTCGTTCGCCGACGGGCAGTCGCCGTACGAGGGCGTGGAGGAGACGCCGCTTCGCACCCGGGCGTACGAGGACTTCTTCCGCAGCCGGCCGTCGGAGGGGCACTTTCTCCCGTCGGGCGTGGCGATGCGCACCGACGCGTTCCGGAGCGTCGGCGGGTTCTGGGAGGAGCGGAGCTCGTGCTCGGACATCGACCTGTGGATGCGCGCGGGCGTGCTTCCCGGGTTCGTGCGGATCGACGCGCCGGTGATCGTGAACATCCGGCGCGCGCACGAGAGCATGAGCGTGAACGCGTCGCGCAAGGCCGACGGGCTGGCGCGGGTGACGCGGCTCGAGGCGAGCGGCGCGTACCCGGGCGGCCGCGAGCGCCGGCGCGATCGGCGCGGGACGCTCGCGGACTACCTGCGCCGGGGCAGCTACTACGCGTCGGAGACGGACCTGCGCTCCGCGTGGCGGATCTACCGGCTCGGGCTTCCGCTCAACGTGGAACTCGGCGCGTGGAGCTACCTGCTCGCCTTCCCGGCGCGCTCGGCGGCGCGCCGGCGGCGCGGGCGTCGCGGCTGAGCGCGGGCCTCGCGGGCGTCAGTTCTTGCTCGTCGCCCAGTCGATGAGGATGTCCGCGACCTCGGGGCGGGTGAACTCCGCGGGCGGGCGCTGGCCCTGCTGGAGCAGGTCCCGCACCTTCGTCCCCGAGAGGAAGACCTGGTCGCCCTCGAGCCTGGGGAACGTCTTGCCCGAGACCATGCTCTGGGCCTTGTGGCTCCAGGCGGCGTGCTCGAACTTGAGGGGCTCGATCTCAAGGTTGTCCCGGTCGAGCTCGTCGAAGATGTTCTGGGCGTCGTAGGTGCCGTAGTAGTCGCCCACGCCCGCGTGGTCGCGGCCGACGATGAAGTGGGTGACGCCGTAGTTCTTGCGGATGAGGGCGTGGAGCACGGCCTCGCGCGGGCCGGCGTAGCGCATGGCGGCAGGCATCACCGAGAGGAGCGTGCGGTCGGGGACGAAGTAGCCGTCGATGAGCGTCTGGTAGCACTTCATGCGGACGTCGGCGGGGATGTCGCCTTCCTTCGTCTCGCCGACGAGGGGGTGGATGAGCAGCCCGTCGCAGATCTCCTGAGCGCACTTGCAGAGGTACTCGTGGGCGCGGTGGATCGGGTTGCGGGTCTGGAAGGCCGCGACGGTCTTCCAGCCGCGCTTCTCGAACTCGGCGCGAGTCTGGGCGGGCGTGAGGCGGTGGTCGAGGAAGGCCTCGGGTCCGCTCGGATCGACGCACATGGTGACGACCTCGACGGGGCCGGCGAGGCAGACGTCGCCCTCCTTCCGGACCTGGGCGACGCCGGGGTGGGCGTCGTCCTCGGTGCGGAAGACGTTCGGGATCTCGAGGCTCTTGTCGTGGTCGAAGACCTCCTCGACGGTCATGACGGCCTGGAGGACCTTCTCGCCGGTCGAGGGCGCGGCGGCGAAGAGGGCGACGCGGTCGCCGACCTTCGGGGCCGTGCTCTTGTCGACCGAGAGCAGGATGGGGATGGGCCAGATGTCGCCCGAGGCGAGCTTCATGCTTGTGCAGACGGACTCGAAGTCCTTCTTGCCCATGAAGCCGGTGAGCGGCGAGAACGCGCCGATGCCGATCATCTCGAGGTCGCAGGACTGTTTCGCGGTGAGCTCGATCTTGGGCAGGCCCTCGGCCTCCTTGCGGAGCGCGTCGGCCTTGGCGCCCTCGGCGAGTCGGTTGACCAGGGTTCCGCCGTGGGGAGCGATCAGATCGGGCATCGGTGCGGGTCCTCTCTCGGGCGGGCCCGGTTCGGCCGGGCCTCGCGGGCGCATGGTGCGGGGACAAAACGGGCGTTGATTGGGGCGGCGAGCGTAGCGAATCCGGGCCCTGGCGCGGAGGGCGGCGGCAAAAAATCGGCGAGGATCAGCGGGATGGGCGAAGGCGGCGAACCGGGGGCGGGCTCGGCTCGTTGTGGTGGAGCGGGCGCGGCGCCGCGCCCGGCTTTCAGTAGGATGCCCGCCCTCCCGCGGCGGGCGGGCGCCGCCGCCGCCCGGGCGGTCGGTCCCCCGCCTCGTCAGGCGGGGGTGGATCTTCGGGCCCCGGGGACCGATGCAAGGCGGGCGCGGGGCGACGCGTCGGGCCCGGAAGGGGTCCGAGAACATTCGGCTTTGGAAGGGTGCGAGGCGATGCGTGTTCTGGTCACGGGAAGCAGCGGACTGATCGGCTCTGAGGCGGTCACCTTCTTTGACAACATGGGCTTCCCGGTCTGGGGCGTCGACAACAACATGCGGGCCGAGTTCTTCGGCCCCAAGGGCGACACCACCTGGAACCGCCAGCGCCTGGAGGCCCAGAGCGCGAACTTCACGCACATCGAGCAGGACATCCGCGACCGAAAGGGCGTCGAGGAGGTCTTCAAGAAGGTTCGCCCCGAGCTGATCATCCACGCCGCGGCGCAGCCCTCGCACGACCTGGCGGCGACCAAGCCGTTCGAGGACTTCGACGTCAACGCGACGGGGACCCTCAACCTCCTCGAGGCGTGCCGGCGCCAGACGCCGGAAGCGGTCTTCATCCACGTCTCGACGAACAAGGTCTACGGCGACGGGCCCAACTTCATCAAGATGAAGGAGCTCGAGACGCGCTGGGACTACGACGACCCGGCGTTCGAGCACGGGATCCCCGAGAGCTTCTCGATCGACCAGACGAAGCACTCGCTCTTCGGCGCGAGCAAGACGGCGGGCGACGTGCTCGCCCAGGAGTACGGCAAGTACGACGGGATCGAGCTCAAGACGGGGATCTTCCGCGGCGGGTGCCTGACGGGCCCGCAGCACTCGGGCGTCGAGCTGCACGGCTTCCTGAACTACCTCGTGCTCACGGCGCTCCGCGAGGGGCCGTACACGATCTTCGGCTACAAGGGCAAGCAGGTGCGCGACCAGATCCACTGCCACGACGTGATCAACGCGTTCTGGCACTTCGCGCAGAACCCGAAGCCCGGCGAGGTCTACAACCTCGGCGGCGGCAAGGGCAACGCGGCGAGCCTGCTCGAGTGCGTGAGCATGATCGAGGAGCGCACGGGTAAGAAGCCCGCGCTGACCTACTCCGACCAGAACCGGATCGGCGACCACATCTGCTACTACTCGGATCTGCGCAAGCTCAAGGAGCACTACCCGGACTGGGAACTCACCTACACGCTCGATCAGATCGTCGACGAGATGATCCAGTGCATCGTGGACCAGCAGCGGGTGTGACGCGATGAGGGCGGGGCGGCGATGCGGGTGACGATCATCAACCAGTTCTACGCGCCGGACATCAGCCCGACCGCGCACCTGGCCGCCTCGCTCGCCGAAGACCGCGCCCGCCGCGGCGACGAGGCGACGGTCGTCTCCTCGCTCGGCGGCTACGTGCCCACGAGCGCCGAGGCGCGGGCCGAGCACGAGGGCAACCCCAAGATCCACCGCCTGTGGACGCCTCGCTTCGGGAAGGCCACGATCCTCAAGCGGTGCCTCGACTACCTGTGCTTCTACGCGCTGTGCGCCTGGACGCTCATGACCATGCCCCGGCAGGACGTGATCGTCAGCCTCACGACGCCGCCCTACATCGCGTGGACCGCGGTCCTGCACCGGCTGTTCCACCCGGGCGCGAAGATCGTGCTCTGGAACATGGACTGCTACCCGGACGCCGCGGAGCGACTGGGCGTCATGAAGAAGGGCGGGGCGCTGAGCGCGTCGATGCGGTGGCTCAACCGTCGCCTCTTCTCGCGCCTCGACCACCTCGTGACGCTCGACACCGCGATGACCGACCTGCTCGTGAGCCAGTACGTCGCGAGGCCCGAGGAGCTGCCCGTGACCGTCATCCCCAACTGGGAGAAGGCGGAGATGTTCCCCGCGGGCGCGACGCCCGAGGCGTGGGCGCCCGCGCGGGAGTACGGGCTCGCGGACCGCTTCACGGTCGTCTACCTCGGCAACACGGGCTACGGGCACGAGTTCGACACCGTGCTCGACGCCGCGACGGCGCTCGCGGGCGAGCCCGTGACGTTCCTCTTCGTCGGCGGCGGGCAGCGGTGGGACGAGATCGCCGAGGGCGCGGCGCGCCGCGGCCTGACGAACGTGATCCTCCACGGCTACGTGCCCAAGGAGGAGACGCCCGCGGTGATGGGCGCCGCGGACTGCGCGCTGATCACGCTGCGGGACCTGTCCCTCGGCGTGATGAGCCCGAGCAAGATGCACGCGAACCTCGCGGCGGGGCTGCCGATCCTCTACGTCGGTCCCGAGCGGAGCAACGTGGACGACGGGATCCGGCGCTTCGGGTGCGGCGTGAGCCTGCGCGAGGGGGACGCGGCGGGCGTTGAGCGGTTCATCCGCGAATCGATGTCGGATCGCGCCGCGCACGAGGAGCGCCGGCGGCGCGCCCGGCGGGCGTTCGACGAGGCGTACCACGACGGCGCGACGCTCCCCGCCTTCGACGCGGTGCTCGCGAGCGTGATGGGGGAACAGGCGGGCGCCGCGGCGCAGGGGGCGAGCGCGTGAGGGAACGTCGATCGAACATCGAGGTCCTGATCCCGACCTTCAACGAGGAGGTCAACATCCCGCACGCGCTGCACTCGGTCGTCGACTGGGCGGACGTGGTGCACGTGGTCGACTCGGAATCGACCGACCGCACGCGGGAGATCGCCGCGTCGCTCGGGGCGAACGTGGTGATCCAGCCGTGGCTCGGGTACGCGAAGCAGAAGAACTGGGCGCTGGCGAACCTCCCGATCGAGTCGGACTGGGTGTTCATCCTGGACGCGGACGAGGCGGTGACGCCGCAGCTTCGCGACGAGCTCCTGGCGATCGCGCGGAAGCCGGCGCGGGAGGTCCGCGAGAACGGGTTCTACGTCAACCGCCTGACCTACTTCCTGGGTCGCCCGATCCGCCACTGCGGGTACTTCCCGAGCTACAACCTGCGGTTCTTCAAGCACGGGAAGGCGGAGTACGAGGACCGGGACGTCCACGAGCACATGGTGGTCGACGGCGAGACGAGTCGCCTGAAGCACATCATGACGCACGAGGACCGGCGCGGGCTCGAGCACTTCATCGCCAAGCACAACCGGTACTCGACGCTCGAGGCGCGGGAGATCATCCGCGAGGGCATCCGCGACCGCCGTCGGCGGGCGCGTTCGCTCGAGCGCGGGATCGCGCTGCGGCGCTTCCTCAAGCAGCACGTGCAGCCGCGGCTGCCCTTCGCGGGGCTGTGGCGCTTCATCTACATGTACGTCGTGCGGTTCGGGTTCCTCGACGGTCTGACGGGGCTGCGGTTCTGCCTGCTGCTCGCGTGCTACGACTTCTTCATCTCGCTCAAGCTTCACGAGCTCAAGCAGAAGGGGGCGGACAAGCCGGAGCTGGTCAAGCGGTACAGCGAGCCGGGGCTGGCGGTGCGCGAGGGCGCCGAGGGCGGGGCGCCCGCGCGTCCCGCCACGGACTTCGAGGAGCGCGAGAAGGCGCTGGCGGAGACGATGGGACAGATGCACCCGGAGTCGAGCCCGTGGACGACGTGGGAGAAGATCAAGCGCGGGCTGTGGATGCTGATCGGGCGGCCGCTCTTTGCGCTCTCGTTCCACAACTGGTACGGGTTCCGCGCCCGGCTGCTCCGCCTCTTCGGGGCGCGGATCGGGCGCGACGTGCACATCCGCCCGTCGGTGAAGATCGAGATTCCCTGGCACCTGCACATCGACGACAACGCGACGATCGGGGACCACGCGATCCTCTACTCGCTCGGGCCCATCCGCATCGGGGCGCGGTCGATCATCAGCCAGTACGCGCACCTGTGCGCGGGCACGCACGACTACACGGACCGGCGGTTCCCGCTCCTGCGGCTTCCGATCGAGGTGGGCGAGGACGCGTGGGTGTGCGCGGACACGTTCGTGGGCCCGAACGTGAAGGTCGGGAAGCTCGCGGTGCTCGGGGCGCGGTCCAGCGCGTACAAGGACCTCGAGCCCGGGTACGTCTACGCGGGGAACCCGGCGACGCGCATCAAGGCGCGGGAGCTGTCATGACGGGCCCCGATCGCGAACCCGCCGCGGCCCAGCAGCACCCGGGCGTGGAGGCGGCGGACCACATCGTCCGCTCGCGGAGCCCCTACTCGCTGCGCGTGAAGATCAAGCGCGCGCTGTGGATGCTCGTGGGCCAGCCGATCATGCGGCTGACCTTCCACAACTGGTACGGCGCGCGTCGCGGGATGCTGCGACTCTTCGGGGCCACGATCGCGCCGACCGCGCGGATCCGCCCGAGCGTGCGGATCGAGCAGCCGTGGAACCTGACGATCGGGGCCGACACGATGGTGGGCGACCACGTCGTGCTCTACTGCCTCGGGAAGGTGCGGATCGGGTCCCGGTGCTCGATCAGCCAGTACGCCCACCTGTGCGCGGGCACGCACGACTACACGCGTCCGGACATGCCCCTGCTCACGCTGCCGATCACGCTCGAGAACGAGGTGTGGATCGCGGCCGACGCGTTCATCGGGCCGGGCGTGACGGTGCACGAGGGCGCGGTGGTCGGGGCGCGCTCGAGCGTGCATCGCGATCTCGAGGGATGGACGGTCCACGCGGGCAACCCGTCGCGGGCGATCAAGCCGCGCGAGTTCCGGTCCGACTCGAGCGAGGGGGGCGCGGGTGGCTGAGCTGCGCGAGCCCATCATCATCGTCGGCACCCACCGGTCGGGGACGACGTTCCTCGGCAAGGTGTTCCGCGCCCACCCCGACGTGGCCTACTGGGAGGAGCCTCGCCACGTGTGGCAGTGGAAGCACAACTTCCGCGCCGACGACGTGCTCCGGGCCGCCGACGCCAGGCCCGGCATCGCGCGGCACATCCGCGAGACCTTCCGCCGGCGGATGGACGAGGAGGGCAAGAGCCGCTTCTGCGAGAAGACGCCCAGCAACTGCCTGCGCCTGGACTTCATCGAGGCGGTGTTCCCGGACGCGATCTACGTGCACATCTACCGCGACGGGCGAGCGGTGGTGCGCTCGACGGGGCAGGTGCTCGGGCGAGGCCCCGACACGCACTGGATGGCCAAGCGCCTGCTCGGGACGCCCGTGTGGGAGTGGCCGTCCTACGTCCCGCGGGCCGCACGCACGATCGGGCGCAAGCTCATCGGGAAGAAGATGAGCTACTGGGGCCCGCGCCCGCCCGGCTGGCGGCGCTGGGCGAAGGAGGATCCGGGTCACGTCGTGCGAGCCAGGCAGTGGGTGGGGACGATCGAGCCCGTGCTCGAGTTTCGCGAGCGCGTCGATCCCTCGCGGTGGATCGAGATGAGCTACGAGGACTTCATGGCGGCGCCGCTCGAGCAGTTCGAGCGCCTGCGCGAGCACACGAGGCTCGCGCCCGCGGAGGAGCCGCTCGAGTACCTCCGCAAGGGCGTCGACCCGTCGCGCCAGAGCAAGTGGCGCGCGGAGCTGACCGACGACGTGCTCGCCGACATCCGCCCGATCCTCGAACCGACGCTCGAGAGGCTCGGCTATGCCTGGTGAGCGCCTCCGCATCGCGCACTACCTGCCGCGCATCCGCATGGAGGAGGGGGGCGTGGTGCGCGCCGTGCTGGACATGACCGACGCGCTGGCCGACCTCGGAGAGCGCGTCGCGCTGCTCACGTTCGACGCGAGCGACGTCCCGAGCGAGTGGGCGACCGCGGAGCGGGCGCCCGAGGTGCGCGTGATCGAGGCGCCGAGGGCGGCGGGCGAACGGTTCACGCGGGCGCAGCTCGAGGCGACGTCGCGCGAGCTGGCCTCGGCGGACGTGGTGCATCTGCACGCTCCGTGGACGCTCTCCAACCGCCAGCTCGCGAGCGCGTGTCGGCGACGGGGAACGCCGTACGTGCTGAGCGTTCACGGCATGCTCGACGACTGGTCGATGGCGCAGCGGGGGCTCAAGAAGCGGCTCTACCTCGCGCTCGGGGGGCGGGCGATGCTCGAGCGCGCGGCGGCGGTGCACTGCACCGCGGCGTTCGAGGAGAAGCAGGCGTCCAAATGGTTCCCGCGCGGTCGCGCGGTGACGATCCCGCTCGTCTTCGACGTGACGCCCTTCGCGGGCGAGATCGACGCGGCGAAGGCCCCCGGGCCCCCGCGCGGCGAACGCCCGCGGCTGCTCTTCCTCAGCCGGCTCCACGAGAAGAAGGGCCTCGAGCGGCTGCTCGAGGCGGCCAAGCTGCTCGGCGACCGGGGAATCGCGGCGGACGTCCTGATCGCGGGCTCCGGGGAGCCGGCGTACGTCGCGCGGCTCGAGCGGCTCGCGAGGGAGCTCGGGATCGCGGAGCGGACGCACTTTCTCGGTCTCGTCACGGGCGAGGCCAAGGCGGCGCTCTACGCTTCGGCCGACGTGTTCGTCCTTCCCACGAGTCAGGAGAACTTCGGGTTCGTGTGCCCCGAGGCGCTCGCGTGCGGCACGCCCGTGGTGACGACGCGCGGGGTCGACATCTGGCCCGAGCTCGAGGAGAGCGGGGGGGCGTTGATCGTCGAGAACGCCCCGGAGCCCATCGCCCGCGCGGTGGGCGATCTTCTGGGCGACGCGGATCGGCTTCGCGAGATGGGCGAACGCGGGCGCGCGTGGACGCACGAGCGGTTCGCGGGCGATCGCGTCGCGCGCGAGTACTCCGCGCTCTATCGCGAGATCGCCGGAAGGGGGACGGCGTGAGCCAGAGCCTCTTTCGGAACCGGAAGCGTCGCTCGTGGGAGCCGACGGTGCGGGCGCTCTCGCACAAGGCGACGTGGGCGATCAACAAGCGTCTGCCCGAGCAGATCCCGCTGGTTTTCGTCGTCGGGTACCCCAAGAGCGGGACGACGTGGGTCTGCCAGCTCCTGGCGGACTACTTCCAGCTGCCGTTCCCGCGGGCGTCGCTGCTCCCGATCGGCTGCCCCGCGGTCGTGCACGGGCACGAGATCGTCCTGCCGCACTACCGAACGGCGGCGTACGTGCTGCGCGACGGGCGGGACGTGATGACCTCGCTCTACTTCCACCTGACGCGACGGATGTCGGCGGGCGACCGCCCGCCGCTGACGCGCCGTCAGAAGCGGATGTTTCCCGGGCTGGTCAACAAGGACGACGTGGCGACGAACTTCCCGCGCTTCCTCGAGGCGCAGATGCGCGATCCGTTCGCGAGCCGATACCACTGGGGCGAGCACGTCATGCGTTCGCTCGACGCGCTGGGCGGGCGCGTCGCCTCGACGAGCTACGAGGCCCTGCTCGCCGACGGACGCGCGGAGCTCTCGCGCCTCGCGGAGACCATCGGCGGCGAGCCGGTGGATCCCGATCGCGTCGGCTGGACGATCGAGAAGTTCTCCTTCTCGCGGCAGGCGGGGCGGCGACCCGGCGCCGAAGCACGGAAATCGTTCCTGCGGAAGGGGTCCGCGGGCGACTGGCGCAACCACTTCACGCGCGAGGCCGCGGAGATCTTCGACGACTGGTGCGGCGACGCGCTCATCAGGGCGGGGTACGAGGCGGACCGCTCCTGGGTTGCGGGCGAGCGGGACGGGGCGGCGTCATGAGGTTGCCCGACTTCCTGATCATCGGCGCCATGAAGTCCGGAACGACGACGCTCTTTCGCGACCTCGAGTCCCACCCCGGGATCTTCATGCCCGAGGACAAGGAGCCGCACGCGCTGGTCGACGACGAGGTGCTCACCGAGGCGGGCCGGGCCCGGTACGCGAAGCTGTTCCGCCCCGCGGGCGCGGACCAGCTCGCGGGCGAGGCCTCGACCGGATACTCCAAGCTGCCCTGGCAGACCGGGGTGGTGGAGCGGGCGAGGAAGCTGCTGCGCCCGGACCTGCGCGTGATCTACATCGTGCGGGACCCGGTCGCGCGGATCGCCAGCCATCACTACCACAACTTCGCCGGCGCGATGGCGGGGGCGGACCTGGGCCAGGAGCTCGATCGCACGCCGCAGCTCATCGGGTACACGCGCTACGCCACGCAGATCGAGCCGTGGCTCCGGGCCTACGGCCCTGAGCTGGTGCGGGTGATCCGCTTTGAGAGCTACGTCGCGGACCGCGCCGGGGAGCACCGGGCGCTGATCGGGTGGATGGGGCTCGACCCGGGCCGCTGCGCGGTCGACCCGACCGCCCGGCACAACGCGGGGGAGTCGCGGCGAGTCCCGAGCCGTCTTCGCCCGCTGCTCAAGTCGAAGCTCTACCGGGAGATCGGGCGGCGGACCCTCCCGCGGGGCCTGAAGCGGGCGGCCCAGCGGACGCTCCTGAGCAAGGCGCCCCCGCGGCCTGCGCCCCCGTCGCCCGAGGTCGTGGACCGCATCCTCGACGCCCTGTGGCCCGAGATGGAGAAGCTGTCGGAACTCCTGGGCCTCTCCGAGCCGATGTGGGATCGGGACGCCCTCCGTCGTCAGCACCACGAGCGGGGCCTGGAGAGCCGGAGCGACGATCGCTCCGCCGCGGGGACGGACGCATGACGCAGCTCTGCGCCTTCTATCTCGTCTTCTTGAGCTTCGCGACCGTCGGGTTCGTGGTGGTCCGATACCTGCGCGGCAAGGACGAGCTCCTGAGCCTCCGGAACTTCTTCCTCGCGGGGTTCGTGATCTTCCAGCTCTCAAGCGGCGTCGAGCCCATGCTCGAGCAGTTCTCGGGGCGGTACTCGCTCATGGACTGGGACGGCACGTCGCTCATCTACTGCCTGATGGCGACCGGCTTCCTCGTGAGCTTCCTCGTGTTCTACTCCTGGGGCCTCGGCGCGGGCACGGCGGCGAAGCTCGTCCCGACCACGCGGGCGGCCCCGGGGCTCCCGACGCTCATCCTCCTGGCGGTGGTGCTGACGTTCCTCTCGGCGGTCTTCCGCTTCTCGGTGAACGTGCCCCTGGTGTCGACGCTCGCGGGCAAGGCGGGCCCGTCGTTCGCGGCGATCGCGAGCGGCCTCGTGGCGTGGCTGTGGGCGAAGCGTCTGTTCAACCCGGTGATGGCGGCCGTGGCGATCGCGATCATCCTCGCGAACCTCGGGATCCAGATCAGCGGCGCGTTCGGCCGGCGGAGCATCGTCGCGATCGGCGGCTGCGTGCTCTGGGGGATGTACTACTCCCACTGGCGGGACCTGCCCCGACTCGGCGTGCTCACGCGTCTCGGGCTCGCGGCGGCGCCCCCGGTCATCGTTCTCGCGGCCTTCACGAGCGTGCGCTCCGCGCAGGAGCGGCCGTCGCTCACCGAGCAGATCCAGAGCCTGGCCTCGCAGAGCAGCATCCGCGACGGGCTCAGGGACCTCGCCTCGGGGCAGGGCACCGTGCCCGTGAGCATGTGGCTCATCGAGAACTACCCGGAGCGATTCGAGCACATCCATCTCCTCGGGCTCAAGTACTTCTTCTACTACCCGATCCCGCGTATGTGGTGGAGCGAGAAGCCGGTCCCGCTCAGCACGATGATCGCCGACAAGGCGGACCTCGAGGGCGTCTCGCAGGACGTCCTGAAGATCGGTCCGGGCGTGGTGGGCCACGCGGCGGCCGAGGGCGGGTGGTACGTGGTCATCGTCTACGGGGCGGCGTTTGCGTTCCTGCTCAAGTTCTTCGATTCGATCGCGCTGCGACGCGTCGACAACCCGTTCGTGGTGCTGCCGATCGGCTCGGCCCTCGGGCAGGTGGTCGGGATGCCGCGGGGCGAGATCAGCGCCTTTGCGATGAACTACGTGCTGGGCGTGGTGCTCGCGTACATCTCGATCATCGCGGTGGCCAAGGCGCTCGAGCTCTTCGGGTGGCGCGAGCCGGAGCCGGAGGCGCATCCCGAGTGGCTCGATCCCGAGTGGGAGCCCGAGGACGCGGACGCCTGGCGCGACGGCTACGCGGCTGAGTCGCGATGAGCCACGCGCGCCGACTCGTCGTCTACGCCGGATCGAGCTGGACGCGCATCGTTCTGTCCTTCGCCGTCGCCTTCTTCCTCACGCCGATCCTCATCGGCGAGCTCGGGCTCGAGCTCTTCGGCCTGCTCTCGCTCGTCTCGCTCACGCTGGCGCTGTCGGACCCGATCACGAGCGCGCTGTCGAAGGTCATGACGCGTGAGATGGCCCAGGCGAAGGCCGCGGGCGACGACGCGCGCCTCCGCCGGGTGTTCTCCAACGGCGCCGCGCTCGCGGTCGCCCTGGCGGCCGCCATCTCCGTCCTGATCGGCGGGCTCGTCCTGCTCGCGCCGCACATCTTCTCGCTCTCGCCCGAGAACGAGTTCCGGATGCAGGCGGCGCTGGCGGTCGAGGGGCTGCTGATCGCGACCTCGGTCCTGATCGGGCCGCTCGGGACGCTCTACATCGCGACCCACCGCGTCGTGCTCGAGAACGTCCACAGAACGATCCAGCGCGTGCTTGACCTCCTCGCGGCGCTCCTGGTGTTTTCCTTCCAGACGCCGGACCCGTTCCTGGCGTTCGTCATCGCCCGCTCGGGCCTTCGCCTGCTTCAGAAGGCGATCAAGATCGCGTGGATCTATCACGCCGAGCCCGCGGCCCGCTTCGCGATGAGCGACCTCAACCGGACGGAGATGAAGGAGCTCGCGGGGGTGGGCGCGTGGTCCATCAGCGGGCAGCTCGCCCGCGTCGGGTTCGTCACGTCGGACCAGGTGCTGCTGAATCTTTTCTTCGGGCTCACCTACAACGGCATCTACGGCATCGTGAACCAGCTGCGGGCGTACGCCCGGATGTTCGGCGGAAACCTCGCCCTGGGGGTCGACACCATCGCGGCCGATCTCCAGGAGCGTGGGGAGGACGAGCGCGGTCGCCGCGTGCTCATGGTCACGATGAAGATGGCCATGTCCGTCACGGTGTTCTGCGCGATCCTCGTCGGGGCGTTCGCCGCGCCGCTGATCGACGTCTGGCTCGGCGACCGGCTGCGGGGCGACGAGCGGCTCGCCGAGGTCATGAGCTACGACGCGGCCATCACCCTCGCGTGGACGTTCATCCTGATCCTGCTCCCGGGCGTCGTGCTCACCGAAACGCACTACGCGGCGACGCAGAACCTCTACGGCATGGGCTACATCCGCCGGTACTCGCCCGCCATCATCACGGCCGCGATTCTGAAGATCACGGTCGCGACGGTCTGGCTGCTCATGGGCGGGGGCGCGCTCGTGCTCGCGTGGTCGACGCTCCTGGCCAACATCGCGGTCTACGGGATCTACTTCCCGCGCCTGATCACCCAGCTCACGGGGCTGACGTACCGGGACCTGCTGCTCGGCGTCTACGCGCGTCCGCTCGCGTCGGGCGCCGTGTGCGCCGGGGTCGCCGCGACGCTCGCGATCGAGCTCACCGACTGGAACTGGACGAAGCTCATCCTCTCCGTGGGCGCGTGCTGCCTCGTCTACGCCGCGACGTTCCCGCTCATCGTCGCCAGCCCGAACGAGCGACGCTCGCTCGTCAAGATGGCCCGGGGCGCCGGCCGACGGCTCGCCCGCCGGCGGACGGTGGTCCGACCGTGAACCGCGTCGTCTCCGAGCAGCTCGACGCGATCACCCCCCGGTCGCTCCCGCCGCGCGATCGGCAGGGGCCGGCCAGAGCGCTCTTCATTCACGGCAACATTCTGGGCTTCCGCACGGTCGGGCGCCTGCTCACCGACTACTGCGCCCAGCGCGACGACCTCGACGCGGTGCACGTGCACCTGCACTGGCCGACGTGGATGCGCGTGCTCGGCAAGGCCGCGCCCGTCCGCACCCGCGGCTGGGACATGACCCACGAGCGGTTTCTCTACCTGTGGGCGCCCGTGATGCGCCGGTGGTTCCGCGGGCCGCTCGACCTCGGCCGCTTCGACGTCGTCCACATCCTCACGCAGGGCAACGCCCGGGCGATGCTCTGGGCCAAGCCGCGCTACCCCCACGTGAAGTGGGCGGTGAACATCGACGCCACGGCCGTGCAGCACATCCGCGAGTTCGGCTTCTCGCGGATCCCCAAGGGCGTGTACGTCGCGCAGGAACGGAAGATCTTCGCGGCGGCGGACCTCATCGCGACGCGAAACGCGTGGGCCGCGGAGTCGCTCCGCGACGACTACGGCGTGCCCGACGAAAAGATCCACGTCGCGAGCAACTCCGTTCCGATCCCGAGCGCCCACCGGTGGGACGGGCGCGAGCGCGAGACGAGCGACCGGTGCCGGATCGTCTTCGTCGGCGCGTGGCGGCGCAAGGGCGGCGACCTGCTGCTCCGGGCCCACCAGGAGCGATTCGCCGACCGCGCGGAGCTTCACGTCTTCTCCAAGACGCGCCCCGATCGCTCCGCGAAGAACGTGGTCTGGCACGGGCTCGTCCCGCGCGAGGAGCTCATGGAGCGGTGGCTCCCGAGCATGGACGTGTTCGTGCTTCCCTCGCGGGACGACATGCTGCCGTGGGCGGCGCTCGAGGCGTGCGCGGCCGGCCTCCCGGTCGTGGCGTCGGCGGTGGGCGCGATCCCGCGGCTCGTCGTCCCCGGCGAGACGGGCTATCTCTGCGAGCCCGAGTCCTGGACGTCGCTCGCGGAGGCGATGGCGCCGCTCGTGGACGACGCGGCCGCGCGCGAGCGCCTGGGTCGCGCCGCGCGCGAGTTCGTGCGAGCGCACCACGACCCCGACGTCACCTACCCGAACCTTCTCGCGCGGATCGCGCGCCTGGCGGACGAGGGCTAGCCGTGCTCCCGAACTACCTGGTCATCGGCGCCCAGAAGAGCGCCACCTCGAGCCTGTGCGAGCTGCTCGGGCAGCACCCGGACGTGTTCATGTGCGAGCCGAAGGAGCCCTACTTCTTCTCGCACGACGAGGTCTTCGCGAAGGGACTCGGATGGTACGAGTCGCTCTTTGCGGGCGCGGGCGACGCGATCGCGGTGGGGGAGGGCAGCACGACCTACACGCAGCGCGGCCTCTACCCGAGAGCCGCGGAGCGGGTGTCCGACCATCTGCCGGAGGCGCGGCTCGTCTTCATGGCCCGCCATCCGATCGAGCGCATCGTCAGCCACTGGATGCACCTGCGCACCAAGGGCGGGCGCGAGACGCGCCCGCTGAGCGAGGCGGCGCGCGCTCGCCCCGAGTACCTCGACCACAGCCGCTACGCGCTCCAGCTCGAGCCGTACCTCGAGCGCTACCCGCGCGAGCGCGTGCTGCTCCTGTGCTTCGAGGACTTCAGGGCGGACGCCGAGAGCGTGACGCGCCGCTGCCTCGACTTCCTCGGCGTCGATCCGCGCCGGTGGACGCCCGAGGACGCCGACCGCCCGCGCCACGTCTCGAGCGAGGGGCTCGAGGACACCGGCGCGATGCGGCCGCTCCGGCGGATCCCCGGCTTCGCGGCGCTGCGGGATCTGGCGCCCCGGGGACTGCGCGAGACGCTCCGCCGCGCGCTCAAGAAGCCGGTGGGCGCCAAGCCAGCGTTCGACGAGGCGACGCGAGAGTGGCTCCCGGGCGAGCTGCGCGCGGGCGCCCGCCCGGACCCTGGGCTCGCCGGCACGCCCGCGGGCCCCTGGGCGCCCCGGGGGCCCTCGGGGCGCTTC
>Ga0081535_100691_pt1 | contig 18070 bp, 17 predicted proteins | sample HotLakmasection3_FD_71020 | JGI IMG/M metagenome (GOLD analysis project Ga0081535, IMG submission 71020) | Hypersaline microbial mat communities from Hot Lake, Washington, USA - Section #3 (SPADES assembly) (version 2) | ecosystem: Environmental > Aquatic > Non-marine Saline and Alkaline >... | reverse complement strand
GTTTGCGCTGTACAAAGGGCCTCGTAAAGCGCCGCCCCCTTTTTGCCAGACGCGCATCCCCAAAGACACTGCCTGAAATTTTGGTCTCTTGGAACAGGATAGGATTGTCTGTCATGGTCATTACACCTCTTAAATCATGCTATCTAGCTTAAAAGGAACTTGTGTATAAGCGGCAGCCTTGAGAAGGAGAGGTGCCGCAGGCGGTGAGGTTTCCCACATGCCAAAACTCCACTTCTGAATCTGGATGAGGTTTAGAAGGGGATTGGGGGTTGGGTGGCGGGATGGCGTTAGGGGAATTGGCGCGATCGCACGTCATCGCAGAATTGTTTGACGGCCTGGATGCCCTGCTCGCGCAGATCGACGTAGCGTTTGGCAAAGGGGGGTTGCCAGTCAGAGAGGCCCAGCACGTCAGCAGTGACGAGCACCTGCCCATCGCAAAACTGCCCAGCCCCGATACCGATGGTGGTGATACTGAGGGTTTCGGTAATGGTCTTGGCAAGCTTGCTGGGGATGTGCTCCAGCACAATGGAGAAAGCCCCCGCTTTTTCGATCGCGATCGCTTCCTGCAAGATGCGATCGGCAGCTTCTGGCGACTTACCCTGCTTTTGAAAGCCGCCCACTTGGTTCACTGACTGCGGCGTGAGCCCCACGTGCCCCATCACCGGAATCCCTGACTCCACCAACGTCTGAATCGTTTTCGCCATGCGGGGATAGCCCCCCTCCAGCTTGACCGCCTGGGCACCGGCCTCTTTCAGCATCCGCCCGGCGGAGCGCATCGCGTCGGCTTCGGTGGTCTGATAGCTCAGAAAAGGCAAATCTACGACCAGTAGGGCATTTTTGACGCCCCGACGTACCGCCTTGGCATGGTGCAGCATTTCGTCGAGGGTCAGGGGCAGCGTGTTTTCATACCCCAGGGCCACCATCGCCAACGAGTCGCCCACCAAAATCATGTCGGCTCCGGCCTGATCCGCCATCTGCCCCGACATGTAATCCCAGGCGGTGAGCACCGCCACTGGCTGTCCCTGTTGCTTCCACGCGGTAAATTGTTTGACCCTAACTACCATCTTGATGTCATCTCCCGCAAACTCGGTTGTCAGACTATCAAACCGATCCTTCTTATCATCGCTGACGGCGGGTGTTTGGGGGTAGAGGGAGGGGGGAGGGGGGAGTGGTTGGGTGGATGGGTGCTGGGTGCTGGGTGCTGGGTGCTGGGTGCTGGGTGGCTGGGTGCTGAGTCTCAAACCTTAGACGCCAAACCTCAAGTCTTATCCCTTGGCCCTAAAACCTAAAACCCAGTACCCCAGACCTCAAAACCTTGTTCCCTCGACTCATTTTGGACGTTGACGTGGCCCTTGAGGAACGTACTCGAAATCAAAGTCCCGAATCCTCGCTTGAATTTGTCCCACCGACCCACCACCTCACCTACTCACCGACCCATCATTACCGGGATCTTATTTTCTCGCCGCTCCCTTACTGATCGGTGTCGCGGAGCCAGCCTTGGTAGCTGGGGGGATAGCCCTGGACGTTGTCGTAACCCCAGAGATGCAGGGCCATCACGCCCAAGCCGGTGCGGTAGCCAGTGGAGCAGTAGAGCACGACGGGGCGATCGCGGGGAATGTCGGCCAGGTGGTCGCCCAGCGATCGCAGCGGAAGGTTAACGGCTCCGGGAATGTGGCCTAGTAGAAATTCGCTGGGTTCGCGTACATCGACTAAGAGGGGATCTTCCGTCGCGATTTTGGCTTTGAGCTGATCGGTTTTGAGAATGCCATAAAAGCCGGGGGGAATGGCTTTCAGCGTGTCGTCGATGGCAATTGCCTCGGCGGGAGATTCATAGACGACGGCGGCAGGGGCGGGGGCGGCGATCGCTGAACTGACGCCATCCAAGCTCCAGATCACCAGGGTCAAACCAACCATGAACAGTAACTTGAGAGGATTGGGTAAGCGCATCATGTTGACCTCCTAGAGGACTTCACAGAAAACATCGTTCAACTTATAGGGGCGGGTCGAGTGGTTAAAACCTGAACTGGTTCCATCAGGGTTGGGCTAAACGTGTCCCTACCGAGCCCGTACTGCCGGGGCATCCCCCTCAGGCAAAACCGTTTTGGTTAACCGCGATCGCCCTTCGAACCCATTAAATATCGATCACCCAGCCACCCAGCACCTACCACCTAGCCACCCGAGAGGCTAAGTTTACGCCCATCCCTTACAGCGAGCCAGGATTACTGAATCCACCATGGGGCACCCCGCGGCCCGTCGTCGTGCTGACCCAGGCGAGCCCCTCGCGGGTGCCGACCCAAACCTTGTTGCCAGTATCGGGGGAAATGGCGAGGGTTTGGCGACCAGGCAAGCCCAAGATTTCACCAAAAATTTCGCCGTTGTAGGGGTTGAGGGTAACCAGCCCCGACTCCGTGCCGACCCACAGAGCCTGGTTGGGGTCAAACGCCAGCGATAGAACATTGCGCCCAAACATGGACCCAACCTGGCGCACGACCTGCCCATTTTCGGGCGTGACGACAAACAAGCCCTGTGGTGTGCCGACCCAAAGATTACCCTGGGGACCGAGGGCCAGCGCCTGCACGATATTGCCTGGCACGTTGCGCACCACGCGCATCTCTGCGCCACTGGCCGTGTTGACCTGAGTTAAGCCCGTCAGTGTGCCGACCCAGAGGTGTCCGGTATTGTCTAACTCCATGACCTTAGCGCTGACCCCTGAGAGCCCTCGGAGGGTGGTCATGAGCAGTCCCTGATCGGGGCTGACCATGGCTAAGCCTTGATCAGTACCCACCCACAAAAAGCCACGAGTGTCGATTTGTAATGACAGGACTTGGCTCGACGGCAGCGAAAAGTTGGTCGCCGTGACCTGATTGGTGCGGGGGTCGACGCGCACCAGGCCGGAGTAGGTGCCCGCCCAGATGCGCCCGACCCGGTCTTGAGCCAGGGCCTGCACGGTGCGATCGGGCAGCGGTACGCGGGCTTGTAACTGCCCAGTTTCGGGATTGATGCGAGCGATTTCGCCCCGCCAGGTGCCAATCCATAAGCTGCCGGTGAAATCTTTTTGCAAAGCGGGAATGCGATAGTCGACGCCCACGCGCTGACTGAGCAAGGCCGGGTCTGGGGTGACAGTCGGCGCAGGCGCAAGGTCAGTGGGGGATGCTGGTTGACGGGGGCCGATCGCGCTCAAGTCCAGGGCCGCGATCGCGTCAGCAGTCATACCGAACGTAGCGGCGATCGCTCCGCCAACTAACAGACCAGTTTTGAACCTCGTCATCTCCGTCACCTTTCCTGAACCACCTGATTTCTGCGCACCCATCCGATCAGCTAACCGATCGCCTTTCCGGCTAAAGGGTACAGCAGTTTCGCCGAAACGGAACTGTCAATCAGCGGCAATCGAGTTGTAACTTAACCCTGAGCGGGTTCCGGGGTCGTTTCAGCCGGGTCAGATGGAGTCGCCGCCAGTTCGCGCTCTTTGTCTAACCGGCGCTTGCGGGCATAAAACTGAATCGTCGCGGCCATCAAGAGCGTGAGACCAGCAATCAGCCAAGTGGTGGCATCTGTAGGCAAGTTGTTTTTGAAAATTACCAACATCACGATGACCACCAGCAGCAACGTGGGGGCCTCGTTTAGCGCCCGTAATTGTTTGCTGCTCCACTTACACTCACCCCGCCAGAGTTGCTTCATCAGCCGTCCGCAGTAGTGGTGATAGCCGAGGAGTACCACCACAAACCCCAACTTGGCGTGCATCCAGCCCTGCTTGAGCCAGTCCGGATTGATCACCAGCAGACCGATCGCCATCGCCACGGTCACCAGCATCCCCGGTGTGGTGATGATACGATACAGCCGCTTCTCCATAATTTCGTACTGGTTTTTGAGAATGCTGGATGCGGGTTCTGGCTCGGCCTCGGCCTCAACGTGGTAAATGAACAGGCGCACCAGATAAAACAGGCCAGCAAACCAGACGACGACGCCGATGATGTGAAACGCTTTGAACCAGTAGTAGGGCATGGGAAATCGTTAAGGGTGGAACGTAAAATTGGGCCTTAAATGATGAAACGGAAAGTTGCGAAACGTAAAGGCACCGAAATCTATTGTGAGACAGGCGATCGCGATTTTGCCCCTCACCCCGCTGCATCTTAACGATTTGAGAAAATCCCCCTGCCCCGCGTCAGCCTAACTCCGGCAATCTCCCCTCTAACCAGAGAATCGCTAAAGCCAATCATCAAAGGCCAGTCCCATCATTTTCTTTCGATTCGAAGGGAAAATTTTTGCGATGTCGACTAAAGCAAGACTTTTTAGGGAAATATCTTATGATAAAAGGCATGGGATATAGATAAGCTTGGAAAGGAAAGGTAATGGCGATCGATGCTTTGGATTGGCAGATTTTGTCTCAGCTTGAGCGCCATGCCCGCATGACCTGGGCAGAACTCGCCAACCAACTGGGCGTCTCGCCGCCAGCGGCGGCAGACCGGGTACGCAAACTCGAAGAAGCAGGCGTCATTCGGGGCTATTTAACGCAGATTGACGCCCACCGCGTGGGCTACGACCTGACTGCCTTCATTGCCGTGACGCTAGAGCATCCCCGCGATCGCGACGGCTTTCTCGCCGAGGTCGACAGCAACCCCGCCATCCAGGAGTGCCATCACATCGCTGGCGACGGAGACTACCTGCTCAAGGTGCGCTGTCGCGGCACCCAAGGGCTGGAAAGACTGATCACCCATCAGTTAAAAGAGCTCCCCGGCGTCGCCCAAACCCGCACCACCATCGTGCTCTCCACCGTCAAAGAAACGATCGCCCTCCCCCTCTTCCCAGTCGAACCCAAGTGAAGCGATCGCCCCCCTCCACCCAAGCCCTCCGGGCAGGCTTCGCCAACACACTCAAGCCCTCCGGGCAGGCTTCGCCAACACACTCTCACACTCCCCACTCCCCCCATGCTCCCCACCTTCCCCACCGGCCTCCTCCTCGGCCTCTCCATCGCCGCTCCCGTCGGCCCCATCGGCATTCTCTGCATTCGGCGCACGCTGACCATGGGGCAGTGGGTCGGGTTGGTGTCGGGGTTGGGGGCAGCCACCGCTGATGGGCTCTATGGCTGCATTGCCGGATTTGGGCTCACGGCGATCGCTGATTTCCTCAACCATCAGGCTTTCTGGCTCCGCCTCTTGGGGGGCCTGTTTCTCTGTTACTTAGGCCTCACGACGTTTTTAGCGAAACCGCCGGTGGAGTCAGTCGCCGCTGCTCCAGTGCCCACAAACACGCCGGGGGCGACGGGGAATGCCGGGGGGGAGAGACCGCGATCGCTCCTCACGGCTTACGGTTCAACGCTGGCCTTAACCCTGACCAATCCCGCCACCATCTTGTCGTTCGCGGCCATGTTTGCGGGGCTGGGCATGGTCGACGAGGGGCGAAATTTTGCCGAATCGGGCCTTTTGGTGCTGGGGGTATTTCTCGGCTCGGCACTGTGGTGGGGCTTTTTGAGCGGTACCGTGAGCCTGCTGCGATCGCGGTTCACCCCTGCTGGTCTGCGCTGGCTCAACCGCATTTCGGGCACGATTTTGTTGGCGTTTGGCCTCGTGGCGTTAGCCGTTTGGCGGTAGCGGGGGGGCTCCGGGCGATCGCCCCTGGGCGCATTTACCAGACCGACTTTTGAGTTAAGTTGGAAGACCAGTCACCGGTGTCTCCGTTCGCATGACCCTCACCGCTCCCTCGCCCCCAAAAACTGGTCAGACTGCCGTGGTCGGCTATCCCGTCAGCATTGCGCCCATGATGGATCGCACCGATCGCCACTATCGCTACTTCATGCGGCAAATTACCCAACGCACGCTGCTGTATACCGAGATGGTGACGGCGCAAGCGATCAAACATGGCGATCGCGACCACCTGCTGGGCTTCTCACCCGAGGAAAAACCCCTGGTGCTCCAGGTCGGTGGCGACGACCCGGCGCTGCTGGCGACCTGTGCCCGCATTGCCGAAGACTTTGGCTACGACGAAATCAATCTGAATGTGGGGTGCCCCAGCGATCGCGTGCAAAGCGGTAATTTTGGCGCGTGCTTGATGGCCCAACCCGAGCTTGTCGCGGACTGTGTGGCGGCGATGATGGCGGCAACAAAGATTCCCGTCAGCGTGAAGCACCGCATCGGGGTCGATGATCTGGACAGCTATGACCACCTCACAAATTTTGTGGCAACCGTGGCCGCTACCGGCTGTCAACGGTTCACCGTGCACGCGCGCAAAGCCTGGCTACAGGGCCTCAGCCCCAAAGCAAACCGCAACGTGCCCCCCCTTCGCTATGAGGATGTATATCGCCTCAAGCACGACTTTCCCCATTTGTGGATTGAGATCAACGGCGGCATCCAAACCTGGCAACAAACCCAGACCCATTTAGCACAGGTGGATGCGGTAATGATTGGTCGCGCCGCTTACGATACGCCATACCTGTTTGCTGAGGTCGATCGCCAGTTTTTTGGCGCAGAAGAAGGGAGCAAGACGCGATCGCAGGTCGTCCACGCCATGCTGCCCTACGTCGACCACTGGACCCAGCAGGGCCTCAAGCTCAACAGCATTACTCGCCATCTGCTGATGCTCTTTCACGGACAACCCGGTAGCCGCACCTGGCGACGCCTGATCACCGAAAATGCCTGTCTCCCCGGTGCCGACAGTGCAGTGTTGCAAGCGGCGCTACATGCAGTTGAAAAAACAGCAGCCCTCACCCCCCTGTCTGGGTAATCTGAGGTCAGCTTACCCACTTAAACCCCATTGACGTGGCTATTCCTGACTATCAATCCATCATGTTGCCGTTGCTTCAGCTATCGGCTGACGGGCGAGAATATTCATTACGGGAAGCGATCGACCAGCTTTCCTCGCATTTCAAACTCAGTGAAGCAGAAACCCAAGAAATGTTGCCCAGTGGGCGTCAAACGACCTTTGATAACCGAGTTGGCTGGGCGCGGACATATCTCAAGAAAGCAGGATTACTTAAAGCAACTCGACGAGGCTATTTTCAAATTACTGATCAAGGGCAAACTGTTCTGAGACAGCATCCATCTACTATCAACGTCAAATTTCTAGAGCAGTTCCCTGAGTTCATAGAGTTCAGAAATTTGAAGCGAGATGTTTCGGAATCTGTCGATGAAATCGATGCTAGCCATCAGGAAAAAACGCCTGAAGAAGCTTTGGAGTCTCTGGTTCAAGGACTCGTACAAGAACTTGCTTCTGAGCTGCTAGACAGCATCAAAAACTGCTCTCCTAACTTTTTTGAAAAATTAGTGATCGATATTTTAGTAAAGATGGGGTACGGCGGCACTCGTAAAGATGCCAGCAAAATTGTGGGTCGAAGTGGTGACGGCGGCATTGATGGCACCATTAATGAGGATCGACTCGGTCTCGACATTATTTATGTGCAAGCCAAACGTTGGGAAAACCCGGTAGGCCGGCCTGAGGTACAAAAGTTTGCTGGGGCTCTACAGGGTTTTAGAGCCAAAAAGGGCATTTTTATCACATCCTCAAGTTTTACCTCAGAAGCTAGAGATTTTGTCTCTCGCATTGACAGTAAAATCATTCTCATTGATGGCCAAGCCTTAGCTCAATACATGATTGAATTTGGTGTTGGCGTTAGCGCTAAAGAGATCTATGAAGTCAAGAAAATTGATCTTGACTATTTCACTGAATAATTCTCGTGATTGAATTTCATCGCCCCTTTATCAAGGGGGCGATGTTTGGTTAACTTGTCATTTCCCCTGCTTGCAGAGTTGCCGCCAAAGCAGTCTGGATGCGATCGCACCCCACGCCCCCCTTCAACAAAAAGCCGGACCACGTAACCTGGCGTCACGTTGTCCGGCCATGTTGTTTGGAGCTTTACCCATGGCTGACCACTTTGCTGTAAGCGGTTGAACTTTGTTGATGTTCAAAGCCGACCGATTGGTAGAGCTTGACCGCCCCAGAGGGATTTTGGGAATCGACGCCGATGGTGGCCGTGGTCATTCCCAATAGCTGCAACCGTCGCAGACTTTCGGTCAGGAGAGCGCGGGCCAACCCCAAGCGCCGATAGCCTCGCCGGGTGCCCAGCAAGCCCACATGACCTTCTTGAATGCTCAGTCGGGCATTGCGTTCCGGATTGATGTGGCTATAGGCAAAGGCCGTCATGTGCCCCTCTGGGGTTTCGACCACTAAGTCGAGGTTGGCGTCATAGTCAGAGCGGTTGACCCAATGGGCAAACTCTTCGACGGTCGTTGGGGTGTGATTCCAGTGATCGATAAAGGTTTGGTTGAACATCTCAACCCAGCTGGCGGCATCCTCAGGGGTCACTGAGCGGATGTGCCACCCGGCGGGAAAGGCCGCTTTGGAAATGGGCGTGGTCAGCGATCGCTGGAGCCGCCAAAAAGACCGCTCGGGCTGAAATCCGAGTTGCTGCAAGAGCGATCGCCGGACCTCGACCGTGTCGCGACAGGACGAGTGCAGCACAATGGGCACCGACCCGTTTGCCCCCAAAGCCAACACCCGCTGCTCCGCCCAGGCCAAAATCTCCGCTGCCAAGTCGCGGCTGTGGACCTCGGGATGCATGGAAAAGCCTAAGTAGCTGATCAAGGCTGCCGCTGGGGGTTGTCGCCAGAGGTCAGCGATCGCCACCAGATTGCCATCCGCATCCTGCCAGAGCCGCAAATCCTGATCGATGTCAAACGTCGGATCAGCAAATTCTTCGCGGAGCTGAGTCGCGGTGGTGCGGTTTTCCAGATCATAGGCCGCCTGACAGGTGTTGATCAAATCCGCGATCGCGGATAAATCAGCCTCCCCTGCATAGCGGCGCGGCGTCAATATTCGTTCGGTTGTCTTCATCACTCCCGTCCTCGTTGTAGTATGCCGAGCGGTCCTCAATCTTCATCAAGTCAATACAGGCAAGACTTAATAAATTTCGGATGAATTACCTGTTTATACTACAAATACTACAAACAGAGCAACGGCCATGCAGCAAAAATAAATTCGGAACGAGTTTAGGGCGTTTCAGCCGATCAATGTCCCTCAATGAAGCTTGATCGGAACGAGGTATCAAGGGTTGCAGTCTCAAGAATTTTTGAATTTACAATTGCTGCAGCCCATGACGCGATCGCGACACTCCAAACGATGAAAAGGATGCCCTGGCATGTCCGTTGGGGAGGGTGGGTCGCATCACGTTCGGGTGGGTTGGGGTGGATCGCTGAGGGGCAGACCCACCCTCCGTCGGTCTGTTTTCAGCGTAATATTGCACGATAGCTACATTTTTATCTATGGCAACTCAAGGCCCCAAAGTCAGTGACCTCAAGCGGTATCTCAAAAACCGTTCTCAAGCTGAATTGATGAATGAAATCGCTGATCTCTTCAAGAAAATTCCTGCGGTCAAAGATTACTATCAGGTCAAAATCAATCCCCATGACGAGAGTGTCATTGCAGACAAGTACAAAGCCATTATCCGCCGTGAATTTGCGACGGAGGGAACCCCTGGCCGCGCCCGTCTGTCCGTTGCGCGTAAGGCAGTGATGGACTTTAAAAAACTAGCGATTGGTCCTAATAGCGTCGCCGATATGATGCTGTTTTACATCGAACAGGGGGTGGCGTTTACGGCGGCATTCGGCGACATTGATGAGCCTTTCTATAGCAGCATGGAAAGCATGTACGAGCAGGCCGCTCAGTGGACGACCAAATATGGCTTGACCGATACCTTTATGCCGCGTTTTCAGCGCATCGTCGATGATACGGATTATATGGGTTGGGGATTTCACGACACGCTGACCGACATCTACGGCAACTTTTTCTCCGATGCGGATAGCTGACCGTTTTCAAGGGCACCCAACCGGCTAGAAACAAGGGATAGTGCCGATGTATTATCAGAGAGCCAGGTGATTCCTGAACAAGAAAATCCCAGTGGCTTAGGGGCGAGTTTGGCTAAAGCTGCACCGGCAAGACCGACAGCATTCAGCTAAACCCGCCCCTACAGATACGTTTGCTGTTGGGAATCGCCTGATTGTTCACCGTTGGTGAGCGATCGCCCAGCCCCTGCCTACGTGCTTGTTTATGTCTGCCTCTGCTCAACCGCCCCGCCTGCGTCCTTATCAGGTCGAACTGATCAACGACCTGTATCGCAAGATCAACGAAGGGCACACCAAAATCGCCATCATTGCGGGTACCGGCGCAGGCAAAACCGTCATTAGCGGCCAAATCTGCGCCCATGCGGAAGCGGCGGGCAAGCGGCTGATGTTCCTCGTGCATCTGGACGTGTTGGTGGGGCAAACCTACGACAAGATGCAGTCGTTTGGGTTGCACTGCGGCTTTATCAAGGCGGGATGGGAAGAAAACCGCGACGCGCCGATTCAAATCGCCAGCGTGCAAACGATGGCCCAGCGCAAATGGTGGCGCAAGTGGCCTGCCGATGTGGTGTTCTACGATGAAGCACACACCACCCTGTTCAGTCAGGTGGGCAAGTCGGTGCTGTACAAAACGCACCCCCATGCTGTGCACCTGGCGATGACCGCCACGCCGGAGCGGTTGGGCAAAGACCAACTAGGCGAGCACCTGGACACGCTGGTGTCGGCCCCTTCTCCTAGCGAGTTGCAGGCCATGGGCTTCCTGTCCCAGATGAAATATTTCAGTATGCCGCCGGATGGGGTCGCTGATCTGAAGGAGGTCAAAACGGTGCGCGGCGACTATGACGAAGCGGGGTTGAAAAATGCCTGCGATCGCCCCGAACTGGTGGTCAGAATCGTGCAGGAATGGCAACGACTCGTCCCCGGCAAGCGCACGATCGCCTTTTGTGTAGATATCGAACACGCTCGCCACGTCGCCGAGGAGTTCCGTAAGGCGGGCATTCCCGCTGACACGGTGGAGGGCGGCACCCCGATCAAAGAACGGCAGCGCATGTACGCAGATTTGCGAGAAGAGCGCATCCTCGTGCTGACCTCCTGCAACGTCATCAGCATCGGCTTTGATGAGCCGAGTGTGGAAGTCGGACTGCTGCTGCGACCGACCCAATCCAGCGCTCTGCACATTCAGCAAATTGGCCGGGTGATGCGCATCTCACCGCAAACGGGCAAAGCCTGCGGCATCATTCTCGACCAAGCGGGCAATCTAGAGCGGCTAGGCTTTCCTGAAGACATTGACGAATATTTTCTTCCTACTAAAAAAGATAGTGGAAGTGGGGGAGGTTCTCCACCTCCCATGAAACCATGCCCTCAATGTGGGTATATGGTCCTAAGCTTCGTTGTGAAATGTCCTGAATGTCAGCATGAATGGATTACTGAGAGACAAGTAAATCTTGCTGAAATGGTTCAGATTTACTCTCGTGAACAAGCTCAACAAATCAAGGATCCCCGAATTCTATGTGAGATGTTTCATAGATTTCGTAAAAGTGCATTCAAATCTAATACAGCGCCTACTTATCCAGAAGGTGAATTCACGAGATATACCAATAGAGAACCTCGAGATGATTGGTATCTGGGTTCGATCTTTGGTCGCCGCCCCACCTGGGAGCAAAAGCAGGCGTTTTTGGAGTACCTGCACCGCAGCGCCCGCCGCTTGGGCAAACGGGGCGACTGGATCAGGCGCGAATTTGAAAAAGAGTTTGGGGCGGGTAGTTGGGAGCAAATGGCTCGGATGATGCCGCAACCCCAGAGCGATCGCCGGTCGCCAGACACCTAAACGGTTACAAAATCAACAAAAAGCAACAAATTAGGGACGCCGCAGCGATTTTGAGGCACGCTAACACCATCGACCCGTTGTATAGACGTCTAGAATAATTAGTCTCACTTTTTCAAAGGAAAGGAGTTAACCCATGGTTGTTGCCCGTACCGTAGAGCTGTTTTCGACGGTTCCTGATGATTTGGAGTATCGAGCTGGCGACATTATTTTTGCAGCGGGGGATGTCGGCGGCATGATGTACGGCATCATCGAAGGCACCGTCGAGCTGCAGATTAATGGCCGCGTGGTCGAAGTCATCGAGGAGGGCGATGTCTTTGGCGAAGGGGCGCTCGTGCAACCCAGTCATTTGCGGGCATCGACCGCGATCGCCCAAACCCCTTGTAAGCTCGCCGCGATTGATGAAACCCGACTCAAATTTTTAATTGAAAACACCCCGAACTTTGCCCTTGAAGTGATGCGCAGTTTTTCCAACCGGCTGCGTCGATTTAAGCAAGCCATGGCTTAAAAGGCAAGAATCGCGTTCCAGCCTGGGATCGGAGCGCGATCGCCGTTAACCTGTTTCAGCTTCGGCACGCTTCTCTACGTGTGTTTATGTTGAGAAATGAGTATAAACCGTCACAACAGCGACATCTTCCTTCGCGGATGGAACAAAATTGTATAGACCAATACCTAAGACGGAGGTGCATGATGAGTGTGATCAGAACCGTCGAGCTATTTTCCAACTCTGACGAACACCTCAATTTCCAAGCCGGTGAAACTATCTTTAAGAGCGGTGTCGTGGGCCGCCTGATGTATGGCATTGTCTCTGGCACAGTGGAATTGCAAATTGACGGCGAAACGATCGAAACAATTGAAGCGGGGGATGTCTTTGGCGAAGGCGCGTTAGTGCATCCTCACCATTTGCGGGCTTCCACCGCCATTGCCAAAACCGACTGTCAATTGATCGCCGTTAGTGACAACCGCTTCAAATTTCTGATTGAAAATACGCCGATGTTTGCGATCGAAGTATTACAGAGTTTTTCTGATCGACTCCAGCGTTTTAAGCATCCTCAAGCGGCCTAATCCGCACTTGAGGAGAGTTGTGGGCAATCTTCATCCGACTGTCACGGTCTATTTTGTTCGCTGACCAGCGTGAGCAGAATATTGAATGTTGCCCACAGCACATTTTTCGCCGCGACAGTTGCGCTTTGCTTCCTCCATCCCAGACAATCATGGGTGAGTAGCATATTAAGGACAATTCAATGGCTGTTGTGCATACTGTCGAAATGTTCTCGAAAATCCCCGAAGGGCAAGAATTCCCAGCCGGGGCCACGATTTTCAATAAAGGCGATACGGGGGCAGTGATGTACGGCATCATTGAGGGCACCGTGGTCATGCAGGTCGATGGTAAAACCGTGGAAACCATCCATACTGGCGATGTCTTTGGCGAAGGGGCGTTGGTGCATCCCGATGGCTTGCGACGCTCCGCCGCGATCGCTCAAACCGATTGCAAAGTGGCCGTTTTGGATGAAGAACGCTTCAAGTTTTTGATTGAAAACACCCCGACCTTTGCGATTGACGTGATGCGGAGCTATTCCAATCGCCTCTTAAAATTCAAGCACCCGAAGGCGGGTTAAGGCGATCGCCCTACACCACGTCGGGATCAATGCCCAGCGATCGCAGGCGATCGGCGAGTTTCTCTGCCCGCTCAAGGCCCCAGCGCAGGAGGTTGCCCTCAGCATCCCACCAGCGCAGCCAGACGCCATCGCGATTTTCGTGTTGTCCTGACCAGAGCCCTAGCGCCAGATCCATCTCCGGTATCCAATTGCGATGGGCCGCATCTGGCTCGACAATTTTGTAGCGCTTGTTGTCGCCTAATCGGTAAAACTCCAAATTGCTGCTGTCGAGATCAAATAAGGCATAGTCGGGCACCTGGAGCACCCGTTCATAGAAAAACCATTTGCCAGGGGGATAGGTCGGTTTGATGGAATATTCCCGGCCATCTTCATCGGACAAGAATTCCATCACGATGAGCGGCAGCTCACCCTGCAATTGCGGCGTATAACTGCGATGAATCTCGTCGCGCGGCATCACCAGGCGAGGAATGTAAGCCCAATCAGGCGCTTTGACCACGACTTTGTCATTGACCGTGGCGCAAATGCCGTAGGTCGTCGTCGTCAACGTCTTGGCAGGCAACCGTCCTGCCGTGGCGAGGGCATCGGTGAGAGCCGCAGCCAGGGCAGGTTGAGCAATGTTATCCACAGGATCATCCGGCAGGACAAAATCATCGGGCAGCTTCTCCCAGCGAATCTCTAGGCCCTTTGAGCGAATCACCATGGGAGCCTCGCCTAAACCACGTTTCCCTATGCTAACGACTGACATCTTCCCAGCCAAGGACGGGCGGACATTTTTCACCCTAGCGAGATGGCGACAGGCAGAGGCGGCGCGATCGCTCCCCTTGATGCCATCTGCCCTCCACGTCGGACAGATTTGGGTCAGGATTTGATTGCAGCTTCGTTACAAAAACCGATGGCATCCCCAACCGTGGGCCAAACCGGGAAAGCTATAGTGAAGCCGAGTGATCTCCCGATGGAGTGGATGTGATGTTTGCAGGCTCTCTGCATTGATCAGTCGGTGGAGTCTGGTGACGCTGTTGAGCATGCGGGTATAGCTATGAATGACTTCTTCAAAGGCTTTGAGCAACTACTGGAACTGGCAAAAACGCTGGAGGAAAAGGCCGAGAAGGGGGAGTTAAAGACGGACATTCGCGTCAACTCCCGCAGCTTTAGCAACATTCCCCGGCAGGGCAACATTCCCGATATTGGCGTCTCGCGCATCCGCACACCGGGCACCGGCGGGGATGACGATGATGGCATCAGCGAAGAAGTGATTGTCACCCCGCCCCCTGCCGATCAGGCAAACCCCACTTCCCAGCCGTCTCCCGCCGCTGCGCCTGCGGCCTCAACTCAGTCGCCGCCGTCGCCGCCCCAGCCCGCTGCGCCCGCAATGCCCTCCCTCAAAGATGTGGGGGGACTGGCTGCCATCATTCAAGAGCTGAAGGAACTGATCGAAATTCCCCTCAAGCGTCCCGATGTGTTGAGCAAGCTGGGATTGGAACCGCCTCGGGGCGTGATGCTGGTCGGCCCACCGGGAACCGGCAAGACCCTCACCGCGAGATCGCTGGCGGAAGAGTTGGGGGTCAGCTATATCGCGATCGTTGGCCCCGAAATCATGGGCAAATACTACGGCGAGGCCGAGGGGCGCTTGCGCAAGGTGTTTGAAAAAGCGGCGAAATCGGCCCCCTGCCTGATCTTTATCGACGAAATCGATAGCCTTGCCCCCGATCGCAGCAAAGTCGAAGGCGAAGTGGAAAAACGCCTCGTGGCCCAACTGCTGAGCCTAATGGATGGCTTTGCAAAAACCCAGGGCGTGGTGGTGTTAGCCGCCACCAATCAGCCCAACCACATTGATCCGGCCCTGCGGCGTCCCGGCAGGCTCGATCGCGAAGTGCATTTCCGCGTGCCCGATCGCGATGGTCGGCTAGAAATCTTGCAAATCCAGACCCGTGACATGCCGTTGGATCAGACAGTGAGTTTAGCGGCGATCGCCGATGTCGCCGTCGGCATGGTGGGAGCTGATCTCAAAGCCCTATGCCAGAAGGCCGCCTACTTGGCCCTGCGCCGACAGGTGCCCGCCCTCAGCGATCCCCTTCCCGCCGACCTCCACGTTTCCCAAGCGGACTTTGCCGCCGCCCTGAAGGAAGTCAAGCCCTCCGTCTTGCGAGCGGTGGAAGTGGAATCGCCCGACGTGAAGTGGGAGGACATCGGCGGTCTGGAAGCGGCCAAACGTACCCTGCAAGAATCGGTCGAAGGCGTGCTGCTCTATCCCGAGTTGTATCAGCAAACGGGGGCGCAAGCACCGCGCGGCATTCTCCTGTGGGGGCCACCGGGAACGGGCAAAACCCTGCTGGCCAAAGCCGTCGCCGCCCAAGCCCACGCCAACTTCATCGCGGTCAACGGGCCGGAACTGATGAGCCGCTGGGTCGGGGCCGCCGAGCAAGCCGTCCGGGAACTATTTGTGAAGGCGCGACAGGCCGCCCCCTGCGTCGTGTTTATCGACGAAATTGATACCCTCGCCCCTGAACGAGGTCAGTATCAGGGCGATTCCGGCGTGAGCGATCGCGTGGTGGGGCAACTGCTGACGGAACTGGATGGCCTGCAAGACAGCACCGATGTGTTGCTGGTGGGTGCGACCAATCGCCGCAGTGCGCTAGATCCGGCTCTGCTCCGGGCCGGACGCCTGGATCTGCAAATCGAAATTGACTTGCCGACGGAGGAAAGCCGCTTAGCCATTTTGCAAGTACACAACAGCGATCGCCCCCTAGCCGATGTGGATCTCGCCGCCCTCGCCGCCCAAACCGACGGCTGGAATGGGGCCGATCTCGCTCTGCTCAGCAACCAGGCCGCCCTCGAAGCGATTCGAGAATACCGCGCCTCCGGGGCCGACGATCCGACGCAGATTCACATTCAGCCCCAGCACTTCCAGGCTGCCCTCACCGCCTTACAAAAACAAAAGCAAAGCCAAGGGTAGGGGCTTGTCAATTTTGAATTGACAGGTACTGGCAGGCTAGGTGAAAATGCAATTTTCCTGGCGCATGGACTTATTAGTTCCAGCTTGTCATTGCAGTCGGGGCGGTGCCCTAGATCCCGCGCTCAGCGGTAATTTTGCCCGACTGCACGGCTTTTTCTAGCTGTGCGTGGTCGCGCTCGGTTTGGTCCGCATAGGCGATCGCAAATTGCGCGATCGCGGTGGCAAACTTGTCACTCTTGCCGATATAGCCAGTCGTGGTGGCGGCATCCCCCGTGCGGGCATGGGCGCGGGCCAACGCCCAGCTACAGAGATCCAGATAAGTCTCTAACCCCGCTTTATCCAAATCCTCCACTTCCACTGAACCTTTCATGTCTTTGAGTTGCCGCCAATAGTAGTCCAAATTGGTGACAGGGCTCTTGTGCCAACCCAGGAAGATATCACTGACTGTCTGCATCATGGTTTGCCCTGTCACCACCCGCTCGGCATGGGTTTTATAGGTATGGACCGGTAAAAATGGCTCTAACGCCGAGGCTCCGGCTTCTTTTAATTGCAGAATGATGGCGTCATCCTCTCCCTGCCCCTCTAGCAGCACAATCAAGCAGCGCGTGCCAACACTGCCAATGCCGCCCACCCGTAAGGCCCCATCGGTAATGCGATACCGGCTCAACAAAAATTGTCGATCTTTAGACAAGCTCTCTAAGTAATCTTGCCACGCTGACTCCAGGGTTTCTCGGACGTCGCGCTCCCCTAAAAGATCGGCGAACACATCTTTTCTGAAGGGCACCAACAAAGGCGGATCGCTCATAATGCGCAACCGCCCATCTTGATCGGTCGTCAGCTTATCCAGGGTTTGTTCTTGGGTCCGCTGTCGGGCTTTTTTCAACATTTCGCGGGCGGTTTTGTGCGCCCGCTTAGAAGACGCCGCCTTGAAAAGCTCCAGCACATACTTGGCGTCAATGTGGTAGTACCACATCTCTAAAGTGGTGTGGTCAGCAAAGTAGGCCATCGCTTTTTGGTAGCCTCGGGCCACCGTCACCGCGAGGGTTTGATTGACCGACTCTGGAAAGCCGTTCGATCGCCCTGCCAATACCGCACTCGCCGCCAGCCGTTTTACATCCCACTCCCACGGGCCGGGATACACCTCATCGAAATCATTGATATCAAAGATCAGATTGCGCTCTGGTGACGCAAATACCCCAAAATTACAGAGATGGGCGTCGCCACACAACATGGGGGTAATGCCCGATATTGGCGTCTGTGCCAGGTCAGCAGCCATGACACTCGCAGCCCCTCGCAGGTAGGTAAAGGGCGACTCCACCATGCGGCCATATTTGATCGGCACCAAGTGCGCCAGCCGCCCGCGATCGCTCTGTTGCAATAAGTCTAAGGGATCGATCCGGTTGACGCTGGGTGACCAGTCGCCGTGGCTGCTACGACTGGCTTGCTCTCGCAGAACTTTGCCCTGGTCATATTTATCGGCTCGTGTCGGTGTAGCCATAGGGTGAAGGGATGGGCGAGGATTAAAGCAATCGTAACGCCTGGGGAATGCAGTTTACCGATTCTGCAGAATCGCGCGACAGACGGGGAATTCCTTAACGTCGCCGCTCCCTTACGCAAGCTATCCATTCCACACAAGTTGCTGTATCGCTTATCGAGGATAGGTTTCGGGAGGCAGTTGTGACAGTTTTACGGGCTGTAAAACCTCACCTAACCTCTCCTTGCGAAGGCTACTGTGTACACACATCTCGGCCCTCACCCCCTCAGTCCCCCTCTCCCAAAATTGGGCGAGGGGGAGGCCAGACAAGGCTTTCCGGCCCCCCTTCTCCCGCTTTGGGAGAAGGGGTTG
>Ga0081535_100690_pt1 | contig 18087 bp, 16 predicted proteins | sample HotLakmasection3_FD_71020 | JGI IMG/M metagenome (GOLD analysis project Ga0081535, IMG submission 71020) | Hypersaline microbial mat communities from Hot Lake, Washington, USA - Section #3 (SPADES assembly) (version 2) | ecosystem: Environmental > Aquatic > Non-marine Saline and Alkaline >... | reverse complement strand
TGGGGCGGACTTCCCCACCCCGTTTCGCCCATGACGCGGGCGACGCGCTGGCGCTCGCCGACGCCCTCGCCGACGTCGACGAGCGACTCGTCGCGCCGCTCCTGGCTCGCCTCGAGCGCGAGGGCAGCGACGAAGCGGGCGGGTCGGGGTGGCGTCTTCTCGTCGCCTCCGACCTCGGGGCGCCCGATGAAGCGCACACCCTCCCCGCGCCGTTCCTGCTCGCGGGCGACTGGGTGCGCGCGGTGCTCCGACCGCCGCTGACCGAGGCCGCCGCCGCCGGGAGCGACCTCATCATCGACCCGGGATTCGACCTGCTCGAGTACGCCCTGCGCAGCGGGCTCAAGCCGTCCCTTCCCCGCCGGGCGCGCCGGAGTATCAAGGCGATTGGAAAAGACCGATGAACCCGAGCGAGCGCCCCGACGACCACGCCCCCGACGACGCGCCGGGCGAAGACCACATCCCGCTCGAGCCGAGCGCTCCCCGACCGGATCGCCGCCCCCCGCCGCCCGAGCCGCGCGGCTCGATCGCGGGCGCCTCGGTGACCGAGGGCATGGGCGAGGACGAGCTCGAGGAGATCGAGCGCGACAGCGAGCCGCGCCCGAAGAGGCCCAAGCCGCCCGCCGAGGACGAGATCCCGCTCAACGCGCTCGGGGCGCCGGGCCGGCTCGGCTGGCGCTTCCCGCTCGGGATCGGCGTCGCCGCGATCGTCGCCGCCGTTGTGCTCGCCGCCGTCCACCCGCCCGCGAACGCATCCTGGTGGCGCGCCGCGCTCAAGCAGCTCATCGACGCGCCGCTCTACGCGTGGGTCGGCGTCGGTGCGGTTCTGGTCGCCGCGCAGATCATCCAGCGCCCCTTCGGCGCCGTGCAGTACGTCCTGGCGCACATGACCCTCGCCGTGGGATCGTTCGCCCTGCTGTTTCAGCTCGCCAATGTCTTTGTGATCAGCCGCGAGCTCGATCCCGCCCTCACCTGGCCCCTCGGCGCCGTGCCCGGGGCGCTCATCTACGTCGGGTGGCTCATGTTCGGCTACCGCCTCGACTTCACCGACGCCTCGAAGATCGGCGCGCTCCATCTCTTCGCGTGGTTCATCCTCTTCCTCTTCCGCGCGGTCGCGGCATGAGCGACCGATCCGTCTCAAGCGGAGCCGTGTGGGTGAGCGGTGCGTTCGTCGAGCGCGAGCGCGCCCGCGTTTCCGCCTTCGACGCCGGCCTCCAGCACGCGGTGGGGCTCTTCGAGACCATGCTCGCGGTGGGGGAGGAGATCATCGATCTCGCCCGCCACCTCGAGCGGCTCCGCGACTCCGCGCAGGCGCTGCGGCTCTCCGACGATCTGCGCGTGCCGGCGCTTGCCGAGGCGTGCCGGGCCGTCGTCGAGCGGGCCGCCCTCGAGCGCGCCCGCCTCCGACTCACCGTGACCGGCGGCGACCTCAACCTGCTCGCCGCGGGCGCCGGGCCCGCCGATCCGACGATCCTCATCGACGCCCGCCCAGCGACCGCCTACCCCGAGCCGATGTACGAGCACGGCGTCGTCGTCACGATCGCGGACCGTCGCGACAACCCGCTCGATCCCTTCGCGGGCCACAAGACCGTCAACTACTGGCCGCGCCTCTCGGAACTCCAGAAGGCGTCCGCAAAGGGCGCCGCCGAGGCGATCACGCTCCAGGTGTCCAACCACCTCGCCGGCGGCTGCGTCTCCAACCTGTTCATCGTCCGCGACGCGGAACTCCTGACGCCCACCGCTCGCGGGGAGGAAGAGCCCGGCGCCCTCGCCTCGCCCGTGCTGCCGGGCGTCACGCGCTCCCGGATCCTCGAGTGGGCCGACGATCAGGACCTGACCGCGACCGCGCGGCTTCTGACCATCGACGACCTGCTCGACGCCGACGAGGCGTTCCTCACCAACTCGAGCTGGGGCGTCTTGCCCATCCGGCAGGTCGAGCAGAAATCCGTCGGCGCCGGCGAGCCGGGCCCGGTCGCCCGCGCCATGCTCGAACGCTGGCGTCAGGAGCTGTCGGTCTAGCGATCTCTACCGGAGCCGCTCGCCCGGCGGGATGACGCGAACGTTCTCACGTTCGTCCGCGCGTCGTCGCGGGCCCCCGCCGATCCGCCGAACGCTCGCCGAGGCTTTCCCGATCAGGGCAAAGATCAGGAAGAGCACGAGGAACAGCAGCCCGACCGGGATGATGATCGCGAGCAGCAGGAGGAGAAGCACGGTCCAGGCCGCCATCGCCGCGGCCCGGACCGCCACGTTCTCCGTCTGAGGGCGCCCGCGGGCGAAGAGATCGCCCGAGCTCACCGTGCGTCGGATGCGGTAGACGTGCTGCCTCACGCGACCATTGTAGGTTGCGCGGGCCGCCCGCTTTCACCGGCGCCGGCGGACGCCCGCCACGCCCGCGAGACCGGCGAAGCCGAGCGCCGCGGCGCCCGGGAGCGGAACCGTCGCCATCTCGACGAGCTGGTCCTGCTTCCCGTCGTTGACCAGGGCGTAGAGACCGAGCCCGCTCGAGCGGTGGCCCATCATGCCGACCGCGTCGAAGAGGTCCGACAGGTGATCGCGGATGTCGCTCGAGAGGGTCTGCCCGTTGGTCTTGAAGGCGGCGAAGTCTCCGCCCTCGATGTCGAGCGAGGACCGCCCGACGTTCCCGTCGAAGTCGTAGACGATCTCCCAGACCGCGAGCTGGAAGGCCGCCGCGAAGTCGCGGTCGACGCTGCGGGCGTTCTGGAGGCCGCCCGCGAAGGCGTAGAGGTCGTGGAGCGCGTCCGCACGAACGGCGCCCATCGGGCTCGCCGGGGCGTCCTGGGCCTTCACGAGGTCGAAGCGGCCCGTCTGGTTCGAGACGTACTCGAGCAGGTCCGTGCAGTAGGTGAGGATCTCGCCTTGGAGCCTCGCGGCGCGTCCCGTGCCGTTGGAAACCTCGTGGCGGAGCTGGCCCGCGAACACGTTCACCCGCTCGCCGGCGAGGTCGAACTTCACCGTGCGCCCCTGGCCGACGCCGAGGTAGCGGACGTCCGCCGAGTCGGCCATCGCCAGGCTGGAACCCGCGAGGCACGTCGCGGCCGCGATCGTCAGGGACATCTTCATCGAGCACCTCTCTTTTCGTTGTTCTCTCTCGGGCGCCGGGCGAGCCGACGCACCGAGAGCAGAGCACGAGCGGCGCGAGAAGCGACCGCGGAACGACGATTCCCCGCTCCCGGGCGGCCGGGTGCGCGGGTCGCGCGGCCTGTCCCGGTCGGGGCGCCTCCCGCCCTCGGCTATCGGGCCCGCGCCGGGTATCCTGTCGCGGATCCCGTCACGCGCACGTCAGGAGGACGCCGTGAGCACGACCGATCGCGACAGCGCCGGCTTCGTCCATCTCCACCTGCACTCCGAGTACTCCCTGCTCGACGGCGGCAACCGCCTCGACAAGCTCGTCCGGCGGGTGAAGGAACTCGGGATGGACGCCGTCGCGGTGACGGATCACGGCAACCTCTTCGGCGCCCTCGCCTTCTACGAGACCGCCCGTCGCGAGGGCGTCAAGCCCATCCTCGGATGCGAAGCGTACGTCGCCCCGCGCTCGCGGCATGATCGCACGCACACCGGCGTCGCTGACGGCGGGCATCACCTCGTCCTCCTCGCCGAGAACGAGATCGGCTGGCGCAACCTCATGCGCCTTGCCTCCCGCGCCTACCTCGAGGGCTTCTACTACAAGCCCCGCGTCGACCGCGAACTGCTCGAGGCGTGGTCGGAAGGCCTCATCGCGATCAACGGACACCTCGGCTCCGAGCTCGCCTTCCACCTGGTCGAGTACGAGAAGACGAAGGACGACGCGCACTTCCGGAACGCGGTCGACGTCGCGAAGTGGCACCGGAAGGTCTTCGCGCCGACGGACGCCGGGCCTCGGTTCTACGTCGAGCTCCAGCAGCACATCGACGAGCAGAACGTCATCAACCCGCACCTGATCCGCCTCGCCGAAGAGCTCGAGCTCCCGCTCGTCGCCACGAACGACTCGCACTTCCTGACCGCCGAGGATCACGACGCTCACGACACGCTCATCTGCATCGCGACCGGTCGCGTCAAGAACGACCGCGACCGCATGCGCTACCCGCACCAGCTCTACGTCAAGAGCCCCGTTGAGATGCGCGAGGCCTTCAGCGTCTACGGTCACCACGGCGCGGCCGCGTGCGACCACACCCTCGACATCGCCGAGCGCTGCAACGTCGACCTCGCCTTCGGCAACCACGCGCCCGTCGTGAAGGTCGTCCGTCCGAGGAAGCCCAGGGCCTACGCGGGCGAGGCCGACCTGACCTCCTGGTTCAAGGCGTTCTGCGCGGACTTCGCGGTTGAGCCCTTCAACGAGAACGTGGAGAGGCTCTCGCCCGACCAGCTCAAGGAACAGTGCGACGACGCCCTCCGAGAGCTCTGCCGCGCGGGCCTCATCTGGCGCTACGGCGCCCTGTTCGCCCCGGGCGCGCCGGAGCCGAAGACCGAGGCGCAGCGCGAGCGCAAGGCGGCGATCCTCGCCCGCGTCGACCGCGAGCTGCAGATCCTCGCGGACAAGCTCATCAGCGCGTACTTCCTCATCGTCTGGGACTTCGTCAACTGGGGACGCCAGCGCGGCATCCCCGCCAGCGCCCGCGGCTCCGGCGTCGGCACCATGGTCGGCTACCTCCTCGGGCTCTCCAACGCCTGTCCCGTCGAGTACGGCCTGCTCTTTGAGCGCTTCACCGACCCCGACCGCGCCGAGTACCCCGACATCGATATCGACCTCTGCCAGGACGGCCGCGCGGAGGTGATCAACTACGTGCGCGAGAAGTACGGGCACGTCGCGCAGATCATCACCTTCGGGACGCTCAAGGCCAAGGCCGCCGTGCGCGACGTGGGCCGCGTGCTCGAGATGCCGCTCCCCGAGGTCGATCGCATCGCCAAGCTCATCCCCGAGCATCCCAAGATGACGCTCGACCGCGCGCTCGAGGAGGAGCCCGACCTCAGGAAGCTCTACGACGCCGAGCCCGACGTCCGCCGAGTCATCGACACGGGCAAGCGCCTCGAAGGCCAGGCCCGCCACGCGTCGGTGCACGCCGCGGGCGTCATTGTCGCGACCCAGCCCCTCGAGAACCTCGTTCCTCTCTACAAGCAGTCAACGTCCGACGACGTCGTCACCCAGTGGGACGGCCCCACCTGCGAGCGCATCGGGCTGCTCAAGATGGACTTCCTCGGGCTGCGCACGCTCTCGGTCATCGAGCGCGCCAAGGCGCTCATCCGCGAGTCGCTCGACGAGGCGACGATCAAGCGGTCCATCGGCTGGGACGAGCGCCGCGAGGGCGACCCGCTCGACCTCGACCGCCTCACCTTCGACGACCAGACCGTCTTTGAGCTTTTCCGCCGCGGCGACACCACGGGCGTGTTCCAGTTCGAATCGGGCGGCATGCGCCGGCTTCTCCAGGAGATGAAGCCCGACCGCCTCGCCGACCTCATCGCCGCCAACGCGCTCTTCCGCCCCGGGCCGATGGACCTCATCCCCGACTACAACAAGCGCAAGCACGGGCAGGCGCCCGTTCCGAAGGTTCACCCCATCGTCGACCGCTTCACCGACGAGACCTACGGCGTGATGATCTACCAGGAGCAGGTGATGCAGATCGTCCACGAGCTGGGCGGCATCCCGCTCCGCGCCGCGTACTCGCTCATCAAGGCGATCTCGAAGAAGAAGGAATCGGTGATCGACGCCAACCGCCCCACGTTCGTCAAGGGCGCGGTCGACCAGGGCCTCGTGGAGAAGGAAGCCGAGAACCTCTTTGAGCTGATCCTCAAGTTCGCCGGCTACGGGTTCAACAAGTCGCACTCGACGGGCTACGCCATCGTCGCCTACCAGACCGCCTTCCTGAAGACCTACTTCCCCAAGCAGTACATGGCGGCCTTCCTCACCTACGAGAGCCAGGCGCAGAAGGTGGCGGACTGGATCCCCTACCTCGACGACTGTCGCAAGACGCGCCTCCCGAGCGGCGACGTCGGCGTCGAGGTGCGCCCCCCCGACGTCAACAGGTCGGGCGCCGACTTCTCCGTCGTCTTCGACCAGGGCGAGGCGCGCGATCCGAACCACGGCCACATCCGCTTCGGTCTCCGCGCGATCAAGGGCGCCGGCGCCCGGGCCATCGAGGCGATCGTGGCCGAGCGCGAGCGGGAAGGCTCGTTCTCTTCGCTCCACGAGTTCTGCGAGCGCCTTCCCGCGGGCGCCGTGCCGAAGTCGACGATCGAGGCGCTCATCCGCTGCGGCGCCATGGACTCGCTCCACGGCCGCGCAAGCCGCGCCGCCATGTGCGCCTCCCTTGACGACGCCGTCGCCGCCGCACAGTCGGTCGCGCGCGACCGCGCCGCGGGGCAGGCCGCTCTCTTCGGCGGACCCGAGGCGCAGGCCGACGCGGCCCCCGCCCCCGCGCTCGTCCGCTGCGAGCCCTGGGACGAGGCCGAGGCGCTCAAGCTCGAGAAGGACACGCTCGGCTTCTACGTCTCGAGTCATCCGCTCGAGCAGCACTCCGAGGACATCGAGCGCTTCGCCACCACCGACACGCGGCGCCTCGAGGACGCGGCCGAGAACGCCCGCGTGTGTCTCGGCGGCCTCGTCCAGTCCGTCCGCCCGATCGTCACCCGCAACGGCCGCAACCCTGGCCAGAAGATGGCGATCGTCACGCTCGAGGATCGCTTCGGTCCGATCGAATGCGTGCTCTTCGCGGAGGCCTACGCGGAGTTCGCGCACCTCGTCAGGCCCGACGAGGTGCTCCTGCTCATCGGGACGGTCGATCGTCGTCGCGGCTCGACGCAGGTCATCGTCGATCGCGTCGCGCCCATCGAGAGCGCGATGAGCCTCGCCGCGTCCCTCGTCGTCGAGATCGACGCTCGTTCGCTCAACGGCCGCGCCGATTCCACGCTCCAGTTCATTCGCGGCGTCCTCGCGTCGAACGCCGGAGGCCCCGGGGCCCAGACGCCGGTCGAGCTGAAGATCAACGCGGGCGAGGCGACGGTCGTGCTCCGCGCCGCCGACACCATGCTCGTTCGCCCGACGCGCGAGCTGCTGTCCCAGCTCGAAAGCGCCGGCGACACGCGAGCCTCGGTCCGGGGCGTCCGCCTCGACGCCCCGCCGCGGAAGCGTCACGCCGTGGCGAGCTGACTCAGCGCTTCGGCTTGCCCGTGTCGAGATCCTGCCCGCGGAGGTGCCGCGTCATGTCGCGCATGAAGAGCGTCACGCGCGCCCGCTGGTTCGGGTCGCTCTCGGCGCCCTCGCGCTGCGCCCAGCGCATGAAGCCCGCCGCCTCGCCCGAGTCGAGCTGATCCCGGTTCTCCGCCGCCCGCTCCTGCTCGCGCTTCGCATCGCGTCGCGCGCGCTCGAGCCCTTCCTCGACGCCCTCGTCGTCCGCGTCCATCCCGAAGAGCTCGCGCTGCAGCGTCACCATCTCGCGCAGGCTCTGCTCGAGCATCGCCTCGCGCTCCTCGCCGCTCGTTCCGGCGTAGCGCTTGGCGTGCAGGTCCATGAAGTCGACCATGAGCCGGCGCGCGTTGGTCTCGAGCTGCGCTCGCGCCTGCTCGCGGATGCCCGCCGCGAAGGCCGCGAGCATCGCCGAGGATCCGGAATCCATGCCCCGCATCCGGTCGAGCAGCTCGCGCACGAGATCGATCCGCTCCTCGACGGGAAGCCGGTTGAACTCCTCCTCGAAGACGATCGTGCGGAGCGTGCCGCCGAAGGGATCGGGCGCCTCCTCGCTCGGGAACGGATCACGGCCGCTCCCGCCGAAGGCCAGCGCGGCGCCGATGGCCAGGCCCGCGGCCGCGATCGCGGCGCCGCGGAGCCCGTCAGCGCGACGCGGCTTCGGACGAGCCGTCGCCGCGCTCAGCGACTGATCGCGCTCCACCGCGTCAAGAAGCGACCCCTCGCCGATGCGTCCGTCCGTCTCTCGCTCGCTCATCGTCCGCCTCCGGGGTTCACGTCCGGGAATTCCTGCTGCGCCTCCTCGCGCGGATCAACGATCATCTCGCCCGCGCGCCAGTCGCCGAAGTACACCGCGTTCTTGTCGAACTCGCCCGTGTTCGGGTGGCGACCCACCGAGTCCGCCATCACCGGAAACTCGCCGTTGAACTCGTAGAACATCGTCACCGATTTCTCGGGCGCCGGGTCGTCCGCGAAGACCTCCCGCGCGAGCATGAGCGAGCCCGCCCAGTACTCGTAGCTCGAGTGCCGACCGAGCGGCCCGCCGGGGAGCGAGTAGAGCGCCTCCGGGATGTCCTCGTCGCTCGGGCACAGGAAGATCTCCTCGGAGTCCACGATCGGCCCGATGATCGAGATGATCGAGTCCGGGTTGAACCCGTCCGGGTCCGAGCCCTCCGTGAAGATCGAGCTGTCGTCGAGCGGGAGCGCCCGCGGCAGCACCCCGTCGTTGGCGTTCATCCACGTCTGGAGCCCCAGCCCGATCTGCCGAAGGTTCGACGCGCACGCCGTCCGCTTGGCGGCCTCGCGCACCGCGCCCAGCGCCGGGAAGAGCAGCCCGAGCAGCGCCGCGATGATCGAGATGACCACGAGCAGCTCGACGAGCGTGAAGCCCTTCGCCGCCCGTCCAGATGGCGTCGCCCTCAGGGACATACCCCACTCTAGGGCCGCCCAAATCCCGAGGTTTGCCCGCGCCCCCCGCGCCTGCGATACTCCCCCGTCGTGAACAGGGAAACCCCCGAGTCCGCCCGCCGGACCAAGACGATCCTGTTCGTCTGCACCGGCAACACCTGCCGAAGCCCCATGGCCGAGGCGATCGCGCGCCATCTCGCCCCGTCGATCGAGCCCGAGGGCTCCGAAACCCTCATCCGCTCCGCCGGGCTCGCCGCGGGCGCCGGGGCTCCCGCGACGCCCGAGGCCGCCATGGCGCTCTCCACCATGGGCATCGAGCTGGGCGACCACTCCTCCGCCCCCGTCACCGCCCGGATGATCCGCGAGGCCGATCACGTCTACGGCCTCACCCGGAGCCACGTCGACGCCATCCTCCGCATGGAGCCCTCCGCCGAGGGGAAGGTCGAGCTGCTCGATCCGGGTCGCCAGGACGTCCCCGACCCCATCGGCGGCGATCAGGTCCTCTACAACCAGACCGCCGAGACCCTCAGAACCCTCATCGAGATGCGTCTCCGGGAGATCTTCGCATGATCATCGCCCTCGGCGCCGACCACCGCGGATGCGAGGTCTCCCAGGAACTCGCCGCCAAGCTCGAGAAGGCCGGACACGACGTCCGCGTCCCCGTCGAGCTCACGAGCGAGTCCGCCGACTACCCCGACTACGCCGCCGCCGTCGGTCGTCTCGTCGCCTCGGGCGAGGCCGAGCGCGGCGTTCTCGTCTGCGGCTCGGGCATCGGGATGTCCATTGCCGCCAACAAGGTCCGCGGCGTCCGCGCCGCCCTCGTCCACGACGAGCTCTCCGCCCGCATGAGCCGCGCCCACAACAACGCCAACGTCGTCTGCGTCTCCGCCGACCTCCTCTCCGCAGCCGACGTGTACAAGATCGTCAAGGTCTGGCTCGAGGAGGCCTTCGAGGGCGGTCGCCACCAGCGCCGCGTCGACAAGATCGCCGCCATCGAGCGCGAAAGCTGCCCCACGCCGTCCTGACGCGATTGAGCGGCTATCGGGCCGTCGTTTCGAGCTTCGACCGTCCGCCGCCCGTCCCTACACTGGGACCGTACGCGGCCGATCGCGCCGACGACGGAGCCTCCCCCCATGAGCGAACCCCGCCGATTCGACCCCGCCCGCGCCATGGCCGCCGCCAAGCACGAGTTCGGCGAGCACGGCGGCGTCAACATGTCCGTCGAGGCCTCCACCACCTTCACCGTCATGGCCGCCGACACCATGCCCGACATCTTCGCGGGCGAGAAGGGCCCCGTGCAGGGCGGCTGCTACCTCTACGGCCGCCACTTCAACCCCACCGTCTTCGCCCTGGGCCGCTCCCTCGCCGCCATGGAGAACACCGGCGCCGGCTACGCCTGCGCCTCGGGCCTCGCCGCCATCAGCGCCGCCGTCATGCAGATCTGCGACGCCGGCGACCACTGCGTCGTCTCCGACACCATCTACGGCGGCACCTACGCTCTCTTCAAGGACTACCTCCCGCTCAAGACCGGCATCACCTGCACCTTCGTCGACGCCAACGACGCGGACGCCGTCCGCGCCGCCATGAGGCCGAACACGAAGGTCGTCTACGCGGAGACGATGGCCAACCCCACGCTCAAGGTGCCCGATCTTCCCGCCCTCGCCGAGATCGCCCACGCCGCCGGCGCGAGGCTCGTCGTCGACAACACCTTCTGCCCCATGATGGTCACCCCCGCCAACCTCGGGGCCGACGTCGTCGTCCACTCCCTCACCAAGTTCATCAACGGCGCCTCCGACATCATCGCCGGCGCCGTCTGCGCCTCCGAGGAGTTCATCCTCGAGCTCATGGACCTCCACACCGGCTCGCTCATGATCCTCGGCCCCACGATGGATCCCTCCGTCGCCTTCCACATCGCCATGCGACTCCCGCACCTGGGCGTCCGCATGACCGAGCACTCCCGACGCGCCCAGCTCTTCGCCGAGCGCCTCGAAGACCTCGGCGTCCCCGTCCACTACCCCGGCCTCGCGTCGCACCCCAACCACGCACGCCTGAGGGGCATGCTCAACCCCGGCTACGGCTTCGGCGGCCTCCTCGCCCTTGACCTCGGCTCCGAACCCCGCGCCCAGGAGTTCATGGAACGACTCCAGAACAAGCACGCCTTCGGCTTCATGGCCGTCAGCCTCGGCTACTTCGACACCCTCATGTCCTGCTCGGGCAGCTCCACCTCGAGCGAGATGACCGACGAGGACAAGGCCAGGGCCGGCATCTCCCCCGGCCTCGTCCGCATGTCCCTCGGCCTCACCGGCAACGTCGAAGACCGCTGGTCCCAACTCGCCGAAACGCTCGACACACTCAATATGCTCGGATCAAAGCCGAAGACGCAGGCCGGCTGAGCCCCCTCTCCCGACGGGAGAGGGTCGGCGCGAGGGGCCTCCGGCCTACCCCGCCGCCTCGACGATCCCCCGGCACTCCCCAAACCCAATCCGCCGATACCCATCCCGCTCGCAGTACCCGCGCATGATCACCTCGTCGCCGTCGGCGAGGAACTTCCGCTCCTCCCCCGTCGGCAGCTTGATCGGCGTCCGCTCGCTCCCGGGCACGACCTTCGGCGGGCTGGCGAACGGGTCGCCGTCCCACGACAGCTCGAGCAGCGACCCTCGGCTCTCGCGCGTCGGGCCCGAGACCGTGCCGCTCGCGAAGAGGTCGCCAACCTGCATGTTGCACCCGTTGCTCGCGTGATGCGCGAGCATCTGCGCGGGCGTCCAGTACATGTCCTTGCCGTTCCCCCGCGAGAGCCGCACCGGCTCCATCCCCTTCTCGCGCATCTGCTTCGACGCGAGATACACCTCGACGAACATGTCGATCCCGCCGTGGCTCTTGTTCCGATCAGAGCTCAGGTGCGGCAGCGGCTGCGGGTCATCGGCCGCCCGCTCGAACGCGCCGGTCCGGAAGGGCGCCAGCGCCTCCATCGTCACCACGTACGGCGAGACCGTCGTCGCGAAGCTCTTGGCCAGGAACGGCCCGAGCGGCTGGTACTCCCACTTCTGGATGTCCCGCGCCGACCAGTCGTTCACCAGGCACACGCCAAAGAGCCGCTCCTCCGCCTCGTCGACCGAGATTGTCTCGCCGGATTCATTCCCCCGGCCCACGAAGTACCCGATCTCCATCTCGTAATCGAGCAGCTTGCACGGCCCGTACTGGGGCGCCCCGTCCTCAATCGTCGCGCCGGGCAGAAGCTGCCCCTTCGGGCGCCGCACCGGACCGCCCGAGATCATCAGGCTGCTCGCGCGCCCGTGGTACCCGATCGGGATCCACTTGTAGTTGGGCAGCAGCGGGTTGTCCGGCCGGAACATGCTCCCCACGTTCGTCGCGTGATGCAGCGACGCGTAGAAGTCCGTGTAGTCGCCGATGACGAACGGCATCACCAGCTCGGCGCCGTCGGCCGGCTTGAGAAGCTCGTCCCGGTCCCGGTGGTCCTTCAGCTTCTTCGAGCCCTTCCTGAGCAGGCCCTGGATCTGCTTCCGCAGCCGCGCCTGCGACCCGTCCTCCGCGATGTTGTCGAGCGTGAAGAACGACCAGTCGTCCTCGCTCAGGCCAAAGTCGCCCGTCGCCGCCAGCGCGTTGAGGTCGAGAAGCATGTCGCCGATGCGCACCGCCACGCCGATGAACGCCTCGTCCCCGTCGCGCTCGATCGCCATCGCAAACGGGAGGTTCTGGATCGGAAAGAGCGAGTCGTCCGCGTTCGCGGTTTCAACCCAGCTCTCGAGGTTCGGGTCGTGCGTCTCGTCGATCTCAAAGTGCGTCGAAGCCATGGATGAAGTCCTTTACAGCAGCCCGAGCCCGCGCAGGTCCTCGCGCGGCTCATCGAACGAGCACGAACCGATCGAGATGAACAGGTGCTCCCGGCACGCCGCGAGCTGCTCGCTCGACAGCTCGTGCCCCATCGCCACGACGCCTGTCTCGCCGAAACCGAACGCCCCCGCGTCCGACGCCTCGAGGATGGGGAGCAGGTCGCCCGCGCGGAGCCCGTCGTTGTGCATCGCGCACGCCGCCGCGATCAGCACGTTCAGGAAGCCGTGCATCACGCCCCGGGGCGGATCGCTCTCGTACGTCAGATTCTGCTCGGCCCGCAGCGGATGATGAAGCCCCGCGGTCGCCTTGAACGGCGTTCGCGACGAGGCGCACGCGTGGATGAACCGCGCGACGTCCGCCGCGGGCGGGATAAGGTCCGCGCTCACCCCGCCGCACCGAATCTTCGCGCTCGCGTCGGCGCCCTTGACCGCGGCGATCAGCCCGCGGGGGTCGCGATCGCCCGGGAGTTCGACGAAGCAACGGATCTCCGCCGGAACCGCGTCCACGCTCGCCTCGATCGCCGCCGCGTCCTCGCCGCGGAACTCCACCGCGTCCACCACCGCGAGCCCCGCGGTCGCGTCCGAGTGCGCGCCGTTGAACGCCACGAGTTGCTCCACCGCGTCATCGAGCGACGGGTCGCCCGCCGGCGGGAGCAGCGCGCTGATCCGCCACGGCTCGGCGCCCGCTCCGGTCGGGAGCCGCTCCCGCGCCTCGGCCTCGAACTCGTCGAGCCGCGCCGTCGGCACGACCAGCCGCGCCAGCATCCACGCGTCGCCGCTCGCGCGGTACGACGCGTAGTTCCGCACCGCCTCCGCCATCGACACGTTCGACGGCGGGAACAGCCCGGCGTAGTCGATCAAGCCCGTCGTCAGCGCCCGAACGCTCTGCATCGTCACTCCGAGGGAACCCCGACCACGCGGTGGGGGGGACGTCGCCACCTTACCGCCGTCCGTCCGCGGGAGCGCCCCGCTCACTCCTCGAGGTAGGTGTAGCCCTCGAGCCCCGCCTCGTAGAACGACATGAGCTTCCGGCTCTCGGCCACGCTGAGGCGCCCGTCGCGCACCGCCTCCTCGGCGCTGCGGCGCATCGAGCGGCGCAGCTGCTTCGCGTCGATCTGAACGTAGCTCATGACGTCCGACACCGAGTCGCCCGCGATCACCTCGTCGATCCGCCACCGCCCGTCATTGTCGACCGTCACGTGCGCCGCGTTCGTGTCCCCGAGCAGGTTGTGCAGGTCGCCCAGGATCTCCTGGTAGGCGCCGACGAGGAAGATCCCAAGGTCGTAGTGCTCGCCGGCGCGCAGCTCGTGCAGTTCGAGCGAACGCTTCACGTCCGCCTGATCCGGGAACCGATCGATCTTCCCGTCGGAGTCGCACGTGATGTCCGCGAGCACGCCCCGACGCGTCGGACGCTCGTCGAGCCGGTGCAGCGGGCACACCGGGAAGATCTGGTCGATCGCCCAGGAGTCGGGCGCCGACTGAAAGACCGAGAAGTTGCAGAAGTAGATGTCGCTCAGCTGATCGCGCAGCGCCTCGATCTCCTCGGGCGCCGCCTCGCCCTCGACCGCCTCGCGCTCGTGGCGAGCGAGGATCGCCGCGCCGATCCGCCAGTACACCTGCTCGCACAGCGCCCGCAGCGGGAGCGGCACGTACCCGAGCGAGAACAGGCTCATCACCTCTTCGCGCGCCTGCGTCGCGTCGTGGAGCACCTCGATCGGCGAGCTCTCGTTCATCACGTCCAGCGCGTGCAGCAGGTCGAGCACCGGCTGCGGCGTCTCGTCGCTCGACCTCGCCTCCGCCTCCACGCCCTCGGGCGTGCGGAGGCCGTCGAACCGCGACGAGCCGATCACGTCGACCACCAGCACGCTCGCGTAGGCGGTCATCGCCCGACCGCTCTCGCTGACGATCATCGGGTGCGCCGTCCCCTCCTCGTCGCACACCTTCGCGATCCGGTACACCACGTCCGCGGCGTACTCGTCGAGCGTGTAGTTCATGCTCGACTCGAAATCCGTCCGCGAGCCGTCGTAGTCGACCGCGAGCCCCCCGCCCACGTCGAGCATGTCAAGGCCCGTCGCGCCGAGCCGCCGCAGCTCGCAGTACACGTAACCCAGCTCCGTCAGCGCCGCCTTCATCTTCCGGATGTCGCACACCTGGCTCCCGATGTGGAAGTGCAGCATCCGCAGGCACTCGCTCATGTCGTGCTTCTCGAGGAGCGCCAGCGCCTCGAGCGCCTCGCTCGCGAAGAGCCCGAACTTCGAGCGCGACCCCGCGCTCGACTGCCACCGACCCGAGCCCTCCGCCGAAATCTTCACCCGCAGACCGATCTGCGGACGAACCCCGTGCGCCTCCGAGTGCTTGATGATCAGCTTCAGCTCGCTGAACTTCTCCACCACCGGCACGATGTCCCGCCCCAGCTTCGCCGCGAGAATCACCGCCTCGATGTACTCGTCGTCCTTGAAGCCGTTGCAGACGATCGGCGTCTCCGGCGCCTCCGACGTCATCCCGAGCACCGCCAGAAGTTCCGGCTTGGAACCCGCCTCGAGCCCGAACCCCAGCTTCCCCGCGAGCCGGATCGTCTCGTCCAGGATCGTCCGCTGCTGGTTCACCTTGATCGGGTACACGCACCGGTAGGAGCCGCCGTAGCCCTGCTCCGCGATCGCCGAGTCGAACGCCCGTCGCAGCTCGCTCATCCGGTGATCGAGGATCTGCGGGAGCCGGAGCAGCACGGGCGTCGACACCCCGCGCTCGCGAAGCCCCTCCACCACCTCATGAAGGTCCACCCGCCGGCCGCTCCCGGGCGTCACCTCCGCCGCGATCGTTCCCCGTTCGGTCACGTGGAAGTACCCGCCGCCCCAGGCGTCCGTTCGGTACAGCCGCGCCGCGTCCTCCACGCCCCAAGGCTCCTCGCCCGCGCCCGTCGGGGCACCCGTTCGATCCAGCGTCGTCATCAACACAGCTCCATTCCGGCGCGGCGCGACCTCCCGCCGCGGTCTTCATGCTAGGGCGCCCGCCCCGGTCCCCGCGACCGCGTGCTGCTCGCGGTGAACCCCGACCCCGTCCCCCGGGGCGTCCACGTCCACGCCGGCCCCCGCCGACGCTCGTACGCCGACCACACCTCGAACCAGTAGCTCCGGAACCGGTGCGGCCCGAACCGCTCGTACCGCCGCTCCACCTTCGCCCGCAGCGCCGCCCCCTCCTCCCGGAATCCAAGCTCCTCCCGCGCGTGCCGCTCGGTCTCCGTGTCGATCGCCAGGCGCCCGTACCGCCCGAGAAGCTGCATGATGTTCCCGGCCGCGTAGGGCCCGATGCCGGGCAGCGCCGTGAGCGTCTCGAACGCCTCCTCGTCGCTCGCGCCCGGGTCCTCAAGCCGCCCCTCGTCGACCGCCCCGCTCGCAAAGAGCTTCGCCAGCTCGACGAGCCGCGCGTCGCGGTACCCCACGCCGCACCGCGCCCGCAGGGTCGTTGCCCGCCGCCGCGCAAGCTGGGCCGCCGAGGGAAACGCCGCGTCCAGCACCTCGCAGAGCCGCGCGTTCATCCGGATCGTGCTGGGCCACGCCACGTTGCAGCTCGTCACCGTCTTGACCACGTCCTCAAAGAGCGTCGGACTCCGGAAGAGCCGCCCGCGCCCCGTCGCCCGCCACCGCTCATCGACGTCGTGGAACGCGGCGATCTCCGCCGCGCTCTCGTCAAGCCGAAGCATCCGCGACACCTGCCGCGCCAACTCCCCGCGCTCCCGCCGCCCGATCCGCCGATCGAGCTCGACCACCAGGCCCGACCCCGCCCGCCCCTCCGGCTGACCGATCCGCGCCCGCGCGCGCCCCTCGGGCAGCCGCAGCGGACGGCTCAGCGTCCGATCGATCGGGTCCCACTCGTTCGGCGCCAGAAGGAAGTACCCGTACGAGCACGCGTCGCGGACGAGGAGAAAGTCCTCCGGCGTCGCGATCGTCACCCGCGAACCCACGAGGGGCCGCGGCCTATCGCCCGCCGCTCGCGCCGACGAGCTTCGCCGCCGGCACGACGTGCGACGCGAGGTTGACGCAGATCCGCTCGCTCAGACGCTCGAACGCCGCCCCGTGCTGCTCCCACTGCTCGAGCAGCGCCGACTCCGACAGCGCCCCCTCGCCCGACGCGCGATTGATGTCGAGCGCCTGGTCCCGGTCCGCCTCGAGATGCCACTGGAAGCCGTAGGTCCGAAGTCCCGTCTTGAACGCCTGGATCTTGCACGCGGCGCTTGACGCCAGAAGCGTCCCCTGCACCGGCAGCTTCGTGACCTGCTGCCCGTGGTGGCAGAACGCCCGGTGATCCCACGCGACCCCCGCCACGGACGTCTCGATCTGCCCCGCCGGCGTGAGCGTGATCGGGTGGAACCCGACCTCCACCTCCGTCATCGGCTCCACCTCGCCGCCCAGGGCGGCCGCGATCAGCTGCGCCCCCAGGCACACCCCGATGACCGGAAGGTGACGCATCGACGCCTTGCGGAGGAACGCCATCTCGTCTTCCATCCACGGGGCCGCGTCGCTTCCCGCGTCGACCACGTTCTGGTGACCGCCCAGGCTCACGACGCCGCTCACGTCGTCGAAGTCGGGCGGAAAGCCGTCGCCGCGGTCCAGCCGCCGGACGTCCAGCTTGTGCGCGTGGTCCCGAAGAACCCGCCCGAGCCGCCCGGGCCGGTTCGCCTCGTCGTGCTGAAAAACGATGATCGCCATGGGCACAGGGTAGCGGGCCCCACCCGCGCCCGTCGCTACCGCGCCCCGCCCAGCATCGCGATCGTCGCGTCGTGCCCGCCCAGGTAGTCGTGGCGGAACCGCACGCCCGCGGTCTGGTCGAGCGCCCAGTCCAGGAGCCGCACGGGCGAGAACCGCCGCGCCGGCTCGGTCGGCCGCCCGCGAATCGCCCCGGGCGCCCGATCGCTCAGGAAGTTGAACACGAGCGCCCCGCCCGCCGACGCGCCGCGACCGTCGACCGCCTCCCACGCCCGCTCGAGCACCGCCACCGCGTGGTCCTCATCGAGCGTGTTGAGCGAGCCCGAGAACACGATCGCGTCCACCGCGCCGAACCGTGTGAAGGCGTCCGCCTCGCTCGCAAAGTCGCCCAGCGCGGCCTCGACGCGGGGCAGCTCCCGAGCGCCGATCGCCTCCACCATCTCCGGCATCGCGTCGAGCGCCACCATCGAATCAAACCCCACGCCGCGCTCGAGCAGGTACGCCGCGAGGTCCGCCCGCCCCGCGCCCGCGTCCAGAACGCGCATGCTCGAGAAGTCCACCATCTCCGCCATCACGCGGAAGCGCTCCGCCTGGAACTCCCGGCTCCGCCACCCCGTCGCCTCGAACGCCGCGCCCACCTTGTCCACCAGCTCGCGGTAGTGCTCCAGGTACGGCGGCGTCCGTCTCGCGTCGCTCACGGCTCCGCCTCCAGCGGAATCTGCTCCACGATCTCGAGCCCGAACGCCTCAAGCGCCGGCAGGTTCTTGGGCGACGTCGTGAGCAGCCGCAGCTTGCAAAGCCCGAGGTCGCGAAGGATCTGCCCGCCGATCCCGTACTGCCGCATGGGCGTCGGGATCTTCGGCGCGTCCGGATCCGCCTCGCCCGCCGCGGGGTTCACGAGCTCCCCGCCCGCGCCCGGATCCTCATCGGGTCGCAGGTACACCACCGCCCC
>Ga0081535_100689_pt1 | contig 18096 bp, 17 predicted proteins | sample HotLakmasection3_FD_71020 | JGI IMG/M metagenome (GOLD analysis project Ga0081535, IMG submission 71020) | Hypersaline microbial mat communities from Hot Lake, Washington, USA - Section #3 (SPADES assembly) (version 2) | ecosystem: Environmental > Aquatic > Non-marine Saline and Alkaline >... | reverse complement strand
CCCTCGGGGGCCAGCGCTGACGCCGCGGCCGCGAAGTCACCGTGGTGCTCCAGCAGCGCGTAGACCGCGAACGGCGAGTAGCCCTTGTGCGCCTCGAACGGCGTGGCGTTGGTGCTGAAGACGTAGAAGACCCGGTCCTTGAGCGTCGCGCTCGTGCCCGCCGACTTGCCGGGCCGACGCCAGTGCTCGTTCCCCCCCACATCCCCGGAGCGAACCATCGCCCAGCCGTGCCGGAGCAGGACCTCGCGCGGGTCGCCCCGATCGTTGAAGTCGTCGCCGGGACGGCCGGGGCAACTATTCGGGAATGCCGAAGAGTTGGAGGACGGGAGATCACCGCCGATCACTGGCTGGGGCGTTTCGTCCAGCGCCCACGCGCAGCCGAGCAGCACGTCCCGCTCGTCCGGCGTCAGCAGCGGCGGCTCGCACAGGTCGCCCTGCAGGACGGCGTAGCCAGGTGACGGGTCGCACAGGAACAGTCCGCCCTCGCCGCGCGTCTCGATGATCGTGACTGTCACGACCCACTCGCCGCTCGGCGTCTGACGCGGGACGTACTCCTTCCGTCCGACGACCACGGGCTCGGGACCGCCGACGTCCAGCCGCCGCTGGGCCAGCTTGGTGTTCCCCGATACGGGCGATTCGCAGCGGTAGACGACATGGCGACCGCCCGACGGGGTCGTCTCCATGACCAGCCGTGCGAGCAGACCAGGGCAGGCCGCCTCGACCGCAGTGCACCACGCCTCGAAGGCTTCGCCCCCGCCACCCTCCCAGTTGTCGAAGTCGATCATCTCGAGGTTGCCCGAGACGACGCCGCAGACCAGGCACATCGCCCCGCCCGCGACCTCGGACTCGAACCACGAGCCGAGCTCGTCACCGGACGGGAGCCGCGACTGGTATGGCTTCCACGAGGCGAGGGCGACCCGCTTCTCGTCTCCGCGCCGGACGGCGGGGAGGGCGCAGAGGCCCGCCGCCACGCAGGCCTGCGCGTGCGATCGGACGGAGCCGTTGCGGTGGTGCGGATCGGGGACTGAAGAGCTCACCGGCGCTCCCCGAAGTAGCTGCGCACGGCATGGTGATGGCGATGGCACCGCGGGCACAGCCAGGTCACGTCGAGCGGGCGCTGGTAGTCCTCATGGTGGGCATGGACAGGCTTCGCCTCGCCGCAGCCGGGACACTCGGCAGGTCGGACAAGTCGGCCGGAGCGGATCGCTCTTGCCACGGCGCGGTAGGCGGCCTCGCGCTCCGGATGCCGCCGGCGAAGCTCGCGCTGACGCTCAGCTGCTCGCCTCCTTCGTTCGGGTCGGGAAGCGCGGCGGCGGTCATAATCGAGGTACTTCTCGTCTCGGAGTGCGCGGTTGATCCGGACATCAACCCGCGCGCACGCAATGCACTTGTTCAGGTGCCCGTCCGCCATCCGGGGATGGCGGTAGAACTCGTTGAGCGGCTTGAGGTGATGGCACTTGAAGCACTTCTTCATCGCGGGCCCCATCAGAACGGGATCGAGTCGTCAGGGATCCCGAGCGCCGCGAGCGCGTCCTCCGGCAGGTCATCGGGAGACTCCAGTCGCGGGGGCTTGTCGCCCAGGTCGTAGGCCACGATCCGCTCCCACTCGTCGCCCGGCTTCTTCTCGACCGTGATCTCCCGCGTCTGGGCCAGAGCACCAGCGTTGGCCCACTCGACCGCCTCCTCGATCGTGTCGGGCACCGGGTCGTTCGACCGCCGCCGCCACCACTGCTCGGCCTTCTGCCGCGCGTAGCCGCCGGCGGGATGCTCGAAGCAGACCCACTCCCGGATCCAGCGGCTGAACCCGACGCGGTACTCGATCCGCATCGTCGGCGTCGCCATCGGGTTGTCGCGCTTGAAGTGGACGTGGTACGTCGTGTCCATGACCCGGTGCTCGGTCCGGGTCGGGCCGGCGCTGCCGGACACGACCGCCTCATCCGAGGCGACCGGATCGTGCTTCACCTCCCGAGCCGGGAACGCGTGCCCGCACTCCGGGCACAGCGCGTAGGAGGCGTGGATCAGGGCGTCGCACTCGGGACACTGCTTCGCCGGGGCGTCGCCCGTCCGCTGGTCCGGATCGGCGAGGCGGATCGCATCGACGGGACCGTGCCGCAACACGTTGCCGCCGAAGTCCAGGACGAGGCAGTCGCTCTTGCCCTCGGCGAGCCGAAAGCCGCGTCCGACCATCTGGTAGTAGAGCCCCGGGCTCATCGTGGGCCGGAGCATCGCCACGCAGTCGACGTTCGGGGCGTCGAAGCCGGTGGTGAGCACGTTCACGTTGGCGAGGAACTTGAGCTCGCCCGTCCTGAAGCGGTCGATCAGCGCGTCACGCTCCTTGACCGGCGTCCCGCCCTCGACGAACCCGCACTCGACGCCATGCCGCTCCGCCAGCAAGCGTGCGACGTGCTGCCCGTGCCGGACGCCCGAGCAGAACAGCAGCACCGACCGCCGGTCATCCGTCGCGGCCACGATCTCGGCGCAGGCCGCCTCGACCAGCGACGCCTCGTCCATCCGGTCCTCGAGGTCGCCGGCGACGAACTCCCCGGCCCGCACCCTGAGGTCGCTGGTGTCCGCGGTCGCCTTGCCGGCCCGGCTCCTGAGCGGGCAGAGGTATCCCTGGACGATCAGCTCGCGGACGCCGGCCTCGAAGCAGACTTCGTTGAGCACCGACTCCGGCCCGCAGATCGTGCCGGTCTTCATCCGGTAGGGGGTCGCCGTCAGCCCGATCACCCGCTGGTGGTCGCAGATGCCCTGGGCGTCCCCGAGGAAGCGGCGGTACATCCCCTCGCCGTCGGGCGGGATCAGGTGGGCCTCATCGACGAGGACCAGGTCGAGCGGCCCGAGGTCGTGGGCCCGCTGGTAGACCGACTGGATCCCCGCGATCGTCACCGGGTAGCCCAGGTCGCGCCGACCGAGCCCAGCGCTGAAGACACCGATCGGAAGGTCCGGGGCCACGGCCCGCAGCTTGTCCGCCGCCTGCTCCAGCAGCTCCTTCACGTGGGCCAGGACGACGACGCGGCCACCCCATCGCTGGACCGCGTCGCGGCAGAGCTCCGCGATCAGGTGGGTCTTCCCCGAGCCGGTGGGCAGCACCACCGCGGGGTTCGTCTGGCTGGCCGCGATGTGGGTCCACACCGCCGCCACCGCATCGCGCTGGTAGGGCCGAAGCTCCATCAGGCGTCCATCTCCGTGATGCGGACGACGACCTTCCCGCCCGGGACCCGCTCGCCCCGCTCGATCTCGAGCCGGTCGATCTGGCCGTCGTCCTCGTAGATGCCCCCGTGGGCCAGGGCATCGAGCAAGGCCTTCATCGCGTTGTCGAGGTCGCGCCGGCGGCGGTCGGGCGGGTGGGCGGTGACGTGCACCGCCACCCGGCCCGACATGGGGCGGGCGGTCCGGGATGCGAGCCGGGCGCAGACCCGCTCCCGAAACCGCCGCCCCTCGCGGCTGATCAGCGTCCGGGCGCCGACCCGCCGCCAGTAGTGGTTCACGCTCGGGGGGTAGGGGAGCTCGAGCGTGACCGACCGGCCGCCGGGCTTCACCGCTTCCACGGCGGCACGCCGCCCGAGGCGGCCGCAGCCGTACGCGGCCCGGACGCCTGCTCCCGGGCCGCGTAGCCCTTGACGCTGTTCGTGGGCTCGCCGGTGTCCTTGCGGTTCTCGATCGCGACCGTCGCCACCAGCGGCAGGTTGTGGAGCTCGACCGAGTCCTTCGGCGTCAGCACTCCGACGGCCCGGCAGATCGCCGAGAGCGTCCCGCGAGCGATGCGGACAGTGGTGTCGTTGGGGTGCTCCAGCATCAGCCGGTCCCAGAGCCTGCGGCCCTTGTGCGGCCCTTCGATGATCTCGAGCTCGAGCTGCAGGTACGCGCCGTCGCCGCGCTTCGTCGGCTTCATCTCCGACGCATTGATCACGACGAGGTACTTGCCGCCGGGGACGGGCTCGAAGCCCACGTTCGGGTCGACGTCGCTCGCGTTGAATCCGTTGAGGTTCGCCATGGGGTATCAGGCTCCGGTCTGGCTGGAGGTGGTCGGGGTCGTCTGGTCGTCGTCGGGGTCGCCCAGGTCGGGCTGCTCGCCGCGGGCGAAGGCGGCGAAGATGCGGTAGTCGAGGGGCAGCTCGTCGGGCAGGCCGAGGCGGTTCTTCGCCACGTGGGCCGGCCGCTCGGTTGTGCGGACGATCCGCTCGCCCGTGCCGACGCCCTTCGTCCGCTTGCGGTCGAAGCCCTCGCTGCTCGTCCGGGTGTGGACGCGGTAGCTCGCGAAGAGCACCTCGTCGCACCACTCCTGGACGAGTGCCGAGGCCTGCTTCTGCAGCCGCGGGACGTAGCGGTCGTAGGTGTCGGTCTCGGGGTTCGCGAACTTCTCGATCGCGGCGTGGGCGATCAGGATCACCTGCATCCCGCGCTCGGTCCGCAGGGCGTCGAGGCCGGTCAGGACCTCGCGCCACTGCGTGAGCGCGAACACGTAGCCTTTCGCGTAGCCGATGTCCTCGATGGTCTCGACGCCGCGCTTCTGGCAGACCTCGGCCCAGATCATCCGCTCCAGCCAGTCGAGGCTGTCGACGACGACGGTCTGGTAGCCGTGGTCCTCGCTGTAGAGCGTCGTCAGGGCCGCGAGCACGTCGGCGTACCGGGTCGCCAGCGGGAAGCGGTCGCACTCGATGTCGTTCGTGCCCTCCTCGGTCGTGATGAAGATGGCCTTTTCGGCCATCGCCCCGAACGTGCTCTTGCCGACGCCGTGGACGCCGTAGAGCAGGACGCGCCGGGGCATGACGGCACGGCCCTTCTGGATCTGAGCAAGCAGGCTCATGCGGATGTCGCTCCTTCCTCCTGGGAGGTGGGTTGGTGGTGGTGTTCAGTCGCGGTCGTAGAGCCGCAGCGACTCGAACCGCGTCGGCCAGTGGCCGGTCTCGCGGCAGCGCTGCAGCTCGTGAATAGCTCGGTCGTTGTCGGCCTCGGCGGCGTCGAGCCGGCGCGGGGCGATCTGCCAGACGCCGCACCGGAACGGCTCGCGCTTCTCGACCGCGATCACGTGCACGGGCAGGACGACGCCGCAGGCCTGCGCGAGTAGGGCGCGGTAGAACGCCAGCTGGTGCACGTAGCCGAACGCGGCGATGTCGAGCTCGAAGCCGTCGAGCCGGTCGGTGGTCTTGAGGTCGACGAGCCCGCGGTCGGACGTGGGGTTGATCCAGTCGAAGCGGGCCTGACAGGGCGTGCCCTGACGCTCGGCCCGGACGACTCCCTCGGCGACGCCGGACTCGAGCAGCTCGCGAGCGAAGACGTGCTCGCGGACGCTCGCCGCCATCTGCTCGACGAGCGCGGCGTCGGCATCCGCGAGTGCCGCCTTGCCGGTCCGCTCGGACCACTCGGCGAAGGCCTTCGTCGCGGAGCCAAACGGCAGGCCGGTCTTGGGGTTGATCGGCCCGCCGACCGCGAACTCGGCCTCGTATCGCTCCCGGCCTTCGAGGATGAGGACGTGGGCAGCCCGGCCGACGAGGAACGCGTGGCTGTCCCGGCGGGGGATCAGCCCGAGCTCCTTGCGGCGGAAGAGCAGGGGGCAGCGGCGGAAGTCCGCGAGCCGGTGCGACGAGAGGTACTCGTCGGCCCTGGCGTGGTAGACCTCGGCGGGCTCGCGGATCAGCGTCCTGTCGAGCGTCGCCGCAAGGGTGTCGGTGTTCGTCGTGGCGAGCCCCATCAGGCCGCCACCTCGCACACGCGGCGAGCGGCACCGCCCGAGGGCGAGCGGTCCGGCACGCGGCCGACGGAGAAGCCCCCGGCCCCGAACTCCCGGCTCAGGAACGCGGTCAGGATCCGGACCACGGCCACGCCGGTGGGCGTGCTGGCATCGATGAGCAGCCCGGTGTCGGGGGCGGACACCCGGTACGAGACATCGGTGCGGGTGCGGGCTTCGCCGAACAGGCCCTCCGCCGCGAGGATCGAGAGGTGCAGGGTGGTCTCGGCCTCCGCCAGGTCGGCGGGGGATCGGAACCGGAATCGGAAGACGGTGGTGCTCATCGAGCGAGTGCTCCTTGCCGTGGACGCACCGATCGCCGCCGCCGAGGCCCGGCCCCCGAGCACGGACGAGCCGTGCCCGGGTGGCCGAAGCCTCAGGAGGAAAGAAGAGAGGCCGGCGGGGGTGTCGTCGTGGGTCCTTGGCCACCTATGCCGACGCCCACCGCCGTGCCCGATCACGACTCGCCGAGCCCCGCGTCCTCGAAGCGGGCCCGCATGCGGCGGATGGCCTTCTCGACCTGGCGGCGCGAGACGCAGCGGCCGCGCCGGCGCGTCCACTCGCGAGCGGTCGCGGCCACGCCGTGCTCGGCCACGTGGCGGAGCAACTCCTGGTCGTCGGCGCTGAGTCCCGACATGGCGTGGTCGATGGCGTCGGTCAGGTCCGCGTCGTCGATCGCCGAACGGCGAGACGCGTGCGTCCGACGCTGGAGGTCGGCCTCGCCGAGCATCGAGTCGAGGGGGTCGGCGTCGCCGTTGAACTCGACGGTGGTGCCCTCGAGCGAGAGGCACGTGTAGTCGCCTCGGCGCTTGAGGCGGCCGCGGAAGCGGAGCTCCATCTTCGCCCACGAGTCGAGGGCGTTCGTGACGAACGCCTCGACGTTGCCGCGGGCGGGGTCGAAGAGGTGTCGCTTCTCGAGCAGGTAGACGACCATCGCCTGCTGCAGGTCGTCGTAGTCGCTGGCGGAGAAGTCCGTCCGCCGGCAGAGCTGGGCCGCCTTGATCCGGATCAGGCGGCTGGTGAAGGGGTCGGAGAGAACGTCGTGGCGATCGGCCATCGGAGACTCCGAGGCCGACCACCGGGCTCACCGCCCGGTCACGAGATCGCACGTTCGATGCTGTGCCGCGGCTCCTTCGCCGCGGAGATTCACAGGTGCGCCCGTGACTGGCCGGTTATGAGCCGGCCGGCCTCGGACGAGGGCCGGGGTGTTGCAGGCTGCAGCGCCGGAGAGAGTGCTCGGCTGAGCCGAGGCGACCGCACAAGCCCCTGTATGGCAGCGGCTAACGATGTTCTTCGAACTTCTTTCCCCTGTTGCGGGGCTGCGACGCAACACCCCTGGCGACGGACGGCGAGTCCTCGGACGCGAGGACCTCGACATCGAGCCCAGCCCGCTGGAGGCGCCTCGAGATCGTTGAGGGATTGATGCTGTGGCCCTCCTTCTCCAGCTCGCGGGCCGCCGGGCGGATGCCGCCGTACTGGCGGACGGCCTGGGCCAGGAACTCGTCGGTGAGCTTCTCGTCGCTGGCCTTGTTGCTCTCCCGGCGGATGATCCGGTTGAGCTCAACAGCCGAGAGTCGGACGCCCTCCGCAGTCTGGGCGATGGTCTCCGCTTCCTCGACCATCCCGAGGAGCGCGGCTCCATCGATGAGCAGCTGCTCGTCCTCAACCTCGAGGAGATCACGGAGCGAGACAACGGACGGCGGGACGATGTCGGGCCAGATCGCACGTGCGGGCAGCGCGTCCGGCACGAGGAACACTCGGTCGGTCCGCTTCCCGATGCTCACCGCGATTCCGTCCCCGCCCGGCGCAGTCAACCCGAACGCGACAACGAGCTCGCGTTCATCACCGCCCACCGTCACCTTCCCCAGCTTCCAGGCCGGCGCCGGTCGAAGCTCCCTGGGCTTCCGCCCCGGACGGATCACGTCGCACAGGACCCGAGCGAGGCCGCCACGGTCGACCCGCCATGCGTCGCAGTCCGCACGCTCGACCTGCACCCGGCCCCGCTCCGGGCACCCGATGAAGAGCCGGTCGTCGCCCTCGAACTGAACGACCTCCTCGAGATGCCCGTCCGAGCACGCAGGGCATCGAGCCAGGCGACCGTTGCCCGCGGGAACCAGGAGCCGCTTCGACAACAGCCACTCGAGAACGCCGTCCTCCCAGGCCTCCGTATCGCGACGGGTGAAGATCCGCGACGGGTCCTCCGCGCCCGTGAGGACGAGCTCCAGCACATCATCCAGCGTCAACGAGCACCCCCCATCGCCGCAGGCATCGCTCACCGAGGGACCGCAGGTCATCGGGCCTCGTCTTGAGGTCGCACCCGTTCGGCGCGGTGACCCGGATCGGAAGCGTCCGCTGCCCGCCCTGCGCCGGGCGAGCGAGCCGGAGCCGGAATCCAGCGCCGAGCACCTGCACACCGGGACCACGGCGGTCGATCAGGTTCGTGCACCGAGCGAGCTCACGATGCAGGTCCCCTGGGCCGCCGTGCCGGTTGAGCCGCACGTCGTATGTCACGCGGCTGCCCGGCTCGCGGAGCCGGAGCACGGTGATCGTCGCCTCGTCGACCCCGTCGAGCGGATCCAGCGGCATCTGGAAGTCAGGCGAGAGCAGCTCGTCGAGCCTGAACACCGGACGCTGCGGCGGGACCGGCTCGACGTCGAGCCCCAGCATCGCGCGGCAGAAGGCGACCTGCAGATCGTTCCAGACCGGCAGCCCGCCGCGGGCACAGAGCTCCATGGATCCATCCGTCGGGTCGAAGACGAACACGTTCTCGAACGCATGCCGGGCCGACCGAGGCTCGAGCTCGTTCTCGGCGTTGAGCTCGATGACCGCCTCAGGGTAGTTGTCGAGGTACGCGAAGAAGTAGTGCGGGCCGTCGTGCCGCCGGTGGTGTTCGACCTTGCAGTGCCGGCCGCGGAGCTCCTTCGGGTAGTAGTAGCCCGAGAGCTCGGTCTCGAGCGCTCGGATCCGCAGGTCCGACGGCTCAAACGCCCCGACCGGCAGCCCGTTGCGGCGGTTCCACGACCGCCCGCCCTCGAGTGCATCGGCGTGCGACCAGAAGCCCGCCTCCTTGAACGCCGGTCGGCAGTGCAGGTACGCCCACATCGCCTTCGACTGCCGGCTCCGGAGCTCCTCGAACTCCGCCAGCCGATCCCCGGCCCGGTAGCCGATCTCCTCCGCCAGGATCCGGATGGCTCGCGGGTCCGCGAGATCATGGACCTGCTGCATCACGTTGTGGATGTCGTTTCGAGCCTCGTCAGGCAGCGCCTGCCAGGCGTCGAAGATCGGCTCGATGCGATGCGGCGTTAGGTCGTCCCAGGGGACGTCCTCGAGCTCGTCGCGGCGTCGGAAGAACTCCCGCAGCATGGCGTTGTCGATCTGCTTCAGGACCCTCCGGGGATCGAACGGGGTCGACATTGTGGACTCCTTGTGTCCAGTGAACGGTAAACGGCTGGGGCAAATAGAAACCGAGGCTGCCAGCCGTCAGAACAGCCTCGGCTCGACCTCGCAGACGAGCAGGTTGAGCTTCTCGAGTCGGATCCGCATGGCCATCGCGGAGACGTTGAACTGGTCGGCGAAGGGCCGGACGAATCGCTCGCGGGCGGCCCTGACGGCCCAGTCCTGGTTCGCGGCCACGTCGTCAACGTCCAGCGCCGCGTCGGGGACCGGCTCGTCGTCGCCTCGCCACTCCTGCCACGCGGCGCGGACGTGCTCCCGCGGCATCAGCAGGTAGCCGGCGAAGGTGTTCGCCTGCCACTCCTCGGGGGCTTTCGCCCCGTCCCGGCAGACGATCCCGGGCTGCCCCTCGACCTCGAACAGCGTGGGCCCGTCCGGCGATGCCAGGATCTGGTGCCGGTGGAGCCGCCAGTGCCCGACCTCGTGGGCGAGCGTGAAGTTGAAGCGGCCGGTGTGCCGGTGGTGGTCCAGCGAGCGGTCGACCGCGATCCGGCCGTCCTCGAGCCAGATGGCGCCGAGCACGTCGTCGGAGCCGAACCGGCCGCGCAGGTCGTCGATCTCGAGCTGCAGCCGGAGGTGGAGCTCGATGATCTCGTCGATCGGGATGGGGACGGTGAGCTCGTGGCCCGCGGCGGCGAACTCGGCAAGGAGGGCGTCTGCCTCCCGCTCGATGTGCGGCTCAGGCATGAACTGGACGCGGTGACGCTGCGGAATCCCGAAACTCAAGACGGCTCGTCCTCCTGCCGCTTCCTCTTGACCTGGTCGATCAGCTCCCGGACCTGCTCGGCTGACAGCCCACTGACAGTCCGGAGCAACTCCGGGATCTGCTCGGGCTGTTCGAGGATGATCTTCTTCACATCGTCTGCGATCCTGCCGGCCATGGCGATCCAGGCATCCGGATCCTCTCCCAGCACCTCGGCCATCCGGCGGACCCGGTCCGCGGTCGGCCTGGATGTCGCCTTGCCCGTCTCGATGAGCGACAGGTACGTCGGACTCACCTCGATCAGCTCGGCGAACTTCCGGAGGCTGTACCCACGTTTGAGCCGCCGCTCACGGAGCAGGGCACCGAACTCAGCGGGGGACTCGGCCATGGGGGCTCACTTTGACAGGAAGACGCCCGGGCGTTTACCGTACCGTGGACATAACCGCCGGGTCAAGCCCGGCCCGACGATCTCTCCAGATGACGGGGGCGCGGCATGGCACTCTGGCTGAACCGATCCGGGCGACACTGCGAGCACGAGTCCAGGTTCCTCGACGAGGGCCGGATCTACTTCACTTTCGACGGCCTCGACCGGGACCTGAGCCACATCGCGACCCGGGATGACGTACAGGCCCTTCTCGAGGAGGTGGCCCCGAACGCGAGCCCGGGGAAGCGGCGACAGAACGGCGGCCAGATGTGGGCCTTCGTCACGAAGATGGCGAAGGGCGACTGGGTGGCCGTGCCGAGCAAACGGAAGACGATCCACATCGGCGAGATCACCGGCGACTACACGTTCGACCCGAACGCCCAGAACCCGTACTACCACTCCCGCACCGTGAACTGGATCGAGCAGGACGTCCCCCGGACGAACTTCGACCAGGACATCCTGAACTCCCTCGGGGCGTTCACGACCGTCTGTGAGATCAAGCGAAACGACGCGGAGAACCGCGTCCGCGCGATGCAGACCAACGACTGGAAGTCCACAGGGGCCAAGCCTCGTCTCATTACCAACGGCGAGGATGAGCAGGAGGCGACGGACGAGTCCTCGACGCTCAACATCGACCTCGAGCAAGTCGCTCGCGACCAGATCGCGCGGCAGGTCTACGCCCAGTACGCGAACCATGGCCTTGAGGACCTCGTCGAGGCCATCCTGCGAGCGCAGGGCTTCACGACGCACCACAGCGGGAAGGGGCCGGACGGCGGGATCGACATCCTCGCGGCGCCGGACACTCTCGGGTTTGGACGCCCACGAATCTGCGTACAGGTGAAGAGCCAGACGTCGCCACTTGAGCGGCCGGTCCTCGATCAGCTGGTCGGGACGATGCAGCACGTCGGCGCGGACCAGGGGCTGCTCGTCTGCTGGGGCGGCTTCAAGAAGACGGTGCTGCAGGAGGTGCCGCGGCTCTTCTTCAAGGTGCGATTGTGGGACCAGAACGACCTGCTCGACCAGTTCCTCGCTGTCTACGACAGACTGGACGAGGAGATGCGGGCCGAGCTGCCGCTGAAGCGGGTATGGGCGATGACGTCTCCGGACACGGACGACACCAAGGAGTGATCAGGAATGGCCAAGTCCACGAGCAGTGCCGCCAACCTCGGCTTCGAAGACCGCCTCTGGCAAGCCGCCGAGAAGCTTCGCGGCAACATGGATGCCGCCGAGTACAAGCACGTCGTTCTCGGCCTGATCTTCCTGAAGTACATCTCCGACGCCTTCCTTGAGAAGCACGCCGCCCTCGGAGCGGACAAGCACGCCGACCCCGAAGACAAGGACGAGTACCTCGCCGAGAACATCCCGTGGGTGCCGCCGGAGGCTCGCTGGAACTACATTCAGAAGCAGGCCAAGGACCCGAAGATCGGCACGCTCATCGACAACGCGATGACCGCGCTCGAGCGTGAGAACAAGGCGTTCAAGGGTGTGCTGCCCAAGGACTACGCCCGCCCCGCCCTCGACAAGCGTCGCCTCGGCGAGGTGATCGACCTCATCGCCACCATCGGCCTGGGCGACAAGGAGAGCCGCCAACGCGATGTCCTCGGCCGCGTCTACGAGTACTTCCTCGGCAAGTTCGCCGAGAAGGAAGGCAAGGGCGGCGGCGAGTTCTACACGCCTTCGTCCGTGGTGAACCTGCTCGTCGAGATGCTCGAGCCCTACAAGGGCCGCGTCTTCGACCCCTGCTGCGGCTCCGGCGGTATGTTCGTCCAAGCCCTGAAGTTCATCGCCGCGCACGCCTCGGGCAACGGCAACGGCACCAAGGCCAAGCGCGACATCGCCATTTACGGCCAGGAGTCCAACTACACCACATGGCGCCTCTGCCAGATGAACCTCGCCATCCGCGGCATCGACGGCGACATCCAGTGGGGGGACTCCTTCCTCGACGATAAGCACAAGGACCTCAAGGCCGACTTCATCATGGCCAACCCGCCCTTCAATATGGAGGACTGGGGCTACTCAAAGGTGAAGAACGACGCCCGCTGGCGACGCTTCGACTCATCCTCCAGCGGCGCACAGTTTTCACTCCCGCCGGGCGGTGAGCGCAAGAACAAAGACGGTTCCACCTACACGGTCGACGGTGGTAATGCCAACTACCCGTGGATCTTGCACTTTCTGAACCACCTTGCCCCGCACGGCACCGCCGGCTTCGTCCTGGCGAACGGCTCGCTTACCAGCAGCACCTCGGGTGAGGGCGAGATCCGCCGCGCCATCATCGAGCACGACCTCGTGGACTGCGTCGTTGCCCTCCCCGGCCAGCTCTTTTACACCACGCCGATCCCAGCCTGCCTCTGGTTCTTGACACGTAACAAGGGTGCTGACAAAGAGCGGGGCTACAAGGCTCGTCAAGGCAAGACGCTCTTCATCGACGCCCGCAAGATGGGTAACCTGATCGACCGAACGCACCGCGAACTGCCGCCCGATGCCGTCGCCGAGATCGCACGCACCTACCACGCCTGGCGCGGCGAGAAGGACGCGGGCAAGTACGAGGACATCGCGGGTTTCTGCAAGTCTGCCACCCTTGAGGAGATCGAGGCGCACGGCTTCGTACTCACGCCAGGCCGATTCGTCGGGGCAGAAGAGATCGAGGACGATGGCGTCCCCTTCGAAGAGAAGATGGCCGAGCTTTCAGCGTCTCTCTATGAGCAGTTGGCAGAGGCGCAGGATCTCGACAACACCATCCGGCACAACCTGGAGGCTCTGGGTTATGCCGAATGATGGTTGGGCAACCATGCCTTTTACGGACGCGGTTCAGGTCAACCCTTCGGTCAAGCTTGAGAAGGGAGTGGTTTACCCCTTCGTCGAGATGGCGGCGGTAGATCCGGCTTCGCGCAGCGTGGCCGAGTCCGAAGAGCGGGCGTTCAAGAGTGGTGGCGCGAAGTTCCTGCCTGACGACACATTGATGGCGCGGATTACGCCTTGCTTGGAGAACGGCAAGATCGCTCGCTTCCGCCCGACCAACAAGACCAGCCGTGGCTTCGGCTCCACCGAGTTCATCGTGATCCGTGGCCGTGCGGATGTGACTGACAACGACTTCGCGTACTACCTCACGAAGTCACCGGACTTCCACCAGTTTGCCGTTGCTCAGATGACAGGCAGTTCGGGTCGTCAACGGGTGCCAGCTGAGTCGCTCGCCCACTTCGAGGCTTTGGTGCCCCCGGTCTCCACCCAACAGCGCATCGCCCGCGTCCTCGGCTCCTTGGATGACAAGATCGAGTTGAACCGCCGGATGAACCGCACGCTGGAGCGGATGGCCCAGGCGCTGTTCAAGTCGTGGTTCATCGACTTCGACCCCGTCCGTGCCAAGGCCGAGGGCGACCCCACCGCCGGCGGCGTCCCCAACCACCTCGCCGCCCTCTTCCCCGACCGTCTCGTTGACTCCGAACTCGGCGAGATCCCGGAGGGATGGGAGGTGAAGTCGCTCGATGAAGCCTTCGACGTAAACCCGAAGCGGAAGCTCACTAAGGGCACGCTCGCACCCTTCCTCGAAATGTCCAATATGCCCACCACGGGCCCGTCGCCAGCGGCGTGGCGACTCCGGGAGATGACCTCGGGCACGAAGTTCATCAAGGGCGACACACTCGTTGCGCGGATCACGCCGTGTCTGGAGAACGGCAAGACCGCCTTCGTCGACTTCTTGTATCCCGGGCAAGTCGGTTGGGGATCGACCGAGTACATCGTGCTTCGCCCAAAGGGCGACATCCCACCGGTCTTCGCCTACCTCCTTGCACGCACTGAGTTGTTCCGAACATTCGCCATCCGCCAAATGACCGGATCGAGTGGCCGTCAGCGCGTCCCTCCGGACAGCCTCTCGGCCCTCCAATTGGCACTGCCCGCGATCGATTCACCCCTGCACAAGGCCTTCGGGGATCAGGTAAACCCGTACTTCGAGCGCATTTCTTTGTCCGCGAGGCAGAACCGCAAACTCGCCGGGGTCCGTGACACTTTGCTCCCGAAGCTCCTCAGCGGCGAACTCGAGGTGCCGGAAGCCGAGGCGGCGATTGAGGAGATCGGATGATGGCGGGCCCGCTGGACGAAGCCCAGATCGAGATCGTCACGGTCGGCTATCTCCGCGACCTCGGCTACGAGTACGCCAACGGCCCGGACATTGCACCAGACGGCGCTTCACCGGAGCGGACGGACTACGGCCAGGTGGTGCTGCTCGATCGGCTCCGCCACGCGCTGGAGCGCATCAACCCGGGAGTCCCGCCCGAGGCGATTGAGGAGGCACTCCGCAAGGTCTCCCGCCCGGAGAGACCGTCCTTGGTGGTGCACAACCAGTCTTTCCATCGGATGCTCGTCGACGGCGTCGATGCCTCCTGGATGGAGAACGGCAGCGAGCGTTATGGCAAGGTCTGGCTGATCCAGGGCGACCCGACGCGGGTCGAGGACAACGAGTTCCTCGTCATCAACCAATTCACTGTCATCGAGGACAAGCGGAACCGCAGGCCAGATGTGGTCGTGTTCGTCAACGGGTTACCGCTCGCAGTGATCGAGCTGAAGAACCCTGCGGAGGAGAAAGCGACCGTCCGCCACGCCTTCAACCAGATCCAGACCTACAAGCACGACATCCCGTCGCTCTTCGCCTTCAACGCAGCGATCGTGATCTCGGACGGCTTTGCCGCCAAGATCGGGACGCTCACCGCCGGGTGGGACCGCTTCATGCCATGGCGCACAGCAGACGGTGAGGGACTCGCGGGCACGGCGGAGGTGCAGCTGGACGTCCTGGTCCGCGGCGTCTTCGAGAAGCGGCGGTTTATCGACTACATCCTGCACTTCATCACCTTCGAGGACGACGGAAAGACGCTCGCCAAGAAGGCCGCGGCGTACCACCAGTACTGGGCGGTGAACAAGGCGGTGGAGACGACCGTCGAGGCGAGCCGGCCCGAGGGCGACCGCCGTGCCGGGGTGATCTGGCACACGCAGGGATCGGGCAAGAGCCTGTCGATGGTGTTCTACGCCGGGAAGATCATCGGCCACCCGGCGATGGAGAATCCGACGCTGGCCGTGATCACCGATCGCAACGATTTGGACGACCAGCTCTTCGGGACGTTCAGCGTCAACGGTGACCTGCTTCGACAGACTCCAGTGCAGGCAGAGAGCCGCGAGCATCTGAAGGACCTGCTCCGCGTTGCATCCGGCGGCGTCGTCTTCACGACCATGCAGAAGTTCGAAGGGGGCGATGTGCTCAGCGATCGGCGGAACATCGTTGTGATCGCGGACGAGGCACACCGGAGCCACTACGGCTTCAATGCCAAGATCGATCGCGCGAGCGGCGACATCAAGTACGGGATGGCCAAGTACCTCCGCGATGCCCTGCCGAACGCGTCGTTCATCGGGTTCACCGGCACACCGCTGGAGCTCGACGACAAGAGCACGCCGGCAGTGTTCGGCGACTACATCGACAAGTACGACATTCTCCGCGCCGTGGAGGACGGCGCGACGGTGCCGATCTACTACGAGTCCCGCCTGGCGAAGCTGGAGCTGAGCGAGGAAGAGAAGCCGCGGCTCGACCCGGAGTTCGAGGAGATCACCGAGGGCGAGGAGGAGAGCGACAAGCAGAAGCTCAAGAGCAGATGGGCCGCGCTCGAGGCCATGGTCGGCACGGAGAAGCGGCTAGAGCTCGTTGCTCAGGACCTCGTCGATCACTTCGAGAAGCGGCTCGAGGCGATGGACGGCAAGGCGATGATCGTCTGCATGTCTCGTCGGATCTGCGTGGACCTGTACAACGCGATCGTGAAGCTGCGGCCGGATTGGCACCGCGTTCAGGACGACGAGGGCGCCATCAAGGTGGTCATGAGCGGTTCGGCGTCGGACGATCAGGCGTGGCAGCCTCACATTCGCACAAAGGCCCAGCGCGAGGCAATCGCCAGGCGGTTCAAGGCTCCGCAAGACCAACTGAAGCTCGTGATCGTCCGCGACATGTGGCTGACTGGCTTCGACTGTCCCAGCATGCACACGATGTATGTCGACAAGCCGATGGCGGGGCACAACCTCATGCAGGCGATCGCCCGCGTCAACAGGGTCTTCCGCGACAAGCCCGGCGGGCTGGTGGTGGACTACCTCGGCATCGCCGACGCACTCAAGAAGGCCCTGCATACCTACACCGCCAGCGGTGGCAAGGGCCAGGCGGCGGTCGATCAGGACCGGGCCGTCGCGGTCATGCTGCAAAAGTACGAAGTCGTCCGCGACATGCTGCACGGCTTCGACCATCAAGCCGTGCTGCGTGCGGAGCCCGCGAAGCGGATGTCCGGCATCGCCGAAGCGATGGAGTTCATCCTCGGGATTGAGGATGGGAGGCGCCGGTTTGTCCAGGCGGTCTCGGCATTGTCGAAGGCGTTCGCATTGGCGGTGCCGAACGAGCAGGCGATGGCCATTCGGGACGAAGTCGGCCTTTTCCAGGAGATCCGCTCGGCGCTCATAAAGGTCGCGGCATCGGAGTCAGAGCGGTCGCCCGAGGAGGTCGAGTCAGCCATTCGTCAGCTCGTCTCCCGTGCGGTGTATTCCACCGATGTTGTCGACATCTTCGCTGCCGCGGGAATGGCGAAGCCCGACATCTCGATTCTGTCGGATGAGTTTCTTGCCGACGTGCGGCACCTGCCGCAACGTAACCTCGCACTTGAGCTGCTCAAGCGACTGATCAATGACGAGATCAAGACGCGGATGCGGAAGAACGTCGTCCAGGCGCGATCGTTCGCGGAGATGCTGGAGGAGTCGGTCCGCAAGTATCAGAACCGAGCGATCGAGGCGGCGCAGGTCATTGATGAGCTGATCAAGCTGGCGAAGGAGTTGCGAGCTGCCCAGTCCCGGGGCGAAGAGCTCGGCCTAACAGACGACGAGGTCGCATTCTACGACGCCCTCGCCGACAACGAGAGCGCGAAGGACACCTTGGGCGACGAGAAACTCCGCATGCTGGCTCAGGAGCTCGTCGAGCGGGTGAAGCAGAGCGTGACCATCGACTGGCAGGTGCGAGAGAACGCGCGGGCACAGATCCGAGTGCTCGTCAAGCGGCTTCTACGGAAGTTCGGCTACCCGCCGGACATGGAGCAGCGAGCGACTGAGCTTGTACTGGAGCAGGCAGAGGTGCTGTGCCGAGACTGGTCGCGCTCCTCTCAAGTGGAGCACCGTCTGCAAAGGGCGGCCCACAAGGCACGTTGAGATCGCCAGTCCGAGATCTGCACGATCGGGCGGAGCTCTCGCTCAGTCAGTTGGGGGACACCGTGGGCACTTTGCGGCAGTGACAGGATTGCCTCTTGGAGGTCCGGCGCGAGGTGCAGCAGGTTCATGATTTGCGTCATCCGCGGCTGAGTGACCCGGGCCAGCTCCGACAGCTCGGACTGGTTGGCCACCACGCCGTCCCGGATCATCCCGTCGAACTTGATCGCCAGGGCCATGAGCCGCGCGACGCGGGGGACTCGCTCCGACGGCGGCACGGTTTCTTCCTTCTGGGGCCGCCGGCGCCCCCGACCATGCCGGAACTTCACTGTCCGCGTGACCGTGGTCATGCTGCCGCCTCCCGAAGCGCATCCATGAAGGCCCGGATACTCGTCGGACGGAACGTGACGCTCAGGCTGGAGCTCACCGCGTCGTACTCGGCCACCTCGACGAGCAGTTGGATGAGCCGGGCCTGCTCGCGGGGGATCAGCCTCGTCCAGACCGGGTCGAACCCGGCGAGGGCAGCGGCGGCCTGATCCGGCGCGATCGACTCGGCCGCGAGCTCGGCGAGCC
>Ga0081535_100686_pt1 | contig 18197 bp, 17 predicted proteins | sample HotLakmasection3_FD_71020 | JGI IMG/M metagenome (GOLD analysis project Ga0081535, IMG submission 71020) | Hypersaline microbial mat communities from Hot Lake, Washington, USA - Section #3 (SPADES assembly) (version 2) | ecosystem: Environmental > Aquatic > Non-marine Saline and Alkaline >... | reverse complement strand
AAACCCTTTCCAATAAAGCCCGTAATTCGACATTGGCTTTCACAATGCTTTTTACTTGGACTACATATTCCTTTGTGACGCCGCGCCAGTCAAAGTCTTCAGCAGGGAATTGCCACCCTTGTTGCGGATATCGCTCCATCCAGATCGTTTCTAGCTGAGCAGAGTCAATCTTTTTACAACTTGTCTCAAATGCTTGTCCAAGAATGCTCCCAACTGCCTTGTCTCGTACAAATTGCTTTATGGCAGATTTGTAGTAATGGTTGATGCTGGTGTCAGGAACGTCGTAGAACTGTAGTTCTTTGATAAAACGCTGGATGAAGAAGCCTATCGCTTCTGCCATTGGTTGCTTGAGGGTATTTGTTTTAAGTCTCGCCACGCCGCCATCTAAACAATCTTTGAAAAAATCTTGGACGTAGCTTTCTAAAACAGGTTTGCTCAGATCGAGCACCTGATTTAGCACGAACTTGCCAAGTTCAACACCTGTAGCAATTGCGAGTAATTCCAGCATGAATGAAGCTTGATAGAGTCCTGCTTCTAATATGGCATTCGCTCTCTAGAGATAGTCATTCGTCGTCCAATAAAAATCAACGTTTCCAAACCGTCAGATTCGGAAACGTTGAAAAGTTACAGGTCTTTAACACCTAATCAGGCTTTTTCTCGGGGAGGAGGCACTTGTCAGAATCGCAGCCGGCGGGGCCAGCTTCGATGAGGTCGCCGCGATCGTAGCGGGACAACGCCGCGTGGAAATCATCAATGCCGCGACGCTGCTTCACCTGCTCCACCATCGCGTCATAAGTCGCCTTATCGATCGGCTCAAACGGCAACCGGGGGAAGGTTTGCAGATCATCGAAGCGGGCGAGCAGGGCGGCGGAGATGTAGCCTTCATCGTTTTGGATGGCGTCAGAGATGCGCTGGCTCAGACCGTCGATTTCCGGTTCCCGCAGTTCGATGGTGGCGGAGGTGTTGTGAGCGGTGTAATGCTTCTGCACCTGCATGTAAAAGTCGAACTGGGCCAGAGCGGTGAATTTCTCAATGGCAATTTCATCGGCACCGGGCAAATTCGCCCAGGAAACTTCCACGGGCATTTCCACCAGCCACTCCGTACAGCGCGGATCAAACGGATCGTCCAGCAAGTTGCCGTTTTCATCCTTATCCGACTGGGAGGGAATGACCGAGTAGCCATAGTCAATGCAGGCCATCGCTACCGGGTCATTCTTGCGGAAAGTGATGCGGCGGATGTAGCGCTGGGCCTTGGGGGGGTGCCAACCGGGGCTCGCGCCCGTGAGCAGCGACTTGGTGCCCGCGGGTTGCACGGTGGTGCAGCGGTTGGGGCGCTTGATGCCGTGGCGATCGCAATAATCCCCCACCGTTTCATGCACAATCTGCTTCCAGCGGCTCAGGTAGTCCGCCTCCTTCTGCTTGAACTCCACACCTTGCATGGTGTTGGGGCGACCCGCTTCCCACCACTGCAGCCACTCCACCCCAAACGCCTGCACAAAAAAGTCGAACAGCCCGGTGAAGGACACGCCCACGATGGGGTCTTCCTCGCGAGACAGGCGATAGCGGGCTTCCACAAACTTATGATTCAGCAGACTGGCAACCGCTAGCGCTCCCGCCTTAAAGGCATCGGCCTGTTCCTGCTCATTCGCCGGATCAATCTGGTTCAGGTGAATTTCCGCCAGATTGCAGTGGAAATCTTGACCGATGATCTCGCCGCAGGGGTTCAGCCCGTAGCGACCTTTACCCTGAGCCCGCCGCTCGGCTTCTCCCGCCCATTGGATGGCCCCTTCGCCCGAGTAAAACTGCTTGCGCACTGCCGCCGCCGTCTCTTCGGGGCTGGGTTTGTGGTGATACACACGGGTATGGTTCGCCATGCGCAGGGCATCCCGCTCGGGGTCAATGCGCCAGTTACCGGCCTCGTCCTGCTGCCACAGGTTGTCTTTGGCGTTGGTGGCCAGTTCGTCATCGCTGGCAAATTGCCGCATCCCCGCACTGCGGCGAATGTTCCCCGCCACCACGCAAGCCGCCGCTTCATCAATCAGCAGGCAACACTCCACCGAGTTGAGCTGACGCCCGATCGCCTTGTTCAAAATATTCGCGCAGCGCTCATACAGCGTCGGCAGCTTCACCGGATTCGCCACGCCGCCAAAGCCCTTGAGCTGTTCGCCAGCGGGGCGCACATCGCCCAGATCCACCACCACCTCCACGGTGTCGGTGAAGCGATCGTCGCTGGAAAGTTCCAAAATTGTCTGGTACGACTTCACCCAGCCCTGGCGACTGTCGCCCACGTGGATGCGCACCTGATTGCCGTCGATCGCCACTGCGGTCTCTTCGCGGCGCTGCTCGGCGGGCGTCGTGCCGATCGCCCCTTCCTGCCGCACCTGCAACCGATTACGAATCGCGGGCAACTGGTTGATGTACTGGGGTTCCAGCACGGCTCCGGTGCCACAGCCCATCATCGCCAGGTCCATCATCAGGCCAAAGGCTTGCCAGTCCACCACGTTGGTGCTGGTGCAGTTATACGCGCCGGAAAAGTTTTCGGGACGTTTGCTCCAGTCCGTGCCGCCCACCCACAGCCAGCGTCCCGAGGGCAACGCCTTGACTTCCCGCTGCATCCGCCCAATCAGTTGGCGTTCTGCGTCAGTCAACTTTCCCAGTTCGGTCAGACCCGCCAGGGTGCGATCGCACACCTGCTGCCAGGTTTCCCGCTCCCCATCCGCCCGCTCATCTTTGCGGCTGTAGGTGCGGTAAAACACGGGATAGGCCGTAGTCGCCGTTTCGGGAAAGGAGCTTTGCGATCGGGTGCGGGGGAGTTCTTGAACCATGGATACCAACCTTATCAACTAGTACAGACTAACGATGCAGAGTCAAGCGAAAAAACTTACAAACCTAATGGACAAACATCATAAGTCACATCTAGGGGTTCGACATGAAAGAATACAACTTTATCCACTACGGATGGAGGTGCAAAGGAAATTCTCATAAAACGTTTACAAGATAACACAACGTTTACAGGGGATACGTTTGCCGAATAAAGATTCGTTCGCATTTTTCGCATTTCAAAGTCTGAGAATTAGGTTTAGGCTTTGATAGTACTTAGGCAGAGTTAAATTTCTAGACCAACCTAACCCCAGGTTCACCACCTGGGGTTAGATGAGCATTATTCCTTGTGACTAGCTTCAACCAGCTTTACAAGAGCTTCGACAAGAAAAGTAATCGCGAGGATAACAGCGATAGCGATACCCCCTTGAACGATAAGAGGATCACTCATCAGCGAGTAATCTGACGGCCGTTGAACAGCAACAGTCTCGCCAATAGCACTGGAATTGCTTGCCAGTAAAGATTCTGTCGGCTCGTCAGCAGGAAGGTTGATAATGATGTTATTGTTTGCTTGCATATTTTTTGGTCTCCCTGGCCAAATAAAAAATGAAGTTGTTGAGCGTGAGTCCTCTAAACTCGCGCTTTTTTTTAGCCACCCTGATGAAAGATCATAGGTCACATCTAGGGGATAGGCATAGATACAAATAAGATTTACGCTATGGGTAGAGGCACCAGACGACAGCGTTTCAAAATTGTCTACAAAACAGCACAACGTTTAGAATGGTGTACGTGCACTAAAGTGAGAGCATCCTGACCGGCGAATAGAGTTTTGGCGCTGGCGTCAGGCGATCGCGCCCAACCTTGCCGGTGCGCCAGTTCACGTTAGCTGATCACACTTTATCGATGGCGTCTAAACCAGGCCTAAGTGGAGAATTGGAGTTTGCCGCGATCGAAAAACCTCACCTAACCTCTCCTTCCAAAGGAGAGGAACCGGAGTGTTCTTAAATCTCTCCTGACGAAGGCTGCCGCTTTTGGGGACTTTGAACTCCGGTCTCCCCCCAGAATTGGGGGGATTAAGGGGGGCCAATGCAGTCTTTTGAGGCAGCAATCGAGATGTGTATAAACCTCTCCTTACGTTTGGCGAAGCCTGCCCAGAGGGCTTAGGAGAGGTGCCGCAGGCGGTGAGGTGCCGCCCAATGTTAAAACTCCCCTGCTGAATCTGGATGAGGTTTAAAAATGGAAGGGTTTACCCGTCAAGAAACCTTGGCATTGACTCAAACCACGTCGAGTCGTTTAGCCTACCTCGATCGCACGGGGGTCATCGTGCCGCAAAAGTACGGCAATCCCCAAAAACCGACGGTGATTTATAGCTGGGAGCAAGTCCTCGAAATTCGCGCGATCGCCAACCTGCGTAAACAGATTTCCCTCCAGATGGTGCGTCAACTCGTAGCCTTTCTCGACAAACATGGCCTCGACACCACCCTGCACGACAAGCACCTGGTCACCACCCCCAGTGAAGTGTTCCTCGTTTCGCCTGACTGGTCAGAGATGCCCCACATCATGAAGGTCGCCGATCGCCAGGGGTCAGGGCTGGGACAACTCGTACTCATGGTGCTGCCGCCGCTGAGTACCGTCATTCAAGACATCTGGCAAGCTGCCGAAAGCTCTAACGCCGTCGACTTTGACAGCTTTAAGCAACGGGCGAAGACGACTCCGGTTCAGGCGGGGTAAAGGTGACCTCCGTCTCCAAATGCCAATCTTGCGGTAACTGGAGGCTCGCAGCCTCCAGGGTCGTCGAAGTACTCAAAGCCAGCCACGGGCGCTGGGCTCGCAGCTTCGGCACCGCCTCATAGCAGACCTTCATTGCCAAAATCGCCGATGAAAACATGAGCGTAAACAGGTTCGCCAAAATCACTGGCATATCTCGCGCGTAGACGCCGTAAACCAGCCAGAGCGAAATCCCCACGCACAGAATGATCAACATGCTCCACGACATGCCGTCAGCGGAGCGCGATCGCCAGGTTTTGATCACCTGGGGAAAATATGCCAGCGTCGTCAAAGCACCGGCAACCAATCCCAGAGTGGTGGTGAGATCCATCGCGGACACATCCTCAGCCATGAAGTACGCGAAATATTGGTGGCGTCAACTTAATATTGACCCTTCAGCCAAGCAATCTAACACAACAAAAAGGCAGGTATCTCAACCTTTAGATAAATCATTTTTTAAAATACCTCAAAAACTATTAAGTACCCTTGTGAGTCGCTTAGAGCCAAGGTTTGAGGCGGCATGAGGGGGCGATCGCTTGCTTTCTGAGACCCCGTTCTCTATCACCAGTCCCCTTGGCTTAACATTATTAATCTGCTATCAGAGAATTCTCAACACAACCAATGCCATCCTTCCCTTGCCTCCCCCTGCGGTGTCCACATAAGTTTCGGGTTGAGTCGTTGTCAGGGTTTAGATCCCCCCAACCCCCCTTAAAACTATCCTTTAGGCACAAGTCGAGCAAAGCTATGCCAGACAGTGATTTTGGCCTACGCTTAGGGAGCCAAAACCTCACCGCCTGCGGCACCTCTCCTTCACAAGGAGAGGTTTATTCACACTCTGGTGAACCATTTACCCCAAATCTGACCGGGGTTCCGGTTCCTCTCCTTTCCTGGCGTGCTGAATAGCGGTATAGTTTTGCCCTCCTGCCCCCCAATTCTGGGGAAGAATCGCTCTCTGAAGTCCCCCAGAATTGGGGGATTTAGGGGGCTAGCAGAATCTATCGGCTGAACCGATTCATTCCTGGATTCAGCAACGCCCCTTTCCTTACGTACATGTTGAGCGTGATTTTTGCTTTGGGTGTGCCAACCTCACCGCCTGCGGCACCGCTCCTTCACAAGGAGAGGTTTATGCACACTCTGGTGAACCATTTACCCCAAATCTGACCGGGGTTCCGGTTCCTCTCCTTACGTATATGTTGAGCGTGATTTTTGCTTTGGGTGTGCCAACCTCACCGCCTGCGGCACCGCTCCTGGTGAAGGAAAGGTTTATGCACACTCTGGTGAAACCATTTGCCCCAAATCTGACCGGGGTTCCGGTTCCTCTCCTTACCAAGGAGAGGTTAGGTGAGGTTCTACAGCCCGTAAAACGACCGCGATCGCTCCTCGAAACCCTCTTCGGGCGAGTAATCCAGCGACTTTTGGATAAGAGATAGCTTTTCAAGGGGGCGGCGACAGCGGGGGATCTGCCCGATCGCTTGATTCAGAGATGGGTATACCCAGTAGCCTTGCCGCCTTGGGTCAAGCGGCGGTCTGTTGCCGAGCTTTACTAGCTTCGAGGTGAAGGGGCAGGCGAATTCTGACTTCAGTGCCTTGTTGCGGTTGACTCCAGAGTTGAATGTCGCCGCCGTGGTTTTCCACAATCACTTTGGCGATCGCTAACCCCAACCCTGACCCCGCTGAGTCCGAGCGCTGCCGAGACGGATCAGCCCGATAAAAGCGGTCAAAAATATGTGGCAGAGCGGCTTCCGGAATGCCGACACCGTTGTCTTTAATGGTGATCTGGATGGCGGGTTGATTTTGTAGTTTGCCCTCATCCAGCAGGATTTCGATCTGGCCCTCGGGGGGGGTGTACTGCAAGCTGTTGCTAATGACGTTGGTAAACAAGCGCGTTAATTGATCCGCATCACCCTTGACCGTGTAGTTGGGTAGAGGCGTCGCCGGGAGCGGAGACCGATCGCCCGCCAAAGCCACCAGCGCCGTTTCACAAGCCTGACAGAACAGACGAATTTGCTGGTAATCCGCGATCGCGGCTTGTTCTTCGATCACGTCGGTCAACAGCAGGGAGAGATCCACCGGCTCCGGCTGCAAAGGGAGCAAGCCCCCGTCTTGGCGAGCTAAAAACAGCAGATCATCCACCAGTCGGCCCAGGCGGCGGGTCAGGCGCTCGATGACTTGCAACTGCTGGTGTTGCGCGGCGGCATCGGGCTCCGGATCCGCCAGGGCGACCTGGGCATTGGTCTGAATGATCGCGATGGGGTTACGCAACTCGTGGGAGGCGTCGGCAGTGAACTGTTTGAGTTGCTGATAGGACTCGCGCACCGGGGCGATCGCAATGCCCGACAACAGCCAGCCAATGCTAGCGACGGCGGCAATCATCAAACTGATGCCCAGGGAGAGGTCTTGCAAGAGCTGACGACTCGGCTTCGTCACCTCAAACCAGGGATGGCTGACCCGCAAATAGCCCAAAATCTGATTGCCGACGACCACCCGCTCAGTGACCTGCCGCACGACATGGTCGTCGTTAATGGGCACCGTTTTGCCCAGGGGATTCACCTTGACCGGCAAATTTAGCGGCTCCGACAGCGTCGACCATAGCAATTCCCCCGTCGGGCCAAACCACTCCAAATCGATGTGGTCATCTTCCGTCGTCGGGGCATTATCGCGAAAACTGGCCTCGACATTGACTTGCAGGGGCGGCGCAACTTCGCCCCGCGCCATCAACACTTGTTCGCCAGCGGCCACCCTGGGCTCAATCACCAGCGATCGCTGCACAATTTCCACCACATGGTTGAGGGTGTCGTCTACCCGCTCCACCAGGGTGGTGCGCACGTACAGATATACCCCGCTGGCAAACAGCAGCAACACCACCGCCGTCACCGTGGTGTACCACAAGGCCAATCGCCGCCGGGTCGTTTGAAACATCGCCGTCTGAGGAACCGTCATCGCTCTATTGTGCCGCTTCAGCGGCGGCAGCCGTTCGGTGTACTGTCAAGCTGCCGGTATGGCCGTCCAGAGTGGCGATCGCCCCCACGGGCAACGCCGCATTCTCGCCATCGTGACCAAAGGGCAACGCCGCCACCACAGGGATGCCCAGATCCGTCAGGCGATCGCGCAACACCGCCGCCACCGAAAAGCTGGGCACCTGATCCGGCGGCTCACACCGGCTAAACCGCCCGATCGCAATGCCCGCCACCTGGGCCAACTTGCCCGTCATACGCCAATAAGTCAACATGCGATCGAGGCGATAAGGCGCTTCCGTCACATCCTCAAAGGCCAGAATGACGCCCTGCAACGACGGCTCATGCACCGTGCCCAGCAGATGAGTCGCCACGGTCAAGTTAGCGGGTAGCAATGGCCCCGTGGCCGTGCCTGCCACCCATCCCTGCCCCTGCAAGGGGGCCACCGCTCGCCCGGCCACCCAGTCAAAGAGCCGCTGGCGCGACCAGTCAGGCTCTTGCCCCAAGGTCGTCAGCAGCGGCCCATGCACCCCCGCCACCCCCCGCGCCGCGAGGCTCCACAACAAACTGGTAATGTCCGAAAAGCCAATCAGCCACTTGGGCTCACCCGACGGCCACTGCCAGTCCTCCAGCAAGCGCGTGCCGCCAAAGCCTCCCCGCGCACAGAGAATGCCCCGATAGTCAGAAGCCTCCCACGCCGTCTGGAGTTGGCGGCGGCGGTGCTCGTCTGACCCCGCCAGATAGCCCCACCGCTCATCAAAGCCAGGGGCCATTGTGACCCGATATCCCTGCGCTTCCCACAGGGCGATCCCCGCTTGAAAAGGAGTGAGTTCGCGGAGAGCCCCACTCGGCGCGATGACATATAAGGTGTCGCCCGGTTGTAACGGCGGCGGATCGGTACAGGTCAGCATTGAGCATCCCCCAGCAGTAGTTGAGCCAGTCAGGACTTTAGCAGCTACCTCAGGTCTTCGCATCTTCAATTTTCCTGAGACTAGTTCCTAAGGCATGAGGATCAAATCACATCCAAATTGTTAGGGCAGGCATCTTGCCTGCCTGGGGACAGCCGAGACGGCTATCCCAACTGATTCAATTCTCATTCCTAAGCAAGCAGCCGTGGGGCGACGACGAAGGGCCGTTTGGGCTCGCGTTGCTAGCCTTGCCTGCGGGCACCCGTTCAAGCTCTGGGGATGCGCTTTCACCTGCTGGCTCTACCCCTATGGGTAAAACGCCGCCGCAGAGGAATCGACGCGATCGCGCCCCCGAGGCTCGACCTGCCACGTCCCCATCCGCCTTTGCCATGATAAGTGTCTCGCCCAGTTAACCCACCAAACTGGACCGGGAACTGGCCGGTGTTCCCGTGTCCCCGGTCTCCCGCAAAAACGCCCGCAACAGTCCCACCACCACCGACGGTGCTTCCACGTGAGGCAACACCCCCACATCCGGCACCACATGCACGGCCTGAATGGCCTGACGATTCATCGCGGCTAGTCGCTGAGTTTTGTCCGGTCGATTGAATTGGGCCTTCTCTCCTCCTACGATCGTGGTGGGCACCCTGAGCTGGCCGATGTAGCGGGTCAAGTCAAAGCAGATATCTCCTTTGAGGGACGCTAACGCCGCATATTCCGCATTGGGTTGTTGGGTGCAGGTGGTGTACGCCTGCACGATTTCGGGCGTGATCCGCTCAGGATGGGCAAAGAGAAAATTGGTGAGGAATTGCGTGACCGCCGCTTCGTTCGCCGCCCCCCATTGGTAGATGAGGCGATCGATAATAGGGGTGCCCGCCAAGATGGCTGGCGGAGAAAAGGCATAGCCCACCCCAAAGTCGTCATTTCCCGAAGGCGACACCAAGAACAGCGCTTTGAACAGTTCTGGTCTCTGAATCGCCAAGCGCACCACGACGCCGGCGGTCAGTGAGGTTGCCGCCACCACTGCCGGAGCCCCTGCCACCTGCTCAATCAAATGGGCGATGAGGTCGCAGTAGTCCTCAGGGCAATAGTCGCGCTTGGGATGGGCCGACTGGCCCCAACCGATCAGATCTGGCGCAATAATGCGGTAGTCTGCCGCCAGTGCTCCATACACCTTTGACCATTCGTAGGCGGACGAGCCTCCGCCCAGGCTATGCAGGCAGACTAATGTGCCCTGATCGGGAGAACTCTGGGGCGGGTCCCACAGTCCTCCCACAATTTGGGTGTAGTAAGCCATGATTCCCAGGGACGTTTCCGTCACCTTTTGCTCAAAACCGGGCGGTTGAAATGTCAGCATGGCGGAAGAAAGGGTGATTTGCCGGATGAGAGGACTGCGTGAGTAACGGGTGTAGGGCAACTGATGGGGCGATCGCCGCTTTGCCTGTCCCCAACTTACCCACCATTCCCACCCTTTTGGACGGGATATGATGAGTCTAAAGTAAGTCTCTGAGTATGACCAATGACGCGCTGCGGCAGATTGCCGCCAGACTTGATCAGGCCAAAGCCAAAGTCGATATGAATTCTCAGGTGATTGAACGCATTGCGGAGTATCAGCCGACATTCCGCAGGTTGACAAATAATTTTCGATGTGGATTAGTTTTACGTCGCCCAAAAGTATTGGGAAATAGTGATCGCAGTTTTCGAAGCCTGCCGTCTGAATAATTGCGGATCGTTAAGCCGCTGCTTGGTGTGGTCAATCACTCTATTTCTGGAACCCTTTGGCTACAAGGCTTTCAGCTATTTCCTCAGGCTATGCATAAGAAAAAATAATCGTCAACCTGCGGAATGTCAGGTCAAAGAGTCCTCTGTTGCGGATTAGGTAGTCGCGGGTAATGCCGGAGGGGTGCCCCGTGAGCAGAAACCAGGCGCGACCTTTGAGCAATCCCTGGGCGTTGAGCAAGAGTTGGCGGGCGACAGCGGGGTCTTGTTTGTCGAGGTCGTCAATGGCAATGATCACCTGCTCGTGTTGGGCCATTACCCGTTCCAGCAGGTCTTCGAAGCTGAGGTTTGGGAACTGGGGCGCTTCCGGATAGATGCGCTGTTCTTCGACGGTGCCCTGAAAGACCATGTTGGTCCCGGCGGTGGTGGTGCGGTTGTAGAGGTCGAGATCGGGCTGCAGCCCCAGCCGATTGAGCTGAAACTGGGTCCAGTCGGCGTGGGGCATTTCGCGAGCGAGGGCGATGAGGGCGGCGGTAGCAAGGTCGGTGTTGGGTTCCAGCTTGATGGAGGCGGTGAGCACTTGGTCGCCGAGTTTGCGACCGAAAATTTGTCCTCGTACCAAGCCAAAAAGTATTTCAAAGGTTTTCAATTAACTACCCTGACAAAAAGTTTTTTGTCTTCACTAGAAAGAGGATGCTCCTTATATCCGCCATCAAGAGCTTTTAGTAAAAGTTGTGATTGAAGAAATTCTTTGGCAAACCTATCCAAGAGAATGAAGTCGGGTTGTTCTTTCGTAACTACATTAAAAATATAATCACCATCAATTCCTTCGGTTACAACTCTTTTTCTAGATAGGACGGCTGTTTCAGGAGGTGTATCCAATTCAAAATTATGAATAAAAAAAGGATTATCAGTAAGAATTACTTTGTCAGTGTTACGGTATTGCTCAAGGAAGCCGGAAAATCTATTTAAATTGTCTTCCCTCGGTTGTCCCCAATTATTATAAGCAACCAAAAACTTATTCTGGTAACGACGAGGTGTTGAAGCCGTCAGTATCTCGGCAGAGTTGACTAAAATCTGCAAAAGAATAGAAAGAGGAAATAGAATCAGGAATAGATATAGAAACTTTGGCTTTGATTCACCTACAATTTTATTTTGGATATTGGAAGTGAAGTTCATCAAAAATAGCCTTGGATAACTTAGATATTGAAAGAGCCTAAACTCATCTATACACAGACCAATCAACCAACAGGAGGGCATTATAAGGTGAATATAGTAGTTAGGCCATACTGGAGCGGTCAAACCGAATCTAAGCAAGTTAAATCCTAGCCAAGTTAACGGAGGCAACATTAATTCTTTCCTTTTAGAGAAGAGAAACATAATCAATGTTGACAAACTCAAAATTACAATAAAGAAGTCTTGATTTAAGCCAATTTCAATAAGAGAGGTTAAATCTAAATTCGGATTGACGTTGACCATCTTTTCACCAGCATTTCTATGTGAAGCGATTAGATGCTGAAAAGAAAAGGGCATAATGGTCAAGGTCAACAATAAAAATGAAGAAAATGCAAAAGACATCCATATAGCGGCGTCAATAGCTTTTTTAGGAAGACCAGACATCTTTCTCCCAAGACCAATCACCAGTAATGTCGGCAATAAAACCAGCACTGATATTTTGATTTCCAGGGAAAGTGTAAAGCTAAATGCCGACAAAGCTAAAAATAGATACATTAATCGTGTTGAGGATCGCGAGTAAAGAGACATCAAGAGAATACTTAAAGTACCTAGCGCTAGTGATGGCATTTCATTAAATATAGCTCCAGTAAGAGGTATATATAATGCTGAAGTCATTAATAACAGCGATGAAAAAAATGAAGGTAATGCTTTACAGTCCAGTCTTAACAAGAGATAAAAGGCAGACAAATTAATTGCAGAAAAGGAGAGAATAATAAGGCGAGCCGAAGTAAAATCAATATCAAAGAAGTTAGACAATATATACAACACCCATGGAAGTCCTAGCGGATGATCATTCCAAACTTCATCAAAAAAGACATAACCTCTTGAAAGCAGATGAACTCTAACAAGCTCTATTGATTCATCAAAGTTAAAGTGACCCGCGTACCCTATTGGGACACCTTTCAACGTAAAAATTGACAGTAATATGACCAGAAATGCTAATATCACGAAATCAGATTTATTGAAGTGCTTTAACATCTGATTAAATGTGTTATTCATGGGTTTCTTACAGTAAAAAAATGATTCAAACAAAAAGAATTTGAATTTTGAACTAACTGTTCAAAGGTGGAGGACTTCAAGAATTGCCCTAAATATTTCAGTGTAGTGAAATTTATGGACACCTCAACTGCCTATATATTGTAGAGATTAAGATAAATACACCTAAAACTGCTGTGCTCATAGTAAGAGGAATGAGATTTCCTCTGGAGAGCGAGTGTATGCTGCTTCCAAGCATGACAAAAGGAAATACTCCAATTATTGTGCCAAATAAAGTTGCACAGAAGTAATCCATAGTTTTAATAGAAGTTAAGCCTGCCAAAAAATTGACTATTCCATAAGGAATGATTGGAATTAATCGCACGGAAAAAATATATAGAAATCCTCCTTCTTCAATTTTTTTGTTAAATGCTAACCACTTCTTAGGAAGATGATTGAGAACAACATCATGACCTACTGTTCGAGCACAGCAAAATGCAACAAGAGCAGCAATAACTGCCGCGACTGTTGTCCAAAATGTACCTTGCAGACTGCCAAATAAGGCTCCACCTGCTAAATTAAGAGGAGTTGAGGGTAATAGGATAAGCGTACCCAATGTGTAAAGAAGCACGTAGAGTGCTGGAGCCCATATTCCAGCAGCAGCCAGCCATGTTTCAAGTTGCTGCTCTTCAAGCTTCCCTAATCCCACCCCCCCCATAACAGTAATGACAGCAGCAGTTACGAGTATCAGAAAGATATATTTAGTAGGTTTTAACATTTCTCCTTAATCACCTCAGGATAAATAAGCTGATGGTTGTCGCCAAATCCATAGAAGTCTCTAACAAGATACAAAGGCCTACCCTTAACCTCCTCAAATATCCGGCTTAAATATTCTCCAATAATTCCCAGTGTGATTAACTGGATGCCGCCTAAAAATAAAACAGCAACCATCAAAGATGCATAACCAGGCACATCTATGCCTATTAGTAGAGTTCTGAAAATCAAAAAACTTGCATAAATTATAGAAACCAATGAAATTAGCAGACCAATATAGCTCCAAATCTTTAAAGGTCTCACACTGAAAGCTGTAATGCCATCAAGTGCAAAATTCCAAAGTTTCCAGTAGTTCCAATTCGTTCTTCCTCTATATCGCGGTTCTCGAACAAATGATATTGATGTCTGCTGAAAGCCCACCCATGCGAATAGCCCCTTCATAAATCTTTTGCGCTCAGGCAATTGCTTTAGTGCTTCAACAACCTTGCGGTCCATCAACCGAAAGTCCCCAGTATCCGGAGGAATATGTAAGGGGGTTAACCTTTTCATACAGCGATAGAATGCTCCAGCAGTGAGGCGCTTTAGAAAAGTTTCTCCCTTCCGACTTTGACGTACTGCATAAACTACGTCAAAGCCATGATTCCATAACTTGATCATTTCCGTAATCAACTCTGGCGGATCTTGAAGATCCGCATCGATAGGAACAATCGCTTGTCCGTTTGCGTAGTCGATAGCTGCTGAAAGGGCGACTTCTTTACCAAAATTTCGCGACAGATTAATTATTTTAATGCGTGGATTTCGTCGGTGATGACCAATCAATCCTTGAAGAGTCTCATCTTTACTACCATCATTGACACATATCATTTCGTAATCTTCTGTTATGGATAACAGGACTCCTTCTAGACGCTGGAAAAGAGTGTCTAGGTTGGATAGTTCATTGTGCATCGGCACAAGGATCGATAAATAAACTGAATCTTTAGGTCTACTTTTGGACATATCAACTATCATAAATGAAAAAAAATTATTAAAAGTAAAGAATGAGTTAAGTGAAAGGTTTTTTTGTGTACTTCAGATGAATAACACCCAATCAACAATAATAGAGAATTTGGTTACTTACAGCGGTTCTTTCCCAGGTGAGGTGCAGTAGACCTCGGTACCCCCCTTACTGAATAGGGTTTTCAAAAATCAATCTGTACCTCATTGAATCAGGAACTGCTATATGCACACATATTTGTATTTACAGTGCCCAACTTGAGGGCTGAAATATCAGCTAAGGTATTTTTAAAGGCGAGTTGTAGTTTGGTGTTTCTTTATACTTTAATTTCTGGCATGGTGCCATGTGTGAGCGTTGCTAGTGGATGTCCTGGTAGAAACGAATAAATTTTGAATGGACTTGTGCCCTAACTTGCTCTGCCTTTGCAATCAATTTGATCAAGTCAGAGGCAACGTTAGTTTTGGTAGGCGAGAGAAATGTTGCGGGATTTTACAGAATGTCAACGAAGCCTCAGGGGAGGATCCCCCCGTGGCGTAGACTTGTTACATTCTGCGATCGCCCCTCCATGGTTCAGGTCAGAGAGCGATCGCGGCTTTGCTCCATTGGCCTGCTCAGTGCATTTGTCAATCTATGTTTCCGACTCATCGTCCTCGTCGCCTACGTAGCCATCCCCAACTGCGCCGGATGGTGCGAGAAACCGTTGTTTCTACCAATGATTTGATTTATCCCCTCTTTGCGGTGCCTGGTGAAGGCGTGGCGGCAGAGGTCAAGTCGATGCCAGGGGTCTACCAACTGTCGGTAGACAAAATTGTGGAAGAAGCCAAGGAAGTCTATGACCTGGGCATTCCGTCGATCATTCTGTTCGGCATTCCGGATACGAAGGATACCGAGGCGACCGGAGCCTGGCATGACTGCGGCATCGTGCAAAAAGCCACCACTGCCGTGAAGGAAGCGGTGCCCGATCTGATCGTCACCGTCGATACCTGCCTGTGCGAATACACCGACCACGGCCACTGCGGCTATTTGGAAGTCGGCGATCTGAGCGGGCGCGTGTTGAACGATCCCACCCTGGAATTGCTGAAGAAAACAGCAGTGTCCCAGGCCCAAGCCGGAGCGGACATCATTGCGCCTTCTGGCATGATGGATGGGTTTGTTACCGCCATCCGTGAGGGCTTGGATGAGGCCGGATTTACCAATATTCCCATCATGTCCTACGCGGCGAAGTATGCGTCGGCCTACTACGGTCCCTTCCGCGATGCCGCAGACTCGGCCCCCCAGTTTGGCGATCGCCGCACCTACCAAATGGACCCCTCCAACAGCCGCGAAGCCCTGAAGGAAATCGCCCTCGACATTGACGAAGGGGCAGACATGCTGATGGTAAAGCCAGCGCTGGCTTACATGGATATCATTCGTCAGGTCAAAGATGCGACAGATCTACCCGTGGCGGCCTACAACGTCTCGGGGGAATACTCGATGGTGAAGGCAGCGGCGCTAAACGGCTGGATCGACGAGCAAAAGGTGGTGCTAGAAACCATGACCAGCTTTAAGCGATCGGGCGCTGACCTGATCCTCACCTACCACGCGAAAGATGTGGCTCGCTGGCTAGAGAACGTTAACGCCATCTTCTAAAAGACCAGTACAAAAACCCGGTTTTTAGTCAGACTAAACGGGTGGAGCGATCGCGCTTCACCCGTTTACCTTTTCAAGGTGCTGGAGGCGATCAGGACGAAGACTATAATTTAACTCTGCTGCCCCTGTTTCCCGCCCTTAACCCATGCCATGAATTCAGAAACCCAAGCGAAGTTAGCGGCTCTGTACCAAGAAGATTATCAGCGCTGGTTAAGTGAGATGATCGTGGAGTTGCGATCGCGCAATTTCGATCGCTTAGACCTGGAAAATCTCATTGAGGAAATTGAAAGCTTGGGCAAAAGTGAGAAACGCGCACTGGCCAGTTATCTGATGCGGCTTTGTGAGCATTTACTAAAAGTCCAATACTGGGAAACTGAACGTGATGCTTGCCTGCGCGGTTGGAAGGTCGAAATCCGCAATTTTCGATTACAAATTGCCCGACTCCTAAAAGATAGCCCGAGTCTGAAAAACGACCTGGTGGAATCCTTCGATCAAGAGTATCTGAATGCCCGTCAATTATTTTTGGACGCTAGTGATTGGAAGGCTGAAGTGGTACCGGAGAAACCTTGCTTTACTTTGGAAGAAGCATTGAACGAGGCTTGGTTACCCTAGAGAATCCCAAATAATCTAGCCTAAAAGTTACTCGCAGATCATCACCCCTTCCCATCATTCGGCCACGTCCGAAAATTCAGCCATCTCTTCTCCGTTGAGAGCGCAGCTTTCCCCCTAAACAGGGCGTTGCCAGCTCACTTCCGGCTTGGAGGTGCTGACCAGCAGAGCGCCTCGGGAAATGACGTGACGCACGGTGGCCCGATCGCGAATAGCCGCGATCGCATCATCGGCATCCAGCGTGATCAAATTCGCCGGTTGGCCCACCGCCACCCCATACTGGTCAGCGATGTGCAACGTTTTCGCGCCAAAGTGGGTGATCATGTCATAGCAGGCGGCCAGTTCGTCGCGCCCGGTCATTTGACAGGCGTGGACGGCCATGGAAGCCACTTCTAGCAAATTGCCAGTCCCCAGGCTATACCAGGGATCTTGAATGCAGTCGTGGCCCAGGCTGAGATTGAGGCCGGTTTGCCAGATTTCCTTCACCCGCGTGAGCCCCCGACGTTTGGGATAGGTATCGGTGCGGCCTTGCAACGTCAAATTGATCAGCGGATTGGCGACAAAATTGAGGTTGGCCCGTTTCAAAAAACCCATCAGTTTAAAGGCGTAGGCATTGTTGTAAGACCCGAAAGCGGTGGTGTGGCTGGCCGTAACGCGATCGCCCAGCCCCCGGTGAATGGCTTCCGCCGCAACGACCTCCAAATAGCGGGATTGGTCATCGTCGATTTCATCACAGTGAATGTCGATGAGGCGATCGTACCGTTCCGCCAGGTCGAAAATGTATTGGATTGACTTGACCCCGGCTTCGCGAGTCAGCTCGTAGTGAGGAATGCCGCCCACCACATCGGCCCCCAGCTGGACCGCAGCTTCTAGCCGCTGGGCATTGTCTGGGTGGCTGTAGATGCCGTCCTGGGGAAAGGCGACCACCTGTAGCGTGAGCCAATCTTTGACCGCTTCTCGCACTGCCAGCAGCGCTTTGAGGGGTATCTGGGACGGTTCGCTGACATCGGCATGACTGCGGACAAACAGCACGCCCTGGCTGGCCTGCATCTTCAGCGCCGCGATCGCCCGCTCCTGCACATCCGCCAGCGTCAGAGACTGTTTGCGTTCGCCCCAGATTTCAATGCCTTCAAACAGCGAACCACTCTGGTTCCAGCGGGGTTGCCCTGCCGTCAATGCCGAATCCAGGTGAATGTGGGATTCCACAAAGGGGGGACTGACGAGTTGCCCTTCGAGATCCAGGGTTTGGTCGGCGGCGCAGTCAAGGTCGGGGGCGATCGCCGTAATCACCCCATCAGCGATCGCAATATCCACCGTCGTTTGGGGGTCAGCAACCAGGCGACCGTGACGCAGTAACAGAGAAGTCATCAGCACTACAGGGTATTCAGCTTATCTAGAATACTGGTCTTGGCACCCGCAAACTGTTCACAGCTTGGCGTGACGGCGAATAATCTCCATTCGCCAGGTCGCACGACCAATCGGCAAGTCCCCCTGTCGCCATCCCCTGGGGTGACTAAACCACGTCTAAGTTGAGAACTGGAGTTTTGTTTGATCGGGCAGAACCTCACCTCACCTCTCCTTCTCAAGGAGAGGAATTAGAGTCTTGTCAAACCTCTCCTTGAGAAGGCTGCCGCTTATAAACATCTCGATTGCCACCTCAACAGGCGCACTCGCCCCCCTTAGTCCCCCCAATTCTGGGGGGAGACCGGAGTTTGAAGTCCCCCAGAATTGGGGGCTTAAAGCCCTCCGGGCATACCAGAAAAGGGGGCTAAACCACTGGAAGCAGTCAGTCAGAAACTTATGTATAAGCGGTAG
>Ga0081535_100682_pt1 | contig 18255 bp, 18 predicted proteins | sample HotLakmasection3_FD_71020 | JGI IMG/M metagenome (GOLD analysis project Ga0081535, IMG submission 71020) | Hypersaline microbial mat communities from Hot Lake, Washington, USA - Section #3 (SPADES assembly) (version 2) | ecosystem: Environmental > Aquatic > Non-marine Saline and Alkaline >... | reverse complement strand
CCCCTCCAAATCCCCCCCCTGGTCGCTGGCGGCATGCGCCCCCCCTTCCTGCTCGAACGCTTCCCCGACATCGACCAAAGCACCCTGCAAGACCCCGCCAACGTCGCCGAAACCATCCGCTACCTGCTCATGCAACCCCGCGACACCGTGATCTCCGAGATGATGGTGCTACCGATGAAGGAGACGTCTTGGCCGTAGGGATGTAAGGGAGTGGGGGAGTGAGGGAGTGGGGGAGTGAGAAATCGACCCACCCCATCACCCCATCACCCCATCACCCCATCACCCCATCACCCCATCACCCCATCACCCCATCACCCCATCACCCCCAACATGCCTCCCGCCATCTTCCTCGACAAAGACGGAACGCTGATCGAAGACGTCCCCTACAACGTTGACCCGGCTCAGATGCGGCTCGGCGCGGGGGTGGCGGCGGGGGTGCGGCGGCTGCATGAGGCGGGGTTTGCGCTGGTGGTGGTGACGAATCAATCGGGGGTGGCGCGGGGCTATTTCGCGGAAGCGGCGATCGCCCCGGTCGAAACCCGCCTCCGTCAGCTGTTGCGGGTACCCATCACGGGCTTCTACTACTGTCCTCATCATCCCGACGGGACGGTGCTGGAGTATGCTATCCGCTGCCGTTGTCGGAAACCCCAGCCAGGAATGCTGCGGCGGGCAGCGATGGATTTGGGCTTAGACCTTAACTGTTCGTGGCTGATTGGCGACATTCTCAACGATGTGGAAGCGGGGCAGCGAGCGGGATGTCGCACGATTTTGATTGATAACGGTAACGAAACCGAGTGGCTGCTCACGCCGGGCCGGGTGCCCCACCAGACTGTACTCACCTTTGACGAAGCCGCTAAGGTCATTCTTCAGCAAACCCATGCAAACTCCAGACGCTCAGACCCAACGGTTGCTTGATGTGATCGATCGCTTTCCCCATCTGCGGGTATTGGTGATCGGCGAGGCCATTCTCGATAGCTATCTGCAAGGTGCCACCCATCGCCTCTGCCGCGAGGCTCCGGTGCCGATTGTGGATGTGCAGGCAGCGGAGCATGTGCCCGGTGGCGCGGCTAACGCTGCCGCCAATGTTGCTACTCTCGGCGGCGAAACCCACTTTTTGACCGTCCTGGGGGATGATCTTCCCGGTCGGCAGCTTTGTGAAGAATTGGCGCGCTGGGGAGTGCGGTTAGAGGGCGTGGTGCAGTCGAGCGATCGCGCCACCCTGGTCAAGCAACGCCTGCTCGCGGATGATCAATTGCTGGTACGTTTTGACCGGGGTAGCACCGAGGCCATTGCTACCGCTGATGAAGATCAGCTCATCGAGCAGCTCCACCATCGCTTTGCTGCGTCCGATGCCGTCATCATTTCCGACTACGCTTACGGCATCTTCACCCCTCGCGTGATTGCCACCCTCAAAGACCTTCAGGCGGCACATCCCCGCGTTTTGGTTGCCGACTCCAAGCATCTGCCCACCTATGCCGAGCTAGGGGTCACAGCGGTCAAGCCTAACTACGAAGAAGCGGTCAAACTGTTGCAACTGCCCTCCCTGAATGGGGAGCAGCGGGTGGAGCAGATTGCTCGTCATGGCGGCGACCTACTCGCCGCGACCGGAGCCCGCATGGCAGCCATCACCCTCGATCGCGACGGTGCCCTGATTTTTCTGCAAGATGACGCAGGCACAATTGGTGAACCGGCCCGGACGTTTGCCAACCCCGCTCCCCATGCCCACGCCACCGGAGCCGGAGACACCTACGTTGCCACCCTCGCCCTGGCCCTTGCCGCCGGAGCCGATCCCCACGGGGCCGCATCTCTGGCGGCAACAGCGACCGCCGCGATCGTTAAAGAACCGGGCACGACCCGCTGCCATCCCCTCACCCTGCGCCGCACGTTGATGGCAGGTCATAAGCGCATTGCCGATCAGGCAGAGTTGGTGTCGCTAGTGGCGCAGGAGCGATCGCTGGGTCAGCGCATTGTCTTCACCAATGGCTGTTTCGACATTCTCCATTCGGGCCACGTCACTTGCTTAGAGCGGGCCAAGGCGCTGGGCGACGTGCTGATTGTGGGCGTCAACACTGACGACAGCATTCGCCAACTCAAGGGACCCACTCGTCCGGTGAATGGGCTGAGCGATCGCCTCACCGTCCTGGCGGCGTTGGGCTGTGTGGACTACGTGGTGCCCTTTGCCGACCTCGCTCCCCGCGAGCTGATTCGCCTGATTCGCCCCGATGTTTACGCCAAAGGCGGCGACTACACCCGGCAAACCCTCCCCGAAACGCCGCTGATCGAAGAGCTGGGGGGCGAAGTGGTGATTTTGCCGTTTATCAGCGATCGCTCCACTACCAGCCTGATTCAGCAAATTCGCGCCACTCACCGGGAGCCATGATGGATTGGAACACTGCCCAACGGATTCTTTGCGTCCGCCTCGATAGCCTGGGGGACGTGCTGATGACGACCCCGGCGCTGGCGGCCATCAAGGCCAGCCGTCCCCATCGCCATATCACCCTCATGACCTCGGCGGCGGGGGCGGCGCTGGCTCCTCAACTGCCGATGGTGGATGACGTGTGGGTTTACGATGCCCCCTGGCTCAAAGCCACCGCCCCTCGGCAGAACAGCCAGCCTGAATACCGGATGTTGGCGGAACTCAAATCGCGCCAGTACGACGCCTGCATCATCTTCACCGTCTACAGCCAAAACCCGCTCCCCACTGCCTTCATGGCCTACCTGGCCGACATTCCCCTCCGCCTCGCCCACTGCCGCGAAAATCCTTACCAGCTTCTCACCGACACCCTCCGCGACCCCGAACCCGAACTGTTTCGCCACGAAGTCCAGCGACAGCTCGATCTGGTTGCCAGCGTCGGCTACCACACCCCCGATTCCCGGCTTCAGCTCACCGTCCCCGCGATCGCCCATCGTCACGTGACCAGCTTGCTGGAAAAAATTGGCCTCCTGCCTTCCCAACCCTGGATCGTGATCCATCCCGGAGCCTCGGCTCCCTCGCGCCGCTATCCGCCAGAGTTGTTTGCCGAGGTCGCGCGATCGCTGGTCGCTCGGGGCGTCACCCCCATTTTCACCGGCACCGAACCCGAGCGCGACCTGGTAAACCTCATTCGCCAGCAAATGGACTTCCCCTCTCCCTCTCTGGTCGGTCAGCTCAACCTTCCCGAACTTTCGGCGCTGCTTGCCGCCGCCCCGCTGCTGCTCTCCAACAACACTGGACCTGTCCATATCGCGGCGGCCCTCGGCACCCCTGTCGTCGATCTGTATGCCCTCACTAACCTGCAACACACGCCCTGGCAGGTGCCTCACCGCCTGCTTTATCACGACGTGCCCTGTCGCATCTGCTATCAAAGCGTCTGTCCCGAAGGCCATCACCATTGCCTGCGCCTGGTAAAGCCAGAAACGGTCGTCAAGGCCGTGCTGGATTTGTTGTCAACCCAGATGGATGGCGCGCTGGTTCAGCGCCGTTATCAGCCCGCCCCCAGGCCGCAAGCTGTTGAACGAACGGTCACAGCTCCGGCCTATGCTCCTGGTCGCTAAACAATCGTTCTGTACCAAAGGCCTACTCATTACATATCGGTTTCTGTGGAGTCAGCACTCTAGAAACAGCGGCTCTGAATTCTCAATTATGAGCGGGCGGTGGCACCGCGCAGGGCTCCTTGTACCAGGCGAATTTCGTCATAAGAGTAATCGTCTCCCAAGCGATCGCGCACCGCATTCAGGTAGGGACTCTCGGTTTCCTCAATGGCTTGGCGAATCGTGGCCTGCCGCTCGGGAGAGACAAAATCGTCGAGATTTACAGCTTCCCCAGCTGCGAGAAGGGCGACGATGTGCCCCAAGACGGTGGTGCGCCGTAGGTTGCGCAACTGGGCGATCGCCTCCAGAGAATGCCCCGCCTGATAAAGGTGTAGAGTTTCAGCCCGTGTATTGCTGACGACCGGGGGGCGATCGCGGCTGTCCCTGGCTGGCGGCTGCCCGCCCTGTTCTTCGCAAAAGGCGTTGATGGCCTCGACAAAAACTTCCCCGTACTGGCTGAGCTTGCGGCTACCGACGCCGGAAATGCGCCCAAATTGGGTCAGCGATCGCGGCATCCGTTGGGCCATTTCTCGCAGGGTGCTTTCCGTAAACACGATGTAGGGAGGAATGCCCTGCTGGTCGGCGAGGCGTTTGCGGAGCGATCGCAGTTGGGTCAACAGGCCAGCGGCCTCGGCGGCGGTTTCGGCGCTGTCGGTCCGGCTGTCTTTCAGGGTTTCCGGCACGGCAATCTGCACGGTAAGCTGCTGGCGCAGCACCTGCCAACTGGCGGCATTCAGCTTGAGCACTGGAAAGCCGTCGGTGGTTTCCTCCACTAACCCCTGATGCAGGAGCGATCGCCCCAGCAGCTTCCATTCTTCGGGGCTGCGGTCTTTGCCGATGCCGTAGGTCGAGAGTTGGTCGTGCTGTAGCTCTAAAATGCGCTTTTTTTGCGACCCGCGCAGCACATCAATCACATGGGTCATGCCAAACCGTTCGCGGCAGCGAGCCACGCAGGAAAGGAACTTCTGGGCCTCGATGGTCCAGTCTTCGGTGGGTTTGGGGTGACGGCAATTGTCGCAGCGATCGCACTGGCCAGGAAAGGCTTCACCAAAATAGCTGAGCTGAATCTGCCGCCGACAGACGGTGCTTTCCGCATAGTCGAGCACCTGCCGGAGCTGCTGGCGGGCAATGTTTTGCTCCTGCTCATCGGACTTTTGCTCAATGATGTAGTTGATCAGCGAGACATCGCCATAGCTGAAATAAACCGTGCAGTGGGCCGGTTCCCCGTCGCGCCCCGCCCGCCCCGACTCTTGATAGTAGCTTTCGAGGGTGCGGGGCAGGTCGTAATGCGCCACCAACCGCACATCAGGCTTGTTGATGCCCATGCCAAAGGCGATCGTCGCCACCATCACCTGCACATCATCGCGAATAAAGCGATTTTGATGCTCGCTGCGGGTGCCATCGGCTAAGCCCGCGTGATAAGGCAACGCGGCGACCCCGTCCTGCTGCAGTCGGGTGGCCAATTCTTCGACGCGCTTGCGGCTCAGGCAGTAGACGATGCAGGCTCCTGTGGCTCCCTTAATCTGGCGCAACAAGTGGGCATAGGCGTGGCGATCCTTGGGCAATACTTCGTAATACAGGTTGTGGCGATTGAAGCTGGCGACAAATACCGCTGGATCCTGTAGTGCGAGTTGGGCACGGATATCCTCTCGTACGCGGGCAGTCGCGGTGGCCGTCAGCGCCATCATCGACACGGCTGGAAAACTGGTGCGCAGGCGGTGCAGTTGGCGATATTCCGGACGAAAGTCATGGCCCCATTCGGAAACGCAATGGGCCTCGTCGATCGCAAATCCAGAAATGCCGACCTGCTGATGCAGTCGCGACAAAAACGGCCAAAACCCTTCACTGAGGAGACGTTCGGGGGCGACATAGAGCAGTTTAGTCTCGCCGTTGAGCAATTGCCGTTCGCGCTCTCTGACCTCAGTGAGGTGCAAACTACTGTTCAAAAAGGTGGCGGCAATGCCGTTATTGCGCAGGGCATCTACCTGGTCTTGCATCAAGGCGATGAGCGGCGAAACCACCACCATCACCCCCAGACGCAACAGCGAGGGCAGTTGATAGCACAACGATTTACCGCCCCCGGTAGGCATCACCACCAGACAGTCCCGATGCTCCAGGTAGCTGGCGATGATCGCTCGCTGTTCGAGGCGAAATTGGTCGTAACCAAAAAAATGTTTAAGGGCGGATTCTAAAGACGGTAGCGGGGTAGAAGCGGATGAGGTCATGTTACGCCGATCGCGATCGCTCAGGCCCTAGTGTACTCACATCGGTATCAGTTGCCGCGCTTAATTCGCCTGCAAAATGTGCTTAGCGACGCCTCTAAGCGCCCCCAAACGGCTGTACCAAGAGGATTTGCCACTTTTTTGGGGCAACTGGTCAGGTTGATTCGAGGCTTGGTCGTAACAGGCATAGGCTTCGTCGTAGCGGTTTAACCGATGCAGGGCGACGCCCTTAAAGAGCCAGGCCTGGGGGTGGTTGCCATTGAGCGCTAAGGCGCGATCGCAGGCGACCAGAGCCGCTTCTGGCTGCTCCAGGTGAATGGCGCACACCGCCTGGTTAACCCAATCGTCCACCGTGCGATCGCTGTCAGGAATACTCTGAAACGCTTGCTGCGCCTGGTGATAATCCCCCGTTTCGAGGTGAGCCAGCGCGATCGCACTAATGGAAGTCTGCGGCATGAGCGAATAAAAGTGCTGTGACATTACTGAGGGCGAATAATACACCAATCAACCAGAACCACTGGATGGACTCTAGAGTACCCAAACCCCATCCCAAAATCTACGAGCCCAGGCCGAAGCGGCTCGGCAGTTTCCCTGAGCCGTTTGCCTCGGTTTAGCTCAGCCAATCCTTTTATGTGACATCACGGGAACTCCTCATCTATACAAACTTTTTTAGGCTGACCCGCAAAGAAGGCAAAGAAATTTGGTGATTCGCGACTGAGGGCAGCAAATAGGGAGCCATTAGCCGACTTTGCCCAAGGTTTTTATTTCGACTGAAAGCTATTATGAACCCCTGATCGACGATCGACACCTGGTCGTGGATTGAAACCGAAAAGTCATCTTGGGATTACGTTTGTTTGCAAAAACCAACGCCCGGTAAAGCCTTCCGTCAAACTTCAAGAAACCGGCACCTAACCCCTAAGCCACAAGGGTTGTCAGACCCGAAAACAAGCAACCGGATGACCCTATCTATTGCGAAATGTAAACAAAATGACGTCATGCTGGCTTTCTGTCTTGACAGTACCCGGAGAAAGTCGTTACCTTGACATCCATACCCGGGTCACATCATTCAGAACGCAACATGGAAGACCAGCAAAAAGCCACGAAAGTTACGCTCTACCTAACGTCAGACCTGCACCGTCAGTTGAAAATCCGCTCTGCTGTCGATGGTGAGCCCATGTCTTCACTCGCGGAGAAGGCACTCCAGTTCTATCTCTCCCATGCGGATGTAGTGGAGGAGCATTCTGGTCACGGCAGCACTTATCGCACCTATAGTTGTCCGAGTTGTTCTGATGCGGTGGTTGTGAAAGAAGGTGAGCTAGTGTCCGTCAAGGATGCCGTCAAGGCTTCTAGAGGTAGCGAGCTCACTGTTGAGATGCCCGGTGTGGTTTCCGAAGGTTCTCGCCCAGAAGAAGGTCAATTAGTCCATTGCTAGAGGGCAACCTCTGAAAATTTAGTTAAGCTCCCTTGAGCTTTAGTGGTTCGATATTTACGCCTCTGAGGCGAATGTAATGCCAGGAGTGGTACCCATGAGAGAAGATCTCAACATACTCATACAAGCGCAGTATCCCCTGGTCTACTTAGTGACGTTTGAAGAGGAGCGGGCTGAACAGGCTGTTTCCAGCGTTGCTCAGCAGCTGCGCCCTCAACGGCGGCTTTTTACTTGGACCATGACCCACGGCATTGTGGAATATGGTCAGCCTCGCAACGTGACTCAGCACAACAGCACCGTATCACCTGAGGCGGCAGTTGAGTGGGTCATGCGCCAGCGAGAACCCGGTATCTATATATTTAAGGATCTGCATCCATTCAAAGATTCGCCAGCGGTGACCCGTTGCCTGCGAGATGCAATCTCCAGCTTCAAAGATTCGCAGAAGACCATCATCCTGATGTCTCCCATTCAGGAAATTCCAGTGGAACTGGAAAAAGAGGTAGTGGTTCTTGACTTCCCACCCCCTACCATGGCTGAGTTGAATACTGTGCTCAGCAGTGAGTTGGATGTGGCCAAGTCATCCCGCATCACTACCGACGTTCGAGAAAAGCTTTTGAAGGCAGCCCTTGGTCTGACCCGTGATGAGGCGGAAAAAGTTTACCGTAAAGCCCGAGTATCCGCAGGCAAGCTGACGGAAAGTGAAGTCGATATCGTCTTAACGGAAAAGAAGCAGCTGATTCGCCGCAACGGTATTTTGGAATTCATGGAAGTCGATCAGACTATCGACTCTGTGGGTGGTTTAGAAGAGTTAAAGCATTGGCTAACTCAGCGCTCTAACGCCTTTACTGAGCGGGCTAGGGAATATGGATTGCCCCAGCCCAAAGGGATGCTCATTCTCGGGGTGCCGGGATGCGGCAAGTCTCTGATTGCCAAAACGACTTCTCGCCTGTGGGGCTTGCCCCTGCTCCGGTTGGATCTCGGTCGGGTTTATGATGGTTCTACGGTGGGGCGATCGGAGGCTAATTTACGAAATGCTCTCCGTACGGCTGAGTCCATTTCCCCCGCGATTCTCTTTATTGATGAGATCGATAAAGCCTTTGCCGGTAGCTCAGGTTCCTCCGACTCGGACGGCGGTACCTCTAGCAGGATCTTTGGGACATTCCTCACTTGGATGCAGGAAAAGACCTCTCCGGTGTTTGTGATGGCAACGGCCAACCGAGTTGAGCGCTTACCCGGTGAGTTTCTCCGCAAAGGTCGTTTCGATGAAATCTTCTTTGTGGATCTGCCCAATGAAGAAGAGCGCGAAGAAATCTTTAAGATTCACTTGCTGAAGCGCCGCTCCGACATCGAGCGGTTCGATCTGCAACAGTTGGTTAAAGTTTGTGATGGGTTCTCCGGTGCCGAAATTGAGCAAGGCATCATCTCCGCGATGTACGAAGCCTTTGCCCAAGACCGGGAGTTTACCCAACTCGATATTATTGCTGCGATTCGGTCGACGATGCCCCTGTCAAAGACGATGAACGAACAGGTGACCGCCCTGCGCGATTGGGCGCGTCAACGGGCTCGTCCCGCCGCAGCCTCTGTCGCTGAGTATCAGCGGATGGAGTTCTAAGGCTTTTTCTCTGATGCGTCAGAGAAAAGGGCTAGCGAAGTCGCTAGCAGCTTACCTCGAAGGTTGATAAGGGATTTAACCCTGTCCGTCTTCATCTCTCTCAAACCTCGTTGTCTCTCTCAAGTTCTCTTCAGGAGGAAATTACCATGTCTCACTTCAGCACCTTGCGCACGAAAGTGACCGATGCTGCAGTTCTCAAGCAGTCTCTCTGCGACCTTGGCATCTCGGTTAAGACCGAAGCTGATGTTCGTGGTTACAATGGTCAGCGCGTTCGTGCCGACATCGTTGCTGTTCTCGAAGGCGAGTACGATCTGGGCTGGTCTCGTAACGCCGATGGCAGCTTTGACCTCATTGCTGACCTCTGGGGCGTTGCTAAAAAGCACAACCAGACTGAACTGATCAACTCGATCAACCAGAAGTACGCAGTTAACAAGACCTTGGCTGAAGTCAAGCGTCCTGGCTTGCAAAACGCTAATGTCAAGTTGGTGCTTCAGTAAGCTCAATTGCGTTCCCAGATATGATGGACTGCCCTGCATAATGCGGGGCAGTCCATTTTTTATGGGTATTAAAAGGCATGGCGACGTGTTATCGGCTCAGCAGCGATCGCAGGTTTATCCTCTCACTTAATCTAGAAGCTGGGCCGAACTTTTAGAATCGCGGACGAATTAACTGCTCATTTTATTGCTCAGCAGGGATACATAGCCGTTTGCCTTTAGCAAGGTCATAGAAACACAACCGGAATTTTTACTTTTCCTAGATGTCGCCTTTTTTGACGGTAGAAGTGCTTTAAACTCACTGCGATCGCTGCCAACGCGACGATTATGCGGCACCCGGTGAGACCATACTCGCTAGGTTTGGGTGGTAGAGAATTGCTCCTTTTTAGCTGATTGAGAAACTTTAAGATCTCCAATCAATTCCAGTCGGAAACCTGGAAAATAGAAAAGTGTCCAAACCTCATTCAGGTTCAGAAGGGGAGTCTTGACATCTCGCCCAACCTCACCGCCTGCGGCACCTCTCCTTCCCAAGGAGAGGCTTAATAGCAGTCTGATTCCTCTCCTTTATAAGGCTGCCGCTTATACATAAGTTTCTAACTGACTGCTTTCAGTGGTTTAGCCCCCTAAATCCCCCAATTCTGGGGGACTTCAAACTCCGGTCTCCCCCCAGAATTGGGGGGACTAAGGGGGGCGAGTGCGTCGGTTGAGGTGGCAATCGAGATGTGTATAAGCGGCAGCCTTTATAAGGAGAGGTTAGGTGAGTTTTTTTCGACCACGCAAAACTCCAGTTCTCAACTTAGGCGCGGTTTAGGTTAAGTCTTTACGGCATGACAAATTAATTTTGTCAGCGTTCCAGGGGACGCAGATGGCGTTTTTGAGCAAAGTTTAGTAGGGCAAAAAATGACTTTATCTCATCCTACGGTTCATCCTTATTTATCGCGGAATCTGATTCCACCCGGCCATCTAAATTTGATGGGGACGATTAAGAAGTCTGAGGTTAATGGTCCCGGTAGTCGCGCCGTGGTTTGGGTGCAGGGTTGCTCTCGGGCCTGTGGCGGCTGCTTTAATCCCGCTTCGTGGGAGTTTGAGATCAATCAACTCGTCTCCATCGAAACGGTAGTGGAGCTGGTGTTGAGCGAACCCAGTCATGAGGGGGTAACGTTTTCCGGTGGTGAGCCGTTTTGGCAGGCGTCGGCACTGGCTGAGGTGGCGCGGCGGGTCAAAGCGCACGGGCTGAATGTCATGTCTTTTAGCGGGTTCACCCTGGAGGAGTTGCAGAGCGATCGCGCCCCCGCAGGAGCCCACGAACTCTTGCAGGAACTCGATATTTTGATCGACGGCCCTTATCTAGAATCACAAGCGATCAACGACCCGACCTCGCCGGTTTCATCTCGCAATCAAAAGGTGCGGGTGTTTAACGAGGCGATGCGCGATCGCCTCACCTGGGCCAGCGATCAGATCGAAATTCACATTCTGCAAGACGGCAGCCGCATCGTGACCGGCTATCTGGGCGGCTTAAACCCTCTGGCGACCGACTAGAAACCATCTAGCCTCAAGTGACTGGGATATTTCAGAATTGCCAGTCTGGAAAGCCGACTCTGAGAAGCTGTGGCAATTTTGTAACTTTTTTGTTACATTATGGTCATAGCCGCAAATATAAAAGGCAATTTAATATGCGTTACCTAAATCGCTACGACGACAGAGATGAGGTCAAAGTCGCTGTGCTTGTTGATGAAATGCGCGCCGAAGCAGATTCTCAGTGGAAACTTTCCGACGTGATCTGGGGTTGTGCAGCTTTAGTCTCCGCTTACGGACTTTTCCTTCTGCTGCATTAGAGTCACCGATCTTTCTGGCTGAGGTTCCCCTCCGAGTTCATGGGGCTCAGACTGGAATTGCGTAAATCGTCCCCTCCTGGCATGGCAAAGCATTAAAGATGCGGCATGTCAGGAGGGGTTTTTTTTGTTGGTCATAGCCCTGATTCGCCAGGTATAGCAGTCCGCAGTAAGGTGCCGACAGGCAAGGGGCTTAAGCCCCTTGTTCCACAGCATGTGGAGGTACGGAGCTATCTGCGCGGCGCTATATACCTGAATGCGGAGTTGAAACCCTTGTTAATAGATCATTTCAGCAATTTAAGTTGACTGGACCAAACTACGATGTGCGGTATCTGACTAGACCGTGTTCTGGTTCACTTCCAAAGGTCGTGAGTCTGGGTAAGATAAAGCCAATTTTTAAGGAAAGGCCATGCTTGTTCAGCTTGTTCGACCATTGGTGCGATCGCAAATTCAAATGCTGACCCGGACTCCTGAGGCTGACTTAAAGTTATCCAGCATGGTAGCCCAGTGGTTGAGCTATTTAGGCGTCCATGCCGAGGTCACCCAGCTTAAAACCAACGGTGGGTCGATTGAAGTCGCCCTCAAAGTCGGTAAGCCCGAGCAGTGCAACGAAAATGAGTGGCGACAGATTCTCAGTAATCTCACCCGTAAAGGCAGTGCGCAACCATCCGAGGCAACTGGGCTCACCTATGAAACGATGACCGCCGCTCAGCAAAGTAAAGTGCATCGGTTGCTGGCCTGCGTTTTGCATGCTTCTAACGAAAATCTGTTGGCTGACTGGGAAATGATGAAGCCCCAGCTTGCAGAACTAGGGCTGTCTGATCTTTTGCTGGCCGAGCTGCGTGCAGCCGTGCGGGTCACCACCCCCATGGAGCTACTCGTGAAGGATTTAGAGCCGGAGGTGGCATCGTTTGCATTATCCAAGGCGATCGCGATCGCCCTTATGGACAAACACATCAACCAAGCCGAAGATGGTGCCCTCAAAACTTTGCTCGATGCGCTCCAACAAGAGTCGGCAACCTGAGGCGATCGCCACTCGCGGTTGATTTTGACCCAGGCCCCTACTCAGCAAAAAAGCGCAGACCCACCATTACTGGCGCATCTGCGCCCTCACCATCACTCAGGGACAGCTTAGACCTGAGTGACTTCCTGCGTTGTCTTCGCTTCCTGCGCTAAGAATTTTTCCAACTCCGTCAGGGCGTCGGCGTCCACCTTGGTCTGCATGGGGCAGAACTTGGGACCGCACATCGAGCAAAATTCAGCGGTTTTGTAGATGTCGGCAGGTAGGGTTTCGTCGTGGTACTCCTTTGCCCGTTCCGGATCGAGGGAGAGTTCGAACTGGCGGTTCCAGTCGAAGTTGTAGCGGGCATGGGACATGGCGTCGTCGCGATCGCGGGCTCCGGGTCGGTGCCGCGCAATATCCGCCGCGTGGGCCGCAATCTTGTAGGCAATTAGCCCAGACCGCACATCCTCGGCATTCGGTAAGCCCAGGTGCTCTTTGGGGGTGACGTAGCAGAGCATCGCCGCCCCACTCCAACCGGCCAGGGCCGCCCCGATCGCGGAACTGATGTGGTCATACCCCGCCGCGATATCCGTCACCAGCGGTCCCAGCACGTAGAAGGGCGCTTCAGAACATTCCTCCATTTGCTTTTTGACGTTGTAGTCGATTTGATCCATCGGCACATGCCCCGGACCCTCGACCATCACCTGCACGTCGTGCTCCCAGGCTTGGCGAGTCAGTTCGCCCAGGGTCTTCAGTTCCGCCAGTTGCGCCGCATCGGTGGCGTCATGCAAGCAGCCGGGCCGCAGGGAATCGCCCAAGCTGAAGGAGACATCGTACTTTTTGAAAATCTCGATGATGTCCTCAAAGTGGGTGTAGAGCGGGTTTTGCTGGTGGTGGTGCAGCATCCAGCGAGCCAGAATGCCGCCGCCGCGCGACACGATGCCCGTGATGCGATCGCGCACCAGCGGCAAGTGCTCAATCAAAATCCCGGCGTGGATGGTCATGTAGTCCACCCCTTGCTGGGCGTGCTTTTCGATAATGTGCAGAAAGTCTTCCGGGGCCAGCTGTTCGATATTGCCGTGGACACTCTCCAAGGCCTGATAAATCGGCACTGTCCCAATCGGAATGGGCGAGCTTTGGATGATCGCCGTGCGAATCTTGTCTAAATCACCGCCGCCGGTAGACAAGTCCATCAGCGTGTCGGCCCCATACTTCACTGCCAGGTGCAGCTTGGCGACCTCTTCCTCAATGTCGGATGAATTGGGCGATGCCCCGATATTTGCATTTACCTTGCACTTCGAGGCAATGCCGATCGCCATCGGTTCCAGATTTGGGTGATTGATGTTCGCGGGAATGATCATCCGTCCCCGCGCCACTTCATCCCGAATCAGCTCAGCAGGTAAATTCTCCCGCTTTGCCACATAATCCATTTCTTCGGTAATCACGCCCTGTCGCGCATAGTGCATCTGCGACTTATTGGCGTGACTTTGGCGCTTAGCAATCCATTCGGTTCTCATGCCTCTAACCTCTATAAACGGTGTAGCGCTAGAGGATGGGAGCAAATGAGGAGGGGCAAGGCTGGAATCGAGGAGCGATCGCGGCACCCACTCGGTAGCTTGGTGCCAATGGCCTACCCCTGACCTGAAATAAGACTCCAGAGCAGCCATTCACTCGTCGTTTCGGCCTGTGACCGCAATCAACGCTTCCCTCCGCTGGTATTAACCAGGTCAGGTTCTGAGGGTATGATCTCAGCCCGATCACTCGGACACCCCTAGCTTTAATGCATCATACTACTGAATCTCGGAGCCAGCGCAGAGCAACTATGTTTCCTCATAAACGTCGCGCCGATGCCCGACCTTGATCACTCTGATTATCAGCGCCATGTCCTCCACGCTATAGATAACGCGGTAGTCGCCGAAACGGACTCTGTACTGGTTTTGCCTACCCTTGAGCTTTTTGCCATCCTGGCGGTCTGGGATCCTGCGTTAAATGCTCAATCAGGGTAATCAAGTCTGCTTGCACAGCCCTCGGTAGTTTCTTAAGTTGCCGTTGGGCAGCGGGCTTGATTAGAACCTCGTAAGTCATTGCAGCCCAAGCTCTTGCTTAAGACTGCTTAATGAAATTTCTCCTGACTCTTGTAAGGCTACATCGGCGTCAAAGCTATCTATTTCGTCCTCAATGGCCTCCAAGGTCGGCTCTAAATCTGCCCCGTACTTAAACTGCAAATATTGCAGAAAGTGATATAGCTCATCCAAAGCGGCGCGGGGAAGCGGCGCAATCTCTAGCGTAATCGGGTCAGTGAACGGCATAGTAGTCATAACTTACCCAGAAAGTCGAGCTAATGAAGACCTATCTATGGTAGCGAAGTAACCGCTATGCCTCCCAGCGGGGGGATTTGTGGTCAAGTCTAAACTCACCTACCCATCCACCCATCCACCCATCCACCCACCTACCTTTAATTCGTCATCTCAGCCGCCGCCACCGACTCGGCCTCTCCATAGGCCCGAATCTTTTCGTCCAGTAGTTTGAAATCGAACGCTTCGGTTTTGCCTTGCTGCGCTTTGACTTGAATCCAAATCATCGAAATCAGGAAAGACACGATGATGGGCACGGCGAAGCTCACCAGCAAATCACCCGCGAAGGGCAGGCCATTCCACGGGCTGAAGTCGGGCCGGGGAAAGAACAGCGCCCCGGTACCGATACCTAACAGGGAACTCCAGAAGGCGATCGCCCCAGTCAGCCGCCGGGAATACAGACCAAAGAGCACCGGAAACAGTGCCCCGGCACACACCAGATCTGCCAGCAGGAACAGGTACAGCACGTTGTAGCCTTGGGAGGCAATCAGGATCACCGGCATGCCGACGAAGACGGTGAGAATGCGGGATGCTCGTAAAATGCCTGTAGACGGCATGGCGGGAAAGAACCGCACCAAATCGACAGTGAAGACGCTGGCAATCCCGTTCAGCAAGGTATCCAGGCTACTCATGACCAGGGCGAGCACGAGCACCAGCACCGCAATGCTGACCCAGCCGGGCAGACCCAGGGCTGCAATCAGGGAGAAAAAGGCGCGATCGTCACTAAACCCAAAATGCATCGCCAGGATGCCGAGCAGTCCCGCAATGAACAACATGGGCACGATGAACAGGAACGATCCGAGGAACGATCGCCGCACTACGACATCATCCCGGCAAGCATAAATTCGCTGCCAGTTCGCCTGGTTGAACATTTCGGCGGCAATCACCGCAATCACCAGCGTCGCCCCAAACTTGATGCCGGGACCGTTTGCCAGCGAGAGCAGTTGGGGGGCAGATTGGGTGACGGGTTCAATGGCGGTGCCCCAGCCACCGAGGGCGATTAGAGCGATCGCAAAACTCAGCAGCAGCAGCGGCACAATCACGATGAACTGAATGGCATCGGTGAAGATGGTTGCCGCCAACCCGCCAACGGTGGTGTAGATGAACACTGCCGAGATCACCAGTACAGCGGTAAGCCAGAGGGGCACCCCGGCCATGAGTTCGACGGCTTTAGCGATCGCCGTCAGCTCCGCCGCCAAATACACAAACATGTAGAAGACGATGATGCCCAACGTCAGCAGGTACATGGCATTGCCAAAGCGATGCAGCACGTACTCATTCAGCGAATGACCGTGGGGCATCAAAAACCGAATGCGCGTGCCCATAAAGGCAAACATCGCCGATGGGGTCGCCTGCCCGATGCAGTAACCGATAATGCCCGCAATGCCGCTGGTCGCCCCCACTTCCGGCGGGCTAAACAAAATCCAGGCCCCCATTGCGGAAGCCACAATGGTCGCCAATGCCGCCCCGGTGCCCACACTGTTGCGGCTGACCATGTAGTCTTCGAGGGTGATCGTCCGCCGACTGGCCTGCAACAAACCCATCAACGTAAACACGGCTACAGTCACCAGGGTGACCACTAACGCCGTTGCACCTAGAGTCATAAACAAGCACCTCGCTAAGTGAACGCAAGATGCTAGAGGTGATGACAGGTTGGAAGGATGAAGGGAGTAACTTGTATGAAGCGACGAAAAGCTTGTGAAACTGAATTCAGTGATCAGAAAACAGGGTCATCTTTTGTGAACGATGAACTCAAAACTTTGAACTCAAAATTCTGAACTCATTATTCGCTCGTCGCTTCGGTTTCGTAACCTCAATCAACGCTTCCCTCCGCTGGTATTAACCAGGTCAGGTTCTGAGGGTATAATCTCAGTCCGATCGCGTCGGACACCCCTAGCTTGGTTGTGATTGTATCACCCCAGGAAAGGAACGCAATCATTTCTTGGAATCAGGGGATTGGTGACAAGTTAGTGTCTGAGGCATGATGTCAAGATGTTGCTGAAAGCGGCTTGAAATAGGGTGAAAAGTCAAGCTGTTTAGGGGGTTTACGAATCGTTTTGATGCCCCCGAGGTCGCGGTTTTCCAGGGCTGCTAAGTAGCTAATGGGGTCGTGGGCCAGACCTCGATGGTAGGCATCGTTGAAATGATAGAGACCGCGCCAAACCATTTCCATCGAGATGCGCTCAAGGGGCAATTGCACGGCTTCAGCGACGGCATCGGACAAATCGACCAAAACGGCATAGATGAGCCAAGTGGCCCAGATTTGTAGTTTGATGCCATTGAGTGACCCGCCCAAAGCTGCTCAAAATGTTTCATCGCATAGGATACACTCGGCGGCAGGGGACGTTGCCGCTGGCTCAAGCGGGCTTTTAACCGCGGCACGAGATCCGCAAAGATCCCTTCAAAGAGTTGATACGGAAAACTTAAAAAGCGCTCACTGACAGCCTGGCGACTCACCCCTACGGCTTTTGATCAGAGTAAGTCTTGGCGATTCAGCAGTCGGGTTAACTCCACCACCGACGGCACCGGCTGCCATAACAGTGTCACCACGGCGGCCACCATCAAGGGCAACGTTAATATCCGGTCCCGAAGCCCCAAACTGCGACTGAACACGACTTGGCAAACTCTGGCGAGAGAAAAATGATTTAGGCGACCCCATGCTGATTTAAGCGGGCATCATCACCTTCAGCACTTGCTCGACTGATCGCCCCTGAGCAAACTGCGAGTGCGCCAACTGCAACATCGCTTGCACCGCTTCGCGGGAGAGACCATAGAGCTTCTGGCCGATACTGGGCGTGGTGTTTGCCCAGCTAAAGATTTCTGATTTTCCCCCGGCCATCGGTGCATTCTGGAGGCACGAGTGCGCTATGCAACTTAAGCAGAGATGGCGTTTCACCGCCTCCTCGTTGCGTAGCTGAGCCGCTTCCAGACCACAGATGTCCTTGGTGAACTCATGAAACACCTCACAGGGCCAGCGATAGCTCCAGGTGATGGCAATGCGCCTTCGGCATTGGCTTGGGGAGGAATGACCCAGGACTTGTTCAACCAAGGCTTGAGTTCGTTTTTTTGAGTGTCTGTCGCATCGTCTCATGAGAGATGGTTTCGACGCACTCTAAGCTCACTAGCCGTTGAGCTAGTAACCGCAGACTCCAGCGATTGCGGCCTGCAGGGGGGGCGCTACAAGCAATCGTAATGACATGCGCTTCTTGCTCACCATCTAAAGCGCGACTGGGGTGCTGAAGGGGCTGTTTGCGCCCTAAAGCGGGGGCGAGACCTGGTTCGACGAAGTGTTGACGCACCCGTTCGATAGTCGCCACGCTAATGTCAAGGGCTTAGCTAATGGTGGCATCGTTCCAGCCGCCACCCTGCTGCTGGGTATCCGCTTTGAGCAAAATGCGAGCATGATTGATTTTGTAGGCGGGGGCTTTACCCGTGTTGACCAATTGCTCCAGTTCCGTGCGCTCTTCAAGCGTCAGGGAGACGATGTATTTTTTCGCAGGCATGGGCAGATGACAGGATTCGACAGCTCTATCATCCAATATGCCTATCCCTCAAATCAAGCCTGACACACTACTAGTCGGGCGCTCTCAGTTTCATCGTCAATCTCCTTGAGCGCTTTCTTTTCGGTGATTCTGACTTGGTTCAGGGTGTCATTGATGAGCTTTGAAACATGAAATCTGTCGGCCACTATTTCAGCATTGGGGAATCGTTTCTGAATCAGACTGCGGTAGTTCCCCGA
>Ga0081535_100680_pt1 | contig 18300 bp, 13 predicted proteins | sample HotLakmasection3_FD_71020 | JGI IMG/M metagenome (GOLD analysis project Ga0081535, IMG submission 71020) | Hypersaline microbial mat communities from Hot Lake, Washington, USA - Section #3 (SPADES assembly) (version 2) | ecosystem: Environmental > Aquatic > Non-marine Saline and Alkaline >... | reverse complement strand
GATCCTCCGCAAGCCGGGGCGGCTCACGGAGGAGGAGTTCGCCGCGATCAGGCTTCACCCCGTGACGGGAGAGGCGCGCCTCCGCGCCCTCGGGATCGACGACGAGATCGCGCTGAATCTCGTCCGCTCCCACCACGAGCGCCAGGACGGCGGCGGGTATCCCGACGGGCTCACGGGCGACGCGATTCCGCCGGGGGCGCGCTACTTCGCGGTCATCGACACCTTCGACGCGCTGACGAGCGTGAGGCCCTACCGCGCCGACACGGGGCCGGCGGCCGCGGAGCGGGCGCTCCGCACGCTCCGCGAGGGCGTCGGGCCGCGGTACTGCGCCGAGGCGGTCGAGCTGTTTGAGCGCGTGTACCGCTCGGGGATCATCGCGTGGGTGCTCGACCACTACAACGATCAGCGCGAGGTCGCGCGGTTCGACGCGCAGCAGGCCACGCGACTCCGCCCGCGTTAGCGGCTCGGCAGCCCCGCCATCGCGCGGAGCGCCCGGTCGAGCGTCGCGGGCACGGGCATCGCGCTCAGGCGCGACTGGGTGACGAGCTCGAAGCCCCCGAACCGCGGGTCGGCCTTGATGGCCGCGAGCGTGGCGCCGTCCTTCGTCGCCTCGGCGACGGGCTCGAGGTCGAAGACGACGAACTTGATCTCGCCGGCCTTCGTCAGGTCGGGGCGCTCCGGGTCGGCGTAGGGTTCGCTCACGAGGCGAGCCAGCCCCGTGACGCGCTTGTGCCCGCCGGTCTCGTAGATCAGCGCCGCGTCGCCGGCCTTGGCGGCTCGCATGTGCAGGCACGCCGTCGCGTTGGCGACGCCGTCCCAGACGGTCCGTCCGTCGCGCTGGAGGTCGGCGTAGCGGTAGTCGTCGGGCTCGGTCTTGAGGAGGAACGTGGCCATGACGCGCAGTATGGCGCCGGCGCACGACAAACGCCCCGTCGCCGAAGCGACGGGGCGTCGAAAGATCCGGGAGCCGAAGGGCGAGGCGGCGATCAGGCCGCGGCGTCGCAACCCTCGTCGGCGCACTTCTTGTCGCCGCAGGGCTCGGGCATGCCGGAGGACACCTTCAGGACGTAGGCGTTCTTCTCGGCGTCGTTCATCGCGTTGAACTTCTCAGCGCAGCCGCTGCCGTTGAAGGCGACGGCCTTGCCCTCGTGGAAGCCGACGAGCTTGGCCTCCGCGGTGGGCTTCCCGCAGCAGTCGGCGTTGACGTAGTTGATCTTGCTCGCGACGAAGTTCATCTGCTTCTGGGCGTCGGCGCTGCGGACCATCTCGGCGCAGGCGCTCTTGCAGAAGGCGACCGGGAAGCCCTGCACCACGGAGACCGTGGCGGCGTCGACGGGCTTGCCGCAGCAGGCGCTGTTGATGGGCTTGACGACGCCCGCGACGAGCTTCGCCCGCTCGGCGTCGTCGGCCTTCTCGAAGCGCATCTTGCACCCGGCGCAGCAGAAGCGCACGTTCATGCCGTTGTAGGCGGACACGACGTTCGCCTTCACCGAGTTGTGGGAGTAAGGGCACTCGGCGTTGAACGCGGTGACGGCGACCGGGAGAGCCTTGACGTCGCCCTCGGTGCACTCGCCGCCGCAGGCGTCGGAATCGGCCACGGCGATCGCCTTCACGCCGTCCTCGCACGCCTCCTTCTCGCCCTCGCAGCCGGCGCCGGAGGCGGCGACCATGACGGCCTCGCCGCCGCAGTCGTCCTTGGAGGCGCACGCGCCGTCGCTCGCCGCGACCGCGGCGGCGCCGCAATCGGACTTGGAGCCGCAGTCGGCCGCGACGTTGCTCGCGTTGACGGCCTTGGCCTCGCCCTCGCAGGCGGCGTCGCTCCTGGCGGCGACGGTCATGGCCTCGGCGCCGCAGGCGCCCTTGGCGGCCTGGTCGCCGCAGTCCTTCTGGGCGGCGACCGTCATGGCCTTGTCGCCGCAGTCGCTCGTGGCGGCGACGGTCGTCGCGGCGGCGCCGCAGTCGGACGACTTGGTCGAGTCACAGGCCTTGGCGCTCACGGCGACGGACTTGGGAGCGTCGTTGCACGCGGTCGCGGCTTCGCTTCGGTCGGCGACCGTCGCGGCGACCGGGGCCTTCGCGTCATCGCAGGCGGCCTTGGTCTCGCAGGCGTCGGCCTTCATGGCCTCGGCGTCGGCCACGGTGACCGCGGCGGGGGCCTTGGCGTCGGCGTCGCAGGCGCTCATGAGCGAGCAGGGGGTCACGCCCGTGACCATGCTCAGCCCGGCCGCGCCGAGCCCGAGGGCCGCAGCGACGGAGAGGAGGGTGGAAGAGATCGCGCCGTGTCGGGGTTTCATCGAAGTAGGCTCCTTTGGACTCTCTCGCGGGTTCTCGGGCCCGCATGGCGAACAGGGCCAACGGGACGAAGCCCCGCGGCCGGGTCTCTCATGGTAACCGTCGGCAGGCTCAACGCCCAGCCGAATCGTGTTGTTCCAGCCACGGCGGGATCCGCCGACGAAAAAGCCGATCCCGCGGGGGATCGGCCTTGGCGTTTGGTGTTCGAACGGGATCAGCGGGACCAGTTGCTGATCAGCAGGGCGAGGTCGGCGGCGGTCACGACGCCGTCGCCGTCGATGTCGCTCGCCAGGTCGTCCGAGCCCCAGTTGGGCAGGAGGAGCGCAAGGTCATCGGAGTCGACGTTGTCGTCGTTGTCGAGGTCGCCTGGGACCTGGATCCTCGCGATCATGCCGTCCATCGTGGCGCTCATGAACATGTCGAGCTGCGCCTGAGTGAACTGGTTTGAGTTCGCCCCGACGAGGCTCCACGGGTCGCTCAGGAGAAGGTTGCCGAAGGTGCGCTCGATGATGTCCTGGCCGACCGGGCCGAGGAAGCCGTCGTTCAGCGAGGCCTCCGCCATGACGTAGGCCCAGAGGTCGGTGTCGCCGGCGAGGAGGTCGGCCATGAGGGGGGCGTCGTCGGCGCCGGTGAAGAGGGGGCTGCCGGAGTCCCAGTTGAGGACCTGCTTGCCGCGGATCTCGGTGGTGGTCTCGGGGAGCCCGAGCTCCGCGAGCAGGAACTCGAGGTACTGCTCGCCCGAGGGGACGTGCGTCTCGCGGCCGCGGAGGATGTTGACCTCGCCGAGGTCGAGGTTGATCTCACCGACGCCCGGGATGACGAGGTTGATGATGTCGCGGAGCTCGGCCGCGACGGCGGTGTCGACCTTGCCGCCGGGGGTGGCGCGGGGGCCGAAGAGGTAGCCCCAAGCGACGCTCGAGCGGAGGACCGGATCGATGGGGGCGACCCACTCGCTCGAGCCGATCTGCACCGCGTTCGGGACGATCGTGTGCAGGCGGAAGACGCCCTGGGAGAACTCGAGCGGGATCTGCGCCTCGGCGAGCGGGCCCATCGGCTCGACCGCATCGTCGATGGCGTCAAAGAGCGAGCGGCCGGTGATCATGCGGCAGAACTCGTTGCCGATGACGCCCTGGTAGTAGGCCGTCGTGAAGTTGCGGGCCTCGTTGAAAACGTCCCACCACTCGGGCGAGCCGGGGACGAGGCTCATCTCGTCGATGCCGTCGCGCTCGAGGATGCGGTCGACGGTCTTGTTGTGGAGGAGCTGGAACGCGCGGTGGATCTGCCCGATGAGGCCGTTCTCGTCGTTTCGGTGGTCGCCGATGTAGGCGCGGTCCGTGATCGGGTCGCGAACGAAGTCCAGCGCGCCGCTCGCGCCGGTGCCGAAGCGGAAGCGGAGCCCCACGCCCGTGGAGACGTCGTACCACTCCTCGGCGGCCGAGGCGCCCTCAAGGGGGCCGGCGCCGTAGACGGAGTCGAGGTCGAGGCCCGGGGTGCGGAGGTTCGTGAACCCGCCGTCCGCATCCTCTTCGAGCAGCTTGACGAAAGGCGGGAGCAGGAACTCGGTCTCCGCCTCGAGGGAGAGGGTGACGTCATGGTCGATGAACTGGCCGAGGAAGGCGGTGCCCGCGACGATGCCCATCTCGCCGGGCGTGGTCACCGTCTCGGAGTAGCGGGTCGGGAGCGCCGCGGGGTCGAGCGCCCGGACGCCGGCGCCGCGCGGAGCGACGCTCTGCGGCACGATCGTGGTGAAGGTCTCGCCGACGCCGACGGGCACGCCGTCGAAGGGTCGCTGAAAGAGCGGGGCGTCGTTGGAGACGGCGGTGCCGGAGATCGCCAAGCCCGCAACCATGGCCATTGAAACGGTGCGCATGATGAAATCCCTCTGAGTCTGGTCGAAGCCCGGGAGCCATCCACCCGCCGGCGCCTTCCGAAGCTAGCTACTACGGGTAGCACGAACGCCTACGCGGGGCAAGAAATAAACCCCGTCACCGTCCTGATCGGCGCGGGCGTTCGATTCGCCGCCGAGTTCCGCCTCCCGGGGCGGCGATCTGCCTCATTGGCAGGTCGGAGATCCCGCCGGCCCCGCTCACGGGACGTTCCCGGGGGGCGACGAGTTCGCGGCGCTGGCGCCCGGCTTGCCCTGCTTTCCCTGTTCACGAGGTTGCCGAACCGCGGGGCGCGGCGGACCGATCACACGGGAGTCATGGATATGTCAAAGATTATCGGCATTGATCTCGGCACGACGAACTCGGTCGTGGCCGTCATGGAAGGGGCGGAGCCGAAGGTGCTCGTCAACGCCCAGGGCAGCCGCACGACGCCGTCGGTGGTCGGGTTCACGGAGAAGGGCGAGAAGCTCGTGGGCCAGCCGGCGCGTCACCAGCAGGTGACGAATCCGAAGAACACGATCTTCTCCGTCAAGCGGTTCATGGGCCGGCGTCACCACGAGGTGGAGTCTGAGGAGAAGCAGGTTCCCTACGAGATCGTGGGCTCGGGCGATGAGTTCGTGAAGATCAGGGTGCGCGACAAGACCCTGACCCCGCCCGAGGTCTCCGCCTCGGTGCTGCAGGAGCTCAAGCGGGTCGCTGAGGACTACCTGGGCGAGAAGGTCGAGAAGGCGGTCATCACCGTCCCGGCCTACTTCAACGACGCCCAGCGCCAGGCGACCAAGGACGCCGGCGAGATCGCGGGCCTGACGGTCGAGCGGATCATCAACGAGCCCACGGCCGCCGCGCTCGCCTACGGGCTCGACAAGAAGAAGAACGAGAAGATCGCGGTCTTCGATCTCGGCGGCGGCACGTTCGACGTGTCGATCCTCGACGTCGGCGACGGCGTCTTTGAGGTGCTCTCGACGGGCGGCGACACGCATCTGGGCGGCGACGACTTCGACGAGGCCCTGATCAACCACATCGCCGAGGAGTTCCGCAAGAAGGAGGGCATCGACATCCGCAAGGACGCGATGGCGCTCCAGCGGCTCAAGGAGGCCTCGGAGAAGGCCAAGTGCGAGCTGTCGAGTTCCCAGGAGACGAGCGTCAACCTGCCGTTCATCACCGCGGACGAGTCGGGCCCGAAGCACCTTCAGGTGACGATCACGCGGGCGAAGTTTGAGTCGCTCATCGGCGACCTGCTCGAGCGCGTCAAGCGCCCCTGCATCGCCGCCCTGAAGGACGCCAAGCTCGACCCGAGCAAGATCGACGAGGTGATCCTGGTCGGCGGTTCGACCCGGGTGCCCGCCGTGCAGCGCCTCTGCAAGGAGATCTTCGGCAAGGATCCGAACAAGAGCGTGAATCCCGATGAGGTCGTCGCGCTCGGGGCGGCGATTCAGGGCGGCGTCCTTCAGGGCGACGTCAAGGACGTCCTCCTTCTCGACGTCACGCCGCTCACGCTGGGCGTCGAGGTCATGGGCGGCGTGGTCGAGCCCATCATCGAGCGCAACACCACGATCCCCACGAGCAAGAGCAAGGTGTTCTCGACCGCGTCGGACAACCAGACGAGCGTGCAGATCCACGTCACCCAGGGCGAGCGCGAGTTCGCCAAGGACAACCGCACGCTCGGCGTGTTCGAGCTCTCGGGCATCGCGCCGGCGCCGCGGGGCATGCCCCAGATCGAGGTCGAGTTCAAGATCGACGCCAACGGCATCCTCGTGGTCACCGCGACCGACAAGGGCACCGGCAAGAAGGCGGACATCAAGATCACCAACTCCGGCGGGCTCGACGAGGCCGAGATCGAGCGCATGCGCAAGGAGGCCGAGGAGCACGCCGAGGAAGACAAGAAGAAGCGACAGCTCGTCGACCTCAAGAACCGCGCCGAGGCGATGCTCCACCAGACCCGCAAGAGCCTGGAGGAGCACGGGGACAAGGTGTCCTCCGAAGCGCGCGGGAACATCGAGTCCTCGCTCACCCGCGTGGAGTCGGCGCTCAAGGAGGACGACGCCACGGTGATCGAGAAGGCGCTCGCCGACCTCGAGAAGAACTCGATGGAGCTGGGCAAGGCCGTCTACGAGGCGTCCGCCGCCGAGCAGCGCGCCGCCGGCTCGGGCGACGCCCCCTCGGGCTCCGGCGGCGGCGACGACGTGATCGACGCCGAGTACTCGGTCAAGGACGACGACGGCGAGAAGAAGGCGTAGCGACGTCCTCGAGCCGAGCAGGTCCGGATCCAGCGCGCCCCGCGCGATCTTTGGTCGCGCGGGGCGCTTTCGTTCGTGGGGGTCAGATCTCGCGCACCGGCTTGCCGCCGTGGTCGTTGAGCGCCTTGAACGCGGCCAGCGCCGCCTCGCGGGCCCGGGCGTGGTCCACGATCGGCGCCGGGTAATCAAGGCTCTTTCGTCCGTCGGGCGGCAGACTCCCCGGGTCGTGCAGCGCGTCGCCCGAGAGGCGGGCAAGCTCGGGGCAGAACTTCCTGATGAACGCGCCGTCCGGATCATGCCGCTGCGACTGGCTCACGGGGTTGTAGATCCGAAAGTAGGGGGCGGCGTCGGCGCCCGTGCTCGCGCTCCACTGCCACCCGCCGTTGTTCGACGCGAAGTCGTAATCCACGAGCCGGCGCGCAAAGTAGCGCTCCCCCTCGCGCCAGTCGATGAAGAGGTCCTTGGAGAGGAACATCGCGACGATCATGCGCAGGCGGTTGTGCATCCAGCCCGTCTGGTTGAGCTGGCGCATCGCGGCGTCGACGATCGGGTAGCCCGTTCGGCCCTGCTTCCACGCCTCGAGCCCCTCGCCGTTGGTCTCCCAGCGGATGCGGTCGTACTCCGTGCGGAACGCCTGTCGCCGGACGACCCGGGGGAAGCCGACGACGAAGTGCTTGTAGAACTCGCGCCAGAGGATCTCGCTGATCCAGTGGTCCGGGCCCTTGCCGCCGTTGCGGTAGCGACCGTGATTCGCCTCCATTGCCTTCTCCAGGCACTGCCGCGGCGAGACCACGCCGGCCGCGAGGTAGGGCGAGATGCAGGAGGTCCCGTTGATGGCGGGGGCGTCGCGCTTGTCCTTGTAGTCGTCGATGCGCTCGGAGCAGAAGACGTCGAGCCGCGTCATGGCCGCGCGCTCGCCCGCGGGCCAGAGGTCGGCGCGAAAGCCGGGCTCGCCCCCGAAGCCGTCGAGCGTCACTGGGATCTCGTCCGGCGAGCCGACCATCTCCGCCTGCTTCTTCGGCTCGCCGCCCGGCTCCGGGCGCCCCTCGTCCGCCCACCGCTCGTACACCGCCTTCTTGAAGGGCGTGAACACCGAGTACCACCTGCCCTCCTTCGTCTTGACCTCCCCCGGCTCGACGAGGGTCAGGTCGGTGAACGAACGGACGGCGAGCCCGTCGCGCTCGAAGCAGTCGCTCACCGCCTCGTCCCGCTCGAGCTCGTTGATCTCGTACTCGCGGTTGAAGTAGAGCGCCCCGCACTCGTGCTCCGCCGCGAGTCCGCGGAGGGCTTCGGGGACGCCGGAGAAGTCGGCCGTTTCGATCACGCGCAGCGCGATGTTGAGCTTCGCGAGCGCCTCGGAGAGTTCTCTCGCGTTCCGCAGCGTGAAGTCGGCCTTGGGCCAGCCCCAGTCGTGCTCCTGGCGCCACTGACGAGGCGTGACCGCGAAGACGCCGACCACGCCTCGATCGGCGTCCGCGCACGCCTTCAGCAAAGCCGTGTTGTCGCGGACGCGCAGGTCCTGGCGGAACCACATCAGCGCTCGCATGGCGCTCCTTTCGTCAGGTCGACCTGATCACGCCGAGGCGTGCGCGGGTTTTCCTCGCGCTCGCCGTCAGTTCCACTCGATCGGCGGGGGAGAGCTTCTCGACGTGCTTCATCATGAGCTTCATGCGGGCGTTCGCGGCGAAACGCTTCTCGTGGCGGATCAGGAAGTCCCAGTAGAGCGTGGTGAAGGGGCAGGCGTCGTCCCCGGTCCGCTTGCCCGGGTCGTAGCGGCAGTGCTCGCAGTAGTTGCTCATCTTCCTGATGTAGTTGCCCGTCGACACGTACGGCTTGGTGCCGACGACGCCGTGGTCGGCGTGCTGGCTCATGCCGCGGGTGTTGGGGATCGTGACCCACTCCACCGCGTCGACGTACATGCCGAGGTACCACGCGTCCATCTCGTCGGGATGAACGCCCGCGAGCAGCCCGAGATTGCCCGTCACCATCAGGCGCTGGATGTGGTGCGAGTGCCCGCTCTCGAGCACCGGCTCGACGCACTCGCGCATGCAACGCATGTCGGTCTCGCCTGTCCAGTAGCACTCCGGCAGCTTCCCCTGCGCCCGCAGGCCGTTCCGCGACTCGTACTCCTCGCCCTCGGTCCAGTACACGCCTCGGATGAACTCCCGCCACCCGAGCACCTGTCGCACGAATCCCTCGACCGAGTTGATCGGGGCGTTCCCGCCGCTCGAGTCGAGCGCGGCGACCGCTTTCTCGATCACCTCGCGCGGGTCGAGCAGCTTGAGGTTGATCGCCGGCGAGATGAGCGAGTGGTAGAGCGTGTTCTCGCCCGTCCACATCGCGTCCTGGTGCGCGCCGAAGCTCGGAAGGCGGTCCTCGATGAAGCGGTTGAGGGCCTTGAGCGCCTTCGCGCGCGTGACGGGCCAGCGGAAGCTGGCGAGCCGTCCCGGCAGGTCGGGCAGCTCGCGCTCCACCAGCTCGATCACCTCCTGAACCACCTCGTCGGTCTCCGGGGCGTACGGCCGCGGCGCCCGCGGGGCGCGCCTGAAGGCCTTGCGGTTCTGCTGGTCGAAGTTCCACTCTCCGCCGACCGGATCGCCGCGCTCGGTCAGGAGCACGCCGTGCTTCCGGCGCATCATTCGGTAGAAGTGCTCGAGGACCGGCGTCCTGCGATCCTCGCGCCATGCCATGAACTCATCGATCGTGCAGAGGAAGTGCGTGTCCTCGAGGATCTCGAGTTCCACGCCCGCTGACTCGCACGCCTCCTCGATCTCGCGGAGCACGCGCCACGCGCCGGGGTGGATCACCCGGACCCGCTCCGGCTCAAGATCCCGCACCGCTCGCCTGATCTCGCCGCCGAAGGTCCCCGTGTTCTCCTCGTCATCGAGTCGCCCGTAGCGAACCCGCACCCCTCGATCCAGAAGGTCCAGCGCGAAGTGCCGCATCGCGGAGAGGAACAGCGTCGTCCGCTGCTTGCTGCTCGGCGTCCGCGTCGACTCCTCGCGCGCCTCGATCATGAGCACGGCGTCACGTTCGGGGTCGAGGCCCCGGATCGGCTCGTAGTCGCGCGAGAGCTGGTCGCCGAGGACGAGAAGAAGATCGCGGACGCCCTTTTCCGGCGGACGCGACGCGAGCTGCGTTGACGGCCTCGTCACGGGCGACTCCTCCCGAGTCGGTTTCGGTCGTCGCGTGAGGCGGATTCGCCGACTACCGGCTCGCCCGCCGCCTGGCCTCGTCGAGGGCCGCCCGCAGGTCGTCGATGAGCGGCTCGATGTCGCGGACGACGCTCGATTCGTCGAGGATCCGAAGCGCCTCGTCGCTTTCGAGGATCGAGCGCAGCCCGCCCCGGTCGAGTCCGTTCTCGATCGCGCGGCGCGCCCGCGGGTCGTTGCGGAGCGTCTCGATCGCCTCCTGCACGCTCGGCGTCTCCTTGAAGCGGCGGACGGCGTCGCTCTCGAGGAACCACGCCAGCGCGTCGGGGTCGCGGACGACGATCAGGTAGTCGTCGGCCATCCGCACCACGGGCGTCTCCCCAAACGGATTGGCGCCCTGGGCGAAACGCCCGAACGCCGACCCGCGGACGCTCTCGGTGACCGCGAGGACTCGGCGGGCGAGCGCCCGGCCCGAGGCGTCCGCGCTCGGCTCGGGCGTCTCGCGAGCGGTGAAGGCGGGCGCCGGCTCGGCGGAGGCCGCGCGGCTCTGCGCGACCGGCTCGATCGCCAGGAGCGCCCAGAGCGCCACGAGCCCGAGGAACACCCCCTCCGCGAGCCCGATCGCGCCCCCGATCGAGCGGTCGGTCATGCCCCGGCGGCCCTTGCGGAAGATGCGGCGGCTGACGAGCCCGAGGACGAGCGTCCCCGCCACGAGGACGACCAGGGCGGCGATCGCCACCCCGGCGCCGCGCTTCATGAGGCCCGTGAGCCCGAGCACGCCGCCCGCCGCGTCCTCGATGACCCGCCCGATCGGGAACGCGAGCAGCGTCGCGAGCACGAGGCTCGCGACGAGCCCCGCCGTCTCGGCGGCTCCGAGGTACGCGCCCTGGAGCGTCGTGAGCGCGACCACGATCACGAGCGCCTGCGTCACGGGAGAGCCGAGCGCAAACGCCAGCCCGATCGCGAGGAGGCCCGCGCCCGCGATGCCCACGAGCAGGAGACGGTCGGGGCGGCGTCCCGGGGCGCTCGACCCAGAGGGCGGGGTCTTCATGCGCAGAGGGTAGCGGCGGGCGGATCGGCGCCGTCCGGATTCGCGGAGAGGGCGCATGAAAGAAGGCGGGGCCCTGACGGCCCCGCCTCGGATCGGCGTCACGGTCGCCCGACCGCGGTCGCGGTCAGACGAGTTCCTTCATGGCCTTGAGCGGGCGGATCTTCAGGACGTTCCGCGCGGGCTTGGCCTTGAAGACGGTGGGCTCGCCCGTGAAGGGGTTGGTGCCCTTGCGGGCCTTCGTGGCGGGCTTGCGCTGGACGGTGACCTTCATCATGCCGGCGAGGTTGACGGCCTCGGGGCCGTTCTTCTTGAGGTCGCGGGCGATGATCTCCTTGGTGACGTCGAAGACGTCGGAGACCTGCTTGCGGGTCAGGCCCGTGTTGTCGGCGATGATGCTGAAGACCTCGCTCTTGGTGCGGGTCTTGTCGGCCTTGGGAATGGAGTAGCTGGCGGGCTTGGCGGCGGCGGCGCGGGTGGTCGCCTTCTTGCGAGCGCCGGCGCGAGCCCCGGCTTTCTTGGTCGTCTTCTTGCGGCTGGTGGTCTTCTTGCGGGCCATCTCGGAGCTCCTTCTGCCTGCGTGCTGCCTCGGGAGGCGCCCGGCCCGCCCCAGCGAGCCGAACCGATCCGTCCCGTTTTCGGCGTGTTTTCCCAGCGAAACGGCGTCGCCGCCGCCCGCTCGTGCGTGGTTGTACGACTCCGCTCATCGGCGCACAAGCCGAAACTCCTGCAATAACCGGAAAAAACCGCGTCGCGCGCCCCGGCCGCCTCGCCCGCGCCCCGGCGCGACCACGGCTACACTCCGCCGCATGCCCGACCGTGACGCCCGCACGACGCCCGTCATCCTCGCCCACGACGCCGCGGACGACCTGGGCCCCCTCACGCGACTCCGCTCCGCGGCCGACGTGCGCACCGGAGCGCTCACCGCTCGGGAACGGCTGCGGATCGGGGGGTTTTCGCGGATCGTCGACGCCGGCCCGGCGTCGGGAGCGCTCGCCGAAGCCGCCGCCCGGGCCGGCGCCGACGAGGTCATCATCGTTTCATCTTCCGCCCTGCTCGCGCCCGCGGCGCTCGCGGCGCTCGAGCCCGGGGAGGCCGTCCGCGAGCCCGGGAGCGGCGCGCCCGTCGCGGCTCGTCTGCCCGCGGCCGACGCGGCGCGGTTCCTCGAGCCGGGCGCGAGCTGGCGCGAGGCCGACGGCCCGTGCCTGCTGCGCCGACCCTGGGACGTCGTGCGCTTCCGCGACCGGACCATCGCGATCGACCTCTCGCTCCTGCTGCGATCCGCGGACCGGTGGGCGCGCGAGCGGCCCGCCGGGAGCATCGTCATCGGCGAACAGCGTCTGGCGATCGAGCCCTCCGTGAGCGTGACGCCGGGCGCCGTTTTCGACCTGCAGAAGGGACCCGTGGTCGTCGACGCCGGGGCGGTCGTCCGCCCCGGCGCGATCATCTGCGGCCCCGCCTACATCGGCCCGGGCTCGACGGTCCTCGACCGGGCGCTCATCAAGGCGAACACCGCGATCGGCCCCGTCTGCAAGGTCGCGGGCGAGGTGGGGGGGACCATCTTCCAGGGCCTGGCCAACAAGGCCCACGACGGTCACCTGGGCGACTCCTGGATCGGCGCGTGGGTCAACCTCGGCGCCGGGACCACCAACTCCAACCTCCTGAACACCTACGGCGAGGTCGCCGCCCGGCGCCACGCTTCCGCTCCGCGGGAGCGCACCGGCCTGACGTTCCTCGGCGCGATCATCGGCGATCACGTCAAGACCGCGATCGCCACGCGGATCTTCACCGGGACCGTCATCGACGTCGGCGCGATGATCGCCTCGACCGCGCCGCCGCCGCAGGCCGTTCCGCCCTTCGCGTGGGTGACGGATTCGGGGATCTCGACGTTCCGGATCGAGAAGTTCCTGGAGGTGGCGCGGGCCGCGATGTCGCGTCGCGGCGCGGAGCTGACGCCCGACGAGGAGGACGCGCTCCGCGCCCTTCACCGGGAGGCGTCGGCGTGAGCGACTCCGCCGCCAGGACCCTGTACCTGATCGACGGGCACTCCCAGCTCTTCCGGGCGTTCCACGCGATCCGCACCGCGATGACCTCGCCGGTGACCAAGGAGCCGACGAACGCCACCTTCGGGTTTGTCGGCATGCTCCTGAAGGTGCTCCGCGAGGAGAAGCCCGACTACCTCGCCGTCGTCGTCGACGCCTCGGGCGACCGCGGCACCTTCCGATCCGAGCTCCTCCCCGACTACAAGGCCAACCGCGACGCGCCGCCCGAGACGTTCGGGCCCCAGGTCGAGCGCTGCCTGAGCCTCCTGCGCGAGATCGGCGTCCCCGTCCTCGCCGTCCCGGAGGTCGAGGCCGACGACACCATCGCCACCATCGCCGAGCGGCTCCGGGCCGAGGCGCCGGGCGTGCTCGTCCGCATCGTCTCGAAGGACAAGGACCTCCAGCAGCTCCTCGAGGACGGGCGGGTGGTCCTCCGCGACGTCCACACGGGCGACACCATCGACGAGGCGGCGCTCCGCGAGAAGTGGGGGATCACGCCCGCGCAGGTCGTCGACATGCTCGCGCTCTCGGGCGACGCGGTCGATAACGTGCCGGGCGTCCCGGGCGTCGGACCGAAGACCGCGGCGAAGCTCATCGCCGACTACGGCTCGCTCGAGGCGCTCCTCGAGCGGGCGGACGAACTGACGGGCAAGCGCGGCGAGGCGATCCGCGCCGCCGCCGCCGTGGATCTCCCGCTCTCCAAGCGCCTCGTCGAGCTGCGCCGCGACGTGCCCGTCGACTTTGATCTTGACGCCGCGACGGTCGAGCGTCTCGACCTCGAGAAGCTGCGCCCGATCCTCAGGCAGCTCGGGTTCAACCGCTACCAGCAGGAACTCGACGACCTGCTCGGGGCCTCAGGACGTCCCCCCGCCAGGGCGCCGGCACGCGCGACGGGCGAGGCCGGCCTCTTCGACTCCCTGGGCGAGCCCGCGGCCGCGGCCGAGGGCGACTACGCCATCGTGCGCACGAGGAGGGAGCTCGACGCGCTCGTCAAGGAGCTGCGCGAGGCCGAGTGCGTCGCGGTCGACACCGAGACCACCTCCATCCGCCCGCTCGAGTCCGCGCTCTGCGGCCTCTCCTTCTCGACCACGACCGGCGCCGGCGTCTACGTGCCCGTCCGCGCGCCCGAGGGCGAGGCCCACCTGACGCCCGACGAGGCGCTCGAGCGCCTCCGCCCGATCCTCGAGGACGAGTCGATCCCCAAGTGCGGGCACAACCTGAAGTTCGACCTTCTCGCGCTGCGGCGAGCCGGCGTCGAGCTTCGCGGCGTCGACTTCGACTCCATGATCGCCAGCTACGTGGTCGACGCCTCCCGGTCCTCCCACGCGATGGACGCCCTCGCCCTCGCGCTGCTCGGACGCGAGTGCGTGCCCATCACCGACCTCATCGGAACCGGCAAGAAGCAGAAGGCCTTCGACGAGGCGCCCCTCTCCCTCGCGGGCCCGTACGCTGCGGAGGACGCCGACGTCGCGCTCCAGCTCCGCGCGGCGCTCGCGCCCGAGATCGAGGCGATGAAGCTCGGCTCCCTCTTCCGCGACGTCGAGCTCCCGCTCATCGAGGTGCTCGCGGAACTCGAGTGGAACGGCATCCGCGTCGACGCGAGCGAACTCGACCGCCAGGCGAAGCGACTCAGGGAGCGGCTGGACGAACTCCGCGGCGGGATCGAGACCGCGGCGCCGAGACCCTTCAACCCAGATTCCCCCAAGCAGCTCGCCGCGATCCTCTTCAACCCCAAGGAAGACGTCGAGTGCGGCCTCGGACTCCGCCCGCTCAAACGCGGCAAGACCGGCCCGTCGACCGACATCGAGGTCCTCGAGAAGCTCGCCCAGGACCCGACGATCGACACGCCCGTGCCCGGACTGATCGTCGAGTACCGCCAGCTCACGAAGCTCGTCGGCACGTACCTCGAGGCGCTCAAGGACGCGATCCACCCCGAGACCGGCCGCATCCACGCGTCGTTCAACCAGACGGTCGCCGCGACGGGGCGGCTCTCCTCGTCCGACCCGAACCTCCAGAACATCCCGATCCGCACCGAGCTCGGCCGCGAGATCCGTCGGGCCTTCGTCGCCGATGACGGCTGTCTGCTCGTCACCGCGGACTACTCGCAGATCGAGCTGCGCCTCCTGGCGCACCTCTCGAAGGACGAGGCGCTGATCCGCGCCTTCAACGAGGGGCAGGACATCCACCGCGCCGTCGCCGCGGAGATCCACGACGTCGCCCCGGACGACGTCACGAGCGACCAGCGCTCCGGCGCCAAGATGGTCAACTTCGGCATCGTCTACGGCATCACGCCCTTTGGGCTCGCCCGCCGCCTCGGGTGCTCCGAGAAGGAAGCCGCGAAGATCATCGAGGCCTACCGCGCGCGGTTCCCCGGCATCGCCACCTTCCTCGCCGAGTGCGTGTCGTTCGCGGAGGACAAGGGGTACGTCGAGACGATCCTCGGCCGCCGGCGCCCCATCCCGCAGATCCACGGCCGCGGCGCCCGCCGGAGCCTGGGCGAGCGCATGGCGATCAACTCCGTCGTGCAGGGCTCGGCGGCGGACCTCATCAAGCTCGCGATGCTCGACCTCCACCGCCGCATCAAGGCCGGCGAGCTCGGCGGGGCGAAGATGCTGCTCCAGATCCACGACGAGCTGGTCTTCGAGGTCCCGGAAGCCGAGGCGGAGGACGCCCGCCGGCGGATCGTGGAGCGGATGGAGGCGGCGATGAAGCTGTCGGTGCCCCTCGTGGTGGAGTCCGCGGCGGCCCCGGACTGGTTCGGCGGCAAGTAGCCCCGCCGAGCCCCGCGCGGCTTGACACCCGCCCCCGTTCGGCTACCTTTTCCCGTCTCGGAGCCCGGCTCCGAGACCCCGTGTGGGGCGGTAGCTCAATTGGTTAGAGTCCCGGACTGTCGATCCGGTGGTTGCGGGTTCGAGTCCCGTCCGCCTCGCTTCCAAACCGCGTTTTTCGGCCTCCCCGCCGCGATCCGCGGTTTTTTCGTGCGCGCCGGGCGCCGCCGAATCACGCCGGATCGCGCCCGCGTTGCTACTCCTGGCGCTACTACCCGTCGCGGGCGATCCCACCGCCTCCGCCGTGCCCGTCAGCCGCAGGGGGATGACCTCGACCTCGGGCATCCTCGCCACCGTGAGAGCCGCCTCGTCCGGCAGCAGGTGCCCGGAGGTGTCGAGCGTCAGCTTCACGGAGTGGTGCCGCATGAGCGTCTGCGCCGCCTTCGCGCTGGCGCCGCCCTGAACCGCCCACGCCCCGCAGGTGTGCCGCAACGCGGGATTCCGATGCCACCATTGATCAACGGCCCTCCGTGGTCCAGCGAGAGACAAACGCGGAGCATGGACCTGGTCGAGGGCGGAGTGCAGGGGCGGCCCCGATCCTTCGTTTCAGCAACGGTGAAATGTAACGGGTTGATTCGCGTGGCGCGACTCGGGATCCATCAGCTACAATTCAGTCGGTCGAGACTTGTCGAGTAGGAGAGGGTGATGCATAGCATCTTAGCCGCCGCCTTTGCGCTCGCCGTAGCCGTCCCTGCTGCCGCTCAGACGTTTGCGTGGGACTTCGCCTCAGGCACACTGCCCACGGCCGCTGGCTGGTCGGAGGTCAATGACGACGATGTCCCTCTCGGCCTGACGCCGGACGGGCTTCTCATCGGTCCGTCCACACGCAGTGGAAGCGCCGGCTATCTGTACGATCTCGACAGTCTCTACGTCCCTGGAAGCCCCGTCTCCATCGAGGCGACACTCCGCATCATCGACACGACGTCCGGCGATCAGGGCGGCATCCTCCGCTCCGGCTACACACTCGCCTTCGTCGAGAACACCGGTCGCGGGGCGGTCATTCAGTTCGCCAACGATGGGGTCACGCTCGTCACGACCGATGGCTCGGTGACAAGCCCAACCTTTGCGTTCGACACCACGAGCGCCTTCAACACCTACCGCCTTGACATCGCCGACGCCTCTGCAACTGTCAGCATCAATGGCATCGAAGTCCTATCCTCAAGCCAACTCGGTGGTCTGGGCCTCGGGCCGACCCGCGCATTCTTTGGCGATCTCACCATTCTCGGCAACAGCGAATCGATCACTCGTAGCGTTACACTCAGTATTCCTTCGCCACCCGCCGCTGCCACGCTGCTCGTTCTTGGCGTCATCCAGCCTCGACGGCGAGCGATCGGGCGAGCGTGAGCATTTCGCGTATCGATGTTTCGCCTTGTTGAAGCGAGCTGTTCGTGCGCAAGATTTTGACCGGAAGCTACTGATCTTCCTCTCCAAACCTAGTCCAGTGCCAGTGCTGGCATCGCGGCTGCACGGAGGAGGATCTGAGCATGGTCAGAAATCCACTTCAGATGAGTTGGAGTTCGCCTGGCGCGTGGCGGGACCCGTTGGGTTCTGCACGAGCCACACTTCGCTACCCTCGACCGCGCGGCATCGCGGACACTCGGTCGGAATCGCTCGGCTGAATCCCCGCGGCGTACGCTCGGCACAGGCAGGGGAGACCAACGCAGGCCCCGATGCGGCTCGCTCGGCCGGCGCCGGCCCCGGTGCGTCGGAGCGGTCCTGACCAGCCCAAAGCCGCTCCAGACTGGCTTTCGGGCCGCTTCCGGTCGATTCCTGTGAGAACTTTGTCAGGTAGCCGTTTGCAGCCTTCTGGAGAGTTCGAGTCCCGTCCGCCTCGCTTCCAAACCGCGTTTTCCGGCCTCCGCGCCGCGATCCGCGGTTTTTTCGTGCGCGCCGGACCGACCGCGCCCACCTCGGCTCCGCCGCGAGTCGCCACCAGTCGCCGCTCGCGCGTCGTGAAGTCGGCCTGGGCAAGCCGCGCGGGCCACGCAGCGTGAGACGGGGCGGGCTAGCATGTGAGCATGCCAACACTCTCGATCGTACTGGGACTGGTTCTGGTGGCGATGGGCGCCGCGGCCTACTTCTTGGCGGGGGCGGATGATCGCAGCGTCACAGCGCTGATTCCGGCATTCTTCGGAGCGCCGATCGTCCTGCTGGGATTGCTCGCGCAGGCGAAGCCGGGCGCGCAGAAGCATTCGATGCACGGCGTTGCGCTGCTCGCGCTGCTGGGGCTCATCGGGGCGGGAATGCAGGGTGTTCCGAAGCTCGGGGCGCTGCTGACGGATCGGGAATCGCTGGAGCGTCCGATGGCGACGCTGGCACAGAACCTCATGGCGCTGGTCTGTCTCGTCCTGCTGGTGGCATGCGTGCGGGCTTTCGTTCTGGCGCGGAAGGCCAAGCCTGCGGCCCGGACGTCCTGAGGCCACGCCCGCCGGTCATCGCCACTCTCACTGGCGCCGTCACGAAGAAGCCGGCGTGCGACCACCGGTTCGGCGAGCTCGGCTCGCCCGAGAGCCGCGAGAGGCGCCCCCCGTCCTCGCCGAAAGCCTCGCCTTCGTCTCAGTCTGTCTCGCTTCCGCCGGGTCGTCACACGGAGGTCGTGGTGCGGGAGACGCCGGTGCGTAGGGCTCGCCGGATCAAGGGTCGCGGCGGGATCGGACCACGTGCGGTCTCGCCGGCGTGGCTGGATCAGCCGCTCCGGCTTCCCAATAATGCAGCATGAACAAACCAAGGATCGCGACGGGGTTATTTCAGGATGAGTTTGGGTTTCAGACCTGGGTAGATTTTGATGGGGCCTTGTGGGAAGAGGTAAAGCAGG
>Ga0081535_100679_pt1 | contig 18329 bp, 17 predicted proteins | sample HotLakmasection3_FD_71020 | JGI IMG/M metagenome (GOLD analysis project Ga0081535, IMG submission 71020) | Hypersaline microbial mat communities from Hot Lake, Washington, USA - Section #3 (SPADES assembly) (version 2) | ecosystem: Environmental > Aquatic > Non-marine Saline and Alkaline >... | reverse complement strand
GATACACTCATATGTCTTACGATTAATTACGATATTTCAGCGTACAATACAGATAAGTGCAGAGCAAGAGCAAGAGGTAAGGATACATCATGGTAGACGAGCAGGCTGTGGACAAGACTGATGAAAAAGGCGCAGCCTTAGTTAACTTCTTCAGGAAGTTGGTGCGACGTGTATTCGACCGTGTTCTTACGGGAGATTTTGATTATGAAAAGGATATGCGCGAGTTGAATCGTTACCGGAGTCAAGCGAGGAAGTATGAGCTTCGCCAATTAGAACCGGAAGTCGTTAACGTGATGGCTGTGCTAACCAGTATTTCTGGCCGCATTGAAGAAGGCTATTTGCTCTTTCAACAACTCTATGAGGTGGCTGAAGACTTGGACGACCTGAACGGTATGATTCTGAGTTTGCTAAATCAGGGGGTCAACTTACAGGATCAGACAAAGTACGCTGATGCGCTTGACAAGTTCAATGCCGGTCTAAAGCTGCTAAAAGCCCATGAGTCAGAAGGACGCGCGGCGATAAGTCGATACGGCGAATTGCTTGTAAGCAAAATGAAGATTCTGATTTTTCTAGGTGAGTTAGAAGCCGCTAAGGTGTTGTTTGAAGATATTCAAGTGATAGCACAAGATTTCGTTGCTGCGCACCGGCAATCATATGCCAGAGTGATGTCAGAAGCTTATACTGTAATGATTGAGATATGCCGCGATAAGAAGGACTTTGACAAAGCTAAATCGTATATGGCAATGGCCCTGGAACTAGCCGTTGGTAGTGATTCGAACCCGGATCGGATACAGATCTATCTTGGAGGCGTACGACTTGCATTGGCCCAAAGTGACACGGCACTTGCTACGTCTTACCTGAACCAGGCCCAGATTGGCTTGGATGGATTCGATGAGAGTCCCTTTAAAGGTCGCTTTTTGATGACAGAGGCAAGAATGATGTTGTCTCTCGGCTTTGGTGAGCTCGCTCCTGATCTTGCGCGTAGTGCATTGGATACCTTCGAGAAACACGAAATGCCAGAAGATGTCGCTCTAGCGAAAACGTTCTTGGAGGAAATAGAGAATCTCACTACATGAGCGGTCGTTAGGGTACTACCAATCGGAAGCAATTCATGCTGGCGCGACTGAGAAGCGAGTGAAAGCAGCTTTCATCCGCAGTGGGCTATCCATTATTGGTGAGCGCAGCGGCACAAGCCAGGAACAAAATCCGAGCACTAGGTGCTGCTGGATAGACTGCCGTCCCATAGTGTGGATACATTGTTCGTGCGAAGTGTTCCAAACTCAGGCTTAGACATCTGATGGCTTTGTTCATTCAAAAACTATGCGTTGATGAGGTTTTTCGCTACTCGATGCTTATATCAATTAGTGGTGCTTTCGGTAGTTGATCGCGAAAATAGGCATATAGACCTGTGCCGAAACCCAGGATGATTGTCAGCGGTTCCATATAATTGGTTTCATTAGGATCAAAAGGGTCGAAAAACCATAACAGCGCAGATAGCATAGTAGCAATGATATAGGCGAGTTGCATTAGGTTGACCACATCTTGAACTGGTTTCAAGAGATTCTTTTCGCTCAGTTCCTTAATCGTGTCTTCACCTAGTCTTTCGTTGATCTGACGTATTGTACGGATGTTTAGAGCGGTTTCGCGGACCACAATAACACTTGATGAACCGATTACCAAAATGAATATAACAAGTGCTTTGATGACTCTTTCATTAACCTCTAGATGGTCCATACCTATTGCTATGACTGGTGACATCCCCACAAGGAAAGCAACACAAATTTGAAGGAACCACGCATAACTCATGTATCTATACACGTCGAATACGTTATATAGTTCAATTTTATGGCTTTCTAGCTTCTTTCTCTGATCCGCACTGATACCAGACATCTTTTGCTCGTTTGTAGAAGCAATTGGGTTGATTGTACGTTAATTCTCGACAATAAAAACAATATCATTAGCAGTTCCTGCGAGGAAATCACCTTCGGCAGTTACATGATTTGAGATTGCAGCTCCGACTACGTGGTATGTCTCGTTTTCTCGGTAATTTACTCCTTCTGGAAGCTCATCAAGCCTTACCTCTTGCCCGTCTTCTTCTTGCATATTCTGCAAGGCTGCGTGAGATTTTTTTCGAGCTGTTACACTGCGGTATACATTGTAGGCAACACTTCCAACATGCAGACCAACAATGACAATAGCTACTGCTGCAATAAATATCTCTACCGGATTTGTATAAACTATTTTCCTAATATGTATAGGTTCGTCGAGTTCCTGTTTGTATAAACTGTCAAGCAGCTTTTCGAGGTCGGCCACTTCATCAAGTGGTATTGACCTTGAGAAATGAAGGATAAGCACATCGTCTTTTCTGCGAATTTTACGGAATGCGAGTCGCTCGAAAGCATCAATCGCAGGAGGCGAAAACCCCTTAACAACCAGTTCTTGCTTCCATTCTGGTTCATCCTGCAACTCTAAAAATATCGATAACGCCTTGTAAAAAGATTCTTCATCTCTAATATCCTGACTTTCCAGGAAACGGATGCCACGCTCGCTGATGACTGGGGACTCGAATTCTCTGAGCCATCTCATCATTGATTCTGGATTGTATCCGTGATTAGAGATTTCTTCGTTAATAGAAGAAACTAATTCATTCCAATCTTCTAGCTCAGTATCATTGGTTGGCACTTTTTACCTTTCGAAACCCAAGATGATGATCGTTCGTGGCCGTGTATGGCGGTCGCCCTTTGCTTAGGATGAAACCGATTCGTCTGCTCACCTACTCCATTGTACTTCACCATTATCTGTCCGCCATTAGCTGAGCTTGCAGAACTTGTATCAGTGAAACGTGTACGCACCCGTTCAGAACGGCCAGAAGACCATGATAAGCGGGATGCTCGCAATAGCGACAATAATCTGTAGCGGTAATCCCATGTGCCAGTAATCGCCGAAACGATAACCGGCTGATCCCATCACCAAGGTGTTCGATTGGTGCCCAATAGGTTTCATGAAGGCAGCAGATGCGCCGATTGCAACTGCGATTAAGAATGGGTCAATGGTTACACTCAAACCGTTAGCCAGGCTGATTTCCACCGGTGCCATCAGAACTGCTGAGGCTTCTATGGCCGTATCTACCGGAATCATCGCGCCGATCAGCACAAGGATGGGCCATTCGATGCTGTCGTAGGCATCCTTGAGCGAGATGATACCCGTCAGGATCATCAGGACGACTGCTCCCATGAGGGCTACCTGTGTGGATAGCAGGCCGATCGCTGCAACGCTGATTGCTCCGAGCGCGACGAGCAGGGCGGGCAGAAGTCGCCGTGTGTTGTTTAGCTCCAGGTCAAATTCAGAGATGGGAAGGCAGCCAAGCTCCGGAAGCTGACGCGCCAGCAGGTCAGTGCGCCCCTGCATCAGCAGCACATCCCCGACTTCAAAATGTATCTGTCCCAGGCGCCCGGTCAAGCGCTCACCATGGCGCGATATTGCCAGCAGGTTAATGCCAAAACGCGCCCGCAAATTCAGTGCACGCGCCGTCTGATCGACCACGCCCGCCTTCATCAACCCCTTACTGATTACAAGCACAGCCGCAACAGTGATGCTTGCGGGATGTCCGAAACCTGAGAATGCCTCATCTTATGGAATGATGCTCGTCGTGGTGACTGTCAGGAGGACCAACAGGGCGACAATGTCATAGCGCACTCAGTTGGTGATAAACAACACCAGTGCCACCACGAGGGTGAGGAGAACAATGAATTGCTCCATCTCAGGATGGCACTGGCATTGCGTGGAGAGCCAATACAGTAAGTGGTTACAAGGTCGACTTCCTCATCAGAGGTTACGATATCGCCATCACGGATTCGGCTCTGCGAATATAGCCACGCTCCATGAGCATGGTGATGATCTGCTGTGCGTTCTGCTCTGGTGAGTATTTGACTGTATCGATCGAGATCTCCGCATTAAGGGGTTCTTCATAGGGATCATCGATGCCCGTGAAGTCCTTGATCTCACCGCGACGGGCTTTCGCGTAAAGCCCTTTTGTATCGCGATCTTCGCAGACCTCAAGCGGCGTGTCAACAAAAACCTCGATGAAGCCTTCACCGACCAGGTTTCTCACAGCGTTTCGTGTGGCACGGTATGGACTCACTGCCGCGCAGATGGCGATGCCACCGTGCCGCACAATTTCCGAAGCCACAAAACCAATGCGCAGGATATTCGTGTCGCGATCTTCTTTGCTGAAGCCCAGGCCCTTTGAGAGGTGAGTGCGAACGACGTCACCATCAAGCACAGTCACCTGGCGTCCATGCTCGAGCAGCATCGTCGTCAGGATTTCGGCGGTGGTCGACTTGCCGGCACCACTCAAGCCCGTGAACCAGACGCATACACCCTGACGATAGCGGGGCGGGTAGGCTTCTGCCAGTACGCTGGCCACTTCTGGGCGGCTGAACCAATCGGGCAGCAGACGTCCCTGCGCCAGATAGTCGTCGCGGACCTGCGTGCCACTGATGCTCAGCGTCCGCTTGCCATCCAGCTTGTCGACTTCTTCATAGCGATCTTCATCGGGCAGGTAAGCCAGCATCTTGAACGGCACCATCTTGACGCCGAGTTCTTCTTCATACTCGCGCATCAGATCCTGAGCATCATAGGGGCCGTAGAAAGGTTCGCCCTGGCTGTCATTACCGGGGCCTGCGTGGTCACGTCCGACGATAAAGTGATTTGCGCCGTAATTACGGCGGATGATCGCATGCCATACCGCCTCACGCGGACCACCCATGCGCATCGCCAGAGGTAGCAGCGAAAGCACGATCCGGTCCGGATCATAGTAGTGGTCGGTGAGGGCCTTGTATGTACGCACGCGTGTATAGTGGTCGACGTCTCCCGGCTTTGTCATGCCTACCACGGGATGCAGCAGCAACACACCGTCGATCGCTTCGGCAGCGCGCTTGGTGAGTTCCTCATGAACGCGATGCATCGGATTGCGAGTCTGGAAAGCAACAACATTGCTATGGCCGGTGGCTTCGAGTAGTTCACGTGTCTCCGCAGGCGTACGGCGAAGCTCTGCAAAGTCATAATACGGCGGCAGTTGCAGCACGCGCAATGCGCCGGAGAGATTGACTTTTCCCCAGCGCGCCATCTCAGCCACAATCGGGTGCTTGGGATCAGTGGTGCCAAATACCTTCAGCGCCAGCTCATCGCGATCCCACTCGTACATCTCTTCCACGCGCATGATCGCCAGGAGATTGTTGCGACGGTCGCGCAGCGCGATCTCACCATCCAGCGTAACCTCTGGAGTGGGATCGATAGGCAGCGTAATCGGCATCGGGAAGAGCGTACCTTCGCTCAGGCGCATTTCTGCGACGACGCGTCCTAGATCAGCCTTGCTCATAAAGCGATCAAGCGGTGAAAATCCACCGACCGCCAGGAGTTCCAGATCGCATATCTGGCGGTCTGTCAGTTGCAGAGTAGGTAGCTGCGAAGCGTATGCTTTCGCTTCTGCGAGTTCTTCAGGAGCGACTCGTAGATCAACCAGCTTGCCGCCATAGGGTGTTATCAGGGGCATAGGGATTTCCTTATATAGCGAATAAGAGTTTGATGAACTAAGCTTCGATGGCTCGATTGCGATGGAGCAGGTTTAACTGAGAATTCCTTAAATGTAAAGGTCTGTTGAATTGTTCGACCTAAGCGCCAGAACTGATTAGTAATTCAGCTATTCAAATACGGGGAGCTCAGCTATATCAATGTTCGCTACAATCAACGGCAAACTGATCCACCCACTATAGCGAGCATTCTCTACCTGAATCCAATTGCTATCTTCGGTACGGCCTATAGCACGAAACTGTATTCGAGCGGGAAGTAGTTCAATTACCTGGAACTCTTCACCTGGGCCAGTGCGGAGATTTGCGGAGTTCGCTGTAAATGCACTCGGACCAGTCCAATCAATGATTGGAGTCGGACTGATGGTCTGGCCAGGTGAAGTAACAATTGTGGCCAAAGTACAAGCACTGAAGACGATGTTCTCTCCACTAATGCAGATCTGCTCAATCTGAGGCGGAACTCCACTGATTCGTAACGGAATGCGAATCTCGATGGCATCACCTGTGGCATAGCTGGCATCCAGGATTATACTTTCAGTCGCGTCATCTACGATGCCGGTGTTACCATCCTCGAGTCGTAGCACATCAATCGACGCATTATCGCCAAAGCTCAGTTCAAGCTGAACTTTGTCATTGTCTTCAGGCTTGAGCGTCTCGATCGCCACATAAAGGAACTGATCGTCGTAAAAATTGCTGATGTTGGCGATTCCATTTCCGCCTGGTTCCAGGGCTGCAGGAGCAGTATCCCCGGACAGAAGAAGATCGCTTGGCCAGTCACTGAGATCACCGTCTATGTAGATTGCGGTGAAATCATCTGCAAGTCCTGGCCAGTCTTCTTCAGGAATCCCAACCAGCCACGCAATCAGGCGCTGAACAAACAGATCATTACCTGCATATCGAGGCAACGTTTCGCGTCCGACGATACGAGTCAAGCCGAAGATGTTGAGAAACGCCTCACTGTCGCCGACTACTGCTACGCGAGAGCCTGTACTATGGTGCTCTGAACCTGCAGCAAGAAGTAGTCTACCTTGATTATCCTGTCCAATGTTGAGAGCAAACTGCTCCAAAGATTCGTTACGAAGGTTGATGCGGCCAGTCTCACCATGTGGGCGTTCGGCATAGATAAGTGGGAATGTTGAGGCAGAGCCTGGTAGACCCTCAACAAGGATGCTACGCGCACCCCAGAAGCGCACAGGCAATGAGAAATCGATCAAGGGCTGTACGATAGGATGCGCAACATAATCCTCTGGATGTGCTTCTGACCAACTTGTGACAATGTCGCTGAGAGAACTCGAGCTGAACCACGGTTCAATCATGAAATCGTCGGCGATAGTCAGCCCAAACTCTCGCGCCAGTAACTGATTTAATCCGCTGTTGCTGCGCTCAGTATTGACAGCATTGTGACCATTTGGATCGATCCCTAGCAGAAGATGACCACCGCGCTGCAGAAAGTCCCAGATGTACGCAGTTGTAGGGATGGGCAAGGGGCGACGCGGCTGCACGATAACCAATAATTCGATATCTGTAGGAATCGGCTCCGTCGGGTCCACGGTTCTGACTGTAGCTCCATAGCTACGAAAGACGTCTGCCAGACGTGTGAGTCCTGAAGCTCCAGCGTTTCCTGCCAATGCGGTGTTGAGTGGCTGACCTTGAACAAATCCAACTACGCGGACAGGTTCGCTATCCGCTGTGTTCTGAGCACTGCCGGCGATTGTCGATAGCAGCAATCCCAGTAACAGGATGAATGTCTTTCGCCACATGGCGTTGTTCCTCACCCGTCTGGGCAGCTACGAACCGTCCGTAGATGCGGGCGTGGGTGTGAAAGTTGGCGTAGGTGAGGGTGTTATCGTCGGTGTGGCGGTCGGCCCTGGTGTCGGTAAGGCAATGCTGGTGATATCCCGCTCAAGCAGCCATGCCACTGAACGAATCATGAATTGCACGTTGAGCGGATAGACGAATGAGCCGCTGTACGAAGGTGATGTGACGAAGCCACCACCATTTGTCATGAAGTCGCCGTCAGAAAGCAGTAACATACGCGAGTCAATAGAACTGTCTTCATACGCAGCAGCCAGGATCAGCTCCCCAGGCGGCGTATCTGCACCGATGTTGTACTCGGCGATGCCGTCTGCCAGATAAGTTGCATAGTCACTTTCACCATACATGCCAGCATCATCTGTGAAAAGCAGAGGGGTGATCGATGCCGTCGCCAGTGCCCCATTTAGTTCCACAGAACGAGCACCATCAAAGTTAAATCGACTGAGATTTACCGGAGCACTATCGTTCTCGTCCGTTGCGAGACTGCTGGTGGTGGTCAGACCGTCGGTAATCGGGTGATTGTTCGATGTGCGACCGGTCAGGAAAGCATGGCTTAGCGTGATCGACTCTACTGTTTGCTGGCTGATCACTTCTCCAGCATCGTTCGTTTCAACGATTTCTACGTCTGTCGTGTCACCAGGAACAACAACGACGTCTGTTCGAGCGCGAAGCCCAATATCGTTCCATAGCAGGTCAAAGAGCCCAACAGGGATGCGGGTGGGAATGCCGCGTCCATCAAATGCATCCACAACGAGTAGAACTCGTCCGCCATTCTGGAGATAAGCCCACAAACGTGCCACCATGTCTGGCGAAAGGTCACGACCTGGGTTCGGAATGACAATCAAGTCAGTATTTTCAGGAATCCCCTTACGCCATTCCAGGGTGAATGTGTTGGCTCCCATCAGCCTCAACAACGCTGCAAAGCGCGATATCCCGGCTTCACCTCGATCGAACTGGCTTGATTCGCTGTTCGCTTCAGAGAAATAGATGTTGAGCCCGCTAAGATCGGGCATTGAGGACAAATCCTGCGCATAGGCGGGTATTGTTGTGGATGATAGCGTAGGAATGAGTCCGAGTAGAACAACAGTCGTGATCATTAGGGCGAACGCTTTTTTCATTTAGACGACCTCACTTACCTTTTCGCGATCAAAGGGTCAAGCGTTTTAGCGAGTCGGTTTAGCGGCGTAAATCGGTATCTCTTTGCCGGCCCTCAGCATGATAGCCAGTACTATCAGTGGCAATAATGCGACGGTGACAATTCCCAAAGTCCAACTTGGTTCAATAGTAGCAAGCGTCGCGAGCCCTCCGAGCCATAAGAGGTTCAACGCGATAACAGTCAAAGTAACTTTCAAGTGGCTTCCCCAATTTTGGGTCAAATGCTGATACGCATGACTCCTGTGCGCAGAATACCACTTCTCGCCACGCAATACACGTCTTATCAGTGTCACAGTAGCATCTACGAAAAAGGCTGCGACGAGAATCAACCAGACCCAGAGAGAGAACCCTTGGTTACCCGATGCAATTGCGACGATTGCTATAAGGTAACCTAAGAATCCACTGCCAACATCTCCCATAAATATCTTTGCTGGCGGCCAGTTCCAGCGCAGAAAACCTATACTGCTTCCTACCGTTAAAGCACATAACAGTGCGAGTCCAGTTAAACCTGAACTGGCCAATAGTATTCCACCGACACCAAAGACGAAAACAGCCTCAGATGCAGCGAGTCCGTCGATGCCATCCATGAAGTTGTAGAGGTTGGTCATCCAGACGATGCCCACAACGCCGACAACGTGGCCCAGCAAGCCCCATTCAAGTACTGTAAAGCCCAAGTCTAGGGTTGGCATTCCCCCCAACAGAGCGAGACCAACTATCGCACTGACCAGATGGGCGATGCCTCGGGTCAAGGGCGACAGATCCCCCCGGTCGTCTATATAGCCAATCAAAGCCACAAATCCGCCAACGATGATAGCACCAGCCACATTCCAGGGAACATTCGCACTGATTGCCAGGGCCAGCGTGCCTATCAGTACAACAATAACAATGCTAAGGCCGCCCCCGCGTGGAGTAGGCGTGCTGTGAGAACTGCGTTCATTTGGGAAGTCGATGATCTGTCGCTGAATCGCATGACGGCGAATGAGTCCGACTCCGACGCCGGACACAATAGCTGAGACGATTAGAATTACTATCGCCGTCATGTTGCTTCAGGTTTGAGTGTGCGTATTGCTTCGTAGACGCTGAGAGGTGGTGACCAGTTGAGCAGGCCACGGGCTTTGCTGCTATCAACAACAAGAGAGCCAAACAGCTGATCGACTATGCGCTCTCGCCCCAAGAGTCTGAGTGGCAATCGAAGTATGATCTCCGGCACTGGGAATAACGTTACACGGCGTCCCAGCGCTCTTGCTACAGATTCTAGCAGTTCTGGAGTTGACAGGTCTTCCCCGTCGCTAACGAGAAATGTCTCGCCTGCAACGTTCGGGTGCTGAGCACATTGAATTAGAAAATCACACAGATTCTGCACTGCAATCAAACTGCGCTGATTGCGAGCACTCCCCAATGGTAGCGGTACTCCACGTTCAATCCACCTCACTAATTGTCCAAAGTTTCCGGGAGCGTTTGGGCCATACACGAGGGGAGGGCGCACTACTACAATCTCTAGTCGATCCTTAAATCCTTCGAGCCCTTGTTCTGCTTCCCACTTTGCGAGTGCATATGGAAGTTGTGGGTTTGGCGTTGAGTCCTCAGTGAATGGCTGATCAATAGGTGTTGCGTCGCCATTTACGCCAATAGTGCTGACAAAGACTAAGCGCTTGCATCCATTTTCTACCATTTGCTTGGCAAGATTCAGGGTGCCATCAGTGTTCACGCGGCGGAATTCTGCCAACGGGTCCGTGCTGACATCTTTCAGTACGTGGGCGCGGCCCGCAAGGTGAATGACGCTATCAATACCATCGAGCGCTTCAGACCAATCAGTTGCTCCGTCGATCTCGCCGACCTGTATGGAAGAGGGCATATTAGGGACGGCGCGACGCACAGCGGCACGGAACGGCAATCCTTGCTGGGAGATGATGGGACACAGATTCTGACCGATGAAACCTGTCGCGCCTGTGACAAGGATGGGGGCGTTCACTGACCTGTCACCTGTTTTAAAACTGCTTCGAGTTTGTCCGCCATCTTGTCGCGGTGAAACCGAGTGTGTGCGAGTTCCTTCGCAGCGGCTCCGGCAAGCGCTAAACGATCTGGATCATTGAGGAAGTCCGCCAGTTGATGAGCTGCTTGCCGAGGATCGTCTGCCGCAATCTGAATGCCTGCTCCAGTCTCCTTCAGCAACTCAGCTTGCCAGCCGCCATAATTAATCGCTATTGGACGGCCTGCTGCAAGCGAATCGAAGAACTTATTGGCTGAGTTATGCCACATTTCCCGGACAGGTAAAAAGAGGGAAGATGTTACAGTTGCGGCTGAAAGGACTGCCGGCACTTCGACTTTGGGCAGTGGCTTCCAAATGAAGACAGTCTTGTCCAAGAGGTTACGTTGTTTTGCGTAGTCTATGGTTTCTTCGAATTTGGCTCCTGATCCTATAAGCAAAAACCTACAGTCGCTTTTCAATTTCTGCATTTCATGAGCAATGTCAACCATGTAGATCACATTGTTCATTAGGCCAAACGTGCCCGTGTACACGACCAAAGGCTGCGCTGGATCTAGACCAAGTTTTTTCCGAATTGGTAACCCTGCTTCTGTAGGGACGTCAAAGAGATCAATGTCGCAACTATTTGGAATTGTTGTGATTCTATTTTTAGGAACGCCACGTTTTTCTACGCCATCTGCCATGCCAGGCGACAATGCAACGACATGACGTGAACTATGGTAAGCAACCCACTCCAGATTTTTCGCGAGCCACTTCAAGAGAGGATTTTGGATAGCACCAATCGCTATAGGTAGTTCAGGCCATAGGTCACGAACTTCAAACACCATCGGTATACGTTGAAATAGCTTTCCAATGATCGCCGGAATGGCTATTGTCAATGGGCCACTACTCGCGTAAATGACGTCAGCAGGGGTGCGAATGCATACCCATGAGGCGAGTATTGCAAACTGAACAAATGCAAGAATGCGCCGACTGAAACCCATGTAGTTTGAATATGCGACCGGAATGATGATCGTAGGAACGCCCTCGATATCAATGAGTGTTGTCTTTTTGAATTGCTGATACTCTTCTGGGAGGTAACCCGGTAGCGTGACGACGGTAACCTCGTGGCCTTTGCAGATCAGGCGTCGCGCAAACTCGTAAGCACGAGTCATACCATGTCCCTTACGCGCAACAAAATACTGGTAGAGGTAGAGAACACGCAAAATTTAGTATCTCGCTTCGGAAATTGCTCTGCCGTTGAGGACTGAGTGTGATCGACTTAGCCGCTCCATTTATTCAGTTTTGTTTCCATGCATGATTCGCTTCAACATTGTTCTCTCTTCGCGTCTTTCCACGGAGTACGCCTGAATCGGGCTAACTGAAAGATGGAGACTTAAGTATCTAGTATATTGTTTCTAACTTCTGATGTATTGGCACAGTGCTCATAAACTGCGATTATTCTCTTTGCGGTTGCTCTGATATCGAGATGCGACACTTTTTCTCTAGTATGAACAGGGAGCTTGTTGGTGAGCACCTCATCAATTGCGTTTGCTATAGTAGATGCATCATCGCTTTCACATATGTGACAACACTCAAAAGCTTGAATGTGTTCTTTGACATCTCCAACATCGACTGACACAACAGGTAGATTGCACGCTAAGGCTTCCTTTACTACGTTGGGTGATCCCTCCCTATTGGAGGTGAGTAGTAGAAGATCCGCAGCACTCATATACAAAGGCATGACATTTGGCGAAACACCCTCAATAGATAATAGCTCTACATTAGGATGTCGAGACTTGACTAATCGCACTGCTTCACTTGCAAGCGGATATCGCTTGATTGAGTTTGTTTTACCTCCAGTGAACAAAACGTAACGTCGTTCTTTAGCAAGCTGTAATTTGGTACGTGCCATATCACGCGGAATTGGTATGAATTCCGCAAAATCCACTCCCCCAGGAATGACGTGGTGTGGACGCCTAAAGGGAAGGTTCTTAGACATACGTTCAGATACAAGTATAATCTGGTCAGCTCGCATGGCCACTACCTGACTTAGTGTTCTGAGTAATCGTCCTTTTGTCGTCAAATTGCCGTTTACATCATAGATACCGTTGAGATCGCTTCCTTGAAAGGTAACTACCAATGGATGTTGCTTGGGAATAAGTGCTATCAAGCCTGGAACGCCAAAGTGCGCGTGAAGGACATCGATAGACTGGTACTTGAGATATGAAATAAGTTCTCGTCTGGCCTTTAGATAGTTTCTTGGACTCATACCACCTTTGAAAGAAAAAACTTCAACTTGTATGCCTTCTCGTCGCAGAGCTTCGACTTCTCTAACCAAAAACGGAACAGCGTGTGGCCTAGACTTTGTCGGCCATTGGCTAGTGATGATGAGAACTCGCATATGCTTGCCTCGACCATATTTGAACCTAAAAGCTCATGTTGCTAGTAGCTAGTATCTGTAGGCATCCCGTGATTAGTACCAGCGAAAAGTAGAGAGACTAACTGGCTGCCAGGCGAAAGGCAGCGGGCGTCATGCTATCAAGGGCATCATGTGGTCGCTCCTGATTGTAACTACTAATCCATCGTTGTGTAATCTCCCGAACCTGTGTCAGTGATTCAAATAGGAAGTAATCCAGCACCTCTTCTCGATAGGTGCGATTGAAACGCTCGATGTAGGCGTTCTGTGCGGGTTGACCTGGTTGGATGAAATCAAGCAACACACCATGATCTTGCGCCCAACTCATCAAGTGTTTCGAGATGAACTCTGGCCCATTGTCAATGCGAATGCGGGTCGGATAGCCATGCCAATCAGCGATCTGATCCAGGACACGCACAACACGCTGTGCAGGCAGCGAGGTGTCAACCTCAATGGCCAACGCTTCTCGATTGAAGTCGTCAATGATATTGAGTGTGCGTATGCGCTGCCCACTCAACAAAGCATCGCTCATGAAATCCATTGACCAGCACTGATTGGGTATCTTTGGCTCAGCCAACTCAGTCGGAAAGCGTTTGGGCAGCCGCTTGCGCCGTTTGATGCGCAAATTCAGCTTCATCGCACAGTACACTCGATACACACGTTTGTGATTCCAACCATGCCCCTGGTTATGCAAATACTGATATACCTTGCCAAAACCCCAGCGTGGATGGGCCTCTGAAACCATTTTCAGTGCTGTAATGATTGCCATATCATTTCTTGGTTGCGGCTGATACCGCATCACTGACCGACTGATCGGAATGATCCGGCAGGCTCGCCGCTCACTCAACTCATAGTCGCTCTGAATTGACATCGCTAGTTCGCGCCGTCTCTCGGCGCTCAGAGATTTTTTTCGATGATCTCCTTGAGGATCTGGTGATCCAGGCTCAGCTCAGCGAACATCTTCTTCAAGCGGCGGTTCTCCTCCTCCAGTTCACGCAGGCGCTTCACATCTGAGGCTTCCATGCCACCATACTTCGATTTCCAGTTGTAGAACGTAGCCGAACTGATGCCATACTCCCGGCAGACATCGGCGGTCTTCTTACCGGCCTCAGCTTCCTTCAGGATCTGGATGATCTGCTGTTCGCTGTAGCGTGATTTCTTCATTTCGAGTTCTCCATCTCTGCTTGTTACTTTACTGGAAAACTCCACTTTTGCCTGGATCTGATTCCGGGGAGGCTTACCTATCGTCCACGATAGTCGTTCTAGCCACTTGGTCTACCTCATCTGAAAACTCAATCTTAGCAAGCAATAGTCCGAACACAAATGGTATAGCAGCTAATCGCATTGCGGTGACAGACATCATCAGCAAAACCCAGATTGCATAGCTACCGGTCCACCCTCTCTGCATCCTGCTTTTCGAAGAAGAATATGCAGACACTACAGTAAGCAACAAAACAATAACGCTTATGGCACCCAAAATACCATGCTCAGCAAGCATACGAGTAAATTCAGTATGTGCCGATGCATTTCGAGCTTCACTGCCTAATCCCGGTCCAACGCCAAAGACGAAATTGCTCTGAAACAGGTAGAGCTCCTGTGAAAGAATTACATCTCTATTTGTTAGATCAAGGTCTATAAAGCGCAAACCTAGATGCCCCTCGGTAAAATCATCTAGTGTCGGCAATATGAATAGAGTCAACACAGCCACCACCACGCTTCCTAGAGCCAAAGTGCGTGAGCGAAGACGTTGATCTGTAGCAGTATATAGTGTCAAGGTAATTGCACTAAGCAAAGCTCCAAATATGCCCAAACGCGAAAAAGTGAGAAGCGCTTGAACAAGGAATGCCGACGCAACCATTAGGAAAAATACCCGTTCCAAAGGGTGGTTGTCATTTATAAGAACTAGCCAAATGATTCCCATTAAGCCGAGGCCCATGATCAGTGATACCTGATTCGGACCGAAACCACCACTTGTTTGAAACATTGAATCATTTACCCACTGTATTTCACTAGCTGTGAAAGTGCTAAACAGGGCAAAGGCAGCTGTTGCGGCAATTGGAGCAGTTAGACTTACTAGTAATCGAAATATCTCATGCTTTTTGATTCTCGTGTTTGAGAAAAACCAAGCAGAAACGAAAAGTGCTAACGGTCCTGATAGGTTAAAACTAATCATTTGACGCGCTGCGCCGGGGGTTACGGTCGCAATTGTCAAGACTATGGAGGGCAGCAAAAACACAAAGTATACTAGTGGAAGTGTCGGAATGAGTTTGATGCGATGATGAAGCATAGATAAAGTTAAGAACAAGACAACAACATACTTGCCTCCCTCCCAGATGAAGATTGCCTCAGTCATACGCCAGAAGACTTCACTGCCCACTACATAGGAGGCTGCATAAGCTGCGTGAATTCTAGGGCGACTTAGGACCAGTAGAATGCCAATCCCTATAGTCAAGTACACATGAACGGTGGAGATCTGGGGGACTACCTGTGCAAGCAATCCCATAAAGACGTGCAGTAAGATAAATACAATGTAATATCGACTTGAAGTTTGAAATTCCTTCTTTTCATGAAGATGCGGCTTAGTCGATGATAGCTTCTTGTGAAAAGAATCGGTCATAGTCTAGTTTGTCGACTACTCACTAAATCCAGGTACACTTCATAGAGACTGTCAAACAAATTGTCGAGGCAGTGCGATCTCAACGCTCTCGCGCGGGCTTTTCTACCCATTTTATTCCTAAGATTGTGGTCGTATACTAAAAGCAATACGTTGTTTACAAAATCGAGTATATTGCCACACTCGATCAAAAATCCTGTTTCATTGTCAACTACTAACTCAGTCGCACCTCCTGCTTTTGTAGTAACTACAGGTAATCCACATGCCATTGCTTCCAAAATCACATTTGGGGAGCCTTCATAATCGGAGGTCATCAATAACAGATCACTATCATGATAGTAGGGTATTACATTTTGCACAGAGCCCTGAAACGTGACAAAGTTCTCTATTCCAAGGTCTTTTGCCTGACAATTCAAAGTGTTCTTGAGTGGACCTTCGCCTAAAATCACTAGATGGAAACTTGTGCCGCTAGAGCGCAACTGCGCTACAACTTTAAGTAGGATATCATGACGTTTCTGTTGAACCAGACGTCCAACTGCTAAGAGTTTGATTGGTTGATCATAATTCTGTTCTAGGCAGCTTCTTGGTTGGAATAGGTCGCAGTCAATTGCGTTATTAACCAAAATGAGGTTTGCTTTGACTTTTGCTGCAGCTAACGTATCCAACGCCTGTCTTGAATTGCCAATGAAGACTCGACCAAGAATCAAGCCGAGCTTTCCCATAAAACCCGGAAATTCTTCAAGCCCATGTGTTCGGACAGCACCGATGGCGATGCATTTAGTGATTTTTCCAGCAACAAACGCATAAAGGTTTGTATATGAGTGTGAGCTTTGTAGAATCGTTGGTCGCCACCGATACACTTCTCGTATAATTCTTGCAAGACGCAGCAAACGGCTACTATACTCGCCAACATGAATTATACTAACCCCTAGTTTCTCAATTCTCTTCTCGTACTCTTCCCCCTTTGTAAGACAAAGAACGCGGCAGGCAACTTTGTTTTCGGTTAGCACCTTGAGCATGTAGTAGAGTTGTTTTTCTGCACCTCCAAGCCCGAGAGTACCTGCCACAAAACAGACTCTTATGTTATTGGGTGACATAGGATTTTAAGTCTCCCCATTGCGCAGATAACCTCATGCTAATTACGTTGCTCCAACGTTCAAGTGAGTAGTTTCGTGCAATCAGTTTCGCTTGTAAAGATAGCCTAGAATAGTTAGCTCTGTCCGAACACAATTGAATCACAGCTTTTGCTATTGCATCTTCGGATTTATCTCTCAATATGATGCCAGCCGAATCACCTATCAGGTTCGGCAACACTGAGACTGGGGTGGCAATAACGGGAAGTCCACAAGCGAGGGCTTCCACCACTGCCTTTGGAAATCCTTCACTGTCAGTTGGAAAGCAAAAGATATCTGCATTTTGTAACAGCTTAAAGACAGAATGATGGTCAACTCTACCATGGAATTTCACACGATTTTCAATCTTTAGCTGGATTGCTAATTCTTGCAGCTTGACTAGCTGCGTGCCAGTTCCGACTACATCAAGATGGATGTCAATTCCTTTGTTTAAGATGAGAGGGATGCTTCTTATGATTTTGCCTGTGTTCTTCCCAGATTCTTGGCGCCCAACTGTTATTAAACGCACGGGATTAGACAACTGCTTAGGTAAAATTGCACCAAATGTTTCGATGTCTTTTTCTGATAGTGATGTAGAGAATATCCATTGTATGTTAGGATTTTTCTGCGAAGGTGGGACAGGTGACTCGCCAGTTGCCATAAACACTCTTTTCCCGCCTGCATACCGTTCCATGTACCATCGCCAGAAACGTTCCGCAAGTGTGAGGCGTCGGTCCCAATTACCGCAGTGACGCACAAACAACGGTTTCTGTAAAAGTTGTGCGAGCAGCATGCCGATAGTCCCAATATCGCCAGGAATTGGTATATGCACGGCATCTGCGGCCATTATCTCATTCAGGATCTTGAAGCTGTTTAGCGCAAGCCAAGGTATTGTGTATAGGCGTCGCTCTCTTTGGCTGTTTGGTAATTGGCCTAAGGGCCGTACCCTAAGATTACTACCAGTAAGAGGTAACATACCTGCATCAGGCGTCGACTTCTGTACTGGTAGTAACAAAGTAGTTTGGTCAAACAATTCAGAAAGAATCGCCATCTGCAAAGGAAATCCGCCGTCAGTTACGTAACCACTTATTGAATTTGTTGACATCCAACAAGGTTTATGGGAAATCACTACTAAGTTCACCGATACACTCCACACAAAGAAGAAGGAAAATTAATACGCTGAAAAACCTGTGGTTAGCAACATAAATTGTGTTCGAAGTGTACGTAACCACAACTCAAACTTTAGAGCAACCAACATGAAAAATGAAGTCAGTCTCGGAGTCTGGGCAATCAGCTCGTAATCAAGATGTGTCATTTGAGAGCAGAGCAAGACCTCAATTGCATTAATTTCCACCTCTGCTAATTCATACCTCCAGTTGTCAAGCGGTTTTGAGTTAATTTGGCCGGCATAATCTAGCCCGCGTGATGAGTTGCCACGCCAAGGGATTGTACCATTAATTTTCGTTGAAGTTTCTAAGCTATTAGAATACTCTATGTCAAGAAATCTCACTATTTCTTTAAGTACACTTTTCGTATCTATGACAAGATCTTCATATGATAGGTACCCCATAAAATAAGACAAGAGTCTGGGATAATGAGGACAAAAAGGGTACAGGAATGCGGCGACGAATCCCCAGAGAGATTAAGAAAGAGATTCTCA
>Ga0081535_100676_pt1 | contig 18402 bp, 6 predicted proteins | sample HotLakmasection3_FD_71020 | JGI IMG/M metagenome (GOLD analysis project Ga0081535, IMG submission 71020) | Hypersaline microbial mat communities from Hot Lake, Washington, USA - Section #3 (SPADES assembly) (version 2) | ecosystem: Environmental > Aquatic > Non-marine Saline and Alkaline >... | reverse complement strand
GCCACGATCACCCAGGCTCGCAAACACGCGGCGGAGGTGTTGGGTGAACCGGTGCTTCCGGGTACGGCGCTGGCCAAGCAGGTGGATGAAGCCGTTGAAGCTGGTGTGGTGAGAACCGCGCAGGGAATTCTCCAAACTGCAGTGACCACTCACGACATCTATGATCGGCTGGTAGAGTTGCACGATCGCCAACCCGCTCTCAATGTCCGGTCCTCCACCAGCGTTCTGCAGCAGGCCTACAGCACCCCCATCCCCATCGCGTTTCTGGCCTCATCCTTAGCGGGAGTCACACCAGACCAGACCGTCTACGAACCCACCGCTGGTCATGGTGCATTACTGCTGGGAACGGATCCGGCTAAGGTCACCGTCAATGAACTCAATTCAGATCGCGCGGCCGATCTGCGGGCACAAGGCTACGCCGTCACTCAGTTCGATGCCAGTGAGTACCAACCCCAGAAGCAGCATGATGTCATCATCTGCAATCCCCCCTTTGGCTCCGTCAAAGACGAGCAGCGCCACACCCGCCGCTTCCCCATGGCCGACACCTGGACGACTCAAATCGACCAGGTGATTGCCCTAAAGGCGTTATCGGTGATGAAACCCGAGGGGCGAGCCGTACTGATTCTCGGCGGGAAGCGAGGCGATGATGAGGAACTGCGCTCGGAGCGCTATAACACCCGTGAAAGTCGCGCCTTCTACTACCTGCTGTATCAGCAGTATCGAGTTACGCAGCATCTGTCGATTTCAGGCGACCTCTACCGCAAGCAAGGCGCAGGCTTTCCCATTGATCTCATTGTCATTGAAGGCCGAGGCCCCTCTGATCGCCCACTGCCCGCCGCCCAAGTACCTACTATCTATCAGTCTTTCAACGAACTTAAGGAGCAATTGCCCCATGAACCCCTCCCACACCCACACCCCATCTCGCTGGACCTATCCCTTCATGACCGCCCAATATCCCACCTTTCCTTATCTTTGGCAGCCGGAAGCGATGGGCGTATTATTTATCGTCAAAGTGTCGCCGGATCTAGAGAGCCTGCAGGAACCCACCTACTTGGCCCTGATGCAGACGCGCTTGGACCAGCTGATTCAAGACTGGGCCGCAGCCACATCTCAACTCGAAACTCAGCAGTTACTCGCAACCCATCTCAGTCAGCTGGACGCCGCCCAGGCAATCCCCCTACTGGAGCCGGACGCCGATCCGGAGTTCGCCCTGAGCCAGTGGCGACAGCAGTGGAGCGAGACCTTGATCCTCAGCAACTGGCGGTTTCGGGACCGGATGCGGCACTACGGCCTGACCTTTCCAGCCGTCCCGATGGCACCGAGCCACCCCAGTTACCCCAACGCTCTGGACCTTCACGACGACATCACTCTGGAGGACTGGCTCGGCAACCTGACTCTGTAACGCTTCACCCAGAGGCTCCTATGAATACCCCGCTTTCAGTTGATACCCCTTCAGACGCCTATGATGTCCAGCCCCGCCAGGTGCCCTATGTGCCCAAAAGTCAGGGTTTCTCCACTCAAACGCTAATTCCCTGCAACATGGCCAGTGCGGCCCAGCAAGCCCTCGACCAGTTCGAGCAGCAGCATGGCGATATTGATGCTTATCTAGCGACTCGCTTAGGCTACGTCTCTGTTGAAGAGCTGCACCAATATTTCAGTGCCGAGCAGGTGGATGCTGCCGCCCTAGCGATCGGTAACTTGGAACAGGGCGCAGGCTTCATCACCGGCGACCAGACCGGCATCGGTAAGGGGCGCATCTGTGCCAGCATCATGCGCTATGGCCAACAGCAGGGCAAAATTGCCATCTTCATCACCAAAGACAAGCCCCTCTATGCCGACATGATGCGCGATGTTAGCGACATCGGGATGCGGCGATTCACCCCCTTCATTACTGACAGCAGCACGGAAATTCCCCTGGCCAATGGGGCGGCATTGAAAACGGCAGGCGCTACCAAGCAAAAAGAAGAAATGCAGGCCATGATGCAGCGTGGCAATCTGGGGCATTACAGCGCTGTCTTCACCACCTACAGCCAGCTTCAAACCGTGGGTAAGAAAGAGCCGTTGCGGCGGAACTTTCTCCGTAAGCTGGCTCCCCAGGCCATTCTCATTCTGGATGAAGCTCACCAAGCGGGCGGCAGCAAGGGCGGTTGGAAAGAAGCGGGTCCACCCGACCGGGCCGACTTTGTCCGGGAACTGATTGACCAGTCCTCCGGCGTCTTTTACTCCTCTGCGACCTATGCCAAACGCCCCGACGTGATGGACCTCTACGCTCGCCGCACTGACCTGCGCCTGGGCGTTAGCAGCATGACTGCCCTGGAGAATATCCTCACCCGTGGCGGTGTCCCCTTGCAGCAGATTGTGGCCAGCAAGTTTGTCGCCTCCGGGCAGATGCTACGGCGAGAGCGCTCCTATGACGGCATCTCTTTTCAGGCCAACACGGTCCCCGTTGATCGCGATGTGGCCGATGAATTCTCCGCTGCGATGCGGGCCATCAAAGATTTTGACCGGGCCAAGCAACGAGCAGTCAAAACCATCAGCAAAGAACTGAAGGCAGAAGCGAAGGCCATTGGGGAAGATGGCGCGATCGGGGAAGTCGGGGCGAAAAGTACCAACTTCACCTCGCTGATGCACAACTGTATTGAGCAGGGACTGCTGGCGCAAAAGGCCGATGCCACCGTACAGGCCGCGATCGCGGCGCTGCAAAACGGTGAAAAGCCCGTGATTACCGTCGCCAACACCATGGGTAGTTTCATTCAGGCCTATGCCGATGCCCAGGACTTGAAGCCCGGAGATGAGATGAACCTCTCCTTCGCGGATTTGTTGGAACGGTACCTGGAGCGATCGCGGGATGTCGTCACCAAGGACTACCGGGGGCAGGCCACCCGTTTGCGGCTAACGGATGAGCAATTGGGGGCCGAAGGCGTTCTGGCGTATGAAGCGGCACTGGACTGCATTCGCGAAGCCGACTTCAGCGGCATTCCCATCAGCCCCATTGACTATATCGAACAGCAGTTGGAGCGAGCCGGGTTTCGAGTTACCGAAGTCACTGGACGTAAAGCTGGCATTGACTATGCGGCTGACGGTTCGATGAGTTATCGGGTGCGATCGGATCAGGAGACCACGGCCAAGGGCAAGATTGATGCCGTCGCCCAATTCAATGCCGGGGATGCCGATGTCATCCTCCTGAACTGCTCCGGCTCCACGGGCATCTCACTCCATGCCTCCGAGAAGTTTGCCGACCAGCGTCCGCGCCACATGATCGTGGCCCAGGCCGAGCGGGACATTAACGTATTCATGCAGATGCTCGGTCGCGTTCACCGCACCGGACAGGTGGCCTTGCCCAGCTACACCCTGTTGATGGGTGATCTGCCAGCGGAAAAGCGACCGGGAGCCATCCTCTGTCGCAAGATGGCCAGTCTCAATGCCAATACCACCGCTGCGCGGGAAACGGATATCTCTCTGAACAACGTGGTGGACTTCATGAATTCCTACGGGGAGCAGGTGATCACCGAACTGCTAGCCGATGACCCAGAACTCAATGCCAAGCTCGATTTTCCGGTAGCTCAAGCCGACAATGATGCCTCGGATATCGCCCTGATCAAGAAGGTGACCGGACGCATTCCGCTGCTACCCATTGAGGAGCAGGAAGCCCTCTACAGCCTGATTGAGTCGGAATACCGGGACCTGGTGGACCAGGCCAGAGCCATGGGCGAAAGCATTCTAGAGGCAGACCAACTCGACCTTGATGCCCGCCCTTTAGCCCGCATGGAGGTGGTTGCCGATGATGGGGAAACCCGCAGTGAGTTTACCGGACCCGTTTATCTGGAGATGGTCGATGCCAAGAGCCAGACCAAGCCCTTGACGCAGTTGCAGGTGATCAATGCGGTACGGGAACAAGTGGGCCTGGATAGCGTGAAATCTGTTGAGAGCCATGATCGGGACGACTTAGAAAACCAGTCCCGCCAGCAAACCCAGGCAACCATTGCTGAGTTAGAGACGGCAACGGAACAGTATCGACAAGGGGCGATCGCTGGGAAACATGATGCCAAAGCGATCGATAAGCTGAACGATCGCATCCATCAGCAACGGGCTCATGTCACCCGCGTCCTGGAGGCGTTTCCGCCGGGGACATCATTACGGCTGGTCACGCCTGCCAGCAAATCCATCTTCTATGGGGTGGTCGCGGGCATTGACGCCAAGAAGCGCTCCGGCAGTCCCGCCGCTCCTAACCGCTGGAAACTGCGGATTCTGGTCGCCGATTCCGTTCGGCAGTTGACGGTGCCCCTGTCCAAGTTCAACACCGGACGGGGTGGGGCTTTGGAGGCAACGGTTCAAACCGAAGATTGGTTCGGCAACGATGTCTATGCCCTGTTCGATAAACAGCAGGAAGCGGGGCGCGTCAATCGGCAAATCTTTACTGGCAACCTGATCAAGGCGTTTGAGAAGTACCCGAATGGCAAGCTGCTGAATTACACCGACCACCAGGGACAGGTACGTCAGGGGCTGATGATGCCCAAGGGTTTTGACATTCAGGAAGAGCTGACCAAAGAGCCCGTGGCCTTCAGCACTCCGCAGCAGGTGATGACCTTTATCACAGAGCTGACCAGCCACCGAGGCATCGTCAAAACGCTGGATGAGCTGCTGATTTTGAAGCCCCAGTTCAACAGCGAAGGCTTTGTGCTGCAAACCCCCAAGTCGAAGGAGTCAGGGGGCAAATATTTTCTAGATGAGGGGTTGATCGCTGCTGCCGGATCAGACTTTTATTCGGTGGGCGATCGCATGGAAGTCGTCATTCCCCCCGAACGTCTGGAGCAAACTCTGGCAGTGCTGATGCATCAGCGTAACTACACCCTGGCCGCTTTTGAATCCAAAGAGATTGCTCGCCAGTTCCTCGGTGTGACCCTACCAACCCTAGAAAAAGTGGAAGCAGAAGCGCCCAAAGTTCCAGCAACGCCTGCTCCCCAAGTCATCCAAACTCCAGTCTCCAGTTCTGCAGCTGAAACACCAGCACCAAAACCTCCGGTTGAGCCTCCGAGGATAAGCGCTTCCACTGTCTCCAAGCATCCCCAGATGGGGCAGTTGGAGAAGCGTATTCTCCGATTTTTGCGGGAGGCAGGGATTGATCAGGCGGTAATGAACACCGATGAGTTCCACTTGCGGATTGAGAATGAGCCCTTCATTCCGCTGGTAGTGGAGCGTCAGGGGGATGAGCTGTATCTAACCCACTACCTGACTCAGAACGGCGATATGTACATTGATGCCGAGATGGTCTTCACGGTGCTGCCAGAAGGGCAGCTGCAGTTTAAGGAAACCGCTGTGCAAACCCCCTATGGCGGCGAGTCCCGCATTCCGGATCGGCAGTTTGCCCAAATTTTTTCTAAGAACATCTTGAAACAGGGGTTTGCTGAGGCAGCCAAGGCGCAACAACAAGAGTCCCAAGCAGAGAAGGTGGCAGCAGAACTGGAAACCCAATCTCCGGGTAGCCCTACTCAGAGTGATCGGCAGACTTTGCCCACCGATGTTCAGCAATATCTGACCGTCAAAGACCAGCATTCCGATGCAATGGTACTGGTGCAAACGAGCGATCACCGCTTCTACGAAACCTTCTTTGAAGATGCACGACAGTTGGCCCAAACCATCGATCTGATTCTGACCAGTCAAACATCCACGGCTCCTGGTGCTGAGTGGATTCCGGCAGCAGGCTTCCCAGTGAAAAGTTTGGGGAGGTATTTGGAGCCTTTGAGGCAGGTGAGCGAGGTGGCGATCGCGGACTGGCAGGGGGAAATCACAGTTCATGCTCAGCAAGCAGCACAACCCGTCGTTGAGGAAGCACCGGCTACAATCCCGCAACCAGAGCCCGTCAAAGTGACTGTGGCGATAGAAACCGAAGCGCCGGAGTTCGAAGTCCAGAGTCTCTTCGACACCGAACAGTTCAGTTCTGCCCATCAAAATGGGCATTGCGATCGTTCAGGAAATGATCCCGCTTGGCAAGAGTCAAGCCAAGAATCAACTCCGACGAAACCAGCCGCAGAGAGGGCGGAAGTAACCGCTCTGCAGCCATTGCCACAGCCATCACTTCAGGATATTGCTGATGAGGTACGCGGAACTGATTTAGAGATAGTCGCTGCCAATCTGGGACTAGAAGTTGATCGCTACGACAAACACAAGTGGCGCGATGGTGACCACATCATCAGCATCAGCGATCCTTTATTTATGGATTGGCTAGCTGATCAGGGCGGGCGGGGCGCAATTGACCTGGTGATGCATGTCCAAGCCGTTGAATTCAAGGCCGCCGTGGAATGGTTGTCAGGTCAGGATCTTTCGCTTCCTCCGGTTCATGTGAGCACTTATCAGCAGGCTCAGGAACGAGAGCCGAGATCGCTTGAAATGCCAATTGCTAATGAGCGAAGGTGGAATGCAGTTCGGGACTATCTGGTAGAGACTCGTCAGCTCCCGGCAGTCTTAGTGGATCGGCTCCATGAAAAGGGATTGGTCTATGCCGATGATCATCAAAATGCCGTGTTTGTCCGGCATAGTCTGAACGGAAGTACTTGGACAAGAGGGGAAGTGACTGGGGCCAGTTTGCGAGGCACCTGGGGCGAAGGCAATCGCTATCACGGACTGGCTCCGGGGTCGATCAGGGATCAGGGATGGTTCTGGATGGGCACAGGGCACGGCCCAGTTCAGCGAGTCTTCCTCACAGAGTCGCCCATCGATGCGATGTCCTTGGCCGTACTGGATAAAGGAAGACAGGCTCAGCTAGGGGTGACCATTTATCTGTCTACAGACGGCTCTGGCGGAGTGCCGGTTGAAGTGTTGAAACCTGTCATTCAGGATGGTGGACGAGTATTTGCCGCTTTTGATGCTGACCAAGCGGGTACGTTGATGGCTTGGCGTATGGCAGAGCAGTTGCCAGGAGTGGAACGGTTGATGCCCAAACATGGCAAGGACTGGAATGAACGCCTGATGCATTCTGAGAACTCCGAAAACTCACCTCATTACGCTCACAATGCTGAGATGAATCAGCTTTGGCAGTGGCACTTGACGGCAAAACGACTGGGTAAGCCGGATGCTTACTTGAGACGCATTACGGAGGTGGCGCGTGAGGTTGTTAGAGGAGCACCATTATCAGACCTAGCGACAATTGCCATGACCAAGGATAAAGACCATTTCAGAAAGACCTGTCAGTTCAGCCATATAGCTTTGAATGGCCTATACTCTTCTCAAGAAACTCAGAGGTGATTCAGAATAAGTACATGCGAGCTATTGACTTGCCTATATGATTACGTTGTCATCACTAAGTTCAGTAGCTTTGATATTGCTATGCAGTAGTTTTTAGAGCCACTTAGGTATTCAAGCGGGACTAAATTCAATATCGAGGATAGTTCATCGTATTTATCGAGAATCAAGTCCAAGGTTAAATGAGCGAAATGATTATTTCAAATCACTTAAAAAAGGGTGACAGAGTTCTCGCTTTTTCTACCAAGCTATTGCTGATAAATTCCGTTGTCTTACTGAGTTCTATCAAGCCCACGGTTGCGCAAATAGTTCCCGACAGTTCTTTGGGAGCAGAAAATTCAGTGGTTACTCCCAACCAGACGATCAACGACCTGCCGAGTACCCTGATTGACGGTGGGGCTGTTCGAGATACGAATTTATTTCATAGTTTTCAATTATTTAATGTTCCTGATGGACAAGGAGTATACTTCAGCAATCCTATAAATATCGAAAATATACTAACTCGAGTAACAGGCAGTGAAGCATCTAACATTTTAGGCACTCTCGGAGTTCAAGGAGATGCCAACTTATTTTTGGTCAATCCTAATGGTATTTTCTTCGGTCCCAATGCTCGTTTAGATGTAAACGGTTCTTTTGTCTCCACAACTGCAGATTCTATTGTTTTTTCTGATGAAACACAGTTCAGCCGAGATAGCTCAGTAGCCACATTAACAATTAGTACGCCTCTAGGATTACAGTTTGGGACAAATAACGGAGACATCAATCTTGAAGGCTCTGTACTTTCAATGTCAGAAAATTCAACTCTGGCTCTGATAGGTGGAAGATTATCCTTTAGGGATGGCTTAGTACTTTCAGACCGTGGAACTATAGAACTTGCAGGTATTGGAGACAATAGCTTCGTAAGTTTTAGTGATTCGGCATCAGGCTTAACATTTGACTATGCTATGGTTAATAGCTTTCGAGATATTCGGCTTTCCGAAGGTTCTGAAGTAGAAGTAGTTGGTATCAATGGTGGCGACCTCAATGTCTCTGGCCGTAACATCCGACTCGCTGGAGGTGCTGGATTTGAGTCGTTTACCTTTGGAACAGAGAGTCGAGGCAACCTAACAGTTAGGGCTGCTGAATCTCTTGAATTAAGCGGCCAAGAGGAAGGAGCATTAGTGAGTAGAATTACTGCTCAGGTGCAAAGTGGTACGACAGGAGCGGGTAGCAATATAAACATAGAAGCCGGAACATTGAGGGTAAGGGACAATGCAATTATTGACGCTTCGACTTTTGGTAATGGCGATGCCGGAAATATTGCTATAAATGCTTCTGAGTCAATTCAAGTTTCTGAAATTGGAGTTAGTTCTCTCGTTAGGGAAGGTGCTATTGGAAATGGTGGAAATATTGACATAAGTACACAGCGCTTAGTTGTCGAAGACGAAGGCCAGATATCTACTTCAACATTTGGCACGGGAAACGCTGGCAGTATTGACATACGAGCTTCAGAATCTATCAACGTTGTTGGTGTAGAGCGTTTAACGTTTGATGGGTTCGATGGAAACACTGCGGTGTTCATAAGAGATTTTCTAGGTAGCACTATCACTGCTAGAGCGGAGGAAGGCTCTGTAGGAAATTCTGGAAGTCTGAATATTACTACAGGAAATTTGAATCTTGAGAACGGAGGACAGATTAGTGTCAGCAACTTATCTGAGGGAAATGCAGGTTTCTTGTCTATTGATGCCAGAGAAGTTCGATTAGAAATTGGTAGCAGTATTTTTGCACAAACCACTTCCGGAGACGGTGGCAATATTATCATCCGGGCTCAGGACTTAGTTCTCATGAGAGGTTCAAGCATCATTTCCACAGAGGCTGGCACAGCTCCGGGTGGGGGCGATGGGGGAAATATTCTTATTGACACTCGTTTCTTAGCCGCAACTCCTCTGGATAATAATCGAATAATTGCAAATGCCTTTTTAGGCAATGGCGGAAATATTGTGATTAATGGTGAAGCTGTTTTTGGTTTTGAAATAGGAGAGGGAGGAGCCTCGAACAGTTTTATTTCGGCAAGTTCTAGATTTGGTACTTCTGGAGGCGTGTTGATTACGGCCCCTCGGGTTGAATTCAGTCGTGAGTTCAACGAAACGCAAGCTTCTGCTCCGAGAGTAGAGGGATTAGTTGAGTTAGGATGCAGTTCTAACAATAGCTCTGGCACAGGAAGCTTTACGATAAGAGGTAATACAGACATTCCAACGAATCCTGTTGAAATTTTCGAAGAAGATTCTAATTCAGAAGAAGAATCTGGTTCAGTTTCCGATAATTTGATTGTTGAGGCGAGTGGTTGGATTCTGGATGATTCAGGTGAAGGTCTTCTCCATTTGATTTCCCATGACTCAATATCGGCCAATTTGGGAACATTAACAACTTGCTACAGACCATAGAATAAATGAGAAATCATATTTGGAAAAAAAAGATATCCTTTGGCAGTGTCTTTACCACAAATGGACTATTAATTATTTTTTCAGGATTGGCATTTTCAGCAGAGCCTATTGCAAATAGTAATTCTTCTCGATTGGAATTGACTAAAGAGCTAGATACGGCAGAAGTAAATGAAGCTTTATATTTCAATTCCGAAAGTCGAATTTCTTCTTTTTACCTTACAGGCGTCAACAATCAAAACTTTTTAGGGTCTCGCCATGTGAATGATCCTGATGAAGACTTGAAAGATAAGCAGCAGGAGCTAAAGAGGCAAACACGAACTTCACTTGGAATTGAATATTGGATGTTGACAGATAGTAGAGATCAGTCGAACCAAGCCAATCAGACCAGTGATGAAATTATTGAAGGAATTCCAGACAAAATAGTCGTACATGATTTTGTCTTCAATGGAGGGACTGTCTTTGATGATAGAGAATTGGAGGACGTCATCCAAGAATCCCTCGATATCGATGAGATGCCAGCTAGCTTGACGTTTTCGCAGCTGTTACAAGCACGTACTGCAATTACTGAGCACTATATTGAGCAGGGTTATATTACCTCCGGAGCATATATACCGGAACAGTCTTTTAACGTTGAAGATGGCATCATAGAAATATATATTCTTGAAGGAACTCTAAACGCCATATCCGTTAGGGGGTTACCACTCCGAGATGGAAATAATCACTCACTATCAAATGATGATTATTATTCTTTAAGTCAACAATGTCTTGAAAGACAACTACGTATTGATTCTGAAAATCCACCCATAGTAAATCAGGAGAACCTCCTTAATCTTGTAAGACTCATCGGAGCATTGAACTCCGATTATATTCAAAGTTTGGGTGCTGAACTTGTTCCTACCAATCAATCCGGTCAAAGTAGGTTGGAGATTGAGATCACCAGAAATGATATTGGCAGCTCTGATAGCTACTTCTTGAACAACTTTTTTGATAATGACGCGGTTAGATTGACGATTGATAACTCGCAATCACCAAGCGTTGGCAGCATCAGATATATTCCTCAGCTGGTCTATCAGGATCCGCTTGGCGGCGATTTGGGAAGCCTATCCTTGCTGATTTCCAGCGGCAGTACAGGTGCTGAATTGGCTTTGAACGTCCCCATAGAGAATTTTGATTTGCCAATATTAGAAGATCCTGATGACTGTAACAGGTCTAGCTTGCAAGTAAAGGCTGGTTTTAGGAGCAGTGAAATTATTGAGGAACCTTTTAATGACTTAGACATTCAATCCTCTTCAGGATATGCAGATTTCCGTTACCGTCAAGAAGAACGGGTAAATTTATTCACTAGTAGAGCATTAGGCACAGAGATGTCCTGGCGATCTGACTCGTCTTCTCTCTTGGGTATTCCGTTTCCTCTGACAGCTCAGGCAAATCAAGAAGGTATAAATCAGCTGATTGCTTTTCGTGCTTTTATTGATTATTTAACTAGAGATTTAGACTCAGCACTTTTCCTGGCTTCTGAAGCCAGTGTAGGAACTACTTATAATTTTGATTTATTTGATGAAGGTCCCAATCTAAATCCCTTTCTTATTCTCAGGGGGCAAGCAGAATGGCAAAAAGCTATTCCGCTAAATATGAATTTATTGTTAGGTGCAAGATCTCAGTTTTCCATTGGATCGTTATCAGCAGTCGAAAAGCTAGCAGTTGGAGGTCGTGACTCAGTTAGAGGTTATCGCGAGAATTTTTTGCTGTTCGACAATGGATTGTTGCTTTCTTCAGAGCTTCAATATCCTATACTACGATCTAGTCGTGATAATAACAGCTCAATAAATTTGATAGCTTTCTTTGATTTCGGGACAGGATGGAACAATACGGACACCTTGAGCTCTAACCCAGATCTTGAAACTTTACTATCGACAGGTGTCGGCTTATCTGCACGCTTTGGCGATCACTTCAACTCAAGCTTGATCTGGGGTATACCACTGACGGAAATCGACTCGACTGGAGATTCGCTACAAGATCAAGGCATTTATTTCTCGGTAACTGGAACCCTCACTTTTTAACCAAGCTGTCATTGACATCCACCTCTTTCTGGAAAATGAATCACTCTCTTTTTCGATTTTCCTTGGTCGTTTTACTAAGCTTAGTCCTGACACTTAGCTTGCAAATGACATTGCCTGTACATTCGCATATTCAATCTGGCATTGAGATTGAATATGCTGAAGATTGTAGTAATAGCGATGAGTCAAGTCAATGGATGGCATATAAAAGGTCAAAATTTCAATATACATTAACTGAAAGCAAAAAAGATTTAGTTTGCACTATTCGGAGTGCTGATAAAGCCTTCAAAAATTACGAGATTGAGCAAATTCAAAGTAATGGAATTAGAGAAATTCAAGCAAGACTGAATCAACTCAGCCTAACCCTTGATTTCATTCAATGGCTAGTTCAAGTTCGTAACTCGTTACTCGAAGAAGACTATTTGATAGGAGAATCTCAACAGAAGTATATTATTTATAAAACTTTGAATGAGGGGTGGGAAGCTGACACTAGTTGGAACGACAGAGCTAGAGAGCAGTTGCAAGATTTGCCCCTTTTAGAGGCTACCCTGCTAAGCTCGGGCGAAAATATGGAACCAAATGTTCAAGCTATTTACTCTCAGCTTAATTATGGACGGAACTTGCTAAAGCTGAAGACATTGAATTTGGTTTTCGATGTAGCTGAAGATTCGTTTATGGATTTGGAGCGGCTATTTAAAAGTTCTCAGGAGCTTGTATCTTGGAAAAGTATCGGCCAGCTTTATGGAAAAGCATTATCAGCTTCAGAACATCTAGGTGACAAGAAAGCTGCGGCATATGCTTATGGCTATTATGGTGACTTTCAAAAAGTTTTAGCTAAATACTCTTCCGAGACAACTGCTGAAGTTCAGTGTCCGCTCGCAGACGATAGCAGAGTACCTCGTTCTTATTATCTTGACTGTGCCAAAAAGCTTACTGAAGCAGCCTTAAGAATATCTGAAAGCCGCCTAGCGACGGCTCCTGTCGGCTCATCTGATGAACTTGAGTGGCAAAATATTTCGCTTAAATGGCAGTGGCAAATTGGCCAAATTTACGAGGCTTTAGGAGAAGATGCATTAGCCAGAGATACTTTTGGTTTAGCTGTCAATACGGCTGAATCTATCCGCAAAAAATTATTGTCTGCCAATAGGGACGAGCAGTTTTTGATTCGAGACGAATCTGAGCCTATCTATAGAGACTATATCGACGAACTTTTATCCAATAGTGAAAGTTCGCTTGAATCTAACCAAGTAGAGCTTCAAGAAGCTAGTCATACCATTGATTTAGTTCAGTTGGGAGAGTTGGAAAATTTATTGGATTGTCCTCTTGAATCTATTCGAGATGTTGAAGAGGTTTCCGGATCAGATCCAAATGTTGCAACTGTTCGTACATTTATTCTCGATGACAGAGTCGAGACAATCTGGAAATTTCCAGGAGAGGAAAGACTTTACTCGTATCACTACCCTATTGATAGAAATTCTTTGAGGAAAGACTTAAAGCTACTAAAAAATGAATTGCAGAAGCCCTATTTTTCCTCACTCAGAGGAATGCGGCTTGCCCAAGAGGTTTATGATTGGCTTGTCCGACCAGCCCAAGACAAACTCAACTCAATCAATCCTGAGACACTAGTTTTTATCTTAGATGGTCCTCTAAGAAGTATTCCGATGGCTGTCCTATATGACGGCAGTGGTTTTCTGATTGAGAAGTATGCTGTTGCAACCGCTCTAGGCGGTCTTGAGCTTCCTCAGGATGCTCCCGATAAAAACTATCAAGTGCTTCTGGGGGGTGCTTCTGAAGGTTTTGATGATTTTGGTGATCTACCTTTTGTCAGAGAAGAAATCAGAGATATCAAAAGTGTCTTTTCAGATGCGGAAGAACTATTAGATGAGCAATTGACATCAGAAGCGCTTACAGCGGCTATTGAATCAAATAATTACAATGTCGTACATTTGGCTGTTCATGGCGAATTCGGGTTCGAACGTAATGAGACTCGACTGTTATTTTCAGCCTCTAATGAAATTAAATTCAATGAGCTCGAGAAGATCTTCAGAAGTAGGCGGCGACAACCGATCGAACTGCTGGTTTTAAGCGCCTGTGAAACGGCTGAAGGAAGTGATAGAGACGTGCTAGGCATCGCTGGAATGACAGTTCAAACCGGCTCAAACAGTACATTAGCGACACTGTGGAGTGTTAATGATCTTTCAACTGCTGAACTGATGAAAGAGTTCTATAGGCAGCTAGAAGATTCTGATCTTTCAAAAGCAGAAGCCCTTAGAAAGGCTCAACTGCACTTGTTGAAAGATTTTCCAGGTCGATATAATCCTTCTGATTGGTCACCTTATGTTTTAGTTGGAGACTGGAGATAATCAGACGTCCCTCTACGATACTGGAATTAAGCGTTGTGGCTTGTCACAGTATTTGTCTAACTCTCTAATGACACTAGCCACATCTGAATTAGCTGATGTCTCAGTCAATAGCACACCCCAATTGTCGGTCAATTCATCCAGTGAGCCTCCTTCACAGCTTTCAGTCACTAAGTCAGTAATTGTCTCGTTCCAAAGACCTCTCTCCGAATAAATTTCAAGCTTGTCTTCTAGAGTAAGATTTTCTACCTGCTCTTCCTTAAAGTTAACTCTTTCAATCCAATCATCTACAGCAAGATTGCGAGAGGGTCGTTCTACATTACATAAAATTGAGAAATACCAGTGATATAGATGACCAACTTTCAAAGGCGATTTTTCTTGTGGCCATTGAAAACTGATAAGCTTAGCATGAGCATCAGAAGTTGCCAATAAGGGCTCTTCAAAAGCCAATAATAAAGGTTCTTCAATAGCATCTTCACCGTATTCGTCCTGAAGCATGAATTCCGCATATTCTATCTTTTCGGAACTTACAGATCTTATTGTGTTATCAGAACTTGCTACAGTAGTTTCAGACGTAGATAGATAGAACCAAAAAGCTGGGTTTGAGCTGCCTGTCAGCGTGATACCATGAACAATTGAGTTTGCTTCTCTATCTTCTAAAGCTTCAGCAGAACAATCTTCTCCCTCCGAGCAGATTGGGGATAAGGTAACCAGCCTTAGACGACTACATGAACCTCTTCGACCTAATCCAATAAGTCGGTTCCACCAATTACCGCCTCTCCCTCTACGCCTTGGAGGCTCTGCTGCCTGCTTAGGTACTTGGGCAAGGTTTACAATGGAAATTTTAGACGTTACTGAGTCTTTTGGTTCTAATGAAGTGATATCCGCAGATTGTGTATTGGCAACTGCAGTCATCGGGAAAGCAAGTACTAAGCAGAGTAAAGTAGCTAAAGCAAGTGTTAGTGATACTATTGAACTTAGGAAATATGAACGCTTTTGAAATCTGCACATTTTCTCTCACGCTCTCAATTTGATACGTACATACAACCACATGCAAAAAGCCATTGAGCCAATTCCAAAAAGAGGAGGAATAAGAGGCAACCATCCACCTGCAATAGCAAGAGTTAGATAACATACCAGGCAAAGTCCCGTTGTAAGAAGAGCATAGTTTAAAGATTTCCATAATGGTTTTCTTACTAACCAGGTAATGCTGCCTGTAGCAGTCACCCATAGTAACGTCCACACAATATCCAGACCCCAGTTTGGAAAAACCCAGATTAATGGACGCTCCTCAAGTACATAGTTTATGATCTGGCTTGCCATATGAGCATGTACTACAACGCCAGGAGCTTTCCTTACAATCTCCGCCTCCATTCCATTCTTTCTTTGGGCTGAGGTTAATAAATCTCTATGCCTGGTAGGGATTGATATCGTATCTTGGTTTACGTTTCTGTCAAGAGATGTATATCCTATAAACACAAGCTTATTCTTAAATCCTTCCAGGGATTCTGATTCTAAATTTTGTATTTCTGGGATTGTAAACTCCTTGGAATAGAAACTATCTTGGCCCTCTTTACCTAGGGGCCTGTAGTTCACCATAATTTGATAGTCTATTCCGGGATCATGATTCTGGCTTTGATAACCACCCGCTCTGCTATCGAGCGGATCAATCGCCAACTGACCGAGTTCATCACTTTCGAGAGTCATGAAGGGCTCAGTATCCTGATATTTAGGGTGGTAACCAAATGGCTCTAAATATTCTAATGCTGATTTATAACTAAGTGAGTCTAGTGGCTTACATCGAGATTCTGCAGTGAGAACATTGTCTTCTATTGCGTCTGAATGTACCTTTAGCAGCTGACGACGAGCCACAGTTGAGTCCTTCCCATCTCTATCGGGATAAAAATCAGTGAAGCCTAAATCTTCTTGCCTGATTTCTGGATATGGAGGTTGACCTATCGGGTCTAAAGCATTTTCATCAAGGACATTTGCCCTAAGTAAGCAAGCCGGTACAATATTATTATTGTTTTCCTCTTGTAAAAAATTCTTGAGATCTGAAGAGGCATTATTTCGATAAATATCTAACGCAATCACTCCAGGTCTATTTTTCTCTTGATTTAGAGTTTTAAGTAGCATCAAGAGCTCTTGGTCGGTTATTTCAGTATTATTTGTATCAATGCCAATCAGAGCTACATGCTCGTCTTGTTCTACTTGGGGTCTTCTGTCTATCAAAAAATCATACGCAGATAATTCTAAAGTCTCGAACAAACCCACTGAGCGAGCCACTAATATGAGCAGAGTTATAAAAACAGACGTCACACTAATGGTTGCTACGCTGGGTCTTGGCTCAAGATTAATATCTATTGGAACTGTTTTAGGCTTGAACTTGATGCCGTGCTGCTTTAAATGTTTCTGCCACATATAGTCGTCATAGATGACAGATAAGGGCTGTGCTTCTAAGGAGGCCGGTCTCTTAGGGTTTTGGTGGTGTCTTTGAACAGCTACAATTAGACCATTGCAAATTACAGCAGCGCCAGATATGCCTTCCCATTGCGATCCTTCCTCTCCAGGAATGGGAGCTTCAGGCAGGCGCTCTGGTTCAACCACCAGCAGGTCTTCTCCCGATGTATCTGCTAAGTAGATCTTTCCTGTGATATATCGACCGCCTGATTTTTCATTTTCATCAGGTCTTTTGGTTCTCGCCCAATCCGGCCAACCATACAACTCAAAGTCGATGGATTTCGCTTGCTCCTCAGGCGGTAGTAAGCCAAAACCACTTGCCTTAGCCGGAGGTACTCTAGCGGGCAGTTCAATCAATGCAACGTCTGCCTGAGTAGCTCTCCAAACTAACTCAGCATCATCAATAGTGCCAAGCTTTTCGTCAATTTTCGACCGAACTTTGCATATAGTGCCGACCTCTAATGGTTGCGAGTCAGCATCCACAAATAAATGAGCAGCTGTTAATACTAACCTTCCACCAATTCGGTATCCAGAACCATATTTAGGAGCAAGAATTTCAACTGCTCTTTTAGAATCAAAGGCTGGCATAAATGTGAGCATCAGTTTTAAAGGCAATTCAGCGGAACTTTAGTCAGGGATCACCTGATTGCGTGTACCCGTCAACACGGGACCTCCATCATTGTTTACGGGTTTCATCTGCATGTTTACCGTGTGAGTATTGGTAGAAGAGAGTGATCCTCCGCCACCTATATTGACAACCCAGAAGCTAATACCGCCAGTAGCTTCAGCAGATTTTTCAACTTCTACCTGAAACTCCAAGTTGATTTGTTCTACTTCAAAACGCAAGCTTTTGTCCACAGAAGCTTGAATAGATTCGCTCAGTTCAATTCTGAGCGCCTCAATTGCTTCCTTCAAACCTATTTTTGCCATGTGCTCAGCTCCTTCGATTCGTACAGATAAATTTTTGCATATCCCATGAATACGAGACCTATTGTTTTGCAGCTATCTTACTGCCGCTACTTGCCGTAGCGCTTGATCTACCGTTGCTCCTGAGTATCTTTCCATTCCTTAGAGTAGTCAAACAGCGAAGGTTTCGGTAGCACAATCGGCATTTGCCATGCTCTTAGGGAATTTAAAGTCATCTCCCCCGGATTCTCCTTTGCCTTAGATTTCTCTACTCGTCCAATCAGCTTATCCAAATCCTCCGAAGCGTAAAGCCTCAACTCATGCTTCACCCGACTCACCGTCACATAAAAACTCTCCCGCCCCAGATGCCGATCCAACGCACCAATTACCCGCTCCGCTGACTTGCCCTGGGCACCGTAGGTTGTGCTCACCAGGGCATAGTCCAGATGGGCCAGCTCCGAACCGCTCAGGTTTTCCGTCTTCCCACTGCCGTAGCGAATCAGAGCCTGCCCATCCGCGATCGCACAGACCTCATACTCCTGCCCATTGCGTCGGCCCAGCGTAGCCTGGTTCTTCGTCCATTTCAGACGGTCCCCGATCGCCACCTCAATCTCCTCCACCCCATACACCGACTTCTTCCCAATCCTGGCCGGATCAACCTGCACCGCAGGCCCCATTTCCGCCCGCAAGGTCAGCACATTCTGTTGCACATCCACTGCGATTACCTCATACAGCTGTCCTCGTTCCAGTCCCCATCGCTTGTAACTGGCATGGGGAACCAGCACATTCCCGACCTGAAAGTGGTGGGCATAGGCCATTTGCACCGAGGTTAAATCCTTGGCCTTGAGCTGCTGCATCAGAATGCCCTGGCCCAACTGCCCCTCTGCTTTCAGCCCAGTTCGAATCGCCTGAGTGATCGCCAGCCTTTCCCGATTCGTCCCAGCCAGCAGAAGCGTT
>Ga0081535_100664_pt1 | contig 18988 bp, 19 predicted proteins | sample HotLakmasection3_FD_71020 | JGI IMG/M metagenome (GOLD analysis project Ga0081535, IMG submission 71020) | Hypersaline microbial mat communities from Hot Lake, Washington, USA - Section #3 (SPADES assembly) (version 2) | ecosystem: Environmental > Aquatic > Non-marine Saline and Alkaline >... | reverse complement strand
CCCCGTCCCCGCCAGCCCGCTCCCCCCCCCCCCGACGATGGCCGCCGCGTCGCCCTCATCAAGCCCGAGGTCCCGCAGCGCCTCGCGCTCCGCCAGCGCGATCTGCGGCGCGAACGTCGCCGCCCGAAATGACAGGTCCAGCCCGGCGGTGGGGGGGATCGCCGCATCGAGAACGCTCGCCCGCGGCAGCGACACCGTCAGCAGCCCCGCGCTCTGCCGCTCGACCACCTCGAGCGTCGTCCGCCCGCCGATCACCACCACCGACCCGGCGCCCACGCCGGCCGCCGCGAAGTCCGCCGCCACGCTCGTGAGCGTCGTCCCCGCGATCACCCCGTCATCGCCCGCCGCCAGCGTCTGCGACGCGAACACGACGTCACGAAACACGTTCGGCTCGAGCGCCAGGAGATCACGATCCGTTGTCTGCGCCATCGGTGGCTCCGTCACGGTTGCGCCGCGACGACACACGCGCGGCAAGGAGAAAACCCGCCGGCGGCGACGATGCCGCCGACGAGTGCACGGGAGGAGAGAGCCGAAACGTCAGACCGCGGTCCCAAGGCCGAAGATCGCCCCGTGCGCGTTCTCGTTGCGCATCTCGAGCGTGTACTCGCCGATCACCTGACCCGCCTCGCTGTCGCCGCTCGTCGCCAGACGCTTGAACTGGAAGCTGCGCCCCGCCAGCGGCAGCACGCTCACCCGCGACGAATCAAGCAGCAGCACCGTGTCCTTCGGAACCCACCGGCTCACCACCACCCGGGCGACGCCGAAATCGCTCTCGTACACGCTCACCAGGTCGCGCAGCGTCGTGTCAGACGGCATGAACCCGCGACGGTCCCCGATCATCTGGTTGATCCGGCGCTTCTGAACCCCGTGGCACACGATCGTGTCCACGTTCGCGCTCGACTGCTCCCAGATCGAACGCATCGCCGTGTTCAGGATCGCCTCGTTGAGCAGGTCCGCCGAGCCGCCGTCGCCCAGCGGCAGCACCGCGTCCCCCGGCGTGTTCACGTTCGTCGTCAGCTGCTTGAGGATCCCGTTCATCGTCCGTCGAACCGTGCTCGAGCCCTGTGCGTCCGCCGCCGGCGCCACGCCGTTGATCACGCAGTTCTCGAGGTCGCGAAGCAGCTCCCGCAGGCGCTCCTGCATCTGGTACTGAAGCTCGTCCTCCACCCCGATCGTCGTCGCCGCAAGCTGCGACCCGCTCACCTCAACCGCCGCCGTGAAGATCTGCGCGTAGTTCTGCTTCCGCGTCCGGTTCGTGAACCGAACCCCCGGCGCCTCCGCGCCCTCGAGCGCCGCGTTGCCGAGAATGTGCAGCGTCTGACCGTCCGCCAGCGCCGCCGCCGTCGTCCCGCCGTACCCGCGAACCACCGTGAGCGTCGTCCCGCTCACCGACTCGACGAGCAGAACCTCGCTCGAGCCCTCCGGCCGAAGCTGATCGCCCGCCAGGAAGATCGAGCCATCCTCCACGTCAAAGCTCGTCGCGCTCGTCGCGTTCGGGCTCCACGAGTCCTGATCAATCACCCCCGTGTTCGGGAGCAGCGCGTCCGCGCTGCTTACCCGTCTGAAGCCCGTGGCGTTCACTTGGGGCCCCGGTGGCGTGGCGTCCCGCTAGGGCTACGGACGGATCGGGGTGCCTGAGAGGGCCTTGCGGTATGCTGGCCGGCGATGGCTGGTAGGGGGGACCGAGACGGCGGACGCCTTCGGCGCGAATCGAGCGGTGGTCGGGTATACTGACCGCGCGATGCCCAACCCGTGGTGTTGTGCGGAGTGAACGCCCAGCATAGAGTGCCGAACAGGAGACGAACCGTGAGCGGTCGGGTAGGTCACCGAAAGAGGCTGATCTGTGTGACTGCCGCGAACCTGCGCGAGAGCCATCTCTACATCACCGGGCATACCGACTTCTTTCCCGCCGATTGCTACGGAGCTCCGTCCGCGAAGGCTGGCCTTGGCAAGCCCATTCAGCTTCATGTCGTGGGGCTTGCTGACCCTGTCGTCACCGACATTCCGACCGATGCGAAAACGGGACGACCTCGACGCTTCTTCCGAAAGCGAGCATGGGTCAAAGAGTTCTTCGCCAAGCACGGCATTAAGCCAGGCGACACGATCTGCATCGAACGAATCGGGTCACGCCGGTTTCGTGTCAGCTCGTTCGAAGCCAAAGAGCAGCGGGAGTGCCCTACAACATTTGTGTTTGACGACGAACCGGAAGGCGATGGTCCGCGCGTCATCGAGCTCTTCGCTGGCTGCGGTGGCATGGCGCTAGGGTTCAAGAGAGCAGGCTTCCGGACCGTTTTGGCAAATGAATGGGATCGCGATGCCTGCGACACGCTGCGTGCGAACGTGACGGACCGTGTGCTCAACTGTGCCATCCAGGAGATCGAACAGTTCCCTGAGACAGATGTGGTGGTTGGGGGCCCGCCTTGTCAGGGATTCAGCAACCTCGGTGAACGTGTGCCGAACGATCCACGCAATCAGCTTTGGAGGCATTACTTCCGTTGCATCGATCAGGTTAAGCCTCTGGTGTTCGTGCTTGAGAATGTGCCACCGCTGCTCAAATCTGCCGAGTACCTAGAGATGCGGCGGTTTGCCGAGCAACTGGGGTATCGCGTTGAGGGCCGCGTGCTCAACGCTGCCGACTACGGAGTGCCGCAGACGAGAAGGCGTGCGATCGTGATCGGTACGCGCGTCGGAGAGCCGTCTTTCCCTGAACCGACCCATGTCGACCCGAGCAAGCGCAATCTCTTGACCCAGCGTCTGTCGCCGTGGCGCACCGTGCGGGACGCCATTGGGCATGTACCGCTCGAGCCGACCGGGCTCAACTGGCATATCGGCCGCAATCCGACGCCGATGTCCATTCGGCGATACAAGTGCATTCCGCCGGGAGGCAACCGCTGGGATCTCCCGCCGGAACTCACGCCCGGCTGTTGGAAGCGCAAGACGCAGGGAGGTACTGATCTCTTCGGCCGGCTGTGGTGGGATCGTCCGTCAGTGACGATCCGGACCGAGTTCTACAAGCCCGAGAAAGGTCGCTATCTCCATCCAGTGGCACATCGCCCGATCACGCATTTCGAAGCGGCATTACTCCAATCGTTCCCGGAAGATTTCGTGTTCTGCGGGAAGAAGATCAATGTCGGCATACAGATCGGAAATGCGGTGCCGCCCGTACTTGCAGAGGCACTCGCCGAGCATGTTGCTGAGATGCTTGGAGCGGCACGGACTCCGCAACTGCGAATCACCTCCGTCGGGTAGAGATCCATTCCTCTCGCCCGAGCGGAGGCAGTCCGAGTCGCTTGAGTACCGCCTGGTCGGCTTCCCAGCGGCCGCACAGCACTTGGATGCCTTCGTTCGCCAAAGCCTTCCTCGCGTCGCGGACTCGCTTTGACGGGTCGCGTTGCACCGCCAGCGTGTCTAAGGCGACGGTGGAGATCGGCTTCTCCAAGACTAGCCTGAACGCTTGGGTCACCCGTGCCTGACCGCTCTTCTCGCCAAAGATTGCAGCGCGAACCTCGGGATCGAGATGCAACAGGAAATTCTCCATAAGCGGAGCATCCTTTGCCAGCCAACGGACTGTGTTGTTCGCGGCGTTCCGCTTGATGCTCCGCTTCCCGTCACGATTCGGGGCGCTGAGAAACTCCGCGGCTGCCCGAAACACCCCGACGGAAAACAGCGACGAGATGTCATCGGCCGAGAGCAGTAAGCAGATGTGGTTCACGCCCTCAGGCGGGATCATCCAGTTGGCCGAGAGAGAGAATTTGATGTCGACTTCATGGCCATCGATAACCGTGTCGATCCCTTGCGGGCGCTTCACGAGTCCCAACTCGTGGAGCACCTCATGTTCGACCCGATTGCCGAGATAGAGCTTCTCGCTCTGCTCGACCTGTTCGAGGCTGAAGCGCTGGGTCCGCGCACCGTCGATTACCCAGTCGATGGCGGCCCGGATTCCGCGCCCGATGGACTCGATCCGGTTCTCCGAGCTGATCCACGCCGATACCGCGGCGACGCCGGGGTCTGGATCGTTGTCATGGGTGACCAAGGTCTCCATGGGCGGTAGCGTATGGTGATTCACATGGATTCGCTCTCGCCCGACGAACGCAGCCAACTGATGGCGAGAATCCGCGGCCGGGATACTTCGCCCGAGATGGTCGTGCGTCGGGTTGTGACCGCACTTGGCTGCCGCTACCGCCTGCATGTCCGCGATCTTCCGGGCAGGCCCGACCTAGTCTTGCGGAGCCAATTGACGGTGATCTTTGTGGATGGCTGTTACTGGCACCGACATGCCTGCCCCCGTGGCCGGTCTGTTCCGTCGTCACGGACCGCATTCTGGAAGACGAAGTTCGACACCAATGTCACCCGCGACCGGCGGGTTCGGAGGGAATTGCGGGCTGGCGGCTGGCGCGTCATCACGGTGTGGGAGTGCCAGACCAAGCCGTCCCGCCTGCCGGTCCTCGAACGGCGGCTTGCCCGGCTCCTTGGAAAATCGTAGGTCGGCTCTTCGAATCGCCGCCCGCGGCGGGGAATAAGGGAGTGAGGGGCACTGGCGCTCGTGCCCGCACGACCCCCAAGGAGACCACGGCCATGCGAATCGGACTGACCTTTGACGAGTACGCCGACCTGCGGCTGAGGTCGCCCGCGGACGCGGACCCGGTCATGCACGCCGCAGCCGAGGCGGAGCGGGAGCGGATGTTCCCGATGACGAGGGAAGCGGCGTCCAGCCACCTCCGTACGCGGGGATACGACTGCCGCCCGCCGATGCTCGATGTGTTGGTGCGGAACGGCGTCGTGACGCCCGCCGACCCCGACGCATGGTCGCAGGCGGATGTGGACGCCGCCGCCGAGCACTTCGAGGACTGCGGGATCTTCACGCCGTACGCGGCGATGTGCCAGGCGCTCGGATGCCGCTACGCCGACTTCGAGCGCGCGCTGCGGGAGGCTGCGGAGCGCGAGTCGAAGAGGTACGGACGGCAGGTGCCCGCCGACGACCAGTACTTCGTCATGCATCGCGTGCCCCCGCGCGGCGAGATCAACGCAAGCGGCGATCTCGTCGGGTTCAAGCCGGCGGTGATCTCCTTCACGCTGTGCGACGACATCAAGGAGCGGATCGAGCGCGGCGAGGAGGTCTAGATGAATGCCTCCGAGCCGCGTGAACTGGAGTTGACGCCCGAACTTCTCGACTACGCCAAGAGGGTGGCGATCGAGGAGGCGAAGAAGCGGTGTTCCAATCGCATCGACTTCGATGATGTCGTGCAGGATGTTCACCTGCGACTGCTGCGCAAGCCGCCGAAGTACGACCCCTCGCGGAATGCCAAGCCCGAGACGCTGATCCACACGATCGTCCAGCGGGCGGTCATCAACTACGCCACCCGCGAAGGGGGAAAGGTCCGACGGCTCGAGTCGTTTCCCATGTCTGCGGATGACCCGTCCTCGCCTCACGACGGCCCGACGCCGGAGCAGGCGCGATCGCATCAGAGCCTGACCGGGGCCTGGCCGACCGACCACGAGCCGCTTGAGGCCGCCGTGGAGGAGATCCTGCGATTCATCGACAACGAGGACAGCCGCGCCCTTTGCAGGCTGTTCCTCGAGTGCGACGGCAACAAGAGCAAAATGGCGCGACGCTTGAATCTGACGGAGGGCGCGGTCCGCCAACGGTTGGAGCGGCTGATCGAGGTGCAGGGGCCGAAGCTGATCGCGGCGGGCCTCAACCCGTTCGCCACTGGAGGCGAGAGATGAACACGGCGATGGTCACGGACGACCTTCTGCTGACGGCGTCCGAAGTCGGCATCGAAGCGGGCGCCGAGCCCGCCCGCCCGCGCGTCTCGATCCTCGCGTACTCCGGCGGCATCATGCGCGTGCCCGGCTGGGGCGACGTGGCGATCGATCTTCAGGGCCTCGACGCCTCGGGCCAGATCGCGCTGCTGGCCGACCACGACGCCCGCGTGTCGGGCGTGGTCGGCCACGGCACCGCCGAGGCCCGCGACGGGAAGCTGCTTGTCAGCGGCGTCCTCTCCGGCGCGGGCGAGGCCGCCAAGCAGATCGTCGCGATGTCGCGCGGCGGGTTCCAGTTTCAGGCCAGCGTCGGCGTCGCGCCCGGGGAGCACGAGCGCGTGCGCCCGGGCGAGGCGGTGGAGATCAACGGGCGAACCCTGTCGGCCGCGGGCGGATTCACGCTCGTGCGCAAGGGCAGGCTGCGCGAGGTCAGCGTGACCCCGCTGGGCGCGGACGCGAACACCTCCGTCGCCATCGCGGCGTCGCGGAAGAACAGGGAGCGAGGGAACATGGAAGTTCACGAGGTTGACGAGCGGGCGATTCGCGCCGACGAGCGCGAGCGCCTGGGACAGATCGAGAGCATCTGCCGCGCCCCCGGAGGCTCCGGCGGCTGGGGCGCGAACCAGAAGAAGGTGGACGAACTGAGGGCCTCGGCCGTCGCCGGCGAGATCGAGGTCGCCGACCTCTCGGCGCAGGTGCTCAGCATCCTGCGCGAGTCGCGGCCGACGATCAGCGGCGTTCGCCAGGTGTCGCCGGTCGGCGGGGCGGCCACGCTCGAGGCCGCGCTGCTGGGGCGCATGGGCCTTGGCGCGCTGGGCGAGAAGTCGCTGGGCGCGCTGGCGATGGAGCACGGCGAGAGCCTGCGGATCAGCCACGCGCTCGACCTGTGCCGCGCGGCGCTGCGCCTCGACGGCGTGGACGAGCCGCGCGGCCGCGAGGAGATGGTGCGGGCCGCGCTGAGCACCTACAGCCTGCCGGTCGCGCTGGGCAACATCGCGAGCAAGGTGCTGCTCGAGGCGTACACCGACGCGCCGGCGACATGGCGGTCCTTCGCGGCGATCCGCTCGGCGGGCGACTTCAAGGACCAGACGGCGATCCGCCCGTCGTTCACCGGCAGCCTCCAGCCCGTCGCGCCCGGCGGCGAGCTCAAGCACGGGGGCGTGAGCGAGTGGACCGCGACCTACCGCGTGGACACCTTCGGAAAGATCATCTCGATCGACCGGCGCGACCTGATCAACGACGACCTATCGGTCTTCGACGAGACGGCCCGTGCGTTCGGGCGGGCGGCGATGCGGCGGCTCAACGACCTAGTGTTCCAGGTGCTGCTGGACAACGCTGGCGGCTTCTTCTCCGTCGCCAACGGCAACCTGCTCGAGGGCGCCCAGTCGTTCTTGAGCATCGACTCGCTCGCCGAGGCCATCACCGCGATGCTCACACAGCGCGACGACGAGGGCAACGACCTCGACCTGCGCCCGCGGACGCTGCTCGTCGCGCCGGAGCTCCAGCCGACGGCCAAGGCGATCCTCGAGAGCGAGTTCATCCAGCAGCTCGCCGACCGGCAGCCCACGGGCAACAGCCTGCGGCGGGCGGTGTCCATCGAGGTGGAGCCGCGGCTGAACAACGACGCGAAGTACGGCGCGGCCGCGAGCGGCAACCACTGGTACCTCTTCAGCGCGCCGAGCAACGCGGCGCTGGTCGTGGCGTTCCTGCAGGGCAGGCAGTCGCCGACCGTGGAGTTCTTCGGGCTGGATCAGGATGTGAACCGGCTCGCCGCCAGCTGGCGGGTCTACCACGACTTCGGCGCGGCCCTGGTCGATCCGCGTGCGGCGGTGCGGGCCAAGGGCGAGTAGTCCGTCTCGTTGTTCCGCCCCGCGCCGCCTGATCGCGGCGCGGGGTGTTCTCAGTAGCAAGCCAGGGAAGGACGGCGACGCCGCTCGCGCGGCGGGCGCAATCGGAGCGCGCATGGATCGCGAGCACGGACGCCAACAAGAGGAGCGGGTCGGGCCGCTGGTGATGCGCGTCGAGCCCGCCGAGCCGACTGAGCGCACGCGCGACGCATGGGCGCGCCGCTCCGAGGCGCTGGCGGCGTGGCTGCTCGACGAGTGGGAACGCGATCGCTGGCAACACGAGACTCGCCCCATGCGGGAGGCCGTTCGATGAATCCCGAAGCGTCCGAGTTCGGGATCTTGGTCGCATCAGCGGGCAACCGCTTCGCGCGCTGGTACGACGACGGCCCGGACTACTCGCGATTCGATGGAAGCGACCCCACAGAAGTCGAGTCGGCGTACAGGGAAGGGTTCCTGGAGGGAGTCCGCAAGGCCGCGAGATGGCACGAACCCGAGTCTCGCGATGTTGAAGACGCCGAAACGCAGCGCCAGCGGACGAAGCGACGAGCGGAGGTGGTCTTCGAGTGGCCGCCGCGCTCGGGGCGCACGGTCATCGCCTACAAGCTGGAGCATGCCGTCTCCGCCGCCCGGGCGCGCGGGTTCTTCCAGGCGTTGGCCACGGCGTTCGGCGCGTGGGCCCGACTCGTTGACGCGGGATTGGATGACGACCAGATCACCGCTGCGCTGCTCCCCGCCTGGCTGGATGAGGTCGTCGCGTGGGCCGACGCGCCGATCGGCCAGGCGATCATCGCATGCCCTCCCGTGCTCGACGAGACAAAGGCCGCCCGAAGCGCGCAGGCCGCCGCGGCCGAGCTGGCGAAGCAACCGCTGCCTCCCGAGCCGCGACATTGGCTCAGCGTCCGCGAGCTGCTGTCCAACCACCCCGACCTGCGCCCGCCCGTGATCGACAGTCTGCTTCGTCAGGGCGAGACCATGAACGTCATCGCGCCACCCAAGACCGGCAAGAGCTGGCTCGTCAACGACCTGGCGATCGCCGTCGCCACGGGTAGGCCTTGGCTGGGGCGGTACGAGACGCGATCCGGTGGCGTGCTCATCATCGACAACGAGCTGCACCCGGAGACCAGCGCCAACCGCATCCCGAAAGTGGCAGCCGCGCGCGGCGTGCCGCTGGCCCAATTCGCCGACACACTGCATGTCTGCAACATGCGGGGGTCGCTCAAGGACCTCGACGGCCTCGCGCCCATACTCGACACGATCGAGCCGGGTCGGTTTCGGGTCATCATCCTCGACGCGTGGTACCGCTTCATGCCCGCGGACACGGACGAGAACGACAACGGCTCGATGGCGCGCCTCTACAACCGGTTGGACCTGCACGCGCAGCGACTGGCCTGCTGCTTCGTCCTCATCCACCACTCCACCAAAGGAAGCCAGTCGGCCAAGGCCGTCACGGATGTCGGCGCGGGCGCCGGCGCTCAGTCGCGCGCCACCGACACGCACCTTGTCCTGCGCCAGCACGAGGAGGCGGATGTCGTCGTGCTCGACGCCGCCGTTCGCTCCTGGCCGCGCATCGATCCCGTGTGCCTGCGCTGGGCGTTCCCCGTCTGGGAGATCGACGATGACCTCGACCCCTCGCTCCTGGCGCGGCCGAACGGCCGCAGACGCAGCCGCGAGAGGGAAGCGAAGCAGGCCGCGCCCAAGCCCGAGCCGTGGACGCCGGAGCGCTTCGTCCGCGAGTTCGTCTCGCCCACGCCCCGCCTCCGCGACGAGATTGTGCTTGCCGCACAAGCGGCCGACCTCTCGAAGGCGCAGGCCAACTCGCTGCTTCGCATCGCCGAGACGAACGGCTTCGTCCATCGCTGGCAGCAGGGGCACCACGACCCCGTGCGCTTCTCGACCGAGCCCCAACCGCTCACCGGGGAGGGGGAATGACGCCCCCTTGCGCATGCGTCGAGGGGGGAGGGGGTATGCGCGCGCACCCCCCACACCCCCCGTGGCCGCGTGAAGCGGCCCGGGGGGCGGTGTGGGCGCGACTGCCCCCCGTAGGTACTCCGCCGCGGAGGCGTTCTCCGCTACGCCCGCGGGAACAGCGGCGGGAATAGACAGACTTACTTTCGGCTGTCCGGTCCGACCCCGGTCGCCCCTGGTTGCCCACATTCCGCCCACTTCGGCGATTCGCAGCGGATTCGCCTTGATGTCTCGCGCGGCTCTTGCCCTTGTGTGTCCAGCGCGGGCGAACGCCTCGCCCGCCCGGAACGCCAAGGAGACCGCGACCATGCCCAAGCGTCGAACCACGAACCAGACCGCCGCCGAGCGCTACGCCGCGAGCGCCCTCGACATCGCCCGCCTGCTCGATGTGCTCCAGATGGAGCTCGACCGCCACGCCGAGGCGGCCAAGGCCGACCCGAAGAACTGGGGCCGCGCCGGCGACCTCGACCTGGTCCGCAGCAACCTCATCGACATCGTCGCCTTCATCAGCGGCGCGGAGATGGAGCGCGAGGATGTCGAGCGCTTCCTCGCCGAGGCCGAGTGAATCCCCACGCACGCACAAGGAGCACGACCGATGCATGACGCGAGCGACATTCCGATCCCGAGCGAACTGCGGCAGATCGCCGAGCGCCTCGGCTTCCCGACGCCCGAGACCCGCAACAGCGACCGCCTCGACTTCCGCGAGGTCGCGGTGTGGCAGGTGCGCGACGCGCTGCAGCACGCCTACGAGGCGGGCCGACGCGCGGCGCCCCCGCCGCCGCCCACCCGATGCACCTGCCCGGCCTGCGGCCGCGACATCGAGATCCGACCCATCTGAAGCCCGCCCGTCGCGGGCTTCGCTGTTTTCCAAACACGAAGGAGATTCGACATGGCGAAGAAGACCAGCACGAAGAAGGCCCCTGGCAAGAAGACGCCCCGCATGAGCGCGAGCGCCGCCCGCGATTCCGGGGGCGAGGGCGCGGCCAAGCAGAAGCGCATGCGCGACGCCGCAAAGCGCGACGGGGCGGTCCACACCGGGACGGTCATTCGCGGCGACGGCGAGGCCGTCACGGTCACCGTCCCCAAGGACGAGGCACCCGCGCCCGCCCCGAAGGCCAAGAGCGCGAAGCAGCCCAATGCGAAGGACGCCAAGCCCAAGCGCGTCAGCCTGCTCGACGCGGCGGCAACGGTGCTCGCCGACGCGAAGGCGCCCATGCAGGCCAAGCAGATCGTCGAGGCGGTCGTCGAGCGGGGCCTGTGGACGCCCGGAGCCGGCAAGACGCCGCACGCCACGCTCTACGCCGCCGTCATCCGCGAGATCGCGGCCAAGGGGAGGGACGCCCGGTTCAAGAAGGTGGACCGCGGCCTCTTCACATCGAACGGGGGCGGCAAGTGAGCGGCGCGAGATCGACCACGGCCGTCGGCTACGCCCGGCGCTCGACCGACATGCAGGAGCGGTCGATCCCCGACCAGCGGGCGTTCGTCGAGCGCTGGGCGAAGGAGCACGGCTACCGCATCGAGCGGTGGTACGTGGACGACGCCATCAGCGGCACGAGCGCGAAGGGCCGGGTGGCGTTCGAGCGGATGCTGAAGGACGCGGAGGGCGGCGGCGGCTTCGCCGCCATCCTCTGCTACGACATGTCGCGCTTCAGCCGCGGCGGCACCAACGAGACGGGCTACTACCTGCACCGCCTCCAGCTCGTCGGCGTGGACGCCGTCTTCTGCGCCGAGGGCATCCCCGAAGGCGAGGAAGGCGAGCTGCTCCAAGGCGTCAAGTCGTGGCAGGCCCGGCAGTACAGCGTGAAGCTGTCGAGAGACAGCATCCGCGGCCAGTACTCCACCGTGACCGTACGCAAGAGCGGCATGGGCGGGCGCGCTCCGTACGGCTACGACCGGCAGTACATCACCGAGACCGGCCAGGTGCTCCGGACCGTGCGAACCCTGCCGGATGGTCGCAGACAGGAGGTCGGCCCGAACGGACGGCACCTGCGCTTCATCGAACCGAAGCAGAAGCTTCCGAAGAAGATGAAGTCCGACATCGTGCGGCTGACGCCAGGAGATCCGAAGCACGTCGCGGTGGTCAGAGATATCTTCGAGCTGTGCGCACGCGGCTTTGGCTTCCGATCGATCGTCATCGCCTTGAACGAACGCGGTGTTCCCGGCCCCATGAACACCCGCTGGAACCAGATGGCGGTGAAGTCGATCCTGCAGAACCCCTGCTACCGAGGCGCGCTCGCGTGGAATCGACGAACATTCGGGAAGATCCACGAGGTCGCTTCGGATGGATCAGCGGTCTCGAAGCGAACATCGAGCACGACCCGCAACCCGAAGGACCGTTGGATTGTCATCGAGGGCGTCCACGAGGCCCTCGTGAGCCCCGAACTGTTCCGGAAGGCTCAAGAGCAGATGGCCGCCCGAAGAGACAAGGGCGGCCTGGCGCGGCCGACTCGACGCTACCTGCTCTCCGGGTTGCTGCGATGCACCCATTGCGGCTTCAACTACTGGGGCTGCATCCACAAGAATGCCTCGGGTGAGATCAGGTACTACGCCGATGCCGGATACCGCGCCCAAGGGAAGTCCGTCTGCAAGGCGACGCACATCCAAGCGAACGCCCTTGATGCATGGGTTATGGCCCAGGTGCGAGAGGTGATCCTCGGAAGCGGGGAAGCATTCCAGCCCGCCGTGGAGCGGTTCATCGAGGCTGTTCGAGAACAGCATGCGCGACCGTCTTCGGGCGCTGACACAAAGCGAGATCTTGCCGCCATCACCAAGCGCATCAAGGCGACCGTCGGCTTGCTCGCAGACGGAGACCTGGCCGATGTGGAGGAGCTCCGGCAGGCGCTCGTCGACCTAAAGCGCCAACGAGACACCCTGCAGGCTCAACTCGAAACGGCCCCCGCCGCCTCCGAAGCACCGGAAACTGGCCAGTTGCGAGCTTGGGCCACCCAGCGGCTTCAGACGCTGGACAGCGTCCTCCGGCCGGGCGAAGCCACGATGGAGATGCGGCGCGTGGTCCACGAGTTCGTCGACCGCATTGAGGTAGACCCGCACGCGAAGATCGGAACGCTCTACCTGCCCCGTGACGCGTTCGAGGCGCTTCAGGCATCTCACGTCAGACGAGTAACGAGCGCATCCTCAAGCCACTCGTGGATCGTGCTCGTCGCCTCCCGCCGCGGATCGCCGAGATGATCCAGAAGCGGCGTCTCCACGGGGCTGATGATCCCGATCAGGTCGCTCACGTCCTCCGCGATCTCCGGGAGACTCGCCCCCGCCGAATACGTCGCCTTGCCCGAAAATGCCATCGTCGTCGGTCCTTTCATCTGCGCTCCCGCTCCCGCCCGCGTTCCGTCCGTTCCGCTCTCCCCGCCGCGCCGCTCCCGCTACGCCTGCTCCCGCCGCAGCCGCAGGTACTTCAGGAGCGACGCCCGATCCCCCTCCGCCGCCGCCCGTCGCGCCGCGTCGATCCCCGCCGGCGCCGCCGGACCCACTCGCGCCGACAGCGCCGACGCGGGCGCGCCCTCCCGACGAAACAGCGCCGGCTTGCGGTCCCGAAGATCCGCCAGAAGCGCCTCGACCGACTCGCCCGGCGAGCCGCGCATCGCCTCCGCAAGCAGCACGCGCACCGTCTCCGGATCGCGCGCCCCGGACGACGACGCCGCCTCATCCAGCGCCGCCTCGCGCTCGCGCCCCTCAAGCGCCGCCTTCGCCGCCCGCAGGTCCTCCTCCAGCTCCACCACCCGGCTCGCGAGCGTCGTCATCCGCGCCTCGAGGTCCGCCGCCGCCTCCATCTCGTGCTCGTCCTCGTCCCCGCCGCCCGAATCGTCATCCGCGCACGTCCTCAGCTCGCGCTCGTCCATCCGCTCGTCCCGCTCCCGCTCCGCCGCGTCCTTCATCCTGCTCATCCTGATCTCCTTCACCCAAGGCGGCGCTCCCGCCGCGACCGTGGTTCAGATTCACTCCGCCCCGCCCGCGTCCCGGTAGCCAAGCTCCTCGAGCACCGACTCCCTCGGCACGCCCAGGCGCCGCTTCGTCTCCGCCGCCTCGAGCCGCGCAGACAGGTCCCCCGGCAGCGCGTCCGGCCACTCGATCCGCACGCGCCGCTCCTCGGGCCGCGTCTCGAACCGCCCCTCGATGTGCATCAGGTGCAGCGCCATCTCGAGCGCCGAGGACAGCGCCCGCCCGTACGCCTCCCGCTTCCGACCCGTCTTGGCCAGAAGCCCGATCAGCGCCACTCGCAGCGCGTTGGCGCTCGAGAGCTGCCCGATCTTCCCCGAGAGCACCCCCGCCGCCACCGGCGTCACCCCCGAGGTCTTGTCCATCGCCTCGCGAATCTCCCGGATGTGCGCGTCCTCGCTCGGGCTCGAGGCGTCGCCCCCGAAGCTCTCGATCGAGGCATCCGGGTTGTCCGTCGACCACACACGCCCAGGACCCACGCCAGCGCTCCCGCCATCGGCGAACCCCTCGATCCCCTTCGCCAGGTACATCCGGAAGCTCTGCAGCGTGACCCGGTGCGCCCGATCGCTCAGACGAGTGTTCAGCTCGTCCTGCAGCGGGATCAGCGGCTCCACGTCGCTCACGCCGCCGTGCACGAACGGCTCGCTCGCGTTCTGCGCGTGCGCCACCGGAACTCGCCCGAGCGGATTGACCGTCTCCTCGACCAGCCGCTCGCCCACGTACAGCTGCCGCGCCGTCGGCCCCAGAATCTCCACGCCCCGCACCCGCCGAACGCCCCCGCGCTCATCCGCCGCCGGAACCTCCTGCTCCCACACGAGAACCGCCGCAAGCCACCGCCGGTAGTCCGAAGGATCAAGCACCGCGATCACCCGCGGCGCCTCCGCCAGCTCAAGCCGAACCCCGCTCGCCCCGCTCCGCACCACCACGTCCGCGTGCCCGTACACGCTCCCCAGCAGCGCCATGTCCTGCACCAGACACAGACCGCCGGACGCCGCAAGCACACCCTCCGCCGCCCGCTCGATCGCTTCCCGGCGCGACCCCTCCGCCCCCTCGCCCACCACCCGCACCGGCGCGCCCGCCAGAAAGTCGATCCCCGTCTGCACGCGCCACGCGATGTCGTTCTCGATCACCACCTCCCGGTCGTCGCGACCCGCGTCCGCAAACCGCCGCCCCCCGCGAAGCCGCTCCGGAAGCCCCCTCGCCTGCGGCAGCCGCCCGCGCGACACGCTCGCCCCCTCGGCGCGGTTCCGGTAGTACGACCAGAGCGTCGCCAGCCGCGGCGCGACCTCCCGCTCGTGACGCTCGATCAGCGCCGCCAGAAGCGCCTCGTCCAGACCGATCTCCGCAAACGCCTCGAGCTCATATCCCATCGCGCGGCCGCTCCACTTCCGAGGCGCCCGACCCCGCCGGCGTCCGTTCACGCCGCCGATCCGTCGCGCCCTCACCCAGGCCGCCGCGCTCCCCGCCGCGCGCACGAAAACCGCCCGTCCGCCAGCGCCGCGCACGAAAGAACCGGCCGAAGCCGGTCGAAAAAAATCTCAGCGAAATCCCGCGACACGCCGCGGCCGCAACCTCACGGTGCGCGCCTCAGGCGACCTCCGCCGCCCCACCCGACGGCGACGCCCCGTCCACCGCCTCCACCCGGCTGTACCGATCCAGGTTGCACACCACGAACTCCCCGTCGTCCTTGCGAAGCTCCAGTCGATCAAGCCACAGCTTGCCGTCCGCCGTGTGCGCAAACCACGACCCGGTCTTCGCCTTCCCCTGCGAGACGACCACGCCTTCAACCGTCGTCGTGAACGTCCCCGTCCCGTGCGGGATCTGCTGCGTCACCCGCACCCGCTTGCCAACCTCGATCTGCTCCGCCCGAATCGTCATTCCCAAAGTGTACCGAAATCTCTTCCCGCCTCTCCCCGAGGCAAGGGCAGGGATGGACGGAGCCCCCAGGCGCTCCTCAACCTCCGAAACGCCCCAGATCCACACGCCAGATCCACGCCCCGGGGCGCCCGATAGCCCACGGAACCCAGGCCCCGAGGCCCACGCGCCATCCACCCGCGCGAATCGAGCGAACCTACCCTGAGAACACCCCATGCACGCTCAACCCCCAAAGCGCATCGTCCTCGGAGTCTCAGGCGCCTCCGGCGCCCTCTACACCCAGCGCCTCCTCTCCCACCTCCTCGAACTCGGGCACGAGGTCCACTTCACCATCACCGACGCCGGCAAGCGCCTCATCTTCGACGAGCTGGGCCTCAAGTTCCCCCAGAACGCCGCCCAGCTCGCCGGCCTCGACCCCGCCATCGAGCCCGTCGAGCTCCGCCACCACAACCTCTACCTCCACCCCATCAAGGACATCGGCGCCGACATCGCCTCCGGATCCTTCCTCCACGACGGCATGGTCGTCATGCCCGCCTCCGCCCACACACTCAACGCCATCGCCTCCGGCATCGGCGACAACCTCCTCTGCCGCGCCGCCGCCGTCGCCCTCAAGGAACGCCGCCCCCTCGTCATCGCCCACCGCGAATCGCCCCTCACCCTCATCGACATCCAGAACATGGAGCGACTCACCCTCGCCGGCGCGATCATCATGCCCACCAACCCCGGCTTCTATCTCCTCCCCAAGACCATCGACGAGATCGTCGACTTCGTCGTCGCCAAGGCCCTCGACCTCCTCAAGATCGAGCACACCCTCTCCAAACGCTGGTCCTCCGACCTCGAAGCCGCCCACCGCAACCGCGACGAACTCTAAACTCGCCGCATGCCGGACCAGCGCGTCTCATCCGGGTGCCACGACTCGCCGCAGCGCGGCGCCGTCGTCCCGCTCGCCGCCCGCCTCTCCCTCGCCCTCGCCGACATCAAGCTCGCCCACTCCGTCTTCGCCCTCCCCTTCGCCATCCTCGCGGCCGCCCTCGCCGCCCGTCCGCTCGACCCCCTCCGCCTCCACCTCGCCAAGTTCGCCCTCATCGTCGTCTGCATGGTGGCCGCGCGAACCTTCGCGATGCTCGTCAACCGCATCGCCGACCGCCGCTTCGACGCCGCAAACCCGCGCACCGCACGACGAGCCCTCGCCTCGGGAGCGCTCTCCCTCCGCGACGCCGCCGCCCTCGCCGCCGCCTCCGCCATCCTCTTCATCCTCGCCTGCGCAGGCTTCCTGCTCGTGGGCGACAACCTCTGGCCCCTCGTCCTCGCCGTCCCAACGCTCGCCCTCCTCTCCTTCTACTCCTTCACCAAACGATTCACCGCCGCCGCCCACCTCTTCCTCGGGCTCGCCCTCGCCGCCTCGCCCGTCGCCGCCGCCATCGCCGTGAACCCCGCCGTCATCGGCCTCGCCGGCGCCGCCCCGACAAGCGCCGGCCTCGCCATCTTCTGCCTCGCCGCCTTCGTCGCGCTCTGGGTCGCCGGCTTCGACATCCTCTACGCCCTCCAGGACCTCGACTTCGACCGCAACGCCGGGCTCCACTCCATCCCCGCGAAGCTCGGCCCCGCCGCCGCAGCATGGACCGCCCGACTCGCCCACGCCGCCGCCTTCGCCATGCTCCTGCTCGCCATCAACGCCGAGCCTCGCCTCGGCGCCCTCACCGCCGCCGCCGCCGCGATCGTCCTCGCCGCCCTCATCGCCGAGCACGCCATCCTCGCCCGACGCGGCCTCGCCGGCCTCCCCATGGCCTTCTTCACCCTCAACGGCTTCATCTCGCTCACCCTCGGCGCCCTGGGCGTCGCCGACGTCCTCCTCTAGCCCGCCCTCGCAACAGGTCCCGCGCCGGTCAGGCGATCATCCTCGCCGTGAGCCTCGGAATCCTCGCCGGATTCACCGCGCTCGCGCCCGCCACAATCCGTCAGCTCCGGCGCCGACGGCCGAGTACGAAAAAAGCCCCGGGATTCTCATCCCAGGGCTCGTTCTTCGTCGTGGCCGGTCCGCGCGACTACTCGCTGCGCTTGCCAATCACGAAGCCGACGATCGCCGCGATCACCGCGAAGCCAGCAAGCGCGCCCGCGACGATCATGATCTGATCCGCAAGCTGGCTCCCAAGCCCCGCCACCGGGTTCGCCGCGCCGGCGCTCACAAGCGACGTCCCGACCACCGCGATCGACACCGCCAGCGCCGCGACCATCGCAAGCGAAAGACCGCCAACCAGACCGCTCCCGGCGCCGTCGTACGGCTCCGCCGCGATCACCGCAGGCCCGGTCGCCGCGGGCGCCCCCGCGTCGTCGCTCCCCTCAAAGAGGCCGCCCCCCGCCTCGCCGCCCTCCTCGCCCGGATACACCTCGTCAAGGAACTCCGCCCCGAGCGACGTGTCGTCGCTCTCGCGCGTCAGGTCCATCAGGCCCGAGCCCGAGCCCACCGAGTCGAGCGTCAGGTCCCCCGGGTCGTCCGTCATCTGCGTCACCGCGGACGGGTCCGCGATCTCGAGCTCGTCCGCCTCAAAGATGCTGATGCCCGACCGCTCCGCCGAGTCGCCGATCGTGTCGATCCCGACCGAGCTCCCGCCCGAGTCGCCGAGCAGGTTCCCGCCCGACTCCCCGCCAAGATCAAGGCCCGAGCCCATCCCGGATCCCATCCCCGACCCAAGCCCGGACCCAAGTCCGGACCCGTCGCCAGAGCCGTCAAGAGGCTCAAGCGCGATCCCGCTGCCCGTCCCCGTGTCCGCCGAGCTCGACGCGCCCGAGCCCGAACCAACGTCGAGCCCAAGCCCGCTCTCATCGCCCGGCTCAAGCTCGAGCGCCCCCTCGTCGTCAGACGAATCAAGCGCCAGACCAAGATCGTCGTCCGCGCCGCCCCCGGCGCCATCCGCGATCAGGTCCACCTGCTCCACCTTGAACATCAGCTTGTCGCGGTCGCGAAACTCCTGAATCCGGCCCGACCGCGCCATCTCGCGGACCTCGTCCTGACTCGTGCCAAGCTTCGCCGCCGCCTCCTCGAGCGTGTAGAACATCTTCGCCATGACGCCGCTCCAGACGCCCACGGGCGCCGCTTGAGGGTTCAACTGGAATCGCAGGTCCGCCGCGCCGCGGAAGCGCCGCAAGGGTCACGCTAGCACCCCCCGCCGAACCCGACAACACCACGCCCGCTCAAGAACCGCCGAAGCGCCCCCGCTCCGCCCCGTCACGCCTCACGCCCGGTCCGAGCTCTCCCGTCGCCCCGCCTCCGGCCCGCCCGCTCCCTCCGCCTCCGCCCGAGCCCCGGCCCCCGACGCCTCGTCCCACCCAGGCGCCCGCCGAAGCACGTACGCCGCCTCGTACACCCCCGTCACCGTCTCCTCCGGAACCACCCGCGCCGCCAGCGCCGGGTTGAGCGGCTGAAGCCGCGCCGCTCTCGCCCCGTCGCGCCCCGTCTCGAAGTACCCCCGCCGAAACGTCGTCTCGAGCCCGTCGCGAAGCCGCACAAAGCAGTCCGCCCCCGAACGCCGCCGCTCCACCGGCCGAACCACCACCACGTCGCCCTCGTGATACGCCGGCTCCAT
>Ga0081535_100656_pt1 | contig 19341 bp, 18 predicted proteins | sample HotLakmasection3_FD_71020 | JGI IMG/M metagenome (GOLD analysis project Ga0081535, IMG submission 71020) | Hypersaline microbial mat communities from Hot Lake, Washington, USA - Section #3 (SPADES assembly) (version 2) | ecosystem: Environmental > Aquatic > Non-marine Saline and Alkaline >... | reverse complement strand
CAAGATAAAGATCGCCCGATTCCAAGGGCCTGTAGTTCAATTGGTTAGAGCACCGCCCTGTCACGGCGGAAGTTGCGGGTTCGAATCCCGTCAGGCCCGTTCTAAAAAAATAAATCCTTAACTCGCTGTCGCTGCAACTGTAAGCAGATGATTGCAGGATGGTTGTATAAGGTAGTACAGACGAGTATTTCTTTAAGCGATCGCATGACTCCGAAAATGCTTACCAAGCGACTGCACAAAGCGCTGCTGGAAAACGGCGAGATGGCTGACGCTTTGTATGAGTATGAGCTTCAGGAAAATATCGACTACTGGTACAAAGGACTGATCCGCGACCAGGAAGATTTTGTTTTTGTGGTGACCGAAAATTCGGGGGATGTGGCCATGGTGTTGATCACGCCCGATAAAACGGTTTACGTGAATGAGAAAGCCAGAGCCAAACTGATGGAATTTTGGCTAGCAGCCTACGCCCAAAACATTGAGCAATTGATTCCCGCAATGGTGCAAGATTTGCTGGACGGTCATTTCTTTGAAACTGGCTGCAAGATTGCTGATACGAGCAAGCAAAAAGGCCCGAGAAAGTCAGGACGTTGGACAAACTGATGGGTTGATGGAAACTTGTAAAACATGACAAGCTTGCCGTTCAAGGAATTGAGCAGGACTTCTCGCGAACATACTGGTGAGTCAATTTCGAGTTTGGCAATCCACACCATAAGGACTATTGCCACTAGAAACCAACCTAGGACAGAGTCCAGAACAAGTTTCGAATCCATACTTTTACGTCAATGGAAACACCATATGTAGAACTTGCTTGACACAATTATCCGTATGTGGCGTATTTCTTATTGTGCATGCTATATTTTAAGCGTTAAAACGACAGCAGCAGATGCGATCGCGGGGTAATAGACGGTTTTCGGGAGATGCGATCGCCAGAGGCTTGGGGATTTATTTTACATATGTCCAAAAAGCCGATAATTTCTTCTTCAGAAGAAATTGAATCAAATCAGTCTAAATCCATTGATTTGAATATACGCTACGGAAATGAATCTTTCCGTATGTTCATATCTGAAGGATGGTCTAGGCATATCCTTGGCTTCCTCGGGTTTCTCAAAAGCTCGTGGCCTTGGTCGGTTTTGTTGTTGTCCTTATGGACTGGCAAAGTTCCATTAGAGGCATTATCAAGTGCAGTTCTGGAACACCTTTCAGAAGCTCCTCTGGAAGTTACTGAGACGGTTGACCGGAACGATCCATAACCGTGTAGCCCAGGTTTAATGCCTGGGCTTTTTTAGGCTTGAATCAGCGCTAGCAGTTCGTCGGTGGAGATCTTGCTGCTGACGTCGGTGCCGGAGAGCGGGCTGTCGGCGAGGTCGCGTTTGGTTTTGTGGAGGGCGACGGTTTTGTCTTCGATGGTGCCCTGGGCGTCGAGGCGGTAGATTGTGACCGGGCGCTGCTGGCCAATGCGGTGGGCGGGCAGCCGTCTCAGGCATCTTGGATGACTCCACAACGATGCGAAGAACGCTTTTATAGTTGTATGTAGCGCTAAGGAATCCCAGAAACCATGAAAGCCTACGAGTTTGCGGGAGAAGTGACGGCTGAAGGGCAGCTGAAGTTGCCCAGTTCTGCCCGGTCTCAACTGGCGGGGCATCCCCAAAGGGTCAGAGTGATTGTGCTGGTCGAAGAGGTGGCTGAAGCCGAAGCCGCCGCAACCTGGCAGCCCCTCGCCACTGAGCAATTCCTGGCTGGATACAGTCCTGAAGATGCCATTTATGACTCCCTATAAGCATGGATACTTATGATCCTGGGGAAGTCGTTTTGCTCGCTTTCCCCTTCACCGATGGTCTGCGCCAAAAGCAACGCCCGGCTTTAGTTTTACTGGATGTCAAAGACCCCGATATTGTCGTCGCCAGAATCACCAGCCAATCTTATCCAACTGCGTTTGACGTGAATCTGCTGGAACCAATGGTCGCAGGGTTGCTCTTAGCATCAGTCGTGCGTCTGCATAAACTGGCGACGGTAGAAAAGGCCCTGGTTAAGCGACGGTTGGGGCAACTATCAGGACAGGACTGGGCCAGTGTGAGCGCAGTCCTAAACCAAATGTGGCGACAACATTAAGCTCGCTGCAACTGTCAGGCTGTAAGTCTGGCTGAGTCACCGCGATCGCTCAATCCCAGCGATCGCACCATGACTAATTTGGCCCCATCACGACTCTAGTCACCCACATCTACCCCTGAATCAGGGCTAGCAGTCCGTTGGTGGAGAGCTTGCTGCTGACATCGGTGCCCGTGAGCAGGCTGTCGGCGAGGTCGCGGTTGCTTTGTGCAGGGCGACGAGGCGGTCGATGGTGACGGGGCGCTGCGAACCGCTGCGGGGATTTCAGCGCCGCACTCCCCCTCGCGAGCAGAGACTGAGGCCACTAACCAGGACTCAGATTCCGGATGGGGTTTACAAACTGAGAGCTGCCTAACGTTTCGCGATCGCTGCTAGCACGATATTATTTGCAGCAACCACAGGTATAAAGACTTTGTAGAACTGATGCCAGACTTGAGGATGGATTCGGCGGCTGAGTGGGTGCCTTGAACTCGTGATGACCGACTAAACGGCCCCCCGTTTTGTCCAGCACCCCCGCTTTTGTTTGCGTTTACCCCCACGCTAATCTTTCGTTACTGGGCTCCATGTCGAATTCCCCCCATCCGAATCCCGCCCCCGATGAAGAGCATTCCACCCACCGCTCGTCTTCGATCCTCTTAGGGGTCGCGGCGGGGCTGGGTGTCATTGCCGCTGCCGGAGCCATTGTGGCTGTGGTTTGGGGCGATCGTCTGATCGAAACTCAGGTCTTGCCACGGGTCGAAGCTCAACTGGCGGAAACCATTGGTCGCCCCATTGATTTAGGTCAGGTGGAGGGCATCTTCATTTGGGGAGTGCGGTTGGAGAATATCGTGATTCCCCCCACGGACACCGACGAAAGCACCGTCACGGTAGAAACCGCCGAGTTGGATTTTGCCCTGCGACCGCTCCTATTTCAGCAAACCATCGAGTTTGATCTGCGGTTGCTGCGGCCCGAAGTCATCTTGGTGCAGGAGGTCGACGCCCGGTGGCTGGACCTGGTCTTACCCGAACCCCCCGAAGGCGAATCGCAAATCGGTCTCGAAATCCAGTCACTCACCGTTGAGGATGCCAGCGTCACCGCGTTGACCCGCATTCAAGATGCGGCGGCAGCCGTCATCCGCGAGCCGGTGGAAGTCACTGAGGTTGGCCTCGTCGCCACTTTTCGCGGCATCGAAAATCAGCAGGTCGACTTTGAGGCCAGTGGGCAGTTGGACTCAGGCCGCTTTGAGCTGCTGGGGGAAGGGGATCTCAACGACAAAGCCATCCAGACCAACGTCCGCTTGCAGTCGCTGCCCCTACGCGGCGTTAACCTGGTGCTGCCCTCGGCCTACAGCGTGCGATCGGGGCGACTCAACGCGAATCTCACCGTGGCGGCGGATCTCACCGAAGACAACGAGCTGAATACGGATACCGTTGACCTGCAAGGGACGGCGCGATTCCAGGAGGGCGAGGTACTGATTAACGAATTGCCCGCCCCCGTGAGCAATATCCGCAGTCAGCTCCGCTTTCAGGGGCAGCAGGTCACGTTAGAAGACACCGCGCTACAGTTAGCCGATATGGTGCTGACGGCAGAGGGCACGGTGGATCGGCAAGCAGGCTATGACCTGCGGGCGCAGATTCCCACGATCGCGATCTCCGATGTGCAATCCCTCGCCGATTTGGAACTCCCCGTGGCGGCGGCTGGCAGCTTTCAGCTCAATGCCCAGGTGACGGGCGATCTGGAAGCCCCCCAGGTGCGAGGCCAACTGACCAATCGCGGGACGGTGCAGGTGGACCAGGTGGAGCTAGCCGCGATCGCCGCCGACTTTGCCCTCAATCAAGAGCGGTTTGACTTGCGAGAGTTGCGCGTCGTACCCGAAACCGGCGGCGTGGTGGTCGCCCAGGGCCAGGCCGATATCACCGACTGGGATGATCCCCGGTTTCAGCTCACGGCCCAGGTCGATTTGCCCGTCGATCCCTTCGCTGAGCTCTATGGCGTCACCCTGCCAGCGGCTAGCGTGATCGGCACCCTAACCGCCGATGTCGACGCTGAAGGCACCTTAGAAGCCCCAACGGCAGTGGCCCAGTGGCAACTTTCGGAGTCTTCTTTTCCCGGTCAGGGGGTGTTGACGTTGGTTAACAACCGGCTGGTGTTAGATCAGACGCGCCTGCAAGTGGCCGACGGCACGATCACCGCCAACGCGATCGCCAACCTGGCAACCGGCGACTGGCAAGCCACCGCCACCACTTCTCAGGTGCCCATCCAACAATTCACCCGCGAAGCGCGAGGACTGCTCAGCGCCAACCTCAACGCCGCTGGCAACCTGTCCAACTTTGATCTCGCTACCCTGCAAGCGAGCGGTGACGCCACGATCGCCAATGCCATCCTCCAACCGGCCCCCGCTAGTGCGCCCCTGTTGCCGCCCGGCGACTGGACCACCGAATTTGAGTGGCTGGGCGATCGCATTGCCGTCCGGAACTTCTCCGCGCCCAACCTGCAAGCCGACGGCACCATCGGCGTCGATTTCAGTCGCGACATCCCCATCGGGGAACTCGCCTTCGACGTGGCCCTGCAAGACTTTGACCTGCAACCGCTGAACCGCCTGCTCCCGGAGGCCGCCCAGGAATATGGCCGGATCGCGGGCCTCACCAGTTTCACCGGGCAGCTCACCGGCACCCTCGACAATCCCCAATTGGACGGCAATGCCCGACTCGTGGATCTGGCGGTGAATCGATTCACGTTTGAGCGGTTATCGGGGCCGGTTAACTTTTCTCTGGCGGCAGGGGGCGAAATCGATTTGCAGGGCGGGGGCGATCGCGTCTCTCTGGTGCTCAATGCTGATCCCTGGCCGGTGGCCTTTGAGATTCGTAATCAGGACTTGGTGGCCTCGGGCACCGGCGTCGGTCGAAGTCTGGATGTGGATATCGAGCAGTTTCCGCTCGATCGACTGGATGTGCAGCCTGCGGCCAACTACGGCTTTGGGGCGATCGCGGGCCTGGTAGATCTCAGCCTGACCGCTGATTTGACCGACTTCAGCAACCCCAGCGCCATGGGCACCCTCACCGTCCGCGAGCCAGGGTTGGCCCCCGTCGCCGCCGAACTGTTCACCACCGATTTTCGCTATGCCAACAACACCGCCATTCTGGAGCAGGGTGAGCTGCTGCTTGAGGACAGTCGCTTTTTGCTCAGCGGCAGCGTCACCCTGCAACCCGCGATCGCCTACGACGCGCAACTCACCGTCGCCGAAGGCCATATTGAAGACCTGGTGGTGATCGCCCAGACCATCGATCTAGATGCCCTGCGCTTTGGCCTGGACAATCAACCGCCGCGAGGCAATGCCGCTGACCTTGGGGTGCCGTCCGTTCGCCTGCCCATGGCCACCTTTTTAGAACAACTTGAGGCCTTTGTCGCCTATGCTGAAACGTTGCCAGCAGATTCGGCAGTGGCAGGCCAGCCCGAGATCCCCCCCCTCGACACCTTAATGGGGGAATTTACCGGCGGCGTTTCGGTGGCGGGGCGATCGCTCGACTTCACAGCGCTCACCGCCGATTTCAACTTCAGTGGGCAAGACTGGGAGTGGGGATCCTATGACCCGCCCAATCGATTTATCGTCAGCGGCAACGTCGAAGAGGCCACCGTGACCCTCGATCCCGTCTCCATCATGGCGGGGGAAACCGTCGTCAACCTGACCGGCAGCGGCAGCCTCGCCGACCTGGAGGGGGAACTGCTGGTGGATAACTTGCCCGTGGAACTGGCCGCGGCCTTTTATCCCCTGCCGGTCGATGTGGAGGGCGATCTGGATATCACTAGCCAATTTGGCGGTAGCCTCGCCAATCCCCGAATTGAGGGGCAATTGCTGGTGGCCAATCCGGTGATTAACGAGCAGCCCCTCGATCGCGTAGTGGCCACCTTTGACTACCGCAATGCCGTTTTAGCAGTGGAGGGAGAGGCCGCGATCGACCCCGCCGACGCCCCCATGACCCTGACAGGCACCATTCCCTACGCCCTGCCCATCATGACCGTGCAGCCCCCCACCGATCAGATCAACCTCACCGCGATCGTCCCCGAAGACACCTTCGACTTCATCAACGTGTTGACGGCGGATGAGGTGCGCTGGGAAGGCGGCGACGGCGAGATCATCGTACAGATCGGGGGCACTGTGTCAGTGCCGGTGGTCGCGGGGACGGCTACCTTCCAAGACGGCATTGTCACCAGTCCTGAGCTGGGCGATCCCCTCACGGATATCACCGGTCAGGTGCAGTTCAACCTCGAACGGGTCGGCATTCCCCGCTTGCAGGCTCGCATCGGCGACGGCACCGTCGCGATCGCCGGTCAGTTGCCCCTACAGCTCTCCGGCGAACCGTTACTGGCGCAGTTCCCAACCCCATCGACCCCACCCCCCGAAACGGCTCCTCCCGATGGCATCCTCATTGCCTTAGGCGAGTTGCCCCTGGACTACCGAGGCATTCTCGACGCGGAATTGGACGGCCAGGTCACCGTTGCGGGGGCAGTATTAGATCCGACGATTAGGGGGGGGGTTGAACTCAGTAACGGCCAAATTCACGCTAATCAACTGCTGCGACAAGCGGGAGCCCTCAATCTACCCACCTCAGAGGAGGTGCAAGCGGTCAATCCCTATCGGGCCGAGTTTTTAGGCATTGATCCGCTAGCGCCGCAACCCACCCACTCACCGGCAGGCATCTTAGACCGGGTGAGTCTAGATGAATTTGGGATTGTTTTTAGCGATCGCCTCGTCGTGTCCGGGCAACCCTTCTACAACGTGACCGCCGACGGTGGCCTGGTCGTCAACGGACCGCTCTCCGACCTGCGCCCCGAGGGTGAAGTTGACCTCCGCACCGGTTGGATCAACCTCTTCTCCACCCAGTTTCGCTTAGATACCAGTGCGCCCAACTCCGCCATCTTTAACCCCGCAGATGGCCTTAACCCCTACTTGGATGTAGTGTTGACGGCCCGAGTCCGCGACACGGACGTCACCCGCATTCCCCCCTTTAATGATGGCTTTGCCAGTTCTGAAATTAGCGACAACGACATTCAATCCGTCGGTAACGTCGAATTCATCAACGTTCAAGCTTCGGTGATGGGCTACGCCAGCGAGTTGGACGAGAGCTTAGCCCTGACCAGCAACCCGGCCCGTAGCGAAGAAGAGTTGGTGGCGCTCTTGGGCAGCAGTGTGGCCGGGGGGTTAGCGAGTGCCAATCTAACTCAAGTAGCAGGCTTTGTCGGGGCGGGCGGGATTGCCGGCTTTGGGAATAATCTGGCCGATGCCCTGGGATTACGCTCCTTCAGCATTTTTCCCACCACCGACACCTCTACAGAAAGCACCGCCGGTATTGGGATCGGCGTCGAGGCGTCCTTTGCGATCGGCGACAGCATCGGCATCAGTGTGCTGGAAATCCTCAATAGCGGCAACCCGCCCCAAATTGGTTTGCAATATCGCATCACCGACGACCTCCAGCTACGGGGGTCTTCTAACCTGAATGACACCGAAGTCCGGCTGGAATATCGCACTGACTTTTAACCTGACTTTTAGCGTGCCTTCGACAGCTAGAAATCGCCGCATAATGCACCACAGCCCGGTGTTTTTGTTCCCAGAAACCGCCTGATACTCAGACATTTGGAATGAACTGTTCAACCTGTTCTGAGGGGATGGCCAGGGTATTGGGAGAAGCCAGGTGATCTAGATTGGAGATTGCCAGAAGTTGTGCGTTTTTCGCGATCGCAAATTGCTGATACCCCAAATCTTTTAATCGATGAAAGATTTGGTTGTAGATATCAAAGCCTCTGTTTACCCGAAAACTCTCTAAGGTTTCATAGTAGAGAATGGGACGGAATTGAGCGATCGCGGTCATCCCTCCTTTGATGACTTCAAGTTCCATCCCTTCTACATCAATTTTGATAAAATCCAGTCTTTTTAGGGATAGTTGATGAACGAATTTATCTAAGGATTCCACTCGAACGGCTAAGCCCTCATGGCTGAATAATCCGGCATTGCCCGGTACATTAGCGTCTTCTTGCCAATACAACGTGCCAGGTTCATCGGCGATGCCCAGTTGATGGGGATCAACTAAATCCTGCAGTGAAGGATTGAGGGCTAAATTGGCTTTTAACCGATTAAAGGGGGTGAGTCCCGGCTCGATCGCGATGACTTTGCCGCGATTTGCCACCTGCGCCATCAGCAAGGTCAGGGCTCCGACATTGGCCCCAATATCCATCACGGTATCGTCAGGTGACACCAATTTGCGAATCACTGCCGACGTTTTCAGGTCATAGCTGCCCGTCGCCATTTCCACTTCAATGGGATACGTGGTGTCGATATTGACCCGAAATTGACCGAGGTATTGGTCATATACAAATTGCTGCCCCGCTGGCAACAAAAAGCGGAGTTCCCGATATTGTTGCGCCCCGGCCAGCATCGCGCCAAAAACCGGTTGGGTGAGGGGACTCATGGCACGCAGGCTGCGGATCACCACCTCTTTGAGAGACATTTACAGTCACCTGATATGCAAAAGTAGGCTCATTTTATCGGACGCCATCCCTTCAAGGACGCAGAGATGGTGAAGCGGCATCGCGCGATCGCCCCATCAGGTTGCACAGCTTGTAGACGATGCGCGCCCCGACGTTGCCGTCCCACTCGCCACTGCCCACTTCAGAAACGTCGAAACCAATGATCTGGCGATCGCTCTGCACCACTGCGCGAATCAGGCAAAATGCCTCTTCGAGTTCCAGTCCACCGGGCACGGGGGTGCCAGTGCTGGGGCAGAGTTTGGGGTCCAGGCCGTCCACATCAAAACTAATGTAGACCTGAGCCGGTAGCGGTTCGATCATTTGGCGACAGAGGTCGAGCCAGGGAGTGCCCGCATAGCGCTGCGCCTTAAGGTGGGGATCGTAATGGATTTGAATGCGGCCCCCGGATTGCTGGATCATCGCCACTTCCCCGTGGGAGATATCGCGAATGCCCACCTGCACCAGGCGGGAAACCTGGGGCAGAGCCATCACCTGATGCATGATGGAGGCATGGGAATAGGGAAAGCCCTGATAGGCCTGGCGCAGGTCGGCATGGGCGTCAATGTGCAGTACCCCGAACTCACCGTGCTGTTCCGCCAGTGCTCGAACTAATCCCAGGGGAATGCTGTGATCGCCGCCGATCGCCCCCACCCGTTTGTCCGCCGCGATCGCCTGTCGAGCGGTTTGGTAGAGCCAGTCGTTGACGCGATCGCCGCCCGCATTCACCTGCTGGAGCAACGCCGAGAGTAGGCGATCGGCGCTCAGGTCAAGGCCTTTTTCCGTCGCTGCGATCACCTGGGCGGCGATGGGTCGCAGCTCGTTGTTCAGCGCCCGAATCCAGTCGGGGCAGGGCGGCATGTAGATGCCCTGCTGCCAGCCGTCAGGATGATCCAAGTCATAGAGGTCAAGCTGGGGCGAGGCCCGCCGCACGGCCTCTGGCCCCGCCGCCGTGCCCGCGTGATAGGACACCGTGACTTCCCACGGTACCCCTAGCAGCAAAATGCCAGCGGTATCGTAGTCAAACGGCAGGCCACAAAAGTTGCCGTTTTCGAGACCGACCCCACTGGGGTCAAAACTGCGAATGATCTCGGCGCGACTAACCATTCAGCATTTTATGGATGGCGGTGGGCAAACAAAACGCCGCCTGGTGAATGCCGACGTTGTAGTACTGCAGTTGGTGGTCTTGGGCAAACTGGGCGGCGCGATCGCCCTCCAGATCCTGCACCGGGTGCCGACCATCCTTAGCACAGAACGAAAAGCCCCACATCCCCGTGGGATACGTCGGAATAAACGCCAGGTAGCAATGTACCGACTCGTGGCCAAAGATATCTTTGAGACAGTGGTTGAGGTCGACAAAGGCGCGTTGGTTAAACCGGGGCGACTCGCTCTGGGCGGTCATCACCCCACCGGGACGCAGACAGCGATAGACATCTTTGTAGAACGCATAGCTAAACAAGCCTTCCGAAGGCCCCACCGGGTCAGACGAATCCACCACGATCAGGTCATAGGAGTCGTTGGGAGCCTGGCGCACGAACTCAATGCCGTCGCCAATGATGAGTTTCAGCTTGGGATCATCCAGCGCCGATGACAACGTCGGCAAATATTCCCGCGAGGCCCGAACGACCGCCTCGTCGATTTCCACCATGGTCACCGATTCGACCTGCTCATGCTTGAGAATTTCGCGTACGCTGCCGCCATCGCCGCCGCCAATCACCAGCACATTCCGGATTGCCGGCTGCACCAGCATGGGGACGTGGATGATCATCTCGTGGTAGGCCTTCTCATCCTTTTCCGAGCACATCACCATCTTGTCAACAGTGAGCATCTTGCCGTACTCAAAGGTGTCGAAAATTTCGACCGTTTGGTAGGGGGATTTTTCATGGAAAATACGATCGCCCTTATGCCGAATGGAGAGGGCCATGTTTTCGTTGCGATCGGTAAACCAGACGCTCCGGCTATAGCGGGGAGAAATGAGCTTTTGCGTCGCCGAGTCCCGCAGCTCACCTAGCTCAATGTCGGATTTTTCCAGCAGTTCTAGCTGGCCGCGATTCATCTCTACAGCAGAGCCATGGTGGGCTTCAAACTCCGACTTCAGAATTTCGTAGGAGGTCCACGGATTGACCGAATAGCCACAGGTGAACAGGTCGACCGCAGCGTAGCGATATTCGGGCCAGGTGTGGATCGCCAGATGACTTTCTTGAATCACCACCACCCCCGACACGCCAAACGGCGAAAAATGGTGAAAGGTCGAACTGATGATCGTGGCCCCAGATTCTTTAGCCGCCTTCAACATACTGGCTTCAATGCGAGGCACGTCGTTCAGGATTTCGCTAGAACAGCCATGAAATTCCACGAGAATGTGACGCCCAAGAGAGTTCATGATGGTGAGATACCCCCAGAGAATAACGTTAAGGACTCCACGCTGCCTGAGAGCTGTCACCCTCAACCAAAATGCGTCTTGAGTACAGTTTAGGCAAACCGTTGTAGCTTACAGTCTATAGGCTCTATTTGTGTGAAACCCAGCCGAATGACAGAGATCGGCGATCGCCCCCTTAAAGGGGCTTGGGTAATTTTTGAATTCTTTGCTGCAGCAAGTGCTGTACTCGCACCCCTAGCAGCACCGCTGCCACCAGTTGGCCGAGGGCGAGTCCCCACCACAGACCCAGCCCTTGTCGGTTGAGCACTTGCCCCAACATATACCCCCCGCCGATACCGATCGCCCAATGCGCCACAAAATCGACCGTCGCTAGCCAGTACGTGTCTCGCAGCCCCTGCAAGGTGCCTAAACTGATGAGCCGAAACCCCTGCAGAATTTGAAACACCACACCGACTTTGAAGAGGGCGATTGCCACCTGCACCGTGGCTTGATTTTCTGGCAGGCGAGTATCTAAGAAAAATCCCGTAATCGTTTCCGGAAACAGTAACAAGGGCAGAGACAGCAGGCCCATGACGCCGCAGTTCAGGACGAAGCTCAAATCGATCAGCTGTTTAGCGGTGTCAGGGCGACCAGCCCCAATTTTGTGGGCGGTGCGCATGGCAGTGGCGTAAGACATGCCCCACGCAAACATTAACAACACTTCAGTGGTGGTCATGACGATGCGGTGAGCGGCCAAATATTCGGTGCCCCACCAGCCCATCATCAGGGCGGCCACTGTGAGAGCGCCAAATTCCGTGCCGTAGTCGATACACAAAGGCCAGCCGAGCTGCACAATTTCGCGAAACACCGGCAGATTTAAACGCCCGATCGAGCCAAACAGCCCCCAGCGCTGGAGACCTGGGCGAGTCCACAGGCGCAGGGCGATCGCTAAAAACAGCGTCCAAAACACCAGGGCACTGCTCACCCCAATACCGGCCAGCCCCAACTCCGGCAAACCCCATCTACCGTACATCAGGGCATCGTTGAGGATCACGTTGAGGGGGATGCTGGCAACCATCAGCAGCGTCAACAGCCGGGGCTGCATCAGCGCCGTCGTGATTTCTTTGAACACAAACAGGCCCAGGGCGGCAGGAAACCCCCACAGGATGGCTCGGAGATAGCTCATCGTTTGGTCAACAATTTCGGGCGACTGGCCCAGGGCCAGCAAAACGCCCTGCAGATGCCAAAACAGCCACATCGTCGGCAATGCCACCACCAGACTCAGCAGCAGCGCTTGCGCAGTGATCACCCCGACTTGGTCATCGTTACCGGCTCCATAGGCTTCTGCCGCCAGGGCTCCGGTCATTTCCAACAGGCCCGAAAACAGCGACAAAAAGGTCCAAAAAATCACCGCTCCCAGCCCCCCGGCAGCCAGGGCCGCAGTCCCCAACCACCCCATCATCAGCGAATCGACCACGTTCACCATGCCCTCGGCCACTTGCACAAAGGTGAGCGGAATCGCCAGATGCAACAAGGCTCGAATTTCAAAGGACATCTTCCCTGCTTTCCCCTGTGGAGGGCGTGCTGTTGAGTGCGTGAACGTGTCAGATTTTGAATCTCAATCAGATTGTCGGAGCGAATCGTGAGCCGGAGCGAATCGAAAACAGGACTCTTGCCGTTCGACGACAGTCGGCGTTAATATTCCCCACAGCATACGCTGGCGCTGGATTTGGGGACAGCGTATGCTGAGAAGGCAGCATCAGCCGAGGCTCCACCCATGACGATCGCCACCCTCATGACCTTTATTTACGCGGTGTTGTCCATTGTCGGCGGCATCATTGGGTACAAACAAGCCGGTAGCACCCAGTCAATGATTGCGGGCATCATTGCGGGCATTTTGCTGATCATTGGCGGTATCGCCCTGATTCAGGGACAGCCGTGGGGCGCGTGGCTAGCGATCGCTGTCACCCTACTGCTAGTCATCGTCTTTATCTTCCGGTTGGTCAAAACTCGTCGCTTTATGCCCGCTGGCCTCATGACCATCGTCGGCGTCATTACCCTGGTCACGTTCCTACCCTTCGTCAGCGCTGCGCTCTTGCCTTAGCCAAGTGCCCGATATCAAGGTCTCTCACTCCCCCCACCCCACCTACTCACTACCTCACCATCCCACCCCACCAAGATACTCATTTCCCGTCAATCCCTTACCCCTTCAAACTGGACGGTTAAGCAAATTCCTGTTACGCCCATGAGGAATCCACCCCTTGTGATTTGAGGATCAAGATGAGGAATTCCAAAGCTTCGTGTGGATTTGGCCGCAAACCCCGCTGCCTGAGCCAAGATAAAGTACAGGGGAACTACTGAGGTCACGCCAAAGCGGTGACCGCAACGGGTAATCTGCCATGAATTTTCCCAATTTTTTGACCCTGACCGTCGGGCCGCTGCCCTGGCTGATCGGGAGCTGTCTATTGCTGGGCTTCAGTATGTTGGTTCCTGAGCCCACCACGGCAGCGTTGGGCTTAGCCGGGTTAGTGACGGCCCTAGTGTCGCTCACCATTGTCTCCTTACCCAGCCAGTTGCTGGTTTGGGGGGTGTTGTCAGCGGCTTTTACGCTGATTATGCGGGGCTTGTTGCCCCAAGAGTCAAAAGCGCTGCAGGCGGCGCGCACCGCCCGTGTGTGTCAGCCGATCGCCCCTGGGCGAACCGGTCGAGTGCATTATCAAGGGGCCATCTGGCACGCTCGCTGCCCGGTGAATGATGTCGCGATCGCCCAGGATGCTCAAGTCGCTGTCGTCGAACGCCAGGGCAACACGCTCATAGTCATGCCCCTGCCTAATTCCCGTTCGACTACGGGTTAAAAGGATTACACTGACGATGATTCTGTACGCCTCAAAAGGAGCGTGCGCTTAATGGCTCCCTCAATTTTTGCAATTTTAGCGCTGATTGTGATCGGCTACACGGTTGGTTCCGTCCGTATTGTTAATCAGGGCAATCAGGCCTTGGTGGAACGACTCGGACGTTATCACCGCAAGCTGCGCCCCGGTCTCAACTTCATCGTGCCATTTTTAGACACCATTGTCTGGGAAGAAAGCATCCGTGAACGGCTGCTCGATGTGCCTCCGCAATCGGCCATTACCCGCGACAACGTGGCGCTTGATGTCGATGCCGTCGTGTATTGGAAAATTTTGGATCTAGAGCGCACCTATTACGAGATTGAAGACATCCAAGCGGCGATTCGAGAACTGGTGATCACGACGCTGCGATCGGAAATCGGCAAAATGCCCTTTGAAGATACCTTCTCCTCGCGGGATGAACTGAATCAGGCCCTCCTCGACCAACTAGACGAAGCCACCGAACCCTGGGGCGTCAAAGTGACTCGGGTAGAGGTGCAGAGTATTGACCCGCCCCAGGCAGTGCTGGACTCGATGCAGCAGCAGCAGGCCGCCGAACTCAAGCGCCGCGCCACCGTGCTCGAAGCCGAAGGGGAGCAGCAGGCCTCGATCAAGCGGGCACAGGGCACAGTGCAATCGATTCAACTGCTGTCACAAGCTTTGAAAGAACGTCCGGATGCCCGCGAAATTCTCCACTTTTTGATTGCCCAACAGTATGTCGAAGCTAATCAGAAACTGAGCGAAAGCAACAACTCCAAAGTTCTGTTCATGGATCCCAAATTTCTCTCAGAAGGATTGATTGACCTGATGAATTCCCCCGTGGGACCGGAGAATGGAGAGAATCTACCCAAACCGCCCCCCAACCCCCGACCGCCCAAAAAACGATAGAGACATCCTGAATTCCGAATGTATTTTGAGGATGTCGCCGATAGGACATCGTTGAGTAGGCGAAACCGACCGGTTGGTGACTTTTGGCGGGAACATGATGCGATCGCGGCGTTAACCGACAGGAGTCAGGGCCATGTCCCTATCTCAGGAAAATCAGTCTCCCCTCCCTAGCAGATCAGCCCCCAGTAGAGCGCAGATGGTGCAGCATTTACGCCATGCGAATGCGATCGCTCAAGCCGCCATGAATTCTGGTCATCATCCGTTTGGGGCGATTTTAGTTGCCCCCGATCAGACCACCGTTTTGCTAGAGCAGGGCAACCTGGATCCGGTCAACCACGCCGAGGCCACTCTGGCCCGGACGGCCTATGCTCGCTTTGCCCCACACTACTTGTGGGATTGCACCCTCTACTCCACGGTGGAACCCTGTGTGATGTGTGCCGGGGCGCAATATTGGGCCAACATTGGGCGATTGGTCTATGGCATGACGGAACAGCGTCTGTTGGCCCTGACGGGCAACCATGTGGAAAATCCAACTCTGGATGTGCCGTGTCGGTATGTGTTTGAACACGGCCAAAAGCCCATTCAAGTCTGGGGACCGATCCCAGAGGTGGAAACCGAGATCAGCCAACTCCACCAACCCTTTTGGAAAGCTACCCCCAAGTGCCCCTAAAAATCAATGGTTTGCCGGGGGGCGTTCCAGGCACCCGCATCTTGCCCTTGGCATCGTTGGCAGCGGCGCGATCGCACTGATGGACCAGTAGTTTGAGATTCGCCACGACAATATCCGCGACCGCATCAAGGCAGATCTTTGGCGGCAGGCGCACTCAAGCATTCTTTTGGTTGCGGTATTTCCAGGCGAGATTGAGGATTTGCCCCCACGTCCGGTTAACCCGCTTTGGGGTGCATTGCAGCAATTCGGAGAGTTCGCCAGCATCCATATCGCGTTGTCCGGCCCGGATTTGGGTGCGACGCAACTGGAGGAGTTGCTGTTGCAAGGGGTCCAGGGTCTCGACAAAGCTGTCCCATTCATCGGGAGAGAGGCCCAGGTTGTGTTCCAGGTCGATGCCCAGCCATTGGTGCACGAGATGCCAGTTGTGGACTTGAGCAAATTTTTCGACGTGATACTTAAATCGCTGCTGCAAGTAGTCGCGCTGGCGAGCACTCAGGTCAAGGATTTCGTCGATTTCTGCGGCGGGTAAATCTTGCAGACGCAAAACAAAATAGTCGATGCAGTCGGGTTGATTTTGCGCTTCGAGGTATTCAATCAGTTCTTGAATGATGCGATCTCGCAACACCTGATCCGCCGGATCTTCTGCCTCGGTCACCATCTGTTCACGCACCTGTTGCAAGGCGGGTGAGCGACTTTGGCCTTCCAGTTCGTCGGGGCGGGCAGATTCCATCGCCCGCTCAATATCGACGGAGGTTTCGTCGGGTTGGCGGCGGGCAAAGGTTTGTGCCCGGAGCACGATGATCTGCTGATTGATCGCACCAGGAATGGTGATGCGCCGCTTGGCATACTGCTCGCAGAAGGTCATGTATTCCGAGAGCTGTAGCCGTGTTTTGGGAGAATAGTCCGCAGCTACGTCATTTTCGCGACGAAAGGCTTTCATCGCTTCGATATAGAAGCCTTGGAGAAAATCTTCAAGTAAGGTGTAGCGCCCTTCGAATCCCAATTGGGCTTTGCGCGGCGCGATATAGCGATAGGCGATCGCGCTGAGGGTGCTGTGCAGCTCTACCCGGCCCCGGTTAGACCCCAGCTGGAAATATTTCACACATTTGGTGATGCGGTGACGGGCTAGCGATCGCTGCCAGTGCATCACCTCGCCCGAGGATTGGATGCGCTGACTCAGGCGACAAATGCGATCGACTTCTCGCGCAATCCGGGTGGCCACCTGGGGCAGGCTGCTCACCCGCTCGGGGAGTTCCCGTTGAAATTCAGCGATAATCCAATCAATAAATTCGGGCGCGGGCTGGGGCGGCTCCGGGGGAGTCTGAACGGCAGTGGAGGGCGACTCGGAGGGATTGATCCCCTCGGCATGGCCCACGGACAAATTGCCCGCCGCCCGAGGTTCAGAAGGCGGTTGAGACTGTTGAGCGCACAGGGGCGCATTAGAATTAAGCGATATTGAGCGAATCATAAGCGGTGGTAGTGCACAGAACAGAGCCGAGCGATCGCCCTGAGTAGAACAATCCGTAACTCTTGTGAAGTAACCCTACTCTACCTAGACTGCCCAAATCACGGAGAAAGCGATGTGTCACTCTTTCTGACTATGCCAGTTGAGTAGACATTTGGGGATGGGAGCAACGGACCGCCAAGCTTGCCGTAACCCGCCGACATCCCTTGCCAGCCAAAGCCTTCACCATTCTCAGAAGGACCCTTTGGGGCCGCGCCCTGCTACCCCATCCGGCAGTTCCCGGCAGCCAATCAAAACACTGGTCAATCCTTTCCGGAATTACGGCACCGGGGTTTGAATTACCCCACTTCCAGGGAGTAAATCCCCCATTGTCTTGAGCGGCAAACCGTGGCAGCAGCGACGGCACAGGTTGCTCAGCCAAATGTCACCCGCCTCCAAGCAACGCCGCTTCAGCCCCTTCAATCGCCTTTCACCGCCTGGTCTAACTCGTGGCAAAAAGCTTCCAGGTCAGCCAGGCCGACCTGGGGATCGGGGCTGTTAGCCAGCCGTTTCACAAACGCGCTGCCCACGACCACGCCATCAGCGCCCCAGGCTCGCAGTTGCGCGGCTTGGGCCGGCTGTGAAACGCCAAACCCCACGGCGACGGGTTTATCTGTAATTGAGTGCAGTTCTTGCAGCAGTTCTTTGACGCGACCTTGAATTTCCGATCGCATCCCGGTGACCCCAGTGACACTGACCAGATAAATGAACCCTTGCGCTTGTTTCGCGATCGCCCGAATGCGCGCTTGCGGGCTCGTCGGAGCCACCAGCAAAATCACCTCAATGCCATACTGAGTAGCCGCCTGGGTGACGGCGCTGACTTCCTCCAACGGCAAATCCGGCACCACCAAACCCTTCGCGCCCGCCGCCGCAATGTCTTTAAAGAACGCCTCGATGCCCCGGTTTAAAATCGGGTTGTAGTAAGTGAATAAAATAATGGGAGCCTGCAACTCCGGTGAAACTGTTTTCACCAGTTCGAGTACCTGATCCAGGGTCGTGCCCTTTTGCAGAGCGCGGGTCGCCGCCGCCTGAATCACCGGCCCATCCGCCAGGGGATCAGAATAGGGCACCCCCAGTTCTAAAAAGTCGGCCCCGCAGCGATCTAGGGTTTTGAGGGCCTCGGCGGTGGTGGCTAAGTCGGGATCGCCAGCCGTCACAAAGGGAATCAGAGCACATTGCTGGCGATCGCGGAGTGCCTGAAATTGCTCAGAAACCGACTTCATAACCTGACCCTCTTAAACAGTAGACCCGTTGATTAATCCATACAGCAATCTAGGGCAAGACGGGGCGATCGTCTACAGCCAATTCGCGGCGGCGGCTTTCTACGGCGACGGAGGTTCATTTTCGGCGTCTTTGGCTGCCGCCAGTTTGGCTTCCAGTTCAGCCCACTGCTCCGGTGTCATTTCATCCAGCCGCTTTTGCAGCACGGCGTCTTCATAGTTTTTAAGTTGCTGACCATAGGTCATATTGCTGGTGACCACGCGAAACAAGTAGGTCGCCACCCACCCCACCAAACCCGCCACAAAAATCACCTGGCTCCAGATACCAGCCGAGAGACCATCCAACCCGGCGATGCGGAACGCTACATATAACCCACCGCCGAGTAGAAAGACCCCTAGACCAATGCCAATAACGTCGATTCTGCGCATACTTAAATCCGTGCGATCGCCCTCCAGCATTCTAATCGGTAGCGTTACGGAGCGGGGACAGAAGGCAGAGGCAGAAAGCACTCTGTTAAAAGGCTCCCGAGAACCCAATGCCCAACCCCTAGTACCCCACCTCCACTTCCACCTACTCCAGCCCTCTCCCCAGCCGATGTCACGAAGAACCGGCAATTCCTTAAACCTTCCGAAAATTCAAGGACGAATTTGGGGAGCATCAGTATCGTGAACCTCGGAGATCCATTAATTTCGGTAGTCTATGACCGTTTCTCAAGATATGTCTTTGCCCCGGCATCAGGGAGCGATCGCCCCAGAATATCTCGAAGCCTATGCTGAGGCCGACGCCCAGATGGGGCAGCCCAACTCTCGTTTCAAACAATCTGCCATTTACACACACCGCTACCTCGCCAAGCGCACCGAACTTGTTGGGGTCGAAGGCCTGAGCGACAGCGAACTGGATCTCACGATTTTCTGACGACCAGGGAAGGGTTGCCCCTACGACCGGAGCAACCCTTTCCCATCAGTGATTTCGATCGCGATCAGGACCCGCTAGGCTCATACAGCGCTCTACGACCGACGCTAAGAGTAATCCATGAAAATAACTATCCGTCTGGCCCTCATCCCCGGCTCCCCTTCTCCCAAAATGGGAGAAGGGGAGCCGGGGATGGCCTCAAAGTCCCTCTCCCGCTCTGGGCTACGGTGTACACATAAGTCTTTGGTCTGTCTTTTCCGGCTTGATGGCCCCCTTTTCTGGTATGCCCGGAGG
>Ga0081535_100403_pt1 | contig 19408 bp, 16 predicted proteins | sample HotLakmasection3_FD_71020 | JGI IMG/M metagenome (GOLD analysis project Ga0081535, IMG submission 71020) | Hypersaline microbial mat communities from Hot Lake, Washington, USA - Section #3 (SPADES assembly) (version 2) | ecosystem: Environmental > Aquatic > Non-marine Saline and Alkaline >... | reverse complement strand
GGGCGTCTGTTGTCACTGTTCGCTGGGCTTCTGGCTATAGCGGTAACGTACCGTCTGGGACGTGATCTGAGTGGTTCAAATCTAGTCGCATTGGGTGGGGCGGTAGTGCTGGGTCTGTCGTCTTTATGGATCCATCAGATGCACGAACTGCGCATGTATACCTTGATTGCGCTGCTGGCTGCTGCTGGCATGTGGCTGTACTGGCGCTCAATGGTATGGCTGAAGCTGGATTGGCTGACATGCATCGCACTGGGTGTATCGCTGTGGCTACTGGCGATGACTTATTATCTCGGTGCAGTCTTCTGTGGGTTGCTTGGCATCTATCATCTGTTGCCTGGGCGGCACCTCGCAAAAGATCGTAAGCGCTGGTGGCGTGTTCTTGGCGTACTTGCTGTGACCGCGTTTCTCCTTGTGCCCTGGTATGTCCTCTGGTTGGCGAGTACTGGTACGCGCACAACTGCGGTCTTTGAGACTGCAGGGGGCATGTCAGTGTTATTCCTGCTGGTAGAGTCTGTTTCCTTCCTGGGAAATGACTTCCCACCGCTGTTCCTGATGATATTGATTATGGCGTTTGTCCTGGCGAGGGGCCGGGGCTTTGGTTTTGTCGCTTATATCGCTGTCGTGACATACGTGATTCTGGCGATTGTCAGTCAGACTATAAGCGAGTTCTACAGTGCACGTAACCTCATGATTATCTGGCCAGCACTGGCGCTGGTCGCAGGCTACGGTATTCAGACATTTAAGCGATTGCCGTATGTACCACAGATCATTATTGTGGTTTTGTTCGTGGTTGGGCTGGTTAGTTCATGGGATATGTCACGTCTGGCAGTGCTGAGTAACCCCGCATATGTATCATTGCCGCTGCCTGAGCGCACTCTGGCGCTGTGCAGCGTGCCTGAAGAACCGCTCTATATGACGCAGGCGGCGCGTGACATGAACAACCCGCTGATTCGCCTGCTACCATATTTTCATGATGGTCAGGGACGCGAGGCGATGCCGGCGGATGCACTCGCCTTCAATGCGGATACAGTCTGGTATATGTCTTTGCCCGATGATGTGCAGCCTGCAGCCCCTGAGGGCTACAGCATCTGCACGCAGCACGAGAGCGATTCGCTGTTATTGACCGTCTATGTTGCAGATAGGGCTATATGCCCCGTAACGCAGCGGCCGGACGTTCGTCCGGCCTGTACCCGTTTGATTGATCCCGGCTCACGCGAGTGAGACGGGATACTCTCGTGATGGTCCTTGATGGATCACTATGTATCTTGCCTGAGGACGACGCAGGCGGGCCTGTCACATAACTGAGTTGTCGCGCCGGTGTTGATGTGCGGCGACTGCGCAGACAGCGAATCCGGCAGGATAAGTCGCGTACCTACTTCATTACATGGTGCGAAGACGCTCTGTAAGTTGGCGCTTGGCGTGTGTACGAGGAGACACTCCCCGGGCAGCAAAACGCCAGCGCCGGAATCAGCAGTGTTCAATGAATAGTCAGCCAGCTCAAGTACGAGGTCATCGAGTGGGTATATGCTCTCAGTGATGTTGATCAGGAGCAACACGTTCGGGTATCGCTGAGAGACCAGCAGCGCTGGCACTGGTCCCGCAGGGTGAGGCTGCTGTACCAACGGCACAATCCAGTCTGATGCGATTAAGTCGTCAGGCTCGTTTGCCAGGTTCGCTGACGGATCGATGAGGAGTTGGGGTGCGCGGCTGTTCAATGACATCATCGCACGCGCATGAATTCGCACGTCGGGATATGTGTCGCGCAGGGATTCCGCCAGGTGGTGAGAGAAACGCAGAATCATCGGCGGATTATCCTTCATCTGATTTAACTGACGCGCCGAGAGCTGATCATCAATGTGGAGTCGCCAGCTTGATCCGCTGGTTGGGTCGCTGGCATAAAAAGCGATATCGCCGTCTTTATCGCGCAGGCGCATGCGCCACGCCAGGGTGTGTCCCTCTTCCGTCCAGCTCGGATCACCAGGATACAGCCAATGGCGCAGTGGCAGCGCGATTTGTATCACGAAGTACACGCCGATGCTCGCCAGGATCAGGCCGTGACGTGATGCCTGAAAGCGAGGTGGCGAAACGGCTGGCAGCTTATCAAGTATGGGCAGGCGGAACCAATGCGGCGGCATAAAGAGCAGAGTCGCAGCGATAGCGAACCACGGGAAAATGCCGATGTTGAACAGACGTGCATTCATAAGGTGAAACAGCGTAGCCATCAGCAGCGCCGGGATGCGTGTACGCGGCCACAACAGGAACGGTACGATCAACAGGTCGAGCAGAAGGCCACCGTAGCTGAACAGATAGACAAGCCATTCCTCTGTGAACCAGCGCCCTATCAACGGGAAGTCAGTCCGAGCGGCCATCCAATCGCGCATGGGTTCGCCTGCAAGCCAGTCGGGGTTAATTTTGGCCAGCCCGCCGAAGAAGTAAACAATCGCCATCTGGCCACGCAGCAGCCACAGCGACCAGGCCGGCGCGACCTGCGCACGAAGCGACGGACGCAGCAGTGCATCGACCGACAACGCACGATGCGCAGGCACGAAGATCATGAGGAAGCTTATGAGGCTAATCAGGTAAAAATGATTCAGATATTGGGCTTTATCCAGCAGAAACACATACGTGAAGCACAACCAGAAGATGCCCATGCTGATACGGTAGAACGCGCCCAACATGATCAGTACAGACAACAACCCCAGGAGATGAAACAGCCAGAACATGCCGTCCCCCGGCAGGGGCGTCAGCCACTGAAAGCCGAAATAGTGAAAGTTGTAGGAAGTATCTACGTAGTACCGGCCAATTCGGTTGAAGTTGAAGTAACGCCAGACTTCCCACAACATCAGCCCGCCGAAGCCAATACGAAACCAGACTAACGGCGCAATATCAATCGGGTCAAACAGACGTAATGCAAGAGGTTTTATCTTACTCACTGTCAGTCGCTCGCATATTTTCTATCGTTTTGAGTTGTGTTCAGTGTGAGCCGTCATGCAGCGGCGGCTCACCCGTAAAATTACAGATTGCTTGCTTTAGTCGTCATCGTCGTCATCGTCATCGTCGTCGTCATCATCGTCGTTATCTCTCCAGCGCCCGCGATCATCGCCGCCGCGTCCGCCTTCGCATCTGGCGCGCCAACCAAGAGCCGGTGCCCACGAGGGAGGCGGGTTCGCGCATTCGCCCGTATCGCGCCAGATTACATCATCCACAATCACAACGTCGACGTTGATGAAGATGATGTTGATCACCGTGATGTTAATGACCACGCGATCATTATCATCGTCATCATCGCTGTCAGGCGTTGGCGTGATGGTCACAGTTGGGGTAAGTGTAAGGACTGGTGTCGTATCGGGGGTGAGGGTCAGTGCCGGAGTGAAGATAGGCGTCAAGCGGTTGTCACGATCGTCATCATCAAAGAAATCGTCATCATCGTCCAGTTCTCCAATGATTCGGATGATGTCACCAATCTGAATTACCTGGAGCGCGGGATTGCCCGCGTCAATGGCGATGTCGAAGTCAAAAATCGTAATGACATTCACGTTGATATTCGTGACCGGGCCTTCTATAACGAAGATGCGATCATCATCAGGCGTAGTGGCAGGTGTTGGTGTGAGCGTAGCAGTTGGCGAGGGGGTTGCTTCCTGCGCAACGGATAAGACTTCTGTACTCACTATCAGCACAAGGACAAGTATTCCTAGCAAGAGTTGGCGTATTGATGGCATGCTCTTCTGACCTCCATGGTTTGGACTGCACCTATAAAGACTGCGTATTCCCGTAAAAGTTACGGTCAATCTGCTTCAGACAACCCTTTACTTCAGACTTGAAGCCGCTAATCTGATTAGGCTTGGGTTACCAGACATTTATCTCATGCATTTTTTGGACATGGTGCATCAAGTCTTTTCGTAATATTCTGATGCACATCGCGTAAATGACATTGCAAAACCTCAGCGCATTCGATAACAATCAACCAGACAAGAATCAGCAAACGACGCAGTACATGTAGCATTAAGGTGGACATCCATGTCTTTATTCGTTCAGGCAATGCTGGCCGCGCTACCGATACTCCTTGCCGCAGGACTGCTGGTTGCTTTTCGCTGGCCCGCACGGCGCGTGATGCCCCTGGTCTATTTCCTGACGGCCGGCATCGGTCTTCTGGTATGGGAAATGTCTTTCAGTGCGGTGGCTGCCTCGACCATTCAGGGCTTATTTATCACCTTTGATATTCTGTTTATCGTATTTGGCGCGATTCTGCTGCTGGCGGTATTGAAACAGTCTGGCGCGATCCTGGTAATCCGGCAGATGTTTGTGGATATCAGCCCTGATCGGCGTATTCAGGTCATCATCATCGCCTGGCTATTCGGGTCATTCCTGGAGGGCGCGTCGGGTTTTGGCACGCCTGCTGCGATCGTCGCTCCGCTGCTGGTTGCGCTGGGCTTCCCGGCGATGGCGGCCGTCATGATCGGTCTGATGGTTCAGAGTACGGCGGTGACGTTTGGCGCTGTCGGTACACCGGTCCTGATTGGCGTTACAGGTGGTCTGGAAAGCGCCTCACTACTGGCCAGATTAGCCGAAGCTAATCTGACGTTCAACGATTATCTTTTGATAATTACGGCACAGGCGGCGATCATCCACGGCATCGTCGGTACACTCATGCCGACCTTTATGATCGTCATGATGACGCGCTTCTTCGGAGAGAAACGGTCATGGACGGAAGGACTGTCCATCCTGCCGTTTTCACTTTTTAGTGGTCTGGCGTTCACGATACCCTACGTGCTGACTGGCGTTCTGCTTGGCCCGGAGTTCCCGGCTTTGCTGGGTGCGCTGGTGGGCCTTGCGATTGTCATCACAGCGGCCAGACGCGGGTTCCTTATCCCGGCTGATACCTGGGATTTCCCTGCTGAGAACGAATGGCCCGCCGAATGGCTCGGGACGATCGGCGGCACGAAGAAACCCGCCAGCGAAAACGCTGAACTGGCCAAAGACGTACCTCAGGTCGAGGTGGACGCGCCCGTAACAGCGCCAGCACCTGCGCGTACGATGTCCATCTGGAATGCGTGGTTGCCATATGGGCTTCTGGCTATTGGTCTGGTCATCACCCGGTTGCCTGCGCTGGGCGTCGGCGAGTGGTTGCAGGGTGTGCTGCGCATCCAATGGGAATCCATCTTTGATACGCCGATCTCCGCTTCGACAACGCCGCTGTATCTCCCGGCGGCTGTGCTGATCCTGGTTGTCTTCCTGACGATAGGCTTGCACCGCATGCGGCTGCCTCAGGTACGCGCCGCTTTCTCTGAGGCCAGCGGCATTCTATTGAGCGCGGGGTTTGTCCTGCTGTTCGCTGTGCCAATGGTGCGCGTATATATTAACTCCGGCTTCAACGCGGCCGACCTGTCCAGTATGCCGATCGCCATGGCCGAATGGGCTGCCGTCAATGTCGGTGTGGTATGGCCACTGCTGGCCCCTACGATCGGCGCGTTAGGGGCGTTTATCGCTGGCAGCAACACGATCAGTAACCTGATGTTCAGCCTCTTTCAGTTCAGCATCGCTGAACAGCTATCCATCTCTGGCACGATCGTCGTGGCTCTCCAGGCGATTGGGGCTGCAGCCGGGAACATGATTGCCATCCACAATATTGTCGCTGCGGCAGCAACCGTAGGACTGCTCGGGCGCGAGGGGGCGCTGCTCCGCAAGACCGTTATTCCGACGCTCTATTATGTCGTCGCAACCGGAGTGCTGGGTTTGGTAGCTGTCTATCTGCTCAACGTTGGCGATCCGATCATCGCCGTTGGGGAAGTGGCTGCAAGCAATGGTTCCAGGTAGGCGGTGCTATCGGCGCTGATCTGGCTGTTGCGCTTGTGACAGCAGCAGGCGATAGGTTGATTTAAAGCTACGCTACTTCTGCGCGTCAGTTCCTGCGATGCGCGGCCGGATTGGGTATCCCCTGCTTTCGGCGAAAACGTAGGTGAAGACCGCGCCAAGCAGGAATATCTGGGTTGTGTAGTAGATCCACAGTAAGAATACGATCAATGAACCCGCCGCGCCGTAGAGAGATGAGACGCTGACCTGTCTGAGATAGATCTCGAGGATTTCTTCCCCGATCCCGAAGAGTATTACCGTGAACAGCGCACCTACAAAGACGTCGCGCCATCTTACGTGGGCATCAGATACATATTTGAACATCAGACAGATCACGGCGAACACCAGCGCGAGCAAAACAAAGAGGGATGTATCGAGGCGTTCGCTCAGAAGACTCAACTCGGGTACAAGGTACAGCAGTTGTTGTGCTACCAACGTGATGACCCCGCCGAACACAAACGAAAAGAAAAAGAAAACGATAATCCCGACCATCATCACGATTGCAAACATATGCTGCCGGATGATCGTTAGGACACCATGTCTGGAAGATGCGTAAGGCACTTTCCAGAGGATGTTGAGCGTCCTGTGTACCTGTCCGAGGAATATCGATGCGGTGTATACCAGAACCCCAAGGCCGAAAAGTGAGGCTGTCAGGCTGGCTGATGAAGGTCCCACGGAATCCAGCAGGTTATTCATTGTTGAAGCGACCTCTGGCCCGGCAACCAGCGTAATCTGTTCCAACAGGTAACTCTGTACGGTGTCCTGCCCAAGAATTGCGCCAACGATGGCGAACAACAGGATCAGCAGGGGCGAAAGTGAGAGCACGAGGTAAAACGAGAGGGCCGCTGCGTGTCGCTGACAATCCTCTGTGAGCCAGGTCGCTATTGTCGCCTTCATGAGTTCCCACGCTGTTTGCATGAGCCATCCTCACTGAGCATCACAAAACCCATTCGAATCAGAGATTGGCACTGAGCCATGATTCAGAAGCCACGCTGTCGGTGGAGGCTGTCGTGGTGGGATTATAACGCAAACTGCCAGCGAAGGATTGCACGCTGCATGAATGGGGTCAAGGTTAGTCTATTGCGCTGCTGCTTGCTATGCGCTGACGTATTGTGCGCAGCCTGTACATTTAACCTGTACGTTTGATCGGATAAACCGCCTGGTGATGTGCGATGATTAGTTAATATCCGCATTATCTGTCTCGATGCCCAGAGCTTTCATGCAAATTGCGACCAGATCAACGATGCGTGGATGGTCGGGTAGGTGAACGCCTTCAGGCAGGCCTGAGGCAATGATGGGTGATGATGAATCCAATACATGCAAGGAGCCATGTGATCCGCCGCCTGTGTGTGCATCAATCCCGGGTATGACGAAGTCATGGCCGATCCTGGGCGTCGCCCAGATGTAGCCACCGCGCGGTGAATCCAGCAAACCGGCAATGCGTTCGAACGGATTGGGATACGTAGGGAAGTGAACTCGGCTTCCGTCTTTCTCCTGTTCACCGAATACGTCCAGACTACCATCACAGTACCACTGATTGCCGTACCGGTCTTGTATGGAATTCCCTATTGCCTCTGAACGGCCGAAAAGCAATTCGCCACGCTCACTTGTGAAGACGCGATACCCCGGTTGGTCTGAGTTGAGGTATGTATTGTTGCACATCACCTGATCTACAGCTTCATTGGCGATGAGCCGCTTAATAATGCGATCGAACTTCTGTTGTTCGACATCAAGCGTATATATCGAAACGACGCGTCCGTTTGGGCAGAGAATGATATCCTCTGAATCATCAAAGCCCTTGCCAACCTGTGCGGCTAAAAAGTCGGGGATTACCTGCGTCAGATCGATTGCTGCGGCGTCCTTGTCGTCTACGATGTTGCTCTGGGAATGATCTCCTGTGATGATGATTGCGACATCTTGCAGCATTCTGTCTATGCCACCGTACGCCTCGAACAGCTCGCCAAGGTAGCCATCCAGGGTTTCCAGAGTGCCCGAGGCTGCCTCTGGGCCTAGTTCGTGACTGCGAAAATCGTTATCAGGGAAATAAGCCAGCGTGAAATCAGGCAGCGCATCCTGTGTAATCAGCTCGCGGAGGACCTGATGGGTGACTTCATCCGTGAAGCCCAGACGATCCTTGATGCTGGTTTTTTCTTCCATGCGACGGTCAGGAAAGCTATCATCTTCACTGTGTGAGGTGAATGATCCTAAGTGGAGTGTGTGTGGGCCCCATATCTCGGTAGCCGCGGGTGCATTGGGCACAAGATGCAGCAGCGGCATCTGTATTTCGTGCTTGGTCCGCCCTTTATAGATGAACCAGTTAATACTCGCGGCGTGCAGACCTGCTTCTGCGATACGTTCAAATATTGTAGGGGCGTTCAACCATGTGTCATTAATGCCGACGAGAAAATCCGTCAGGAACTGGCCTGGCCCCTGCCTGAAAACCATTTCGTAATCCGCGCCAAAGTAGATGACACGATTATCCTTTGCGTTGTACCAGTAGGCACCCAGCATGCCGTGCGAATTGGGATAAACGCCTGTCGTGATAGAGGGGGTCGCCGCCAGCGTCAGGCTGGGGAATATGGAGGTGCATTGATCTCGCATGTCCCCTGCGTCAGCGAGCCGCTGGAGGTTTGGCAACCTGTTGGCCTGTATAGCGTCCTTGACAACGCGCGACGAAATCGCGTCTACAATCATAAGCAGTACCTTTTTCAAATTCCCTCCTGACGAGCCCCGCACTATCCCACACTAAAAAGAATGCAGTAGCTCTCATGGCTACGTTGTCATGTATGTTCTTATCTGTAGATTACATGACTGAGACACAATCGTTATGGGTCGAGTGGCTGGTATTAAAATGCGCGAACACGGTGATTACTTGCTGGATAGCGAGTCACTACACTGAAGGCTGAACCACTACGCGCAATGGCAGGGTTGACATTTACAGGGCGCAGCCCAGCACCCGATTTTGGGCAATCAGGAGGTATTTGTGTCAGCGTCTGTGCCTCAAGAAGAACGATCCACCGGGGATACGCTGAGTCCACATCTACAGCCTGTATTTTCCCATACTGTATATTGGGCGATCAGCTCAACCCGCATCCTATGCGCGCCAGACAGGAAAAGGCTTCCGCTTAAGTATGCAGATTTGTGCTCTTGAGCATGACATCCGTATGGGCCATGATGCAGTGGCGTCCGTCATCAAGCCGGTGGATTAAGTAAGTCGGGGAATTGCTGCTGACATCGACTTTTACAGGCTCCCCCTCGATCTCAACGACGGTTGGTTTGTAGTAGGTAGCCTCTATGACCCCGGTCACGAGGCTATTGTCTTCATTCCACTTGACCTCAGTACCGGCGGTATAGCCTGTAATCATGACGCCTCCTGACAATAGATAAGGCCGCCTGATACACAGGCGGCTCTGATGTTGATTGTGCTTTCTCGTTCAGGCGCTACACATGGACCGGGTTGTGTTTCCTCATGATCGTCTGTGCGCGGTCGGCCCATTCTTCATCCACATGAGCGATGACCAGTGTGCCACCCTCACGCAGGCGAGTGCTGTAGGCTTCCGCAGTCTCGTCGTCCAGTCCAAGTTCAACCAACCCGGCGGTCAGTCCGCCCACTCCGGCACCGATGGCGGCACCGATCCCGGAGAACAGGGCTGCTCCGGCGAGACCCGCGACGACAAACCCGCCCAGGCCAGGGATCACCGCAACGCCGAGACCAGTCAGCGTGCCGACAACTGCGCCAAAGCCCGCGCCTTCTGCGGCATCCGGGCCGGCATCCGGGCTGGTCGTATCAGGTTGATTGAGCTGACGCATGTATTCCTGCGAACGTTCGTCATTCGCGTTGGCGACGATGCTCAACTGACGGCGATCGAACCCAGATGCCACGAGTTCTTCAATGACGGCACGCGCTGTGGTGAGATCATCGTACAGGGCGATAATCCGTTGTTCGTGATAGCCCCAGTGGCTCGTCTCCGCCTCAGGGTTGATGGTGTTGGTCGCAATCTTCGTGAGTTTGGAATCGGTCCTCTTTTCTTCTTCGAGGGTTTCCTGCAACAGGCGAAGATTGGTGTTGTCGGCGAGTTCCTTAGCATAGGCACACAGCGTACCATAGGAGGCGATCTCATAGTGCTCTACCTTCTGAGCGGCAGCGATAAGCGCGGCATCCTTCACGGTGTGGTCGCCGTTCTTATGCATGATCTCCTCGCCTTCGGCGATCAGACCCTGCATTGCCTTGCACCGTTCTCCACTACCCGTGGTATTCAGGTTGCTGAAGATGCGTTCCAGGCGCTGCACGTGATTCTGCGTCTGCTGGTAATGATGCCTGAAGGCTTCTTTCAAAGCAGGGGAAGTAGCGGCATCGGCCATCTTGCGCAGGCCCGTGATCAGTTGCTGTTCGGCATCGTAGATATCACGTAATTGCTGTACATATAACTGTTTCAGGTTTTCCATGACTGTCTTTCCTTCTCTATTCGCTTACGTAAATGATTGGAGTTATGCAGGATGGAATTGTGTGTGAGACTAGCCGGCCATCGTTTGTCCGCCGAGTAATTCGAGCACTTCGCCCGTGATGTAGCTGGAATCAGCGGCTGATGCGAAGAATACAAACGCGGGGGCGATCTCTTCAGGTTGTGCTGGTCGACCGTAGGGCACTTTTGATCCAAACTTCGCGACCTCTTCTGCGGGCTTGTCACTCGGATTAAGTGGCGTCCAGACGGGACCAGGCGCGACGCAGTTCACACGGATCTCTCGCTCCACAAGATGCTGGGCCAGTGATTTGGTAAAGGTGTGGATTGCGCCTTTGGTTGCGGAGTAATCCAGCAGATTTTTGCTACCTTCAAGGCCAGTTTCTGATCCTGTATTGATGATGGCGCTGCCTGCTTGCAGGTGGGGTATTGCCGCCTTCACCATATAGAAGTACCCGAAAATATTGGTTCTGAAGGTGTGCTCCCACTGGTCCAGGGGTAAGTCCTCTATGCGCGTCACATGCTGCTGATATGCGGCATTATTCACCAGTATGTCGAGCTGGCCAAAGCGATCAACCGCTTGGGCGACGGCGCTTCTGCATTGCTCGTATTCCGTTACATCGCAGCGGATGGGCAATACTTCCTGGCCTTCTGCCTCGACGGCCCGACAGGTTTCGTCGGCGTCTTCCTGTTCCTCAGCGAGGTGCGTAAAGCATATCTGCGCACCCTCGCGGGCAAACAGCACACACACCGCACGCCCGATGCCTGAATCACCACCAGTCACCAGCGCGACTTTGCCCGACAGCTTATCACTGCCTTTGTAGTGGGGCGCTTTGTAGCGAGGACGTGGTCGTAGTTCTGACTCGTTCCCTGGTTTCTCCTGGTGCTGTTCTGGGAAAGGAGGTGTGGGTTGTTCGCGCATAGGTCACCCTACCTGACACTCTGCCGGACATTACAACTCATCATAAGCTGATGACCGCTAACTATGTCACAACCATAGCGCCTAATATCACATAGGCTACCTGTCCAAGCTTTTCTGGGCTGGTCGGCCAAGAGGAATATGCATCTCACGATGGATTATGAGGGTACCCACTGGTGGTAACGTGAACACAATAGCTCGATTGTGGTTTTATGAGTGCGGTTGCACAGTGAAGAGAAGTCTCATGGAAGATACGAATATCAAGTCAGAGACCCATTACACAGACATGACCGAGCCTGAGCGCCCCTCGACGGATCTACGTGACTGGCGCCAGGAACTGAATCGGCGACTTGGTGAGGCCGATGGTTTCCGTGGGCTGAGCCTGGATGTGGCGCGCACGCTGCATCGACAAGTACTCAGGTCGGAAAACGGCGTGCGCGATCTGGTCGATATCCTGCACGGCAAGCAGCTAGGGCATCCTTTGCATCCTGTCCTCACTGATCTGACCGTGGGCAGCTGGAGCCTTGCGTTCTTCTTTGATATGTTGTCGTTGTTGCCGGGCGGTGGGTTTGCGCGCCACGTTGCTGATAGCCTGACGCTGATAGGGACCTTTTCCGCCATCCCGACCGCGCTCAGTGGGATGGCCGATTACAGCACAATCAAGCGCGACGCTGCGAGCACAGGTGCGTTGCATGGGATACTGAACAGCATCGCCTTCTTCTGTTATGTGCGGTCGACGGTTGAACGCCTGACGGGTGGCAGTCGGATCACAGCACTGCTTTACGCAGCAGTAGGTGTCGCTGTGGTTACAGTCAGTGCATGGTTAGGTGGGGATCTGGTCTATTATCATCGCGTCGGCGTCAATCATGTGCCCGCAAGCGACGTGCCGGAATGGACAACGATCATGGCGCTTGAGGATCTCCCTGAGCAGGAACTGACGCGGGTAGAAGCGAATGAAGTACCTGTACTGTTGTTCCGGCGCGGCGTTTCGATCTTCGCCATCAATGCGGTATGCAGTCATGCGGGTGGGCCGCTCGAAGAAGGTCGCATCGTTGACAATGTCTGCGTGGAATGCCCGTGGCATCAGTCTGTATTTGATATGGTCGATGGCGATGTGGTACACGCGCCCGCGACTTACTCACAGCCTACCTATGCGGTGCGCATTCGCGACGGTCAGATCGAAGTGCGTAGCGCGAACGCGACATAACGTTGTCCTGGTAAGCACACCCTCCGGCGCGCTGAATGCTCAGAGGTGGCTGCTGACTGTATAGATTGCTCTCAAAAAGCCAAATACAAGTATCATACGGGCAAGGTAGATCTACCTTGCCCGTGTGTGTTCGCCTCTGGACTTCAGCTTCTTGTAGATCGTGCTGAGGCTCGCACCCCATACCAGATGCGCAACAATCATCAGCAGATTACGGTCCCGGGGGCGCTCGTCGACCGGTTCAATCAAGCCTAAAGCGGGCAATACACCCAGATAACTGGCAGCCCATACAATCAGACCGTAAAGCACGCCAGAAACAATGGCCGGCACCGGCAAACTATGCAGCACAGGATACAGCGCACCCACGGCCGCACCATAACTGAAGTGTGCAGCCACCGTTACTTTGTTGGGGTGCTCTTTCTCCAGCTCATCAAGCCCGACTGCGTGCATGGCCTGCTCCGTCACTTCTTTAGGCGGCAACGGTTCCCGGCTATCTGCGAACCAGTTTTCCATGATGAGCATGGCGACGGACATTGGTAACGTCGCGATGAATCCCGCGGCAGTGCCGGCGGCGAGTTTCTTGATTGGTTTCATCTTGTAGTTCCTCCTATCGAACAATGGCGTACTGACTGACATCGGATAGCATCACACTGCTGACGAGGCCGAGGGTAGCCACTGTGGTGGCTACCCTCGCCAGAACTGTATCCAGACCGTGAGCAGGTGGATCAGTTCCCGTCAGTTTCCGTCTCCGTCGTGACGTCCGTCTCTGCGTCGGCGTCAACGTCTGTTTCCACCTCGATATCCACGTCAACATCAACATCGACATTGATGGAAGCGCAGATTGCGTAGGCGGTTGCATTGAACGTGCCATCGCCTCGTACGCTTACGATCCAGGCATCGAGTTCTTCGCCAGATGGACGATTTTCATACACGACTGCTGTCGCATCGTTCACCTGGACGCCACCACTGAGGACCTGCTTGTTGTTGCTACATGTAACCTCGATGGTGCCATCACCTGTGATCTCTTCCGTTGCAGAGACGAGCTCTACCGAACTCACGCCAGGAATACCGGGATCACCTTCGGGTCCCCGTGGGCCGAGTGGTCCAGCGGGGCCGGTTTCACCCTGCTCACCCTCCGGTCCCTGTGGACCTGCTGGTCCAGCGGGGCCGGCTTCACCTTGCTCACCCTGCGGTCCCTGCGGGCCTTCTGGTCCAGCGGGGCCGGTTTCACCCTGCTCGCCCTGCTCACCCTCCGGTCCCTGTGGGCCGAGTGGTCCAGCGGGGCCGACTTCACCCTGCTCACCTTGCTCACCCTGCGGGCCTGCCGGTCCAGCGGGGCCGACTTCACCCTGCTCACCTTGCTCACCCTGCTCGCCCTCCGGTCCCTGCGGGCCTGCCGGTCCAGCGGGGCCGACTTCACCCTGCTCGCCCTGCTCACCCTGCTCGCCTTCCGGTCCCTGTGGGCCTGCCGGTCCAGCGGGGCCGACTTCACCCTGCTCACCTTGCTCACCCTGCTCGCCTTCCGGTCCCTGTGGGCCTGCCGGTCCAGCGGGGCCAGCTGGTCCCGTGGAGCCTTGCGGACCTTCCTGGCCCTGAGGTCCTTCTTCACCTTGTGGGCCCTGTTCGCCGGGTATACCTGGTACACCAGGCATGCCTTGCGGTCCCTGGATACCCTGAGGGCCTTCTTCACCCTGGGGTCCCTGTTCACCCTGGAGTCCCTGTTCACCCTGCGGACCCTGTGGGCCTTCTGGTCCGGATTCGCCGACTTCACCTTGCTCACCCTGCGGGCCTTGTTCACCCTGTGGACCTCGTTCGCCCTGTGGGCCTTCTTCACCACGTGATCCCTGTGGTCCCGGAATGCCTGCGACGCCGGGTAAACCAACCGGACCTCGTTCACCCTGGAGGCCTTCCTGGCCTCGTGGTCCCTCTTCACCCTGTGGACCTCGTTCACCCTCTGGACCCTGTGGCCCTACTTGTCCCTGTTGACCTGCTGGTCCTGTGGGGCCCTGCGGACCTTCCTGGCCCTGAGGGCCTTCTTCACCTTGTGGTCCCTCTTCGCCGGGTATACCTGGTACACCAGGCATGCCTTGCGGTCCCTGGATACCCTGAGGGCCTTCTTCACCCTGGGGCCCCTGAGGTCCCTGCTCACCTTGTGGTCCCTGCTCACCCTGAGGGCCTTCTTCACCCCGAGGGCCCTGAGGTCCCTGCTCACCTTCTAGACCCTGCGGCCCTCGAGGGCCTTCTTCACCCTGAGGTCCCTGAGGACCTTCTTCACCCTGCGGTCCTTCGGGTCCCTGCGGTCCTGGTGGTCCAGGCGGGCCAGATAGTCCGGCAGGGCCTAAAGGTCCCTCTGGCCCCGGCGGGCCTTGTTCACCCTGTGGTCCAGGCGGACCACCTGCCGGCCCAGCAGGACCTTCAGGTCCCGGTGGTCCTGGCGGACCTGGTTCACCCTGAGGTCCTGGCGGGCCCTGCTCACCCGGTACACCGGCTGTATCAGCTTGATTATCAGCAGGCGTTGCAGGTTGACACGCTGCGATCAGTAGCGCGAGGATCATCAGCATGATGGCATACAGTGTTCGTCGTTGGTTTTGCACAGGTAACTGCTCCTTCCATCATAAGTAAGAGCGACGATACGGTGCCGCATCGTCACTCATCTTCGTTTTTTACTGGCCCGTCTGGCCTGGAGTGGCTTCCTCGGTGTTCATGCCGCTGTTATTCATGTCCGTGACCTGGATGATGCCGCTCGTTGTCTCATCGCTTGTACCATCCGAGCGCAAGCAGTTGATAAAGTAATCGCCGCCTTCCAGTTGAGACTCAACTCTGACGTTACCGCCGGGGGCGACTGTTTCCGTGAAGATCGGAAAGCCCGTGTCGTCATCGATGGGACGCAGTTCGCACGCGCGCTCCGCCTGTCCCTGGTTTTCGATATAGATGCGCACAGGGCCAGCCTCGCCCGTACCCACAATATCGAGTCCTTCATCGTTAGCTATGATGGAAATATCCTCGAGGTCCTCTCCCACGCCATCATCCACGCCATCATCCTGAGTGAGAGGTGTTACGGTGACATTGGTATCTATAGTGTTATCGGTAGTGGTTGCCTCAGGCTGACACGCTGCGACCAGCAGCGCGAGAATGATCAGAGTGACAGAATACAATAGTTGTCGCTTTTTGTTCTGCACGGGTCCTGCTCCTTTCATAAGTAAGCCAGTAGTCATAACCAGGAGCGACGATGCCGAATCGCAGCCGAATCGCGTCGCCGCTCGTGTTCATGACCTACTATCCACTCGAACCGGCTTCGCCTGCTTAGTTAGTGTTGTTGTCGGTATCGTCACTGATCTGAATGTCGCCCATTGTCGTTTCGTCGCTTGTGCCATCGGGGCGCATGCAGTTGATGCGGTAGTCGCCATCCTGCAGTTCGGATTCAAAGTCTACGGTGTCACCCGGGGTAACTATTTCGCTGAAGATCGGCTCAGCGGTATCATCGTTGGCCGGGCGCAGCTCGCAGATGCGATCCACCGCATCCCGGTTTTCGATGTTGAAGCGTACCGGACCGGCTGGGCTGGTGCCTGTGACCTGCGTCTGATCAACGAAAGCCACGACGAAGATACCTTCTTCACCCATGCCCGTATCGCCCTCAGGCATCGGTGTCGCTGCCATGTCTTGCTCATCGCTAGAGGCATCGGGCTGCTGTTGTGGCAGATCGCCTTCCTGAATCACACCACAGGCGACGCGCTGTACATTATTCTCAGGCTCGGTTGCGTCGACTTCACCCTGAGCCGTACCTGCTTCGATAATGACTGCTGATCCGTCATCATCAAACAATTCGTCGATCATCAGGCGATCAGTGCGGAAGGACATCGCGCCTGAGCCATCCTCCATGACCAGGATAGGCGGCATCGCGCCAGTGAGTCGCTGCTGATCGGGTTCGCGTTGTTGGTCGGCTTCGCTGTAGTAGCGCTGCCCGGCGGAATCGAACGTGCCCTGGTCGCTGACCTCGCAGTTCCCCGCGTCGTATATATAGAGGCTGTGGAAGCCGGGCGGAAGCTGGTTGACCTGAATCAACACGGCAACAGTGTCAAACGATTCTTCTTCAAGGAAACGAACTGTACCAACCTGTCTGCCATCAGCGTCGTCGAGTACGGCTGCTGCATCGACTTCGGCTGATAGTCCTGAACTATCCTGCTGTGCCTGTGTCGCAATCGTGCTCAGGAGTGCCATCAATGCGACGAGCGCAATCATCGTGATGACAGTCGGTAAACGAAAAATGTTTCTGTATGCAGTCTGCATGGGCATAGTTGTGATCCCTCCAGATTGAAAATGAAGTCATACGGACACGTTCAAATGTAGTGATGAGTTCATTCTGTCTGTGGTGGATGGTGAACTGCTGTAATGCAAAGTCAGGGGACGGTTAAATGAACCATCGTATTCAGCTTAAGCGAAAGGTAAGTTTGGAGGGATGCGTCAGTGGGTTACGGATATATGGACGGAAGTCCAGTCTTCGAGTAGGGCAGATGACCCATAGCCATGATCACGAGACACTGAGCTACAAGCATTATGGGATATCCGTATTGCGCGTGGAACGACCCAACGCTCTTATCGACTGGCGTCGAAAAGCAAAGGATAGTTTGTCTGGTGCGGCAATGCTCAGTGTGTGATAGACCCAACTCACGGTGTAGTAAGATGGTTTTTTCGTCTATAGGATTTGTTAGGTGTATATTTGGCAGGCGTGCATCGCGAAAGTTCTCTATCTATGTCTCTTCGGCGCGTTTTCTCACAATAGTGGAAGTGGTATGTTGCTTTGCGAACGTTTCTAACTGCTCCTGTTGTGTCTGTGTCGGACGGACAAAGGGACGTACGCGTCGTATCCGGTTCCATGCTTCTTCGGGGTTCATGCCTTCACTGATAAAGTATGCAGCTACCATCGTTGGTCCACGTCCCAGGCCAGCCCAACAATGGACGTAGACACCTTGATCCCGCGATACGGCTTCCTGAATGAAGGCCACACCCTCCCTAAGATGTTCCAGGGAAGGTGCTGTATTGTCTGTGGTTGGCAGATGAAGCTGGCGCATGTCGCCCCACTTCGTTTCAACGGGATAACTGTACTCGCTGCGCATATTCACGACCGCCCCTATGCCGCGACGCTCCAGGGCCGACAGGCGGCTGACCTGGGGCTGTCCTCCGAGCCAGATATGCGGCGTGATCTTGCTGAATCGCTCGTAGGGCAACCCCATAATCTTGCGCAGGGTTGAATCAACGCCAGCCCACGCCGCCATCAGCAAATTCTGCTCACGTATGTGTTCAAGGAAAAGTTGTGTTTGTTCCTTAAACCTTTCGAAAAATCTCTGCATCATGATACTTCCTCAGTATCTTGCGGGACAGAAGGTGTGATGATCTGCAGGGCACCCGGAATGACTTCAATACGCAATGAACCAGGCTCAGATTCATATTCAAAGGTCTGGCCGTCATGCGTCACGGCTTCATTCGGGTCAATTTCAATATGAATTGATTTGCCGCGCCAGTGGGGTAGTGCCTCGTTCGATGGTTCAGAGCGTGCCGAAGCCATCGCGGTGCGCCAGAAATCGGCGAGTGACTTTATCGATTTGTCGGGCACGATGACGACATCCAGGATACCGTCGTCAGGCTGAATACCCGGTGCAAACTTTATGCCGCGACGCCCGATGTTGCCGATATTGCACACGCTGCAATTTATTGCTTCAACCTCTCGTGTGTGACCATCAATGGTAATCCGGTAAGGTTTAACCTCGACATCTATTAGCGCTCTGAAGGTCGCCATCTGATAGGACAACTGGTGCCAGCGACGTTTCATTTCCGACGTGTTGTCCGTTGAAATGTGTGCTTCCCATCCGATGCCTACACGAATCAGGAACGGTTGATCGTTAACATATCCCAGGTCGATCCTACGTAGGTGGCTTCTGCCACCGAACGTCAACGCAATGCCTTTAGCCAGGTCGTCGTAAAGATTGAGAGCACTGGCGATGATATTCTGTGTTCCGCCTGGCAGGATCGCGAGTGGTAAGTTGCTGTCGCGCAGGACACTGGCTGCCTTCATGACGGTGCCGTCACCGCCGTATACGACGACCGTATCTGCCGCGTTATCGATCGCTTCCTGGGCAAAACGCGAAATGTCACCTTCACTATTCGTGAGCCTGAAAACAGGTTTTATATCGTACTTGCGCAGGTTGTCTTGTATGACCTTAATCGGAGGCGCAGCGTACCCTGACGCCGGATTTATGATGACATATGCACGGTGAATCTGCGTGGTCATCAAGCAGCCCAATCATTGACTGTGGACGCCCTGATAAACACAGTATGAAATTCCTGGTTGGGCCGATACTTCACGTTGTACATGTCATCTTCAGGATGATCGCGTACGATTTTCGCTTGCTTCCAACGGGCCGAAAACGCCTCACGAGCCGTTATAGTTGGTCCTGCATAAGTTCACATTGTATGAACTCATACGTCGCAGACGCAGTCGCCAACAGACCATGCCTCATGGATTGCTATAGAGTAGGCTAGCACCAATCTGCGCCGGTGACATAGGTTTCAAGGGGGATATTCGTATAGCCCAGTCAGTCGGACATCGACTTGACCATCTGGCGGCACGTTCAGGCTTCGTAGACTGTCATTTCAGAGCTTTGCGGAGCTGGTTGATGCCAAAGAACGGTTGTTGACTGCCATCTTCCAATAAGGCGCGCAGCAGAAACGACTGTATGAATGATGCTTTCTTTGATTCAAGATCATTCATAGCAAGACGAGCCTGTTCCATTCGGAAGTTGGGTGCTGGCATTGGTCATTTGGTGGAAAACTGCGTTTGACTATCTGGTGCACCTTCCCCAACCCAAAGTGAACGACTTTTGCCCCTTCTTCCCGCCGGTGTGACGGAGAAGCTCCACTTCATTGAGCAAATCCGCTTCGCCCAGCGCCCTTCCCTGCTGAGCCTCCTTACCGACGAAC